>Ga0316232_1004339_pt1 | contig 12140 bp, 5 predicted proteins | sample TBHtaG_FD_206006 | JGI IMG/M metagenome (GOLD analysis project Ga0316232, IMG submission 206006) | Freshwater microbial communities from Trout Bog Lake, Wisconsin, USA - TBH18025_13 | ecosystem: Environmental > Aquatic > Freshwater > Lake > Hypolimnion/Profundal zone | place: USA: Wisconsin... | reverse complement strand
GCCCAGCCTTACGATGACTTCCAGCATGCAAGCCTGGGAGTTTACGACGGCTTCGTTCCGACCCCGGCGACTGATCCCTATATGCTGGACTTGCGTCGCAAGCTCGCAGCGAAGGAGGCCGCCGATCCGAACTTCGTGGGCCACCATGGCAGCGCCGAACTGGGTGGGCAAACGATCATCGAGCTGTCGCGGTACGCCCGGATGCCGTCGACCATCGATGCGTGGCGCGAGTTCCTGCGCACGAAGCTCGGACTGACACTCGCCCAGGTTGGCCTGCGCTATCTGGGCAACGCCAAAGCCTATTCGTCGTGGTCGCAAGTTGATGTTCCATCGCTCAAGCAGTTCACTGGCTGGGGTGATGGCTCAATTGATCTTTCCGGCGACTGGCAGGGCCACGCCGATCCATCGGCCGAGGGGGCCGATTGGCCTCAAGTGCGCAGTAACGACGTGATGTTGCTGCAATACGCGAGCAACAGCCACAACACGCCGGGCTACTGGCTGCGGCGGTCGATAACCTTAACTGCCGAGCAATGCGGGAGGCTCAAAGCGCTGCACATTGCCCGCGCGGGCTGGCATGGCCTGGCGCCGCCGCTGGCGATCGCGGCCTATCTCAACGGAAAGCAGCTTGTCGACGAGACCGTCGAGCACCCGCTCTGGCCGGACCAGGATCAGTGCGTGCTGCTCGGCGATGCCGCTAGGCCCGGCGAAAATCATCTCGTCCTGCGCGTCCGCGGTCCGCTCTCGTATGTCTTCCTGAGCCCGGCCGGGCGCTGGGCGTACCCGTCGGACAATCCGCATCTCAACCAACTCTGGTGCGATGCGACCGACTTCACCGTCGACATCAAGCTGAAATGGGTCGAGCATAACCTAATGGCAATCCGCCAGGGCGATCCGGACCGGCCGATCAAGATCATGGCGCCCTGGAACGTCATGGACAAAATCGGCGATCTCTGCTTGAAATACGGCGCCTACCCGCACGACACGGGGCAGGGCGGCGCATGCTGGGCGCCGTGGATGGCGCGCTATGTCACATGGCGCAATATTCAGGCCAGTAGTGAACCGGGAGGTCCGGCCGGCTCGCCAGCGGAAATGCGGCAGGCCATGACACTCTACCTGATGCTGGGCAACAGCATCGTCGACTATGTCTTTCATGTCGATGAGTACCGGAAGCCGGACATGGCGAAATGGATTGCGGACAACCGAGAAATGCTGCGCTGTATCGGCAAGATGGACGTCCCGCATGCAAAACTTGCCGTGCTGCGCTCGCTTCGCGACACGAGGCTGGGTTTTAAGGCGCCATGGGCGTGGGACATTGCGAGGGGTGAAGCGCAGGCTGCGGGACGGACTGCGGACTACGTCGACCTTCCCGATTTCGCGTCGGGCCGCGCCAATGCGTTCAAGATCATATTCGATGACGGCACGGCCGTTTTAAGCGAGGGGGATATTGCGGCCATTGAAAGCTATGTCCGGCAGGGCGGCATCTTCATTGCCACGAATAACACGGGATTGCATACGCCTTCGACTGCGAATGCGTGGCCGATCTGCCGCCTGACAGGGCTTGCGGTCAAGAAACCCGCCGCGCCATTCGGCAATATCCAGTTCAGTGGTACCGAGACACTCATTCCGTCGCTGCGAGGCCGGCAGATCAAAGGCGAGGGCCAGGCGCTCGACTGGCTGAAAGGTAACCAGGCCGGCGAATCGCTTGCGCTGGCCGCTTCGGCGCCCGGTGTCAATGTTATTGCGACCTGGGCCGACCGGGCCGCGTCCGACGGCAATATTGCCGTTGCGAGTCGCCGGATCGGCAAAGGGGAGGTGGTGACGCTCGGTTCCACATTCTGGCGGGACGCTCAGGATTCGAACGCCCACTGGATCAGCCGTCCCGAGCTTACAAAGCTGCTCGACGAGATGCTCTCGTCGCTTGGCGTCGAGCGCGATAGCTGGGTCGTGAATGCGCCAGAACTGAGCCAGCAGGTCTGGGCGGAGCACTGGCGCAGCAAGAACGGAATATACGATCTCTTCCCAGTGGCAAGGATCAACGGCGACGCCAGCCTGCCGTCCGTGACGGCGTCGGTAAAGCTGCGCGGCCAGTGTCCGGCCGGCGAAATTCGGGACCTGGCCGCGATTGGCCATCCGAGCGTGACTGTGTCGGCGGAGGGCGAGGGCTTCAGTCTGCCACCAATAACCCTGCAGCCTATGGAAAGTCATGTCTATGCAGCCCCGCGGGTCGATATCGAGCATGCGGCCATATATTGGCTGGGAGTTCAGGAGCGGCAATGGCCGGCGCTTGCGCCAGTGTCCGCCGATGCGCTTCCTGCAGCGCCAAAGCCGTCCACCGACACCTTAGCGTTGACGGATGGATGGAAGATGACGACCGGCGGATCGGACGAGATCTGGACGGCACCGGGCTTCAACGACCGCAGTTGGAAAACGGTGGCGCCGGCGACCTTCGCCGTGCTTGGCTTGCCGGAGGATGCGGTTGCCCGGCTGCGGCGAACCGTAAGCATACCGCGCGGCTGGGCAGGCAAGAGGGTGAGCCTGGTGTTCGATGCGCCCTACTGGTTCTGGGGCGTCAAGGATCACGGACGGCTGTGGATCAATGGCCGCGCCCTACCGCCGGACACTGTTCCGAACCAGCACAACGGATCGTTCACGTTGGATGTAAGCGATTATATAACCAACGGACGCCTCACGCTCGCTCTGGAGGTCGACGGCAAGCCAGCGAACTGCAAATGGTGGCCGCGGCCGGCGGGAGTGAGCGGGACCTTTCTGCTTCAGGCGACGCCCATCGATGTGAAGACCGTGCCCCTGACCGACTGGAAGGCGGCGACGGACCTGAATGTCTTTACGCCGCTTGCGCCAAACAAGAGTGTGACTTGCAAGTATGTGGAGACCACATTCGATCTTCCGGCGATCTGGCCGGCCAGCCGCCTGTTCCTGGAATCAGACCAGCCGCTGCGCTGGATCGTGCTCAATGATCGCGTCGTCTCTTGCCCGGATATACTCCACGAACTCGACATTAGCCGCCTGGCTGTTAGGGGACGCGGCAATGTGCTGCGCTGGGTTCCAGTCGTCAACGGCGTCGAGAACCCGGCCGGCGACCACAAGATCACAGGACTGCCGCCTGCGATCCGGCTTGGGTGGCGTCCTTGACCGGCAATCTATCGTGAAAGGATACAATCCGAAATGTCAATCCGGCGCCTCGCCTTAGCCGCGATCATAGTTCTCGCGGCCGTCATCGCATCTCGTGGCTGGTCCGCCCCGGCCCAGATCGCCGCATTCGATTGGCAGCCTCGCTCCGATTGGGTAAACGTGAAGCGGGACATTGTGCCCGCGGCCGTCGGCGACGGCGTTGCCGATGATACGGCGGCGCTGCAGAAGGCGCTCGACGGCATGCGCGATGGGTCGACCATCTATCTGCCGAGCGGGACATACCGCATCACGCGAACGCTTTTGCAGGCCGGGCCGCGCCATGGCGCCTTGATTGTCGGCAACGGCCGCGACACCCGGTTGGTGTGGGATGGCGATCCTGGCGGAAAGATGCTGCGAGACACCGGCGCCGCGTATTGCAACTATCGCGGGATCGCATTCGAGGGCGGCGGAAAAGCGGCGATCGGCATCTGGCACGATGACGATAAACGATTCGAAACTGAGGTCCGCAACCAGCAGTTGTCGTTTCGCGGTTTTACCGATGGGGGGATCGTTGTCAGCCCTACCTGCCCGATAGCGACGGCGGAGATAACGTTCGAGGACTGCCTCTTCGAGGCCTGCCGTCGTGGCGTGGCGTTTTCGAAATTCAATGATTACGACTACAGCTTCTCCGGCTGCGAATTCCTGCGGTGCGATACCGGCATTGATTGTGTCCACGGCAACTTCTACGCCCGCGACTGTCATTTCGAAGGCAGCAAGATCGAGGATATTCACTCCGCCCCCGAACACGCCTGCTCGGTGCGCCGGTGCACGTCCATCGGCAGCGCGCGATTCCTGAACTACGAATCGTCGGTTGGGACGATGACCGTGCAGGATTGCTGGGTGGATGGCTGGACGAATCCATCAGGAGCCGTGCGACTGAGCGGGGCGCCGATAATGCTGTTCGACTGCCACTTTACCCGTCCGCCGGCAACGGCCCAGGGCCCTGCATCGCCGATATCTGCGCCAAGCGATTCTCAGCGGCTGATCCTATCTGAGAATGTCGCCCCTCCAGGCGTTGCGCTTGTTCAATCGTCGAGCCGCGCCCACATCGTCATCGTGCCGCCTGGAGTGCGAAAGGGCGTTGTCACATCGCCTGAGCAATGCTGGCTGCGCGCGAAAGTCCGTGTTCCGCGACGGGTTTTCGATGCAAGACGCGATTTCGGGGCGAAAGGCGACGGCGTTACCGACGATACCGGGGCCGTTCAGGCTGCGATCGACGCCGCCGCGACGGCAGGCAAGGACTCATTGGCCTATCTGCCGTTTGGCGCGTATGTCATCTCGCGGACGCTGAATATGACTGGCGCCGATTATTTCGTGGGCGGCGGCGGCAGCGGGGCATGGACGCGAATCTTGTGGCGCGGTCCTTCAGGCGGCACTATGATCAAAGTTCGCTCGCCGCGCAACATCGTGCTCGAAAATATCGCCGTCGGACACAACGATCAGGCCGATCACGACGTCGGCATCGACATCGACCAAACCGGCGACGGCAAGGGATCGCGTATGACATATGACGGCGTGTGGGTGTATGGATGTTATCAGCGCGATCCGTTCCGGCGGGGGCTCTGTTTATCGAATCTCGGGGCGCTTGACACGGTGGTCATCCAGGAAATGCAGGGCAATATCCGCCTGAGCGAGTGTGGCGGCGCTCTGATTCTCGCAAATAACACATGCGAGGGGGCTGTTGTGGTGGATGGCAGCAAAGGACCACGGGATGGCTTTCTCGGTTTTCAGTTTCGTCTGGCGACGCTGGTCACCCATCCTCTATACCTTCGCGACAGCAATAGCATCGTGATGAGCGATTTGTATGTGGAACAGGCCGACAGCGGCCTCTTCTTCGCGGGGCGCGACGGCGATCCGCCAGGGCGCGCCACGATCCAGGGCGCCAAGCTCAACACGGGCGGGCATCCGGTCGAATCTGCTAATTTCCGGGCGTTCGACATCGACAACTACCACGGCAAGATATTCTTCGGCCACGACCAGTTCTACATCGAGCCTAATCCACTCCCGTTTCACCAAACAGGCTCGAATCCGGTCGATCTTTACGTGTATGCGTGCACGTTCTACGACACATTGCCTGCTCTGGACATCACCCCGGCGGCGCGTGTGGCGTTCATGAGTAATCTGCCGTTTGGCATGAGAAAGGCCAGCTACGATGCCGCCGACGTCGATGCGAAACGGACCTGTGCCGATCTGCCTGCCGCGCTAGACGACCTCCGGCGTCTGGGCTGGGCGGACCTGCATCTGAACTTTCCGTAGGGTGTGACGCTAGGGAGAGACTAAATTGAATTCAAGATGGCTGCTTTTCCTTTGCTGGTTCTTGTACGTTTCACCAGCGTACGCAGGGCCACCGGCAGGCGTTACATTCCCGCTGGTCGTATGGGACGTCAATTTCAATGATTGCCAAGTTGATCAACCGCCCCGAGCGCAGACGAAGGAGCAGATCGAGGCAGCCGGTCGGGACGATTGGAAGAAGCTGCCCATTAGGACGTTCGACTCGATCGAGTTCATGACGCGCACCCGCACAGTATTTGTACGGAAGAGCGCATTCGGCCTGAGCGATCAGCCACTTGTATTCGATGTCGAGGACAATAACCAGCCGCACTGGGGGCCGCGCGTCTGGTTCTCCGTGCCTCCCGCGGTTTCCGAGGCCGGGAAACGCTGGCATCTGTCGCTCGACATGGCGATGGCGACGAAGGCCCTCATGGGCGGGATCAACCTGTGGGATGTCGCGGAGGTGACATTTTTCGACGACGGCACCCTACGAGCCGGAACGACGGAACTCGGCCGTTATATGCCCAGTACGCCGGTTCACCTGGATGCATGGATTGACGCCGATGCTCGGAAGATCACCTTCATGCTGGACGGAAAGCATGATCAGGCCGTCACGCTTCCGTGGAGCAGCGCATCTCAGCGGAACTTTACTTCGATCCGGCTCGACGGCCTGCTGCCCGGAGGACATAACTACGTCGGAAAATTGGCGTTCGATAACGTTCGCCTTGTCTTGGAAGAAGCACGATTATGAATAACACAGTCAAACTCGCTTGTCTTATTACAACGCTGCTATTCGTTCATGTCGCAGCATGGGCTGGAGGCGGCCGCAATCGCGTCGTAGGCAGCGAGATGCTTATTTCCCCGGCGCGCGGCCCTATCGTCGTCGACGGCAAGTTGGATGAATGGGATGAATCGCAGGCGAAGTTCTTCTCGCTCTACAATGCAGGCGGCGCCATAGGAAAAGGCGCGTTCGACGACTACTCGGCCAAAGTCGCCCTGCAATACGACCTGAATGCGCTTTATATTGGTGTCTGGTGTCACGATCCCACCCCCCTGGGTTCGCAAACGAATGCCGGCTGCACTCCGCCCGGAGACGGCCTGATCCTCAGCCTTCCCTTTAAGAAGCTCTACCATGTCGCCCTGTGGAAAACGCCAGGCAAGCCGAATACCAATGCAATGCTTTCGGTTGGAAAGGCGCCGCTTTCCGCAGGCATACGCCTTGTCAACGTTAAGCAGGGCTTCAAGATTTCAGGGCCGGCGTCTTACACGCAGGAAGTTCGAATTCCATGGGCCGACCTGGGCGGTAGCCCTGACCCAGGACAGCTTGTGCGCATGGGCGTGGAGTTGTGTTTCGGCGGCCTCGATCCCACTGCAGGCTATCATGCCTGGTTCAAGGACATGGCCGCCAGCCAGAATCGAATGGCAAATCGCTGGGGAGGGAATATGGCGTGGGGCTTCATGGACGGCCTGCGTTCGACCGATCTGATCGCTCCTTCGTACGATCCGAATACGGGAGCGTTGGTGACTCTGTCACCCGTTGGTACGAAGGCGCCGCCGGACCCCGCTGTAATCTATGGCGGAAACGAGCTGACGCGCACAACATCGATGGTGGCTGTACCTGTCGGAAAATGGGATGACGGCGCGGCGACGACAATCGCATCGGAGCCCACATTGTTCCCGAACCGATATGCCACGACCCTTCACTGGTCCTACGATACGGCCGGTCTGTACATGGGCTTGCGATGGCATACGGGTGGACCGCATATCAACATTAACGATCCGGCAAGTATCCCGCGCGGCTACGATGGCGGGGACGATTTACAGATTCGCCTTGCGACCGACCGGGTCAGCCAGATAGACACATGGTATTGCGACGCGGCCCATCGGGCGGCGATGAACATCACCTATGGGGCTAATTTCAATGAAGGTAACTTACCCGACGCCATTGCCAGGGGCGCCAGGATGGCAATTGCGCCGCAGCCCGGCGGCGGATATACTCAGGAGATCTTTCTGCCCTGGTCGCTGATCACGACGTCGGGCAAGCCGTTGACTACCGGCGACAGTTTTCGTGTTGTCCTCGATCTTTTCTACAGTGGCGTTGAAGGAAATCGCATTCCATTCATCATCAATGCGCGCTTCGCGCAGCCGACCGGAGTAGTCTCGATTCCAGTCAAGGCGATTCGAGACGGATATTACACCGTGGTGGTGGACAGGGCAGGCGGACAGGTTGTTAGGCGATTGTTGAGCTGCCAGAAGATACAAAAGGGGCAATTGGTCGCAGATTGGGATGGATTGGACGACGCGGGCAAATCGGTTCCTGCGGGAAAGTACACGTTTCGCGGCCTGTATCACACCGGGATCGGGCTCAAGTACCTGATGACCTACGACAACCCCGGCACGCCGCCGTGGCAGACCGACGACGGCACGGGCGAGTGGGGCGGAGATCATTCGTCGCCGCAGACGGTTGCCATCGACGATTGGGGCGTCTTTATCGGTTGGCCGGGCGCGGAGGACGGCAATGGCTTTGTCGGTTGCGACGCGAACGGCAAGAAGCGATGGGGCTTTTTCCAGACTCCTCTCAATTCAGCCATTGGATCTGCGTTGCTTGCGAGCGATGGCCGGTATCTCTACTATGCGGACGAGGGCATGACGCAACCGCAGAAAGGCGAGAACGAGCTGGCCTACTTCAAGTCCGTCATTACCTGCGTCGATCGGACGACCGGACAGCGCAGGGGGTTCTCCGTGGGCAAGCCATACAATGAGATTGCCGCGCACAACACGTCGCAGGTCGCCGTCAACTGGGAATGGGACCTCGCCGCGAAAAAGAACTTCTCGTTGGATACCTATGCAGGGCACGACAGCTACTTCTATTCTGGGCACTGCGTCGGAGGGGATTTGACCGGTCTTGCGGCGCGGGACGGCAAACTCTATGTCAGCCTCCGCCTGTCGGGACAAATCGTCGTCTACAGCGCCGCCGCGATGCAGGAATTGGCCCGATGGCCCCTGGCCAAACCAGGCGGGCTTGCTTTTTCGCCGTCGGGCCAGCTTTATGCGGTAAGCGGCAACTCCATCGTGCGCGTCGATACGTCCGGCGGGGCATTATCTCCGGTCGTTACGACGGGCCTCGAAGCGCCCGTCGGCGTGGCTGTGGATGCCGGCGGCAGCGTATTCATTTCGGACTGGGGCGCTGCCCAGTGCGTCAAGGTCTTCTCGGCTGACGGTCATCTCTTGCGCACGATTGGCAGGCCGGGTGGGCGCGCCTGGGTGGGCGCCTACGATCCGAACGCGATGCTGCTTCCGCGCGGGATCGCCGTCGATCGTCAGGGACGGCTGTGGGTAGCGGAAGATGACGACCACCCGAGCCGGGTGAGCGTCTGGGATGCTGCGACCGGCAAGCTCATGAAGGAGTTCATCGGGGGTACAATCTACGGCGGCGTTGCGGGGGGGATCATCGATCCCAAAGAGCCCAATCGCGCGATCTCGCTCGGAGTGCTCTACGATATCGACCTTGCCAGGGGCGGATACCATCCGCTCGCGACGATGTGGCGGCGCACGTCGTCGGACGCGTACTTTGGTTTTGGGCCTTCGTTGGGTGAAGACTCGCCATACACCTTCTACCGCAATATTCAGGGCCATCGTCTTATCGTTACGACCTTGCAGGGCAATGTCATCATCGGTGAACTGCGGCCCGATAACACGTGGCTTCCCCGTGCTGCGATCGGCAGCATCTTCAACCGGGGCGACAACGGCCAGGTGCTTCCCGAAAACAAACTTCTGTGGCGCATGGCCAAAAACTGCGATGCGATCGCAGGACATGGCGGAGACAACTACATCTGGACCGATTTGAACGGCGATGGCCTGGTGCAGCCCGATGAGATACAATGGCGAAAGCAGTCGCCTGCGTTCCCCCTGATGGACAACTGGTGGGGCCCTGGAATGCTTGCTGATGATATGAGCGTCTATGTTGGAGCGTCCTCCGTTACGCGGCTGCCGTTTCAGGGATGGACAGCTAGCGGTGCGCCCAGGTACGACATCGACAAGGTGGAACCGGTAATCGCATCGCCAGGCGATCATTCCTCGGTGGCAATTGACAAGAAGGGCGATGTCTTGACGACGATCCATGGTGAGACAACCGCATGGGGAGTTAAGAATCCGTCGATGACCTGCTTCGGTCCTGACGGCAAAATCAAGTGGCAATATCCGTCCACACTCGATGCCAAGCCCATGGGAAGCATCGTTGGCGATCCGTTCCTTGGCCCGGTGGACGCTGGCGGAGAGTTGGGCGAGATATTCTCCCTTTCGCAATGGCACGGGCTTTATTGCCCGCTCATTACGACCGACGGACTCTACGTTGGCCGAGTGTTGCGAGATCCGGCCGAAGGCGGCGCACCGGGGCCGGACGTATTCCGGGGTGAAACCGTGCAGTATCTGAATCGCCTCGACGACGGACGGATTATTCTCAGCCACGGCAAGAACGCTCACAACCTGCTGCAGGTCATGGGGCTTGATACGGTCAGGCGATTTGGCGGCGCGTTCGAATTGACCGGCGCCCAGGCCGCTATGGCTGTATCGCGCCTGGAACAAATAAAATCGCAAGCAGAAGCCAATTCACCGATCCGTATCGTCAGTAGTGCATCGGCGCCAAAGATCGACGGTAAACTCGACGATTGGGACTGGAGCTCGTCCGCGTCCATTGGTCCAAAGACCGGCTTCCCTCGCGCGGAAGTGGCGTTGCGGACCGACGACAAGGCGCTCTTTGTAGCATACAAGGTCAGTAAGGGCCGGCCCTTCCTCAACAACGGCCAGGATGCCACGCAGCTTTTCCTCACTGGCGATGCCGTCGACCTGCAGATAGGCACCGACCCGACATCCGATCCGCACCGCAGGACGCCGGTGATCGGAGATGAGCGGCTTCTGATTAGCAAACTCGGCGACAAACCGGTTGCAGTGCTCTTCCAGGCGCAACTGCCGTTTGCGACCAATCCTGTCTCGTTCAGGTCGCCGGTCCGAACCGTCACATTCGATGGTGTTGCCGTGCTAAGCGATGCGCAGGTCGCGATCGTGGACACGCCCGATGGTTACACGATAGAAGCTTCGATTCCATGGAAAGACCTCATGACGGGCTTCACATGGCCGGGCCGCGTGTTCCGCGGCGACGCAGGCATTATAGTCGCCGACACCACGGGCCGTAGGATCGCCCGCGTCTACAGGTTCAATCGCCAAACTCACATTGTCAATGACGTGCCAACAGAAGCGCAGTTGAGCCCAAGCCTGTGGGGTGAAATTGAAGAAGACAGCAATTCCCGATGAATCAGAAAGGATACACACAACAATGATCACGAAAATCCCTGCAATAGCGACAGCCGCGTGCGCTTTCGCCCTTCTTACGGCATTTGCCGCTGGCCCAGCCGGCGCCGGCAGCACGCCCCCCTTAGGGCCCAACCTGCTGCAAAACCCAAACTTCTCCGCGCCATTCGCAACGGACCCATCGAAGGGCTGGTGTATTGGCGGCGCTCTGCAAGGCGCGAAGGCATCGATTGCAGATTCGGGCATTGGCAATCAAAAATGCCTGCGGCTCGAGCAGACGATACCAGTGACGATTGCTCCGGAGTCGTTCAACCTGCCCGACTATGGCGACTTCATGAAGTCCATGAACGGAGGGAAGGGTGGCGGCTTTGTGATCGTCACTCAGCACGTTCCGGTTACGCCCGGTAAATCGTACCATCTGCGTTTCCGCTATCGCGCGTCCGACATGGCGCAGGAGGTTAATCAGCCTGGTCCCAATCGTGGATTTGTGTCCTTCATGGTCTGGATTTTTTGGGAAGGCACGACGAAAGACCGCGAAAAGAACCTCTGGGTCGCTAACAACCAGCAGCCAAGCGCCGATTGGAGCGTCGTCACAGATGGTCGCTTCCCACCTAATGGAGATCCTGTGCCGGCGCCGTACGTCGCGCCGCAAGGCTCCGAGTACGCCGATCTGCGAATCCAACTGGTCGTAAACGCGGCGAGCAAGAAGCCGGTCGTGGATATCTCGGATATCGAGTTTGTGGAAGTTCCGTGAACCTGCTTCGAAGCACGCGCAGGTATCGCCGAAATGCGCGTCGAAATTAGGGATTATGAAGATTTTATTCGACACCGATATCGACAGCGACATCGATGATGCCGTCTGCCTCGCCTACCTGCTTGCCCAGTCCGAATGCGACCTGTGGCCGGGTTCACGCGGTATCCGCGGATGCTAATGGTCCGCATGAGGTTGCGCGCACCGTCGATGCCGCGAAGTTCTTCGAGCACTAATTTGACACGGTGGGTTAATCCAAATCCTCGATCAATCAAGAATAGGACTTACAATGATACTCTCGAGCGCTATTTCGGCTGCTGTGGATGACTTCGGCGAGGTGCTGGCGGCACACCCTGAGCGCCGGACCGATATTGCGGAGGCGGCGATCATGAAGGGAGAATTGCGCCGGTATCCGGTGCTGTATCTGGGACACGCTCCCGATGACGACGTCACTCCCTCGCCGACAAAGCCGCTTTCACCCGACCCCGAGGAACGCCTTCTGGAGCGTTTGCGCGGTCTCTCGGGCCCTTTGGAAATGCACAATCCGATCTGTCCGCGGATTGGGCTGGGCAATGGCACCGGAACAATCGCGGCGTCGTTTGGAATCGAGCTTGATCCCGGA
>Ga0316232_1004334_pt1 | contig 12154 bp, 10 predicted proteins | sample TBHtaG_FD_206006 | JGI IMG/M metagenome (GOLD analysis project Ga0316232, IMG submission 206006) | Freshwater microbial communities from Trout Bog Lake, Wisconsin, USA - TBH18025_13 | ecosystem: Environmental > Aquatic > Freshwater > Lake > Hypolimnion/Profundal zone | place: USA: Wisconsin... | reverse complement strand
TGGACATTGTCGGTGTCCGCCGGAAATTTTTCACCGACAATCTTCCAGCCGTTCGTGCCTTGCTGCTGCAGGGTGAAACCATGCGAACCTTGCACTGCGATTTCGGCGACGGGCGCGGTCAGTTCCAGCAGGTGCGGATCGCGGAAGTCGTTCACCGTGCCTCGCCACAACGACAGCGGCTCCCTGGCCGTCGTGAAAACGGCATCCCAGCCTTCGCGTTTCGCGTAAATCAGCGCCGCATCATTCGTCGCATTTTTGCCGGCATGAATGGCGGAAATAAAATTGGTTCCGTGATTGAGCCACACGTCCAGTTCGGCGGGCTGTAAACCGAACGCGGTCGGATCCGCGGCGGCGTCCGTCACAAATTGCGCGACCTGCGCCGTCTGCAACTGTTGCATCGCGTCGGTGATGCGGTCGCTGTCGGCGCGCGCCTGCAACGGCCGGACCATGCGCCAGAGATGGTTGGTCGCATCGCGCCGCAGCTCGATGACCTTCGCGCCGTTGGTCAGCACGATGGCGTTGCAATCATTCGCTTCCGCCGCCACGAGCGAGGTGCTGCGCCAGTCGCTGGCCGTGTGCGGCAATAATTTGAGCCAGTCGGCGTCGGCCACAAACGCGCTGTCCATGCCTACGACACGCAAAAAGACCTGGTCACCAGGCGCAGTCCGGTTGCCGATCTGCAGTTGCCAGCGCTGGTCACCCGCCGTGATGGTGAGGGAAATTTGCGGCGGATCAAAACCGAAGTCCGCGTCGGCATTCCGATGCTCGCGGAGTTCGCCGGGACCGATGCGCGTGGCGGGTGCGAGCTTTTGCAGCGCGGTGAGCAGGGCTTCGATGGCGGCCGGTTGCGCCGGATAAGCCACGGGCCGGGCCAGCACCCAGGAATTATTGGTGCGGACGGCGGTAATTTCCAGCGCGCCAGCAGGGATCACCTGAAGGCCCGTTACTGCCGACGGTCGCAATTCCGGCAGGACCCCTTGCATTGAAACGGCGGGCGGGTGCATGAACCGGTCCAGAAAATAAATGGACGCGAACAACATTGCCGCGACGGCCAGCCAATTCCATGTGTTTTTCGAGTTCATTATTTTCGGCGCACGAGCCAGACCAGCCAGCCGAACACCAGCACGCCGCCAGGCAGCGCGCCGAGCAGCAGCCAGCGGACCTGTTTCAACTGGTCGCGCGTGATCGTGAGGCGGTATTCCTTGACCGGCCGCGGACCGATGCCTTCGAGCAGCACGGTGCGGTCGAGGAGCCAGTTCGCCGCGTAACCCACAAAATCCCGGTTTGCGCCGGATTCAATCTGCCGGTTGCCCAGGAAAAAAGAATCGCCCACGACGAGGATGCGCGTGGTGCCGCGCGTATTGGCCACGCCCGCCGCAGTTTTTTGTTCGACTGCAGCCATGAGCGGATAACTGCGCGGCGCGGCGGTGGAATCGCCCATGAGCGTTGACTGAGGACTGGAAAACGCGAGTTCCTCCACTTTGGGCGCATCGGCGGGCGGGTTGGGAAAGTCCACATGGCTCACCGGTCGCGGCAGAATCAATTGCAGTGCAAGCTTGGTGAGCGGGTTCACAACTGGATGCGAACCGAAGTTATAAACAATTACATCTTGGCCGGAAATTGTGTTCTTATGATCTACCACCACGTCAGGAACAACATTAACACCCCATTTTTGCAGGATGGGTTCGAGACCGGTCGAATGTTTGATGGAAAAATAGTTAAACAACATGAACAACCGTCCGCCCTGCGCGAGATATTGGTCAATCTTTTGGAGTTCCGTGTCGGAAAATTCCGTGCGCGGACCGGCGATGATGAGCAGGCTGCAATCGTCCGGCACAGCGCTGTCGCCGAGCAATTGCAAAGGCTCGGTCGCGATGTAGCTTTCCGCCAGCACCGCGCCGAATTTCTGATATTCCTGATCGCCGGAATCGGACAGCGACGGTTCGCCATGACCTTGGAGAAAATACGCCTTGAGCGGCTTGGGACTTTCCACCGCCAGCAGCATCGCCGTGAACATCATTTCGCCGTTGAACGCGACCGGCTTCCGGCGGAACTCGCGCTCGGTGGCATTCGGCACCTGCTCCAGCTTGACCTGCGTGAGCGCCTCGCCGGGGACGGTTTTGATGTGGCCATTGCAGTCGAAAATCACGAGGTCCTTGTCCTTCGCCGAACTCAGCTTGTATTGATCCTTGATCTTCTGCGCCGCGCCCGGATCGGTCAGATAGTCCACGGTCTTGACGGAGATGTTCGGATTCGCCGAGCGGTATTCGTTCAGCAGCGCGATGATGGTCGGATACCAATCGTCGGTCTTGTCGTAGTAAACCGTCACGGCGACACGGTTCGTGATCGCATGCACCACGCTCAAGGAGCGCGCGGACAACTTCACCTGCGTCTGCGAACTCAAATAATACCGGCCGTAAAATTTTGCGCCGAGATAGTTCACCATCACGACCACCGCCAGCACCAGCGCCGTGCGCACGACCACGTCAAAGCCGATTTTCCAGCGGCGGCCCGGCGAGAAACTGGGTTGGGGATTGGCGGCCATGTTATTTCCAGCGCTGGCTTTCCACCACGCGCAAGGTCAGGAACAAAAAGAAGAAAGTGGCGGTCACATAAAAAATCACCGTGCGCGTGTCCACCACACCGCGCGCAAAATCATGCATCTGCTCGAACAGCCCGAAATACGACAACGCCTGCGACTGCCACTGCGCGGTCGCCGGCAGCGCCTCGGCGAGAAAGCCGAGCGAAAACAAGGTCACGCCCAGCACGAAGCTGATCATCGCCGCCGCCATCTGGCTGCGCGAAATGGCCGAGGCGAAACAGCCCAGCGACAGAAACAGGCAGCCGACCAGAAAAATTCCCAGATACATTCCACCCACCGTGCCGGCATCCAATGCGCCCGGCTGGTTGGTGAAATGCCGCACGACGAACAGGCACGCGATCATCGGCAGCCATGACACCATGTAAAAAACGATTGCTGCCGCGAATTTCGCCGCGACCACCTGGAAGTCGCTCACCGGCGTCGTCATCAGCGTCTCAAACGTGCCGGAGGCTTTTTCCAGCGCAAACAGCCGCATGGTGATGATCGGCGCGGCCAGCAGCACGATCAACCAGAAAAAATAGGTGCGGTAAAACATTTCCGTCACCGGCATCGGCGACGGGTCGTTGCCGAGGTTCGTCATCAGCACCACGAAGCTCAGGCTGTTCAGCAGCGTCACCGACGCGATGATGACGTAGCCGGTGAGCGAGAGAAAAATCGCCCCGAGTTCCCGGCGCAGCAGCGTCAGAAAAATTTGCATCAATTCTCCTCCTCCTCGTTCGGCTTCGTGACCTGAACGTAAATATCCTCGAGTGAATGGCGGCTGCGCGTCAGTTCGCGCAACACCCAGCCGCGCTCGCGCGCCAGCATGAAAATCGCCGGCCGCAGATCATAGCCGTCGCGCGGCGTCAGGATGCACCGCTGAAATTCGCCTTCGCCCGCCGACACGTCGAACTGCTCGATGCCGGGCATCTGCGACCACGCGGCGCGCAAATCGTCCGCCGGCGCGTCCAGTTCCGCCACGATCTGGCTGCTGCCCAGCATCAGTTTCTGCAAGTTTTCCGGTGTGTCCGCCGCGAGAATTTTGCCGTCATACATGATGAGCATCCGGCTGCACATCATTTCCGCCTCCGGCAGAATGTGCGTCGAAATCAGAACCGTGTGCTTTTCCGCGAGGCTTTTGATCAATTGCCGCACCGAACGGATCTGGTTCGGGTCAAGACCGATGGTCGGTTCGTCCAAGATGATCAAATCCGGATCGTGAACCAGCGCGTCGGCCAGCCCCACGCGCTGCTTGTAGCCCTTGGAAAGCTGGCCGATGATGCGGTGGCCCACGTCCGCCAGGCCGCACTGCTCCATCACCGTCGTCACGCGCTCGCGCGATTTTTTCCAGCCGAGACCTTTGAGCCGCGCGCGAAATTTCAGATATTCGCGGACGCGCATTTCGGGATAAAGCGGATTGTTCTCCGGCATGAAGCCGATCCGCCGGCGCACTTCCTCGGACTGGTGGAAAACATCGAAGCCCGCGACGCGCACCGTGCCGCTCGTGGCCGGCATGAAGCTGGAAAGCACCCGCATCGTCGTGCTTTTGCCCGCGCCATTGGGACCAAGCAGGCCGACAATCTCACCGCGCGCGACCGTGAACGAAATGCCATCCACGGCCGTCCGGCCCGTGTAGCGCTTCGTCAGATCCACGACTTCGATCATCGGTTGTTCGTTCATCAAAACTTGGCGTGGAGTATAAATGAAAAATGCCGCCGACAGCCAACAAAAACTCCGGCGGGTTTTCATAAACATTCCATTTCGCCCTTCGCTGCCATCAAAATAAAACCAGCGGCTTGACTTTGACGCACCGGAGGCGCAAAAACTTCAGAAAGTGTTTCCGGCATCTGAAAATTTCTATGCCGCCTGGCGGTCGCAATTCGCGATGCCGCAGGTTTTGCACGACGAAAACGGTTCGCCATCCGAGCGTTTGTTGCAGGCCGTCTGGCAGCATCAGCGGCTGCGGCGCGACCGGCTCCAAACCGCCGACGGAAAGATCGTCCGCGTTTTCCACCCCGGATTCATCAGCGTCGAAGGCGGGCCGGATTTTTGCAACGCCGTTTTACAGGTCGGTGACGATGCGCCGCGTTCCGGCGATGTGGAAATTGATTTGCACGCCGGCGGCTGGCGTGCGCATGGCCATGACCAGGACAAACATTTTCAAAACGTGCTGCTGCATGTCGTCTGGGACGAACCAAAATTCCCGGCCGGTGAAACGTCACCCCCGGTTTTGTCGTTGAAAACCGTGCTCGACGCGACGTTGGCGGAATTAAGTTTGTCATTCGAAAACGAACCGCTCCGTTCGCTCCCGGAAAATTTGCGTGGCAAATGCTCCGCACCGCTGCGCGAACTTCCAGAGTCGCGACTCGCGGAGTTGCTTCAGGCCGCCGCCGAAATCCGTTTCCGAAGCAAGGCCGCGGCGATGCTGGCCCGCGCGAAAAATTCCGGCTGGGAACAGGCGTTATGGGAAAACCTGTTCCGCGCGCTCGGCTACAAGCACAACGTCTGGCCGATGCTGCATCTTGCGGAAACCAGACCACACTGGTCGCGCGGCGCGCACGGTGCCCGTGCTGCCGTCACCGCGTTTGAAATCCAGGCGCGGCTGCTTGGCGTCAGCGGCTTGCTGCCCGGCGAACTGACGCGGGCGCAAAAATCTTCGGACACGTTTTTGCGGCGGGCGTGGGATTTTTGGTGGCGCGACCGCGACGCATTGGAAAGCTGCGTGCTGCCGCGCGCGGCGTGGAAATTCCACGGCCTGCGCCCGGCCAACCATCCGCAGCGCCGGCTCGCGCTGGCGGCGCACTGGCTGGCCGACCGAAAATTCATTTCCAAAATCGAAAGTTGGGCGACAGCGGATATTTCGGACGGTAGGGCGGCGTTGCCGCGCCGCCCGGCTGACCGGCAGATCAGCCCTACCAAGCTGGTTGATTCGCTGCACGACATTTTCCAGGTCGAACACGATGATTTCTGGTCGTGGCACTGGGCTTTCAAATCCGCACGGATGAAAACTCCGCAGCCGTTGCTCGGCGCGGCGCGTGTCACGGATCTGGCGGTGAACGTGGTTTTACCGTGGCTGTGGATTCGTGCGCAGGAAGGCGGCAACGAAAAAATCCGGCGTGCGGTGGAGCGAAGATATTTCGCGTGGCCGCCAGCGGAGGACAATTCCGTCCTGAAGCTGGCACGGCAGCGGTTGCTGGGAACGGGAAAAACCAGCATTTTGCGGACTGCGGCACAGCAGCAGGGACTGATGCAGATCGTCCGCGACTTTTGCGAGCACTCGAACGCCGTCTGCGCGGACTGCCGGTTTCCCGGGCTGGTGCGCGGCTGGAACGCGCCGGCGGTTACTTGACTTCGAGCTTGGAAAAGGCGTCGTTGAGTCCGCCGGACGGCGGTTCGCCGGCGACGGGAACCTTGGCTTTGGGCGGTGCGGATTCGTCCGGTGCTTCGTCCTCGTCTTTCACGTTCAATGCTTCCAGCGGTTCGCCTTGATGCGGATTCTTGGCGCGTTTGTTGCGCGGCAGCGGGCTGATCATCAGGTTGATGGCCTTGCCGACGAGCTTGGGCTGGAAATCCGGCTGGCCGAAGGGCGCGATGTCGGCGATGAACTTTTTGATGACTTCAAAACCGACTTCCGTGTGCGCGTTTTCGCGGCCGCGAAATTTCAGGGCGATCTTCACCTTCATGTCGTCGCACAGAAAATTGATCGCGTGCTGGAGCTTGATGCCGAGATCGTGCGGGTCAATGCGCGGGCTTAGCTGGACTTCCTTGACGATGGAGGCGTGCTGGTGCTTTTTGGATTCCTTTTCCTTCTTCGCAATTTCGTAACGGTATTTGCCGAAATCCACGAGCCGGCAGACCGGCGGATTGGCGGTCGCGGCGATTTCAACGAGATCCACGCCATGCTGGCGCGCGAGATTCATCGCATCGGTGAGCGGCAGGACGCCGAGCTGGTTGCCGTCCACTCCGATGACGCGGACTTCGCGGGCGCGGATTTTGCCGTTGACCCGGACGAACGAAGCAGGCGAGGAATTGCGTGGAGAGAAAGGGCGGCTCAAGACACCCTCGTTGGTTGTGACATGACTTTAATTTTTCGCATCAAGCAGATTGCCGCGACGGGCAATTCATAATTATGCCCTGTTGATAAGCGTTTTCCGGCCGGAGTGCAAGTAAAAATTATGTTACGGAACCTCAATTGTGGTGGTGGTGCCGGAACAGCCAGCTCCGGTTCGCGTAAAGATACCAGACGATCAGCACGTTGAAGGCGAGCACGCCAAATACAAACCAGTGGGGATGGCGCACCAGTTCACGGACTTCGATGGGGATGAAAAAGGCCGATTCGCCAATCGCCAGCCAGCCCGCCCACGAAAAGCGAAACATCAGCCCAATGCCTTCGACGAACGAAATCAGGCTGTAAAGAAACGTGGCGACGGCGACCCAGCGCACATTGGCGGGGGTGATTTGATCCAGCCGGTCACCGATTTCAGAAAAAAACCGGTTCTCGGGATCCAGATGCACCCAGGTCACCAGCCGGCCGAACAAATCCGACAGATCCTGGCCGATTAGCCGCAAAATTCCAAACGCCAGCGCCAGCGCGAGCAGGCCTTTGATCAATTTGCCGGTGATGATCAAATACAGCGTCGGCGCGCGGCGCTTCGGCGGGTCGGATATGATTACGTCTTCGGGCATCAACGTATCTTTGACAGCAAAAACGCCAGAAGTTCAGAAATTTTCAGCCGCTCCTGCCTGCCGTCGTCGCGGTAGCGGATCGTCACGGTGTCGAGCAGCTCCGGTTTTTCGCCGAGCGTGTCAAAATCAATCGTCACGCAGAACGGCGTGCCGGCTTCGTCCTGGCGCGCGTAGCGTTTGCCAATGCTGCCGCCATCGTCGTAATAAACATTCATCCACGGCCGCAATAAATCGCGCACTCCCAGCGCCTTCTTGACGAGTTCCGATTTGTTCTTGAGCAGCGGAAAAATTCCCGCCTTGAACGGCGCGACGCGCGGATGAAATTTCATCGTCACCGTCGTTTCGCTTTTGCCCTTGTCGTCGGTTTTCGTTTCTTCGGAATACGCATTGGCGATGAGCGCCAAAATCAAACGGTCAACGCCCGCGCTCGGCTCGATGACGTGCGGGATGTATTGACCTTTTGCCAAACCATTCGCGTCATCCGTCGCCTGCTTGGAAATTTGTTCTGCCGTTTCGTCCGGCTTGGCGCACTTCGTCAGGTAATTTTTCCGGTTGTCGTAATACCGCTTCCACAACGCATCCTGCTTTTCCTTTGGCAGCTTAACCCACGCGGCGCGCAGCTCGTCGTCGAACACATGCTGCGGCTTGCCGGAAAATCTTTGGTGCTGCGACAAATCAAAATCGCTGCGTGCGGCGATGCCTTCCAACTCGTCGCCCTTCACGTTGCCGTTTTCGTCTTTCTTGCTGAACGGGAACTTGAACAAAATATCTGTGCAGGCGCGGGCGTAATGCGCCAGCTCTTCCTTGGTCTGAATGTGAAAACCCAACGTGTCGCGCGAGAGACCGATGCCTTCGTAGAAGCGCACGCGCTCCTCGACCCAGTATTGATGCCACGCCTGCCAGCCCCAATTCGGCTGCGGCTCGCCGTGAGCACCTTGCGGTGCGGCCACCGAGCCATGAATCGCTTCGATGGCTTCATCAGGCTTGATGAAAAATTCCAGTTCCATCTGCTCGAATTCGCGCGAGCGGAAGGTGTAATTGCGCGGCGTGACTTCGTTGCGGAACGCCTTGCCGATCTGGCCGATGCCGAACGGCACTTTCTGGCGCGACGTTTCCAGAACATTTTTGAACTGCGCGAAAATCGCCTGCGCGGTTTCCGGGCGGAGATAGGCGACGTTGTCTTCGCTTTCCACCGGACCGACATAGGTTTTGAACATCAGGTTGAACGGGCGCGGCTCGGTCAATTCCTTCGAATCGCAGCTCGTGCATTTCGTTCCCTCTGGCAAAGCAAATTTGCCGTCCGCGTTTTTAATGAGCGTGAGTCCCTGATCCTCGCAAAGCTGGTCGGCTCGAAAACGCTTTTTGCACTTTTTGCAATCGCACATCGGATCGCTAAAAGTATCCACGTGGCCGCTGGCTTTCCAAATGGCGGGCGACATTATGATGGTCGCTTCCAGGCCGGCGACGTCGTCGCGCTGGCGGGTCATGGCGTGCCACCAAAGCTCCTTGACGTTGCGCTTGAGTTCCGCGCCGAGCGGGCCGTAGTCCCAAAAGCCGTTGATGCCGCCGTAAATTTCCGACGACTGAAAAATGAAGCCGCGCCGCTTGCACAGCGACACGATTTTTTCCATCTGCAAATTCTCTTTTGGTTCGGCCATAGAATTAGCCAGTGTTCGGCAAAAGCGGCGGAAAATCAATCACGAAGGCGGGGCGGCACTTTGGACAGAATGACAGAATTTTCAAAATTCAAAAAAACTCCATGTCTTGGTGTCGCCGTTTCTTATTCTGAAACATTCTGTCAAACCCCCATTGCGAACAACTTCCCCGCCAGATGCGTGAAGTTCACGCGCTTTGCGTGAAAATTTCACGCGCTTTGGCCGGACGGGAAATCCAAACCCATGCTTTTGCTGGCATTTCAGAAGAAAACCCGGTTGGCATTGGTAGTGCTAAAGGATTTTAACAATCCGATTGACAGCAAACGCGGTTCCAGTAGAGTGCGTCACCTGTCTCCGGACGAAACAACAACAATTGAAACCACGTCAACCTATGAAAAAACTTCTCAAGCAAAAAGCGGCGTTCACGCTCATCGAGCTGCTCGTCGTCATCGCCATCATCGCCATTCTCGCGGCCATGCTGCTGCCGGCGCTCGCCGCCGCCAAGCGCAAGGCGCAGCGCATCAACTGCGTCAACAACCTCAAGGAAATGGGCCTGGCCTTCCGCGTCTGGGAAGGTGACAACAACGACAATTATCCCATGGCTGTCAGCACCGCCGCTGGTGGCGCGCAGCAATTGGTGGCAAGTTCTGCCAATACCGCCTACAGGGGTTCGTTTGTCGCGGCGTATTTGTGCATGTCCAACGAGTTGAGCACGCCCAAGCTGCTGATCTGCCCCTCCGACGGCAGCCGTTCATCTTATGCCACGAATTTTCCGCAAGTCTTTAATTCACTCTATAGCGGAAATCCGGCTACACCAGTTTCCACGACTCCAAATACTCTGGCAGTTAGTTTCACCAGTTATATGCTGTGCGGTGACGCGGCGGAAGCTTACCCGCAGATGATTATCACCGGCGACCGCAATATTGGAAACAACAACGGCGCTGCATTGACGTCCGGACAGCCCGCCCCTAACATAAACTTTGGAACCAACAATGTCACTTCCACTGGTGGAGCGAATGGCTCAATGGCAGCTCAACCTTACAATTGGGGCTGGACAACCACCGACCTGCACCAAAAGGCGGGCAACCTCGGCATCGCCGACGGCAGCGTCCAGCAGGCGACCATTGCTGGACTGAACACCTCACTGCAGAATGCCACCAACGGCGCGGCCACGATGTTTCCGGTTTACAATTTTCCCTGAGCCAGCAAACAGCCGGGTCTGACAAAACAGGGCATCCGCAAGGATGCCCTGTTTTTTTACCGCCGCCGACCCAAGCCGGCTCCCTTTTTAAAATGAGCGGACTCACGTCCGCTGCTACAATTCCCGCGCCGGACTTTTCCCGTCTTTTCTGGCCGAGCGCTGTTCGCTAAAAAAACTTTGCAGCAACGCGCGGCACTCCGCCAGCCGCACGCCGGACGTGATCTCGCAGCGGTGGTTGAGCGTGGGAAACTGCAGCAGATTGAGCGCGCCGCCGGCCGCGCCGCCTTTCGGGTCGGCCGCGCCAAACACCACGCGCGCCAGCCGCGTGTGCACGACCGCGCCGGCACACATCGGGCACGGTTCCTTGGTGACGTAAAGCGTGCAGTCCGTCAGCCGCCAGTCGCCCACGGCGTTTTCCGCCTGCGTGAGCGCGAGCATTTCCGCGTGCGCCGTCGCGTCCTTGAGCGTTTCGACCTGGTTGTAAGCCCGCGCGATGATGCGGCCCTCGCGCACGACAACCGCACCGACCGGCACTTCCTCGCGCTCGTAAGCCTTGGCCGCCTGGCGCAACGCCTCGCCCATAAAATAGTCGTCGCTGTGCAGGTCAATGATCGCTTCGCTCATAATCAGGAAATGAAGAATGAAGAATGCAAAATGAAGAAACAAGACCGGTGTGCGCGGAAAATTTCTTCATTTTGCATTCTTCATTTTTCCTTTGCTTGTTCCAGCGTCCACTCGTTCCGCCCGTCCGCGTGGCAGTGGCAGTGCGCCGCGAAGAAGCCGCCACGAAACTGCCAGAACCACGGCCAGATTTGCTCACGGTCGGTCTGCGGAATTTTCAAGTCCAAGATTTTTTCGCGCGGGAAAAATTCAAAGCGGCCTTCACTCATCGGCGGCGGGAGCGCTTTCAATTTCACCTTCACCTCGAACAAAAACATCAGCCAGTGCGTCTGGCCCTGATAACCATGTTCGCTGATCAGCCCGGCCAGATGCAAATCCGAAGGCGCGACCGCCAGCCCGATTTCCTCGTGCGCCTCGCGGCACGCGCAGGCGTAGGGCGATTCGCCTCGAACCATCTTGAGCTTGCCGCCGCACGGGCTCCAGAAGCCGCGGTTCGGCTCCTGCGCGCGTTCGAGCAAAAGGATTTCACCGCGCTCGTTGAAAACGTAGAGCAGCGTGGCGATTTTATAGGGCAGACCCATCGGCTATCATTAACCGCGAAATACGCGAAATACGCGAACATATTTTTTGACGGTGCCTTATGTTGATACGTTGATTTCTTTTCGTGTATTTCGTGTATTTCGCGGTTAAACTGTCTCTTCACTTTTTATGAAAACTTACAATATCGCAGCGCTCGCCGGCGACGGCATCGGCAACGAAGTCATGCGCGAGGCCATCAAGGTTCTTCGCGTCACCGAAAAGAAATTTGGCTTTCAACTTAACATCACCGAAGCCCCGGTTGGCTGGGCCGGCATTGATGCCGCCGGCAGGGCGCTGCCGGACGCCACACTGGCTCTCTGCAAACAGAGCGATTCCATTTTGTTCGGCTCCGTCGGTCTGCCCGACCGCGATCCGACAATTCCAAAAGAGGAACGGCCCGAACGCGCCGCATTGCTGCGCCTGCGAAAAGAATTTGGTTTGTTCGCGAATCTGCGCCCGGTGAAACTGCCGAAAGTGCTCGCACACGCGTGTCCGCTGGCGAAGGAACGTCAGGGCGACGGCATTGATATTTTGGTCGTGCGCGAACTGACCGGCGGCATGTATTTCGGCCAGCCGAAAAAAACCGAGGACATCGGCGGCGGCAATTTCCGTGCGATTGACACGATGGTTTACACGACGCCGGAGATCGAACGCATTGCGCACGTCGCCTTCCAGGCCGCGCAGTTGCGCCGGAAGAAATTGACCAGCATTGACAAGGCGAACGTGCTGGAGAACGGAATTTTGTGGCGCGAAGTCGTCACGCGCGTCGGCAAAAATTACCCCGACGTGACGCTCGAACATATGTTCGTGGACAACGGCGCGATGCAGCTC
>Ga0316232_1004333_pt1 | contig 12159 bp, 10 predicted proteins | sample TBHtaG_FD_206006 | JGI IMG/M metagenome (GOLD analysis project Ga0316232, IMG submission 206006) | Freshwater microbial communities from Trout Bog Lake, Wisconsin, USA - TBH18025_13 | ecosystem: Environmental > Aquatic > Freshwater > Lake > Hypolimnion/Profundal zone | place: USA: Wisconsin... | reverse complement strand
CCGTCGGCCCTGGCGTCAAGATAGCCCAGCTCTTTCAACTTCAGCTGCAATACGACGACATCTGCGCCGGCTGTTTGGTATTTCAGCTTTCTTTGCACCCTGACCTTCCGTCCGACAATCTTGACTGTAGTCCCGATCGGCGTCCATTCGAACAATTCCTCGACATCGCGGTTGCGCATCCGAATGCAGCCATGGCTGGAAAACCGGCCGATGCTCCAGGGGTTATTGGTGCCGTGAATTCCATACAACCCCCAGGTCACATTCAGTCCCATCCAGCGGGTGCCAAAACCGTCCCCCCAGTTGAAGTCCTTCCATACGACATTCCACTCACCGATGGGAGTGGGGGTATCGTTTTTCCCCACGGCAATCCGGTATTTTTTATATAAAATGCCGTCATTATAAACCTCCAGCATCCGTTCATTAATCTTGACCACCAGGGAAACCTGCCCCTGGGGCGCCTGGCTGGTTTGACCCGGTATCGCGGCAAGCTCCTGCTCATCGAGATAATCTATTCCCCAAAGGCCGGCAAGCATGCCGAAAAAAAGCAGCACTACCACCCCAAAGTACAAGTATCGTCTGTTCACTTTCAGCACCTGCAGCCGCTTCATGCCCCAGACCTCCCGTGAAATCCTTGCTACCAAATATATGATTGCGCGGCAAAAGATATCCCGCCGGTTAGTGACGAGGTATTTTCGGTTCTTAAGTATTTCTCTTGTTACCCGTCGAAAAAATGCTGCACGGGAGAGGATTCCTCCGCTACGGATAATATCCTACACCGTTACCGGCAGACAAGCTGCCGACGAAAAAAAGCCGCAGCCCCTTTGGCTACGGCTTCAATATATTCGCGGAAAAATCACAACAGCGGCGCATATATTTTCTTGAATCATGGTGCGTCGTTCAGGCAATGACACTGACAAATTGCAGGCTGGGGTCGTAGCACCCCTGAAAATGTGCCCCAAGATCGCGCATCGCGGCCAGATACTCTACAGTCTCAGGTGTTATTTTCTCCCCCGGGCAAATAATCGGTATCCCGGGAGGGTAACAGGCGATCACCTCGGCACTGACCCTGCCGTGGGAGTTTTCCAGCGGGACACTGACAGTAGGGGAAAAGAACGCCTCTCTGGGAGGCATCGCCATCTCCGGCAGCGGCAAAAAAAGCAGCTTATCACTTATGGCGGCAATCGCCGCATGTGAATCAGCGCGCAGGGCTGTGGCGGCACTGCCCAGGGCTGCCGCGAATTTGTCGATATCGCGCTGGGTATTGGCAAAAGAGATCAACAGCAATAGGCTGTGCAGTTCCGACATCTCCACCTGGATATTATAATGTTGTTTCAGCCGTTCCTCCAGCCAGAACCCCGGCACTCCAAGCTTTCGGACCAGAATGGTCACCTTGGTCGGGTCAAGCCGGAAAATTCCGGGACGATCGGTACTCAGGGTAGAAACACCGGGGATTTCCGACAGCTTTTTTCTGGCATAATCGGCAAGACCGACAGCCTTATCGATGAGTTTCCTTCCTTCGCTCTCAATCTGGGCCCGGGCTGCGTCGAGAGAAGACAACAGCAGATAGGAAGTGCTGGTGCTCTGCAGCATCCTTAAAGCAGTCTCAAGTTTTTGCCTGTCCATCAACTCTCCTTGTATATGGAGCATCGATCCCTGGGTTAGGGCGGCCAAAATTTTATGAGTGCCGTGCACTGCCGCATCAGCGCCGTTTTGCAGCGCGTTTGCCGGCAACCTGTCATGAAAGCCGAGATGCGGCCCATGAGCCTCGTCGACCAGCAGGGGAATTTTGTAATTATGCACCACAGCCGCGACGGCGTCGATATCGCTTATTACGCCATGATAAGTCGGATTGACCACCATGACTGCCCTGATATCAGGCTGGCGCTTTAGGTGATCCCGAATCATATCCGGCGCTGTCCCCAGGGGAATACCGTACTCCCGGTCGTATTCAGGGACAAAAAAAACCGGGATGGCGCCGCTGAGAATGATTCCCCCGAGAATCGACCGATGAATATTGCGGGGCACCAAAATCTTGTCGCCCGGATTGCAGGTTGCCAGGACCAGGGCCTGCAGGCCGCAGGAACTGCCGTTCACCAGAAAATAAGTATGCTCAGCGCTGAACACCTTCGCTGCCAGCAGTTGGGCGGCTTGAATCGCGCCGTGCGGCTGATGTAAATCGTCCATGTCCGGGATATTCGTGACATCGGCCCGGAAAACTTTCCGCCCTAACAGGCGGTGAATATTGTTGTGCAAAATCCGGCCTCCCTTGTGGCCGGGCATATGAAAGCGCACCGTCCGGGCGCTGATATACTTTTCCAGAGCGGCGATGATCGGTGTCTCCTCCATGCGCAACGCTATCATTCCCCCGTCGAATAGAATTTCACTCTATTCTATGCCTGATGCCCTGGCTTGGTACGGCCGAAAGGGTTTTATCTTCGCGAGCCTTCCAAACAAATAACCCCGGCCAAAGCCGGGCAGGCGGGAGGTATACTATGGCGGCACAACGGAGCATATTGTCTGCTTCCCTGAATCTGGCCGGGCCGGTCTTTGCCGAAGAGTCCTATTCGATGCTGATAAGCGCGGTAATCACCGCCATCATCGGCAATTTGGGTGCTGACGACCTGACTGCTTTGAGTCTGGCGATCCTGGTCCAGTCCTCGGCGATGGCTGTGATCGGGGTCATCGGCACCGGAGCGGCCGTACTTGCTGCCCGGGAACTCGGCACAGGCAACTTGAGCCTGCTGCGGCAAATAACCAGCCACACCCTGGCTCTGGGTCTATTGGCCGGTGCAGTCCTCGCCTTGGCGGGACACCAGGCCGCAAGTTATTTGCACTATTTCGTGGACACCGACAGCAGCATAGCCTTGTTGACTGAAGAATTACTGAAGCCGCTGGTGCTTTTCGCTCCGCCGATGCTATTCACCTGGCTGGGGAAAAGCATCCTGCGGGGCATGGGGCAAACCCGGCTGGCGTTCATCATTTCGGTTGTGAATAATACTGTGACCGTTGTGGCCACCATCGCCCTGGTCTACGGCTGCCGCCCCGGACCGGGTGTCTTCGGGGCGGTCTGGGGAGCGGGGCTGGGGGCCTTGGTCAGCGCGGTGTCCACCCTGGCCATTCTGGGCAGCCACAAGCCTCTTAAGCTGCGGCTGAGGCATATCTACAGCATCAACCCGGCAATTGCCACCCGGATTATCCGGATCAGCCTGCCGGTGGCCTGGGAACAGGTCGCCCTGCAGCTGGGTTTTACCTTGTACTCCTTCGAACTGGTTAATGTCGGCGCCAAACAATTCGCCGCCAATCAGATAGCCCAGCAGCTGGAAGGCATTCCGCTGATTATTGGTATCGGGTTCTCGGCCGCGGTCCTGACGGCGGTCGGCCAAAGCCTGGGCAAAAATTTGCCCAGGGTCGCCGAACAGTTCACCCGCTTCACCCTCTGCCTGACGATGGTGGCAATGACCGCACTCTGCGCCGCACTGTCCCTTGTTTCCGAACCGCTGAGCCGCCTGTTCGCCAAAGACCCGGATGTAATAACCTGGTCCGCCACCTGCATCAGGCTGGCGATTCTGGAACAGCCGACAATGGCGGCAACTATGATACTGGGGAACGCCCTGCGTGGCAGCGGCGACACCCGTTGGCCGGCATTCAGCACCATTGTCGGCATGTGGCTTGTCCGCATCCCGCTAACCTATCTTCTCATCACCGACCTGGACTACAGCATCGCTGCCGCCTGGCTCATCACCGCCGGCGACCATTTTGTCCGGGCCTCGATACTGGCCCTGCGCTTCTACCGCGTCGGCTGGAAAAAAGCCGGACGGTGCTAGCCGGTATGACGAACCGTATCGCACGCCGGTCGATAACCCCAGGCTGTTCAAAAAGGTCAAGATGCTAGGAATGGGGAGACTTGCACTGCACCGTTTCCTCCGAGACACATTAGCATATATCTGTTTGCACTGACTTGTTTAACAGCATCGCGCGTACTGGGCGTACGCAAGCAAGCAAACCTAGCCATGACAACGCAGATTGGCCTTTTTCAACAGCCTGCCTCACTCCATGCACACAAGCAGCAAACCCATGGAAATAAACAGGGCGCCGAATAGCTGCCGCCAGGTGGCAGCGTCTCCAAAGAACAGATAATTCGCCAGCATGGTAACCAGCGGCGCACATGACAGGATTAAGGTTACCACATTGATATTGCCGTATTTCAGGGCAATAAAGTAGGCCAAATCCCCAATCAGGGTCGCCAGCAGGGCTTCGATCGCGATAAATACCCATAGCAGAAGCGGGATTTGGATCATCTCGCTGTAGCCGCGGGTTCCGATAACCCAGCTGCTGACGAAGGTTGCGGCTATGAGGGTGCGCAGCGAAAGCGCCGCAGTCGGGTTTACACCGTTCAGGCCCAGCTTGCCGAACAAAGGGGCCAGCCCCCAGCACACCATCGCCAGAAAGGCATAAAACAAGACCATCGGCGCAGCCCCCTCACGGAAGTAGTCGATGGTCTATGTTTATGCGTTTGCTCCCGGGATCATACGAAGGCCCCGGGTCAAAAGCCGCCGCCTTTATTCGATAAGCAAAAAGGCGTACCGGTTCATGGTTGCCGAGTAGTCTGTCAGGACATCAATGGGATAGCCGTGTTCCCTGACGGTGCTGAATACATCCACCGCCATCCCTTCCGGGCTGGGGCGGGCGGCTCCGGGGTTGACGCACCGGCTTCGTTCCTTGCCGCAGTCGCCGCAGATGCTGCAGGAATCCATGAACAACAGAAAGGCTTTGTTGTGCCCGGCAAGAAAAACTTCCCGTTCCAGGCCGGACAGCCGCAAGTTTATCCCCTTTGACCAGAGGTGACGGTCTTCAGGCTTTTCCACAGCGTGGGCGAAATGAAAGATGACTCCCTTGGTATATTCCTGGAAAAAAGCGCGGCACTCTTCCACCGACGGCACGTTGGGCGGACAGCAGGCATTCTTGCCGTAAGTCGCGCAGCCAAACACGCATTTCATTCGGACCCAGTTGGCCACAACCATATCCTTGGGGTCGATCCAGCGAAAATCAGCAAAATCGTGTTGACGGAAGATGGTTTCCAGGGCTTTTCGGTCAGCCATTCATTTCCCTCCTCATCCTTCAGGCGGTTGCAATCCGCCGCTGATCTCTTGAAGCAGCCTAAATAAAATGGGCTTCGGCGGGATCAAACGCCAGGGTAACCCTGGCCTGGTCAACGATACCGTCGGTTATGGCTTTGCGCGGCACTCTGGCGATGAGCGTCAGATCGCCGGCTGTTACCACGACCCGGCTTGTCCCCACTCCCGGCTGGACCCTCTGTACCCGGCCTTCGAAAACGACCCGGGAGCCGTCATGCTCCGGCCGGTCCTGCCCCCAGACCAAAAGGGCGTCGCCGGGAAGACAGCAGGCGGTCACCGGTTGTTGCAAATCTGTTGGGCAGGGAAACCGCAGACCATTGGCCAGCTTTACCTGCCGGCCCGGGCCGTCGGGTTCGATGCCGCAGGGCAGGATGTTGTCCATGCCTGCCAGTCTGGCCACTTGTTCGTTGGCTGGACGCCGCAGCAGCACTTCCGGTTTGGCGTCCTGGACGATGCTGCCGCCAAAAATTGCCACCGCTCTGTCGGCAAAGTGGAGCACATCGGCAAAATCATGGCTGACAAGCAATACCGTCAGCCCCCTGGCCACCGCCAGCTGCCTGATCTCTTCGATCAATTCCCCCCGCAGGGTGGCATCCAGAGCGGCGAACGGCTCATCCAGAAGCAGCAGTTCAGGGTCGGTCACCAGAGCCCGGGCGATGGAGACCCGCTGGGCCTCTCCCCCGGACAGTGACCGGGCCGGCCGGCCGGCCAGATGATCACAACGGAAATCCTGCAGAGCCCTGAGCACCCTTGGCTGAATATCATCTGCCGCTATACCGCGAAAGCGGAGCGGAAGGGCCAGATTATGAAACACGGTGCCCTGAAGCAGCAGCGTTTGCTGGAAGACCATCGCGCTGCGGCGGCGCAGCAAGGTTCCGGTTGTCGCAGTGTTATCCTGGCCGAACAGGCGCATTTGCCCCTGATGAGGCAGCAGCAGATTGACGGCCTGCAGAAGGGTGCTTTTGCCGGTGCCGTTGGGACCGACCACTGCGACCAATTCCTGCCGCCTTACTGTCAGTTCGTCAATATCCAGGACTTTTTTGCCGGCACCGCGATAAACCGTAAAGTCCCGCAGCTCCAGTACGAAATCGCTCATAGCCTGCCGCCTTTGCCTCCATGCTGGAGATAAGTGAATAATAGGACCACCCCGAACGCCGCCACAAGCAAAATGAAGCTGATGGCCATGGCCATGTCGTAATTCCCTTTGCCGACCTCCATGACGGTCGAGGTTGTCAGCACCCTGGTCTGTCCCTTGATATTACCGCCGACCATCATCGACGCTCCCACTTCGGAGATCACCCGGCCAAAGCCGGCGATAACCGCCGCCATCAGACCCAGCCGGGCTTCCCGGATGAGCAGCCAGCCTGCCTGCCAGTGAGTCGCCCCCAGGGACAGCAGCTGCCAGCGCAGATTGGGGTTGACGCTGAGGATAGCGGCGAAACTCAAACCAGCCACGATCGGGGTGGCGATAATCGCCTGAGCGATGATCATCGCCACAGGGGTATACATCAGGCCAAGACCACCCAGGGGGCCATAACGCCACAAAAACAGGCTGACAACCAGTCCTACCACCACCGGCGGCAGTCCCATACCGAAATTGACCAGACTGCCGGCCGCCTGTTTGCCGCGAAAGTCGGTGAGAGCCAGCCACAGGCCGAAGGGCACGCCAAAGACCACGCTGATGGCTGTGGCTGTTCCCGACACCTGCAGCGTGAGCAGCGTCACCTGGAGTACTTCCTGATCACCACCAAGCAGCAGATGAGCCGCCTGGATAATTCCCTGAACAATTACGTCCATGAATCTCCTCTACAAGCCGAAGTCTTTTTCGGTTTTGCTGCCGTCAGCAAAAAACAGCGCCTGCCCGAACTTGTCTTTGCCGAAAGCGGCAATCAGCGCCTGTCCCTCAGCCGACAGCAGAAAGTCGCTGAAGGCTTTAGCCCCCGGAGTGTTCACCTTGGCGAATTTCTCCTGATTGACCTCCATGACATGGTAGATATTCAACAGCTTGGCGTCTCCTTCAATCAGGATCGGCAAAGACAGGGTTTTCTTCTGCGCCAGGTATGTTGCCCGGTCAGTCACGGTGTAACCCCGTTTTTCGTCAGCAATTTTCAGGGTCTGTCCCATTCCCGCCCCTGCTTCCTGGTACCAGGCGCCGGATGGTTTGAGGCCTGCTTGTGACCACAGCTTCTTTTCCAGTTGATCGGTCCCGGAATTATCGCCCCGGGATACGAATATCGCCTGGACAGCGGCGATGGCGGCAAATGCCTCTTGGGCGGTTTTCCCCTTAATCTTGGCGGGATCGCCCTCCGGTCCGATGATGACAAAATCGTTGTGCATCACCAGGCGCCGGTTGATCACCGACCCGCCGGCCAGAACTTTCCTTTCTGCATCAGGGGCGTGGGTCAAAAGCACGTCGGCTTCACCCTTTTCGCCCATGGCGATGGCCTGGCCCGAGCCCACAGCGATGGTTTTTATCTTATAGCCGGTCTTCTTTTCAAACTCAGGAATCAGAACATCAAGCAGTCCGCTGTCCTGGGTACTGGTGGTGGTCGCCAGAATAAGGTCCACCCTGGCAGGTTTTGGCGGCGTTTGCTGCGCCGGTTCCTTCGTGCCGCAGCCGGACATCGCCAAAGCCATCAGGGCTGTCAGTAGCAAACAAGCCAATCGTCTGGGCATCAAGCTCACTCCATTTCAAGGTTTTTTCCGGTCTCGCCGGCCACAGCGATGGTTCTGCCGGCGCCGCTCAGGTCGTAGCCCCCCCAGGATTCAACCTCGTTTCTGAATTCCGCTGACTCCAGGATAGCAATAATGGCCTTCTCCCTGTCATCATCAGGGGGGAAGTTCAACAGCAGATCATACTGTTCGGAGGCCACAGGAATAAAATCCAGCCCCAGGGCCAGCGCCGCCGCCTGGACCCCCAGTCCGGCGTCCGCCGCTTCTGCCGCCACCGTGGCCGCCACCGCCATATGGGTTCCGACCTCTTTTTCATAGCCGGCTATTTGCTCGGGGCCTATCCCGGCTTTGACCAGATCATAGTCCAGCAGCATTCGCGTCCCTGAGCCGCGCTGCCTGTTGACAAAAGTGATGTCAGGCCGGGCCAGGTCAGCCAGCCCGGCGATCTTCTTCGGGTTGCCGGGCATGACCATCAGCCCCTGCTGGCGCATAGCCATATGCACCAGCCGCCAGCCGGTGTTGGGCAAATATTTCTTCACAAAGGCCAGATTATAGCAGCCGGTCTGTTCATCAAGCAAATGGATGCCGGCGATATGGGCTTCATTGTTACGGATGGCCATAACGCCTCCCATGCTGCCGACATTGGCGCACGACAGAGAGGTATGCTCCAGCCGGCGTCTGAGGAAAATCCCCAGCAGCTCCAGCGCCAGATCATGACTTCCTACCGCCAGGAGAGTATTCTCCGGCCGGGACTTGCCCAGCAGCGTCACCGACACCGCCGCCCCGGCCTGTATTCCCTGGCTGGCCGGACCGACGCTGATAAGGCCCTGGGCCTTGGCCAGCGACGAGATGAGTCCTGCTCCGCGCCCCAGTGGAGCTGCCACCATCCTGCCCTGAACATTGCCTACCGACACTCGGATAAACTCTTCCACCCCAACAGGCGAAGCCACCTGTTTGACCAGGGAAGCTTCCACAATCGTCGCTTCCGGGCAGGGCCGTTTCTGCCTGGCCAATAAAACGTCCCTGATAAACAGCTCGGCTGTCAGCATCGCCGACACCGGGTATCCGGGCAGACCGATCACCGGTTTACCCTGACAGACCGCCAGAATTACCGGCTTGCCGGGCTTGATCGCCACCCCGTGCACCAGAACTTCTCCCAGATCGCCCAGCACCGAGGCGGTGAAATCTTCCGACCCTGCCGAGGTACCGGCGTTGACAACAACCATGTCACTCACCGTCAGGCTGGCGAATACAGCCCGCCTCAAGGCCTGGCCATCATCTTTGACGATGGACTGCTTCAGCGCTTCGCCGCCCCACTCGCTCACAGCCGCGGCCAGCATATGGGAATTGACGTCCAGAATCGTCCCTGGAATCAACTCATCCTTAGTGGCGACTATTTCGTCCCCGGTGGGAATGATGGCCACCCGCGGTTTCTTGAGTACAGCCACGCTTTCCAGCCCCGCCGCCAGCAAAGCGGCAATCATAACCGGTGTAATGACCTGGTATTCAGGCACCACCAGTTCACTGGCCACAATGTCTTCGCCGATAATGCGCACATGCTGCCACGGCGCAGCCGCGGCAACGATCTCGGCCTCACCGGCGTCGATATGCACATCTTCAATCATGACCACCGCGTTGGTTCCGGCCGGCATAACGTCACCGGTATCTACCATGCAGCAGCAGCCGGGGGTGAATGATTGCCCCGGAGACCGCAGGGTGAGGCGCTTCGGCGTGGTCTCCTGGGCGCCGTAAGTATCCTGGGCCCGGACGGCGATACCGTCCATGGCCGCACTGTTATAATGGGGCGCTGACTGTCTGGCGTAAACCGAGCAAGCTGTTACCCGCCCGAGAGCGTCAGGCACTGCCATCGTCTCGTCGGGAAGATGATCAAAATAACCGCTGTCGGTCAGTTTCTGCCGCCACAGTTCCTGCGCCTGCTGCCGCTGCAGACAATCGAGATAGGCTTTGTTTCTTGGCAAACTGTTCTCCTCCTGCCTCATTCCTGCCCTTTGAGCAGCAGGACCTCCACTATTTCCCCATCATACAACCCGCTCTTGTCAGCCGGAATATGCATCACGCCATCCGCCTGGGCCATGATGCTGATCAGGCCCGACTTCCCCAAAATGGGTTCGGCGACAAATTCTCCCCCCTGTTTGCGCAGCCTTACGGTGATAAAATCATCTCTGCCGGGAGCGGAAGCCACGTTGCGGCTAAGACGCGCCGGAACGCTGAACCCGGCGAAGGGCTGCTTCTGCCTGGCAAGCAAACGGACTACCGGCTTCACCAGTTGCTGGCAGACCACCATGGCCGCCACCGGGTGCCCTGGCAGCCCAAAAACAGGGACAGCGCCGATCATGCCGAACACTGTAGGGCGCCCGGGCTTAACGGCGATACCGTGCATCAGCACTCCGGGAGCCCCGAGAGCCGCAATGGCTTTGACGGTATAATCCCTGGCCCCTACCGAACTGCCGCCGGATATGACCAAGAGCTGGCAAGTCGTGAGCGCCTTGGTCAATATATCATAAAAAGCCTCGTAGCTGTCTTTCACAATACCCCACCGCCTGACAACACAGCCCAGCTGGGTCAGCATGGCGCCAAGGGCGTAGGAATTGACGTCGCGTATCTGTCCGATCCCGGGGCTTTGGTCAATAGCAACAAGTTCGTCCCCGCTGGAAATCACCGCGACTTCGATGGGTTTACAGACAACAATCCGGCTGCAGCCGCAGGCGGCGAGGGCACCGATGTGCTGGGGCCCGATCCGCTGTCCCTGTTCCAGGATGACGCTGCCGGTCTGAATATCTTCCCCCTGGCTGACGACGTTTTCGCCGGGGGCTACCGTCCGCGCCGCCAGCAAGGTATCAGCATCCGGCTGTTCGGTGTATTCCAGCATTATCACCGCATCGGCACCCGCCGGCAGCATACCGCCGGTGGGAATGGTCACCGCCTGGCCGGCCAGCAGCTGAATTGTCGCCTGCTCACCCATCGCCACTTCCCCGGCAATACTGAAAAGAGCCGGAACGGCTTCCGAAGCGCCGAAGGTATCAGCGCTGCGCACAGCAAATCCGTCCACAGTCGAACGGCTGAAAGACGGCAGACTTTCTCCGGCGATCCTATCCTCAGCCGCGACCCTGCCGAGAGCGTTCTCAAGGTCCACGGTTTCAGACGCTGCCGCAATGCCGGTCAGACTTCTGGCAATCAGATCCCGGGCCTCGGTCAGCGGCATATATTGAAAAAACTCCATACTAGTCCCTCATTCCATCAACGCGTCAGGTTTTTTCAGACCCATCCTGGTCTCAAGGAAAGCGGCGAGCGGCGCCGGGTCGTCCAGGGGAAAACAGGGTACGCCCGGATACAACGCCACATCAGAGACGCTTGCCAGCAGGTCCTCTTCGCGGCAAAGAGGTGCGTCACAGACCTCCCGGCGGAAAACCTCAACCCGGATTTTGCCTTCCTGTTTATAACCTTCAGTAAAAATGATGTCCACGCCGCTGATCTGCTCAACGACTTCCGTCAGGGCAAGCTCCTGCTCGACCTTTTGAATCATCGCCATTTTTTGCGGCGAAGAAATACACACCACATCAGCCCCGGCCTGAGCATGCCGCCAGGTATCCTTACCCGGCTTGTCCATTTCAAAGCCGTGCACGTCGTGTTTGATTGTCGCAACCTTGTAGCCAAGCCGCTTCATCTCTCCGATAAGCTTGACCAGATAGGTCGTCTTGCCGCAGTCGGACTTGCCGACAAAAGAGATCACCGGAATCATGGAAATCCCCCTTATATTGTTATCATCCGCTTGTTCAGTTATGGCCCTAGTCTGCTTTCTTCATTATTTCCACGCCGCGAATGGAAAAGCCTTCCACCACCCGCCGTCAGGGAATGCCGGGCGGCACGTATGATCCGGTCGGCTTTCAGATATCCAGCAATTCAAAGACATTGTACTGGGTGTCGAAAAATAACAGCTTGTTCCTGATCGGTTCACCGCAGCCTGTCAGAAGCTTAACCACTTCTTGTACCTGAAGCGACGCCGCCAGAGCCGGTGTAGCCGCCGGATTGCCCAGCACCGTTTCCACTCCCCGGTCGCTGGTAGGAAGATTCTTGAAAAGATGGTGAAACCCTTTGTCACCAGGCAGGATGGTCATCACCTGTCCGACGAATCCGGCGATGGCCGCATGTACCAAGGGGACCCCCAGCAGCGCCGCCGTGTCGCCCAGCAAGATCCGGTCGGAGAAGTTGTCCAGGGCGTCGACGACAACATCCATGCCAGCCAACAGTTCGAGGGAATTACTCTCATCCAGCCTGTACGGTATGGCCTCCACCGTGATCTCGCTATTAACGGCCGCCGCCCGCGCGACAG
>Ga0316232_1004325_pt1 | contig 12179 bp, 9 predicted proteins | sample TBHtaG_FD_206006 | JGI IMG/M metagenome (GOLD analysis project Ga0316232, IMG submission 206006) | Freshwater microbial communities from Trout Bog Lake, Wisconsin, USA - TBH18025_13 | ecosystem: Environmental > Aquatic > Freshwater > Lake > Hypolimnion/Profundal zone | place: USA: Wisconsin... | reverse complement strand
TATTGAGACGGCGAATAAGGATTATCATCCCCCAATTCAAACAAGATAGAGAGCGGATGTATGCGTTCGATATTCTGTTAAGAAAACGACCATCGATCCGATCGGTCAAAGTGGTTCCAGGGATTGGTTCTCTGACCATTGACTTCGATCCCAGTACATTCACGAGACTTCAACTACTGAGACTTATTGATGCCGTCATCCCAAACTTGGGCGATTCGGATCAAGGGCCAATTAAATCCGATCAGCCTCTTAGCTCAACTGGTGAAATTCGTGATCTCAATTTCGCTGTTGAAGGCATGAGTTGTTCGTCATGCGCCCTATTCATAGAGATGCGCTTAAAACGAGACCCTCGAGTCAAACGCGTAACGATCAATATGGCATCACAATCAGGCTCAATCTATGGTGATATCCCGCCAGAAGAGGTCTATCAAATCGTTGATAGCATGGGTTATTCCGCGCTTCCACTGGATACCGTTTCACAGAGGAAGGTGCTGATTGAACGAGAAGAGATCCGGCTTGCTGAAGCGAAACGAAGAGCCCTTTGGGCCGCGGTGTTAAGCGTTCCGGTGACCATCATCGCTATGACCGAGTGGCGCGGTAGTTTCTGGCGATGGACTCAATTTTTTTTGAGCACACCGATTGTTCTTTGGTCGGGAAAACCTTTCTTTGATAAGGCCAGAAAACTAGCGCGTCAAGGCACCGCCAACATGGACAGCTTGATTGTTCTTGGCGTTGGAGCCGCCTACGTTTATAGCACAGCAGCGCTTTTTTTCCGTAAACCTTATCTTTATTTCGATGCTGCAGCTGGCATCATCTGCTTTGTGCTGCTCGGACGTTATCTGGAAGAGAAGGCTAAAGGACGTGCTCATGCCGCTATCCGAAAGCTTTTAGACTTACAGCCACCGACAGCCAATGTGTTGCGCAATGGATCGATTGTTACAGTTGCCGTGGATCAGCTTGCTCTTGGAGATCGCATCCTAATAAGACCGGGTGAAAAGATCCCAGCTGATGGACTTGTATTACTTGGCCTCTCAACGGTGGACGAAGCGATGCTAACAGGTGAAAGTCTGCCTGTTATTAAAACTATTGGCCATTCCGTTGTGGGCGGCTGCATCAATGGAACAGGATCCTTAGAAGTCGAAGTCACTGCGATCGGGGCCCAGTCGGTTCTGGCTGGAATCATTCACATGGTGGATCAGGCCCAATCTTCCAAGCTCCCGATACAAAAAACAGTGGATCAGATTTCGGCCGTATTCGTACCGGCTGTGGTGACGATTAGTGGCCTGACCTTCGCAACGTGGTTATTGGCTGGAGCAGGCTTTACCACGGCCTTTGCTACAGGCATCACAGTATTACTGATCGCGTGTCCTTGTGCTTTAGGCCTCGCGACACCCGCGGCCATTATGGTCGGGACGGGCCAAGCTGCTCAAAAGGGCATCTATATTCGAAATGGAGAAAGTCTTGAGATGGCAACCCACCTAGACACTATCATTTTCGACAAGACCGGCACCATTACAGAAGGCAAGCCTTACGTGACCGATTTTTGGAATGTTTCAGGCTTAACCGACGAAGATCTCATTGGTTGCATCGCCTCAGCGGAAACTCGATCCGAGCATTTTCTTGGAAAAGCCATCGTAGCCTATGCCGATTCTAAAATGATCAACCGAGCGTTCGTACTGGAACAATTTGAAGCAACACCCGGACGTGGAGTGAGTGCTCATATTGAAGGCAGTCATTACCTCGTCGGTAATCAAGCTTTCCTGGAAGAGTCCAATATCGATTTATCAACACTGACAGCCCCCTTAGATCAACTCAATAAACAGGGCAAGACCCCTGTCTTTTGCGCACGAGATGGACATGTAGCAGCCCTTTTCGCTATTGCCGATCAATCCAGACAAGATGCGCCTGAAGCCATAGCTCGATTGAATAAGCTAGGTATTAGAACCATCATGGTTACAGGTGACACACAATCTACCGCCTTATTTATTGCTGCCCAGGTAGGCATAACCGATGTGATTGCGCATGCAAGTCCTGAAAGAAAACTAGAAATCGTACGCCAACTCCAAACACAAGGTCATAAGGTCGGTATGATTGGGGATGGCATTAATGATGCCCCTGCCCTTGCTGCAGCTGATGTCGGTTTCGCTATTGGCACTGGAACAGATGTGGCTATTGAAACAGCTGATCTGACCCTATTGAATGGGGATATCACTAAGGTAGCCGAGGCGCTTGAACTCAGCACGGCCACGCTAAAAATCATCAAACAGAATCTCGCTTGGGCATTTGGATATAACATTCTGGCGATACCTGTTGCATCATTTGGACGTTTAAATCCAATGATTGCCTCTATGACGATGGCCTTAAGCTCAGTTTCCGTCGTGATGAACTCCCTTCGCCTCCAAAAAAAATGAAAAGCCATTATTGATGTACGTTCTGCCTAGAAATTGTTTCTTGATCTCCGGTTTCTGTGGCGATGATAATGTTGGTGGAACCTTTCTGATTTTGGTTCCACTTTCACGTGTTCATCAGGCTTTACTCCTCCATGCTTAGAACGAGCCATCTATTAATTTGGGTTGCAGGTTTATCTTCCTGCTACGATTACTCACCTATTGTGCCGCCGCAAAACTTCAGCAAACCTTTACACAGCACAGAAGCAAGCTCTCCCCAACCCCAACAGAGTCCAAATATCGAACACGTTGAACAAGAGGCGGGGGATTTAGCTAAAGCATGCTCAAACCAGTATCCAGATGAACCAGGGCACAAAGCCGATTTAGTCCGATGTATTGTTCAAGGAACTGACGCAGCTTGGGACAAAGCCTATCCCAGTGGATCCAAGGAACGACATGCCTTAGGTGATTATGCTGTTCAGTTGGCTGTACGCGAAGATAAAGGTGAAATCACACTGCAACAAGCTGAGGATCTGTACCAGACGTTTCTCCAAAAAACCGCCACCTCCAGTCCAACGAACCACTGAAGAGAGTCTTTACATTCAAGCCCCAGGTAGCTTGATCGTGATTAGATAGGCGAGTATCTTTGAATATTACCTAGTAAACATTTCGTGGAGACCTGTTCACTCTTTACCCACTTATGTTGAATTAATTCCAAGGAAAGAAATGCCCCATTCTTCAGGCAAACTGACACCAGACTTGGGTGATAAGTCGCCATATGCGGACAACCTCTCCGCAAGACAGGATATCGATTTATCCAATCGCTTTAAATACCCACTGATTGCTCTTGGTCTCTCCGTGACCACACTCCCACTGGATCTAGCATTAGCACCACCCATTGTTGGTGCATTTGTTATTCGCGCATCTTGGCCTTTATGGAAGAGAACGGTCCAAAGCCTCCTAGATCAGGGTAAGGCTCATGCTGACATCTTGGAATCACTTTGGGTCTTATTCTATACATTAAGTGGCCAATTCGTGGCGCCAGCCCTGTCCTTATGCCTCATAGAGGCTTCCAGGACACTCAGGGATATGACGGCGATGGAAGGTGAAAAAAAACGGACGAATCCTATACTCAACCGGCCATACTGGGTGGAACGTAATGGACGTCTGCGCAAAATACTTGTGAGTAACCTCAAACTCGGTGATCACATCCGACTGACCGTGGGTGATCTCATTCCAGCAGATGGCACCATCATGAGTGGGGAAGGCCTTCTCGACCAGGTCACCTTCAGCGGGGAGGCCGATCTTATCTCCTGCAGTTCAGGCGATCGCGTTTTTGCTTCAACCTTATTGACCCGGGGACAAATCATCGTAAATATTGAAGGGTTAGGCGAAAACACCCGGCTTGCTGAGATCTTACGTTTAGGAGGCACAAAAGAGGAGGAAGACACGCGCGTATGTGACTATGTTGAAAATCTTGGCAATCAGGTGGTAGCACCTGCCCTGGCGATCAGCGCATTAACTTTTATAGCCACCGGAAATCTCAACACGGCGCTAGCGCCGCTCCAACTCGATTTTTCTCAAGGCGTGGGCGTCAGCGCACCGATCCCCGTATTAAGCACCATCCAGCATGGTCTCACACGTGGCCGGGTGCTGATTAAAGGCGGGAGAACGCTCGAAGTACTGCAAAACATTGATGCGATCGTCTTTGATAAAACAGGCACCTTAACTGAGCGTAACAGTCACATTGAGGATATCGAAACTTTCAGTTCGGTATTCGATACAGATACACTACTTTTTTATGCTGCCTCCGCGAGTCTTTACGCACTTGATCCCTTCAGTGCGTCACTGATCGATTACGCTCATCAAAAAGGCATCAATCCTCAACCGACTGACACCATAGAATCTTCTGATATAGGGTTTAGAGCGCGCATTGAGGGAAAGGATGTTCTGATGGGTAGTAAACATTACCTTCAGCATCGCGGCATTCAAATCGACCTCAGTTATCACCGAAAAAACACCTCGGTGATCCAAAACAGATCCATAAGGTACATCACCATCGATGGTGAGCTTACTGGAGCCGTGTCCTACACCAATTCACTCAGACCTGAAAGCGCTACCACCATCAGCACATTAGAGGATATGGGCATCACTTGTTACATGGTGACGGGGGACAACAGTCAGGTTGCAAACGCTGTAGCCTATCAACTGGGCTTTAAACCCTCGAATACTTTTTCAGGATTATCAGCACCGGAAAAAGTAGAGGTGATCTCCGATCTTCGACAGTCCCATCACCACATTGCTTTTGTCGGCGAAGGGATTAATGATGTACCTGCTATCCATGCTGCAGATATAGGCATCTCTTTCAACGAAGCGACAGACCTTGCACGCGAATCTGCAGACCTTGTGCTGCTCGATGATAATTTACAGGGAATCCCCTACGCTATCAGCATCTCTAAAGATGCCATGAAAATCGTGCAACAGAACATCGTACTGGTTACTTCGGCGAATGTAGCAGCAGTCTTGGGTAGTGCATTCTTTAGCATGTCCCCACTTACAACTGTTGTTGTCAACAACGGTGCTACATTGATCGCAAGTCTCAATGGTTTAAAGCCCCTCAGACAGGGAAAACGCATTGATCCAGGCATCACTCGAACGGTGAATCGTGATGAGACAAGCCTTTTGGGCATCCCGTGGAACAAGAAGTCTAAAATCGGTCTTAAGACTCTACTCGATAAAGACCTAAATACCTAAACCCGATGAAATCGATTCGCATCATTTTCCCAACACTGTTTGCACTCTTAATCTTGCTATCAGTTGGATCCGTCGCGTTCATATCTATATCGACGCAAATGAAGGAGGCGAAAGAAACTGCGGGAGTTATTCTTGACCTTGTTGTGAGTGATGTCGAAGCAGAACTTCAGAACCATTTGAACCTGGCTTACGAACTTACGCATGTATACGCACAGGAAATAGGCGCTTATCACCTTACCAACAATGACGACATACTCTCTCCTGACTTTGTGAACACCATGATCAAAGCCGTTCGGAGCGATAGTCAAATAGCGCGCAACTTAAATATCACATTCAGTAATCCAAATGGCCAAAATCTGTCACTCGACTCTTCTGATCACGGGCAACAGATCGTCAGACTCTCTGATATCCGGAAAGGTGGAGAAGTTAAAACCTTCACCTATGATAATTATGGAAAGAAGCAACCTCCTATCAGTATCGACAAGATTCACTATGATCCACGATCAGAGATTTTCTACCAGCGCGCTCTAGAGGAGAGAGGCATGATTACTGGTGGAATCAAACCGAGTGCCCTTGCTGGCGGCCGTTTGATCGCATCGGTCGCGGAACCCGTATTTGGACATAATAATCAGCTTCGTATGGTTGTTTCGTCCGATATAGATCTCGACAGTATCCAGACTTATCTTCAAAGCCTGCACTTGCCTGAACACTCAACCGGTTTCCTCTTCAACCGACACGGTAAACTACTTGCCAGCACCCTACCCTCAGCTGTGGCCCCCTCTAAAAACACTTCACTCATATCTCTTCATGACCAACCCGATACGATCATTCATAGCGCGGCTCAACTTATTGAAAAACGGAACGGGACACTTGACCTGACTAAGACCGACCGACTCACGTACCAGCAGGATGGGCAGACCCTATATACGTATGTAGCTCCAGTAAAGAATCGGTTTCATCTCGGCTGGAATCTTGCCATCGTTATTTCAGAGTCAGGCCTTATCGACAACCTACGCAAAGGCATCGAAATGACCGCCCTATTAACATTTGCATTGATCATAATAGCTATCCTTGTAGGACTCTTTCTCTCGTCTTGGATGATCAAGCCCATTGTTACTTTACACAAAGCGGCTTCAGCACTCGAGCACGACCAATTAACAGAGCCTCAACTACCGATCAATCAGTTGGTCCGTGACTCTGCAAAACCCAATGAATTTGGACGATTGGCACAGGTGTTTATTCGAATGATTGATGAGATACGAACCAGAAATGACTTAATGCAAATTCAACTGGATCGACTTAGGCACGAAGTGGTAGACAGTGAGACTCAGAGTGAGATTAAACGCATTTCAGACTCCCCATTTTTCAAGGATCTTAAAGATAAGGCTGAAGCACTAAGAGCCTCACGAAGAATGGTCATTTCAAGGGATCATGACTCAGGCCTAAGGAACGATGAGACTACATCAGAACATACATCGAAAGATCGCTAATTCACACTGATATGGGTAAATTAATTGCAATCCATTCGTTTCGAGGTGGCACTGGGAAATCAAATATCACCGGCAATATAGCTGCCCTACTTGCTTTGGATGGCTATCGCGTTGGAATAGTAGATACCGATATTCAATCACCCGGAATTCACGCTTTATTCAACTTTTCAGCGGACCAAATTCGCTTCTCACTGAATGAGTACCTCCTCGGCCAGTGTGGCATTAGTGATGCAGCCTATGAAGTGACGGATCGCTTACCTTTACAAGACATAAGTCATCACGGGCACTTGTTTTTGATTCCCGCCAGCATGAAAACAGGCGATATCACACGGATTCTCCAGGAAGGGTACGACGTTGGCAGACTCAACATTGGTTTTCAGGAACTGATTCAAAAAATGAAGCTAGATTTTCTGATCATCGATACTCATCCAGGTATAAGCGAAGAAACTTTACTCTCTGCAGCCGTATCTGATGCTCTCATTTTAATTCTTAGACCCGACCGACAAGACTATCAGGGTACGGCTATTATGATGGAGTTAGCCAAACAACTTCGTATCCCAAACATTAAGCTGATTATTAATAAAGCACTCAATCACAAGGACTTCACTACATTAAAGCAACGCGTAGAGTTGACTTATGGTGCACCTGTACTTGGCATCATTCCATTAAGCGATGATGTCGCGGCACTCGGGAGCGGTGGACTTTTCTGCCTATCGCATCAACAACACGAAATGACTCGGGTGCTTAAAAATATCGTGGCGGAATTTAAGGAACTCTAGATCAAAAGTGATCTGAAACGGAAGAATTCAAGTGTTTAAGGAGATCTACCCGGTTAATATCCCCTACCCGGTTATATTGGAATTCATCCATGAACTCACGCACAAAATGAATACCCAGACCACCGATCGCACGATCTTCGATTGAAGTTGTTATGTCTGGAGAGGGTCTAGAAAAAGGATCAAATGCATCACCATCATCCTCGAGACGAATCAATATGTCATCATCAGCCTGTCTAATAAGAATATTGACCCGACCTGGCCGATGATCATGGTACCCATAGGAAATGATGTTAAGCACCAACTCTTCGAGCACAAGATCCACCTGCATCGCTATCCTTTTTGACCAGCCCTTTTCAAGCGCAAAATCCCCTATTGCTTGAGCCAAACGTCTCAGATGACCTTGATCGGCACCAAAATCAAGACACAGCCGACCTGCCAGATCAGACCGGGCCTCGAAAGTTGTCTCGGGATTCGGTACGGATTGAGTATTCGTCATCTTGATTCGAATGTTGAACAACTAACAGCTATTCTAGAGCGGCAATCCATTTCCTGCCAACTGATTGCGTGCGTTATTCGATAAAGCACACAGCAGACCCCCGTTTAATGTTTGTCGCAGAGCACTCAAATTAGGATTATGATTCGTTAATCATGAATAATTTTTATAAAAAAGTGCCTACACAGAGTTTAAAGTTTCACATGAAGGCTACACAGTCAGTCTCAGCGAACACAAAAGAACAACCCTTACCGAGCTATAAACCGTTGGTCAAGGTAGATCAACCTCCCAGTAAGTCAATGGTGTCTATGGAGGACACTAAGGAATATCTTCTCAAAATCTCAGGTTTGCCCCGAGATGTGGGTTGGATGTTACTAATTTCCGGATTACTGAGTGAAGTTGCACCTTTAATTCCGCCCTTTTGGATTTTTGGAATCCTAATACTTTGGCCGAACATAGGCGCACCAGCCGGACATTTGCTCCATCGTAAAACCCCGAGGCTGTTTAAAGCGACTGTAGGAATGGTTAACCGCTATGCCGATGATTTAGAGAAACGTTATCCAAGAAAGTCTGATAAATAGCCTGTAGAATTAAGGTTCAGTTTATTTTCCCTATAAGGTGATCTCATGGTAGACAATAAAGCACCCGCAAAAAAAAGGGCCCCACGAGCTAAAGCTCCCGAAGCCCAACCTTCAGTAAAAACAACCGGCACTAGTCACGAGGATAAAAAATGTCCTTACGCAGATACTGCGCAGACCGTCATTGAGTGGTTAAGTATTGTGGATGATTTCAAGATCAGTGATCACAAAAACTTTTTACCACGTTGGGCTTTCCTACTGATCATTCTGACCGTCTTGCAAATCACCTGATCACATAGATGATCTATGGCTAGGATGCCAGCTTTTTTCTGGGTCATGGCATCCAACGAGTGTCTTGACCCAGAATCACTAGAGTCGGGGGGCTTTTGGTGACCGAGGCAGAAAGACACCAAGCTATATCTGCCTAATGGCACATTCGCATAAATCTGGACTCTGAGTAACGGCCGTGGAGTCACCGTACACCCTACATGATATGTATGGCTTCCCTGACGCTATATATATAATTGAATACCCCGCCCCAAGATCTTTAGAACTCACTAATCAGTTAGCTAAACCCATCCAGGAGTTTAATCCCGCTGTTGATCTCTAGTAGCGACTAGATCATGAACAATATTGACCGTTCTATCAACTTTATCCAAATCCCAATATACCAGTGATTCAGATAAGCTTAGATCGTAATCAGCCTATTGAATTTTTTTCAAATCGGGAAAACTCAGTGAACTAAGGAATAAGCAGATTTTTGATCCCAGGCATCAGCAACCTGGTCCACAACTTCGCTCTATGTGACTGGGGCACCCCACAGAAAAAGACTTATCCCAGGGTAACCGGCTATGAAAGGGGTCGTCATAGATCGAATCAACGTTAGACTCTCAAGTCCCTGCGCGATTACGGAGTTCAGGTCTCAAATGGGCTCTGTCACCCAAGCGATCTAGGCGAGGTCCATGACGCTCAAATGTCACAACAGCTAAGGACGCGACGGATATGCCAACCCGATCTCGGTAGCCACCCAGATCGATTCCGAGAAGGGTGCAAATCATGATTCTGATTGTCGCTTTGTGGGAAACCACCAGTACATCACCCGAAGAATGTACCTGTTGGATCTCATCCAATACTGCTAAAGCCCTTCGGGCAACATCAATACCCCGCTCTCCACCGGTGGGAGCATTCCAGCCTGCATCTGAGCTCCAATTCGAATAATCATCCGCATAGCGTTCCTTAACCACAGCTGCGCTCATACCCTCCCAGGCACCAAATTCAACTTCACGAAGTCCCGATCGAAGGTTCATGTCGATACCTTGACCTATACAAAGAGGTTCAGCTGTTTTACGAGCACGAAGTAAAGGACTCACATAGACACCTTCAAACGAATGAGACTGGTATGCAACCCCAAAGTCTTGGGCCATGCTGTAGCCTTCAGGGGTTAAGTCAATATCACTTAACCCGCAAAATCCACCTGAAGCGCTTGCAAGGGTTTCGCCATGACGAAGCATATAGAGGGTTAAAGCCATATCATCACACCACTTTATTTAAGTCTGTTTTGTCTTTTTTAGTACGCCACCTCTCTGTGATGACATAGAAAACGGGTACAAAGGGAATCGCCAATAAGGTGGATGCCATCATCCCCCCAAACACGACGGTTCCAATGGCCTGCTGACTAGCGGCCCCGGCCCCTTCGGCAGTCATCAGAGGGACAACACCTAATATAAAGGCAAAAGAAGTCATAAGAATCGGTCGGAATCTCCTTCGGGTAGCCTCAACCGCGGCATCAATGATGTCCATGCCTTCTTCACGTAGTTCTCGAGCAAACTCAACCACGAGAATAGCGTTCTTACTGGCAAGCGCAATCATGAGTACAAGACCAACCTGAGTGTATAGATTGCTATCAAGACCACGTATGATAAGTGCGAACACAATACCGACAAGCGCCATCGGCACTACAAGAATCACAGCCAATGGGCTCGCCCAGCTTTCATATTGAGCAGCTAATACTAAGAACACCATTAAGACGGATAAGGCATAGATGAGATAAGCTTGGTTGCCGATTTTCTTTTGCTGGTCAGCAATCGCAGTCCATTCAAATCCAGTGCCCTGCGGCAGAGTACTTGCAGCAATTTCTTCCATCAGATTCAGAGCTTGGCCGGCACTTGAACCCTTTCCGGGCGCCAAAATCACAGTGGCAGACGGGTATAGATTGTAATGAGTCACCAATTCAGTACCCAATTTCTCATTAACATTCATTAAGGTACCCAACGGCACCATTTCTTCACGCTTATTCTTAACGTACTGGTTTTTAATGTCCTCAATATCGAGCCGATACTGAGCGTCCGCTTGAACATAGACCTGAAATGACTGATTGAACTTATTGAAAAGATTGATATAGGCGGAACCAAGATAGCCCTGGAGCGTATCGAACACATTTTTCAAATCGACCTGAAGAGATTCAACCTTAGTTCGATCCACATTCAGAAACAGCTGAGGACTCTGATTGCTAAAGGTCGTTGCGATGAAGCCGATGCCAGACTGCGTCCTTGCGACACGTATGAGCTCTTGAACGCTTTTTTCCAATTCCGCCAAAGGCTGACCCTTTCGATCCTCCAACATTAATTGGAGTCCACCACTGGCACCTAAGCCCTGAATCGGTGGTGGTGGTAGCACTACAAATTTAGCTTCTTGTATCAAACTCAGTTGCTGCTTAATACTCCCAATAATGTGATCTTGATTCAGTGCTTCTCCCCGTTTATCAAAATCATCATAAATAGCAAAAGTCGCCGTTGTATTGGAAAGGTTTGCTCCATCAAGAACAGATAGCCCGCCCATGACAATCCATGATTTAACTCCCGGCGTATGCCTTAGAACCCCTTCAACCTGTTCAGCGACACGACGCACACGAGGCTGAGCCGCTCCGTCTGGTAGTCGTGTGACAATAATGGCATAGCCTTGATCTTCAATTGGTAAAAAGCCCCCGGGATGATGAGCAAAAAGCCAAGCACCCAGAGCTACGATCCCAAAAAAAGCAATGGCCATGGTGGTGGTTCTTTGTACCATCCAATGAATCAAACGAGTGTAGCTCTCTTCTATGGCACCATAAACGCGATTAAATCCTTGGTAGAAGGCATTCGGTACGTAGTCCTTTGGCCTGGCCTTGAGGTACATAGCACACTGAGCCGGCTTGAGCGTTAGGGCATTGATAGCACTGATCACGGCCGTTGAAGCGATCACGAGCGCAAATTGCCGGAAGAGTTGCCCCACAATGCCCGGAAGAAAGGCTGCTGGAAGGAACACAGAAATCAAGACAAAAGTGATCCCCATGACAGGACCTGTCATCTCTTCCATCGCCTTGATAGCTGCATTTTTTGGAGAAAGTCCCTTTTCAATATAGTGAGAGGCGTTCTCCACAATGACGATTGCATCGTCTACGACGATTCCGATTGCCAGAATCAAGGCAAACAAGGTCATCAAATTAACCGAAAAATCGAGCATAGCCATAGCACCGAAGGCACCGATTATCGTCACAGGCACTGTCGTTGCAGGGACCAGCGTCGCACGCCAGTTCTGCAGAAACAGCATGATGACTATAAGCACCAAAATACCGGCTTCCCATAGGGTTTCGTAGACAGCGTGGATGGATTGCTTGATAAAACTCGTAGTGTCGTAATAAATCCCGTATTTGAGTCCTT
>Ga0316232_1004314_pt1 | contig 12213 bp, 13 predicted proteins | sample TBHtaG_FD_206006 | JGI IMG/M metagenome (GOLD analysis project Ga0316232, IMG submission 206006) | Freshwater microbial communities from Trout Bog Lake, Wisconsin, USA - TBH18025_13 | ecosystem: Environmental > Aquatic > Freshwater > Lake > Hypolimnion/Profundal zone | place: USA: Wisconsin... | reverse complement strand
TTTCTTTTCTTATGTTCATTCTTCTTGGTGGATCTGGTTACGTCGGCATGGCCTTTGCGCGGTACCTGACAAGCCATGGCATCCCGTTTCGCAACCTGCGCCGTGCAGAGCACGATTACGCGCAGTTGGATGGACTGCGCAATCTGCTCCGTGAGACAAAACCGACTTTTCTGATCAACTGTGCCGGCTACACCGGTAAACCCAATGTGGATGCCTGTGAATTACACAAGAGTGAGTGCCTGTTCGGCAATGCCGTTCTACCGGGTATTATTCGCCAAGCCTGTGAGGATACCGCCACGCCGTGGGGTCACATTTCCTCCGGCTGCATCTATAGTGGGTCCCCACAGCGATCAGCGGTCAGCGGGACCGGCTTGACCGCTGATCACGCGGATTCCGCTGATCAGCCAAAACCCCTAACTCTCAACCCTCAACCCTCAACTGTCCAGTCTCCGAGTTGTGCGTTGGTCTCTGACCCCGCACTCAAGCAGACCGAAGGTCTAAAATCTTCTTCCCAATCTCCTGTTTCCATTAGTCAGTCCCCATCCTTTCGCTCAACCCTCAACCCTCAACCCTCAACTATTAACTCCCCCGCCGCCGGTTTCACCGAAGCCGATCCGCCCAATTTTACCTTTCGCCAGAACAATTGCAGCTTCTATAGCGGTACGAAAGCTCTTGGTGAAGAAGTCTTGGCAGGCGCAAGCAACTGTTATATCTGGCGCCTCCGGATTCCGTTCAATGAAGCCGACAATCCACGCAACTATCTCACGAAGGTAATGCGTTACGACCGGCTACTGGAGGCTCAGAATTCGCTTTCGCAGCTTGACGAATTCGTCCGTGCGGCCTTCGACTGCTGGCAGAAGCGCGTCCAGTTTGGCATTTACAACGTCACTAATCCCGGTTTCGTCACCACGCGTGAAGTCGTGGAACTCATCCAGCAGAGCGGCCTGATCAAGAAACAGTTTCAATTTTTCAAGGACGAAGACGAATTTATGGACCTTGCCGCCAAGACACCCCGCTCAAACTGCGTTCTCGATACAACGAAGTTGCAAAAAACTGGTATCAAGATGACCGAAGTCCATGAAGCGATTGAGCAATCGCTACGTCACTGGCAGTTCAGTGGGTAAGGCTTTGAATGACCCAAGTTCTCAGCTAATTTTGCAAACCAATTGTTACTCACGGTTGGGTCGGATCGGCGGTTTTTCTTTTGTCAGTCGTAGGTCGGCCCAGACGGCGCGGTCGGGACACCGCGCCCTACCGAGGATTTTCCCGGTAGGGCGGGCTGTCCCTAGCCCGCCGTTCGACTCGCAACTAATTCTTACCTGTGGACTTGGGAATGACAGAAACTATTTATTTGAATACGAATCAGCGCCCTCAGCTTAATCCGCGGTTGAGTTCCAATATTCCATGAAAAACCTCCTCATCACCGGCGGCGCGGGCTTCATCGGCGCCAATTTTATCCGCTACGCATTGCACGTTGATTCCGCAGTCCGCGTCGTCAATCTTGATGCGTTGACCTATGCCGGTAGCCTTGAGAACCTGCGGGATCTTCACGGCTCCGAACGCCACACCTTTATTCAGGGTGACATCTGTGATCGGCCCTTGATCGACAAACTTCTCCGCGAACATCAAATTGACACCATTGTTCATTTTGCTGCCGAATCCCATGTGGATCGTTCCATTCACAATCCCGGCCAATTCATCCAAACCAACATCGTCGGCACGTTTACGCTCCTCGAAGCTGCCCGGGTCGCGTGGTTGGAGATTGGAGATCGGAGATCGGAGATCGGTAAACCAACTTCCAACTCCCAACTTCCAACTCCCAACTCCAATCTCCCATCTCCCACCGTCCAACGCCGCTTCCACCACGTTTCCACCGACGAAGTTTTCGGCTCGCTCCGCGCCCAAGACCCGGCCTTCACCGAAACCACTCCGTATGATCCGTCCTCGCCCTATTCTGCATCGAAAGCCGCCAGCGATCACATTGTTCGCGCGTATGCGCGCACCTACGGACTGCCGGTGACCATTACAAATTGTTCGAATAACTATGGCCCCTATCAATTCCCCGAAAAACTCATTCCGTTGATGATTCTGAATGCCCTGGAAGGGAAACCGCTGCCGGTCTACGGGGATGGGATGCAGATTCGGGATTGGCTATATGTCGACGACCATTGTGAGGCGATTTGGAAAATTCTCTCGCACGGTAAACCCGGTGAGACCTACAACATCGGTGGCGATAATCAGCCGTCCAACCTGGAAATCGTGCGAACGATTTGCGATCTAATCGCCGAACTCCGTCCATCATCCCCCAACTCCGAACTCCGATCTCCGAACTCCCAACTTCCAACTCCAATCTCCAATCTCCAATCTCCCTCCTCCCTAATCACCTTCGTCCCCGACCGTCCCGGTCACGACCGCCGGTATGCCATGGATATTTCCAAGATCAAACGCGAACTTGGCTGGCAGCCTCGGCACACATTAGCCGACGGCCTCCGCCAGACTGTCCAGTGGTATCTCAATCATCCCGAGTGGATCGCCGCGATTCGCGGTCAGGGTGGGTACCAGACGTGGATGGAGAAGAACTACACAGCCAGGCAAGAGGTCAGCGGTCAGATATCAAAGGTCAGTGGGAAATAACATGCAGATTAACTCAGCAAAGGATCTGATCGTTTATAAGAAAGCATACAAACTGGCCATGAGGGTGTTCGAGTTAAGTAAAGGATTCCCGGCAGAGGAGAAGTTTGCACTGACCAGTCAAATTCGCCGCTCATCATGCTCGATCAGTCTAAATCTCCGTGAAGCATGGGCAAAACGACGTTATGAAGCTCATTTTGTCAGTAAACTGACAGATTGTGATGGCGAGACTAGCGAGACTGATTCCTCATCGGATTTTGCCAAAGACCGTGGCTACATCACAAGTGAACAACATTCCGAACTTACATCGCTCTGTCAGGAAATTGGAAAGATGCTTGGCAGTATGATCCGGAATCCCAAGCCCTTTCTGACCTCTGTTCTCTGAACTCTGATCTCTATAATGGAGCACACACGATGAAGGGGATAATATTGGCCGGCGGTAAAGGCACGCGTCTTTACCCAATTACCATCGGAATCAGCAAGCAACTCTTGCCGGTCTACGATAAGCCGATGATTTATTACCCGCTATCCATGCTCATGCTGGCTGGAGTTCGCGAAGTGTTAATCATCAGCACACCGGAAGACCTACCGTTATTCCGCCGGTTGCTTGGGGATGGTTCCCAGTGGGGCCTCCGCGTCGAATACGCGGAACAAGCTGAACCCCGCGGTCTCGCCGAGGCCTTCATCATCGGCCGTCAATTCATCGAATCCCCCTCAATTCCCAACTCCAATCTCCGATCTCCGATCTCCCAACTCCAAACTCCCAACTCCGATCTCCAATCTCCAATCTCCAATCTCCAATCTCCCACGCCTAAGCTCCCAACCCTCAACGCTCCACCCTCAACGCTCAACCCTCCCCAAACCGTCTGCCTAATCCTGGGTGATAATATTTTTTTTGGCGCCAGCCTTGCCGAAAAACTCCAGGCTGCCAGCCGACTCGCCACCGGTGCTACCGTCTTCGCGTATCAAGTTCGCGATCCCGAACGTTACGGTGTTGTTGAGTTTGACGCCGGCGGCAAAGCATTGAGCCTGGAAGAAAAACCCAAACAACCCAAATCCAATTTCGCCGTCCCAGGTCTCTATTTCTACGACAAACAGGTAACCGAAATCGCGGCAAATCTGAAACCTTCTCGACGCGGTGAACTGGAAATTACCGATCTCAACCGAATTTATCTGGAGCGCGGCCAATTACGCGTTGAGACCTTGGGGCGTGGTACGGCCTGGCTTGATGCTGGAACCCACGAATCCTTGTTGCAAGCGGCTCAATTCGTCCAAACCGTCCAAGACCGTCAAGGCTTGATGATTGCCTGTCCCGAAGAAATCGCATTTCGCTTGGGTTATATCAGTGCAAAAGATCTGCTTGCCTTGGCTGCCCAGCGGCCAAATGCTTACGGTGAGTATTTGCAGCGGCTGGTTGGATAAACGGCTGTGGATGTTTCACACAAAGTGCACTGAGAACACGGAGTGGGACGAGACGAACTTAATCATCTATCGGCAAAGATCATTGGTGCAGCGATCGCAGTGCATCGAGAGCTTGGACCAGGACTGTTGGAGTCCGTTTATGAAACGTGCCTGGCTATGGAACTGCGGAGACTTGGACTGTCGGTTCAACTTCAAGTACCCGTCCCGATCACATTTCGTGGGCAAGTAGTTTCGCCAGACGGCTTACGGCTGGATTTGCTTGTTGCAGACACCATTATTATCGAGTTGAAGTCGGTGGAGGCAGTTCAGCCGGTTCATAAAAAGCAACTGCTGACATATTTACGGCTCGCCAATAAGCCACTCGGATTGCTTATCAACTTCAACGTCCTTTTACTCAAAGATGGTATTGAACGAATAATTAATATTCCTCAGTGAACTCTGTGTTCTCTGTGTGAATTGCTGCCCTTCAACTCAGTATCTCACACAGAGTCCACAAAGCTCACAAAGGTTTCCGCCTCCGTTATCCGTGTGAAACCGTTCCAATAAACCCTCAACCCTTGACTCTCGACTCATCTTCAACCTATTGACACAACAGCGTTGTTCGTGCTATCATGCATACATGAAAACAATTACCCTCACTGATGAGGCATACCAGCGACTGATCGTTTGGAAGGAAAGTCCCAAGGATTCCTTTTCCAAAGTGGTTGAACGGGTTGTCCCTGCTAGGGGAAACCTCCAAAACGTCATGTCAGCTTGGGAAACGCTGCCACCTTTGTCGGCGAAACAGTTCGCGACCATCGAAAGTGGTCTGCATGAAGTAAACGATTGGTCAAAGCAGAAAGATCCATGGAGTACCTGAGCGACACGACGTTTCTGATTGATTTATGGCGGGAACGGGGCCGGCCCGGCCCGGCTCTGCGCTTCGTCGATCAGCATCGCCAAGCCGTGTGCGGCCTGCCTTGGATTGCCAAGGGGGAATTCTTGCGGGGCGCGTGGCTGGCGGGTCACATCCATGATTCCGTGGAAGCTTTTCTCGATTCCTTTCTCGTGGTCTGGCCGACGGAGGCGACCCTGCGCCATTACGCGGAACTCTATCTGCAACTGCGAAAGGTGAACGCACTGATCGGTCCCAACGACCTCTGGCTGGCCGCTTGCGCGCTGGAGCGAAAACTGCCACTTCTGACTCGCAATGCCGTCGAGTTCGCGCGCGTCAAAGGGCTGACGGTCGTGGACTACTCGTCGCTGTAGATATGCAACCGCTGATTACGCTGATACCGCTGATAAAAGAAATGGCCGCCAAAGTGCGCAGAGATCACAAAGCCGGGTCCGGCTGGTACCGCCGTTGGCCCCAAAGTCTAGCCAAGTGGGATAGGCATCTTGCCTGTCAGTCGTTTAAATTGACAGACCGGACGCCTGTCCTAACTCCGTGTTCTCTGTGTTCTCCGTGTGAACTGTCCATATCTGTCATGCTCGAATTCAGAGTCAGCATCATGCGGGAATTCGTAAACCGATGGTAGTCCAAATTCCAGAGGTCAGCAGCGGCCCACCGGAGTCATCCCTGAAGCACGCCCATCCAATCACGAGCGAGCAACTCACGGAATCGGTGGGCGATGAGTGGATGGAGTGGTATCGCATGACACCGGCCGAACGGTGGCACGCGTCAGGGCAGTTGTGGGGAGTCTATGTCGCAATGGGAGGCAGTCTTGATCCAGAACCCGATACTCAAAGTCCTTTCTACTTTCTCCCGCCATAACGTCAAAGCCCTGCTGATGGGAGGGCAGGCGTGTATCCTGTACGGGGCGGCGGAATTCAGCCGGGACAGCGATTTCCTCGTACTGGCTGACCAAGAGAATCTGGATCTTCTCCGATCTGTCCTGAAGGAATTACAGGCGGGAGTCATCGCGGTTCCGCCGTTTGAAGCGCAGTACCTGAAAAAAGGCCATGCTGTGCACTTTCGTTGCCAACACCCGGACGCAGCCGGCTTGCGCATTGACTTGATGTCGGTATTGCGGGAAGGCGATCCGTTTGAAGCGTTGTGGAACCGCCGCCAGTCGATCCATCTGCAAGGCGATACCGAGCCGGTTCGAGTGTTAAGTCTTCCCGACCTTGTTCAGGCAAAGAAAACCCAGCGCGACAAGGATTGGCCGATGATTCGTCGGCTGCTCGAGGCCGACTATCTGGCTGCCGTCAAGCCGAGTCCGGAAAAGATCCTTTTCTGGCTCAGGGAGAGTCGAACTCCAGAAATTTTGAGCCGTCTTTGTCAGGCAGACCCGGATGCCGCGTCCTCAATTTCCGCCAGGCGCCCAGCCGTAGCAGCTGCCTTGTTGGGCGATCTCGACCGGGTGGCTGCTTGCTTGGTTCAGGAAGAGGTCGCGGAGCGGCGCCTCGATATGGCCTACTGGAAGCCATTGCGGCAGGAACTGGAACGATTACGACATGGAATTATAACATGAACCAAGCAGTCTCACCATCTCCCAACTTCCAACTCCAAACTTCTTCCCCAAAATCATCCGCGCCATCCGCTTGATCCGCGGTTACCGGATTGCATCTAAATCCAAGTAATGTTACTATAATAAATAATAACCGGACTTTCCATGACAACCCTAACCATTACCGCCTCAGGCAACCCCGCCGTGCGTCCGCTGCTGCAGTCCGCACTCGACAACGAACGGCAGGTCATCCAGGCAGGAATTTGCCAGACGGAACGGCGCCTCCGTCAATTTGAAAGCCAATTTGGTCTTACCACGGTCGAGTTTCTTAGTCAGTATGCGGCGGACCAATTGGAGGAATCCTTGGAATATGACGACTGGATCGGTGAGCACCGACTTCTGAGCCACCTCCAGAACCAACTCGCCACACTCCACGAAGTTCGCATTGAGAATTGATGACTTCTTCGCAGAGCGGCAACGCCTGTTGGCCAGCCGCGCCAGTGTCCGTCAGACGCGGTTGACCTTTGATAAGCGCACCGATTCAACCGGCTATATCCGCGGCGAAGTCCATTACATTGACGACAAGGTTCTGCATCTCCGTGAGTTTGTCGCGCTCGGCAACGAACCACAACGCCTCCTTTACGTTTACCTATTGCTGGATCAACGGGGCAAATGATCTTCCGCTACGACAATTCCGGCCATCATCGTGATTTGCCGACTTTCCCACACCACAAACACTCCGGACCTTCCGGGACTGTCTCGGCGTGTAACGAGCCTGATTTCACAGCAGTCCTCGATGAAGCTGATCAACACATCACGCTGCCGAGCGTTGAACCATGAAACAGTCCGAACACTTTGTGCCTTTTGCGTTTTTTTCGCGGCTAAGCATTTCGTGTGTTTCGTGGTTAATCTCGGTGTCCTCCGTGTGAACTAATTTCTCCAACTCCCATCTCCAAACTACTATCTCCCATCCCATGAACCCTGAACCCTCAACTCTCATCTCTTTCCGACCTCTGACCTCTGATCGCTGACTTCTGCCACACACTCAGGTCTCAAGTTTCATCATTCAGGCCCCCCATGCCCTCTCCATCGCCCAACTCCAATCTCCAAACTTCCATCACTCCTCCGGTCATCCTCATCGAAGCCGTCCACAAATGGGTGCCGCTCAACCTGCACGAAGTCTGGGAATTTCGCGACCTGCTCTATTTCCTCGTCCAGCGCGAAATCAAGTCTCGCTACCGCCAAATGGCCCTTGGCCCGCTGTGGATCGTGCTGGCGCCCTTGTTCAATATGGTCATTTTCTCTGTCATATTCGGCAGGATTGCCAAGTTGCCTTCTGACGGCATCCCGTACCCGCTATTCAGTTATGCCGCCTTGCTGCCCTGGACACTGTTCACCACGGTCGCGACAGGTTCCTCAAACAGTCTCGAAGCCTACAAGAGCATCATCTCAAAGGTCTATTTTCCACGGCTCATCGTCCCTTTGGCGGGGCTGATTTCAAACTTGGTCGACTTCCTGTTTTCGTTTCTGATCCTCCTCGGCATGATGGCCTGTTACGGTTACTGGCCGCACTGGACTATTGTTACCCTGCCGCTGTTTCTCGTAGTATGCGGCATGGCGGGCCTCGCAATTGGTCTTTGGTTTGCCGCTTGGATCGTTCATTTCCGTGATGTAGCTCAGATCCTCAATTTTGGCCTGCGCGCTTTGATGTATGCATCGCCCGTGGTCTACGCCATGAGTGTTGTGCCGCCCAAGTGGCTCACTTTCTACCGCCTGAATCCCATGACCAATGTCATTGATGGCTTCCGCTGGGCCTTGCTCGGAGTTGGGGCTCCTCCGGATCGGATGATGTTGTTCTCGACCTTGATTGTAATTCCGTTCCTGGTCTCCGGTGCCTACTACTTTCGCCGCACCGAACGAACGATTGTTGATATCGCGTAGCACGCAGAGCGTGCGAGACAGCAGACTGTAGACCGGAGACCACAGACCACAGACTGGAGACACAGCACCAACGACAATGCGTGATTATACAAAAATACTTGCCTGGCAAAAAGCTGATGATTTGACAGTTGTCGTTTACGAAGTGACAAAGAGATTTCCAAAAGATGAAATGTATGCCCTGACCAGCCAAATTCGTCGTGCGGCATATTCGGTGCCGGCTAATATTGTTGAGGGATCCTCACGAGCAACGAAGAAGGACTATGTGCATTTCCTTTACATTGCACGCGGATCGTTGAATGAAACCCGGTATTTTGCCCACTTGGCCAAGCGGTTGGGGTACTTGAACGCTAAAATTCAAGCGAGCTTGGCGGCTCAAGCTGAAGAAGTGTCACGAACACTCACTGGTTTGATTCAAGCAGTTGAAAGGGAAATATAAAGATGACCACCCGCAATCACCAGTTTGCGGTCAGTTCTTACGTTTCGCGTCGTGGTCTCCGGTCTCCAGTTTCCTGTTTGCGGTCAGTTCCTACGATTCGCGTCGTGGTCTGCAGTCTGTGGTCTGTAGTCTAAGGTCTTTTCTTATGTCTGACATTGCAATTTCGGTAGAGAATTTGGGAAAAATGTACCGGATCGGCGCTCACCAGCAGCGTCCCAAGAACCTCCGCGAAGCCCTGACGCGCGCTGCCCGCACCCCCTTTGAATACCTGACCACCCGCGTGCGTCAGCACCGCCAATTCCGCGCCCTGTCAGCTCTCAACCCTCAACCCTCAACCCTCAACCTTTACCCCGCTAACGGCGGGGCTCAACCCTCCACTCTCAACGCTCAACCTCCCCCATCCGATCCCACCATCCTCTGGGCGCTCCGCGACGTCTCTTTCGAAATCAAACGTGGCCAAGTCCTCGGCGTCATTGGCCGCAACGGTGCCGGCAAAAGCACGTTGCTCAAGATCCTTTCGCGCGTTACGGATCCGACTGTGGGTCGCGTCAAGATTCATGGTCGCCTGAATTCGCTGCTGGAGGTGGGTACGGGATTCCATCCCGAACTGACCGGGCGCGAGAACATCTACTTGAGCGCAGCCATCAATGGGATGAAAAAGGCGGAAATTGACCGCAAATTTGATGAAATTGTCGCGTTCTCCGAAATCGAGAAATTTATCGACACACCGGTCAAACGCTATTCGAGCGGGATGTACGTTCGTTTGGCGTTCGGGGTGGCCGCTCATCTCGAACCGGACATTCTCCTCGTAGATGAAGTGCTGGCGGTCGGCGATGCACAATTCCAGCGCAAATGTATTGGGAAAATGGGACAGGTAGCACAAACCGGTCGCACGATTTTGGTTGTCAGCCATAATATGACAGTCTTAGCTAGCCTCTGTAGCCAAACCTTGTTCTTCGACAATGGAAGATTGCTCAAGTCCGGCCCAACGTCGGAAGTCGTCTCGGCCTATATCGCCAAATCGGCTTCTTCCACCGGCTCGGTCCGTTGGGAATCAGGCGATCCGCAAGCCGACAACGGATCCTTGCGATTTGTCCAAGCGCGGATCCTGTGCGACAATCAGCCGACGAATGATGTCCAAATCGACGAACCCTTTACATTGGAACTGGATTTCGCACTGCAGCAGGACAATTTAAATGTGACCACTAGCATTCATGTCTTCGACAAACAGGCGGCTTGGGCTTTTTGTGGCGGCGCTCTGAGTCGGAATTTGTCAACAGGGATGTACCGCCACACCTACTGTTTCCCCGCCAATCTCATGAATGACGGTCCCTATACCGTTACACTGATTCTTGTCAAAGATACAACCCAAGTAGCAATTAAACTCCACCACGCGATTTCGTTCACAGTCCATGAAAGCCGTGGCCGCGAAGAATATCTTGGCGTTGTGGGGGGGTGCGTTCGTCCGCGGTTGGAAGTGATTGAAAAGGTGCTTACATAGTGGTTCGGAGGCGATTATGAAAGTTGTCATTCTCTGCGGCGGAAAAGGAACCCGATTACGTGAAGAGACGGAGTTTCGGCCAAAACCGATGTTACCCATTGGCAACCGGCCAATTCTCTGGCACATCATGAAGACCTACGCCAGCCAGGGCCACAAGGATTTTATCCTTTGCCTTGGATACAAGGGCGAAATGATTAAGGACTACTTCCGTAATTACCAATGGCTGACCAATGATGTCACCATCGGACTCAGCCGGCCACCTTCGTACAAATTTCATAACCATCACGATGAACAGGATTGGACGATTACACTGGCTGACACCGGGGAGAACACCCTCACGGCCGGCCGCATCCAGTCCATCGAGCGCTACCTTGGCAAAGACCAACGCTTTTTCCTGACCTATGGGGACGGCGTCGGCGATGTGGACGTGAACGCCAGCCTCGCCTTTCACAAAAAACACGGCAAAATTCTCACCGTCACGGCCGTCCACCCACCCGGCCGTTTCGGAGAAATGGGGATGACCGCGGAGGCTGCTGTCACCGATTTCAATGAGAAACCACAAGTCGAATCGGGCTGGATCAATGGCGGGTACTTCGTTGCGTCCCGCAAACTGTTCAGCTATCTGAAGAACTACGATGACATCATGCTCGAACAGGAACCCATGCGGCAAATTGTTGCCGATCACCAATTGATGGCCTACAAACATACTGGCTTCTGGCAACCGATGGACACGTTCACGGAGTACACGCTGCTGAACCGTCTCTGGAACGATGGGAAAGCGCCTTGGAAAATATGGTGATGTTCACGTCCGCTTTCCAAAACAAGACTGTCTGGCTCTCCGGACACACCGGCTTCAAAGGCGCCTGGCTTGCCGAGTGGCTCTTGAAACTCGGTGCCCAGGTTCACGGCTATGCCCTGGCTCCGAGCACGCAGCCGGCATTGTTTGACCAACTCGGCCTTTCCAATCGTTTACACCATCAGGTCAACGACGTCCGATCTGCCGAAGCCGTCCATCGGTCGATCCAGGCAACCCAACCAGATTTTGTGTTTCACTTGGCCGCTCAACCACTCGTGCGCCTTTCGTATGAACAACCGGCCGTGACCTATGCCACGAATGTCATGGGAACTGTCCATGTTCTTGATGCGCTGCGGTCGCTGAAAAAACCATGCGCTGCCGTGTTCATTACCACCGACAAATGCTACGAGAACCGCGAATGGATTTACGGTTACCGCGAAGAAGATCCACTTGGTGGCTACGATCCCTACAGCTCCAGCAAAGCGGCCTCGGAAATCGCCATTGCTGCTTACCGTCGTTCCTTTTTCAAGAACCACCCGGTCAGAATCGCCAGCGCCCGAGCCGGTAATGTCATCGGCGGCGGCGACTGGGCCGTCGACCGTATTGTGCCCGACTGCATACGCGCGCTCCAGCGCGGAGTGCCAATCACTGTCCGCAACCCGCACGCCACACGCCCTTGGCAACACGTCCTCGAACCCATCAGTGGTTATCTCTGCCTCGCCGCCTCTCTGACCTCGGACCTCCGACCTCTGATCTCTGGTCTTGCTTCCGCTTTCAACTTCGGCCCCACCCACGAGTCCAATCGGACCGTCGCTGAATTGGTTCAGGAAATTCTCAAACACTGGCCGGGTCGCTGGGAGGATAAGAGTGATCCGCAGGCCGTCCACGAAGCTGGCTTGCTGCAGCTCTCCACCGACAAAGCCAATGCACTTCTCGGCTGGTCGCCGGTCTGGAATTTCCCAACTGCCATCGAACAAACCGTGCGCGGATACCGAGAAATGTCACGGGAACTGATCCTGAACCAGATCTTGCAATACGCTGCCGCTGCCAAACAACT
>Ga0316232_1004313_pt1 | contig 12215 bp, 8 predicted proteins | sample TBHtaG_FD_206006 | JGI IMG/M metagenome (GOLD analysis project Ga0316232, IMG submission 206006) | Freshwater microbial communities from Trout Bog Lake, Wisconsin, USA - TBH18025_13 | ecosystem: Environmental > Aquatic > Freshwater > Lake > Hypolimnion/Profundal zone | place: USA: Wisconsin... | reverse complement strand
GCAGCGCCGTCACCACGCCAATCAGCCCCAGCGGAGCGGTCAACACGACAATGAACGTGCGCGAGAAGCTCTTGAGCTGGATCATCAGCAGCGTCAGCACGGCAATGATCATCAGGGGCATCTCGGCATTGATCGACGTCTGGCCCTTCACACTCTCTTCCACCGCGCCGCCAATCTGGATGCGATACCCCACGGGCAGCTTGGCGCGTTCTGCGGCCAGGGCCTGATCGATGTCATGCGTCACGCCGATGCCCTGCGCGTTGCCGCGCACGTCTGCCTGCACCGTGATGGTCGGCTGGCGATCGCGTTCCCAGATCACGCCGTACTCGAGCTTGTTCTGCACATGCCCAATCGCACCGAGCGGAACCGGGCCGTTGGGCGTCGGCATGGCCAGGCCGGCGAGCTTGGCGGGGTCGACACGTTCCGTCTTCGGTGCACGCAGATCGACGTTGATCAGCTTGTCACGTTCGCGATACTGCGTGACCGTGTAGCCGGACAGCGTCATGGCGAGGAAGTTGGAGACATCTTCCGACGTCACCCCAAGCTGGCGCGCCTTGATCTGGTCGATCTCGAACGACATCGAACGTTCTGCCGGTTCATCCCAGTCGAACTGCACGTTTTGGGTGCGCGCGTCGGCACGGACCTTCTCGGCCACCTTGTCAGCGATGTTGCGCACGGTGGCAATGTTGTCGCCGCTCACACGGAACTTGATCGGGAAGCCCACGGGCGGGCCGTTCTCGAGTTGGGCCACACGGGTGCGAACGCCGGAGAAATCCTTCTCAAGCGTGGCGCTGAGCCAGCGCGAGAGCGCATCGCGTTCTTCAACGTTCTTGGCCGTGATCACGAACTGGGCGAAGTTCGGCTGCTGAAGCTGCTGGTCCAGCGGCAGATAGAAGCGCGGGGCGCCGGTGCCGACGTAATCGACAAAGTGTTCGATCTCTTTTCGGCCATCCAGGGCTTTCTCCAGACGTTTTGCCTCGCGCAGCGTGGCGTCAAACGACGCCCCTTCCGGCAAGCGAAGGTCCACCAGCAGTTCGGGCCGTTCCGAGTTCGGGAAGAACTGCTGGGGCACAAGGGTGAAAGCTGCCATGGCCAGCGCAAACAGCAAGGCAGTCACACCCAGGACCGCCCATCGGCGCCCGATGCAGAACGAGATCCACCCCGACAGGCGCTGATAAAAGCCGGTGTTGTAGATATCGTGGTCATGGCCATGTTCAGAAGCGCCGTTCTTGTGCTCGAGCAGCATGTGATAGCCCAGCAGCGGTACCAGGACCACGGCAGCAAACCACGAAACGATCAGCGAGATGGCCGACACCTCGAAGATCGAGCGCGTGTACTCGCCCGTGCTCGACTTGGCCAGCGCGATCGGGAGGAAGCCGGACACCGTCACCAGCGTGCCAGTCAACATCGGGAATGCCGTGCTCGAGTAGGCGAAAGCAGCGGCGCGCAAGCGGCTCCATCCCTGCTCCAGCTTCACGGCCATCATCTCGACGGCAATAATCGCGTCATCAACAAGCAAGCCGAGTGCAAGCACGAGTGTGCCCAGCGAAACCTTGTCCAAACCAATACCGAACATGTGCATGCACAGCGCCGTGATGGCCAGCACGATCGGGATGGAGATCACTACCACCATGCCGGTGCGCAGGCCCAACGACACAAGGCTGACCACCAGAACAATCGCCACGGCTTCACCAACCGACCTCACGAACTCGTCCACCGAGTGCTTGACGGCATGCGGCATGCTGGAAACCGCAGACAGCTTCAGCCCTGCCGGCAGCGTCGCCTGCAGTTCGCCCGCCGTGGCGTCGAGCGCTTTGCCGAGGTCGATCACATCGCCGCCCTTCTGCATCGTCACGCCAATGCCAAGCACTGCACGGCCGTTGGTGCGCATCTGCGTCACGGGCGGGTCGTCATAGCCGCGGGTGATCTTGGCGATATCGCCCAGCCGGAAGGTCCGCTTGTTCACGGTGATCAACATGTCGGACAGCGCCTGCACATCCTTGAACGCGCCGGTCGGTCGTACGAATACGCGGTCATCGGCGGTCGTGATCGTGCCGACCGGTGCCACGGTGTTCTGTGCGTCGATGGCCTGTGCGATCTGCTGCGGCGTGATGGCGAGCCGGGTCAGTTGCGCATTGGAGATTTCGATGAAGACGTGCTCCGCCGGATCACCGAAGTAGTCCACCTTGGCGACGCCCGGCACGCGCAGCAGGACGGTGCGCAGCTTGTCTGCATAGTCGTGCAGTTGTGCCGGCGAGAAGCCGTCGCCTTCGAGCGCGTAGATGTTGGTGTAGACATCACCGAACTCATCGTTGAAGAACGGTCCGACCGTGCCCTTGGGCAACGTCGCGCGGATGTCGCCCACTTTCTTTCGCACCTGATACCAGGTCTCCGGCACGTCCTTCACGGGGGCGGCGTCTTTCATGGCGAAGAAGATCATCGACTCGCCGGGACGCGAGTAGCTCTTGATGTTGTCGACATACGGTGCAGCCTGAAGCTGGCGCCCGATGCGGTCGGTAATTTGCTCCTGGACTTCGCGCGCAGTTGCACCCGGCCAGTATGTCTGGATCACCATTGTCCGGAAGGTGAACGGCGGATCTTCAGACTGTGCAAGATGTGTGTAGCCAATGACGCCAAAAAGCGTCGCCAGGCCGATCAGGAAGATCACCAGCTGCTGGTGGCGTAGTGCCCAGGCCGACAGGTTGAAGCCGCCCTCGTCCGCCTGAGATGCAGACGCCGTAACCGGGGCCGTGCCTCGCACGGTTTCGCGATCATCGGCGCTCATGATGCAAAGTCCTCAGGGTGCAGCGGGGCAACCACTTGTACGTGTTGACCGGCATTGACGGCATGCACGCCCTGCATCACTACGCGATCACCGTCGTGCAAGCCGGAAGCGACCAGCACGCTGCGCTCGTCGTAACGCGCGATGGTGACGGGGCGCAATTCCAAGGTATCTGTGTTCGCGCGCACCACCCAGACCGCAGGCTCTTCGCCACGGTGAAAGAGTGCGGTGACGGGCAGCTTGAACGGGCGCGAGGCTCCCGCCTCGCCCGTGGCATCGAAGGCGATATTGGCGGTCATGCCCATGCGCACCGCTGCGTTTGGCGCCACGAGCGACAGCTTGACGCGCCACGTACGGCTTTGCGGATCGGCCGTCGGCGATACCTCGCGCACGCGCGCCTCGAAGCTTTGCGAAGGCGCGGCGGGGAGGCTCACGCGAGCCTTGCTTCCGACGGTCAGCGAGGACAGCGCGCTCTCCGGTGCATCGCAAACGATGTCGACGTCACCCGTCCAATCGAGGTGATAGATCGATTGACCCGCCTGGACATTCTGGCCGGTGTCCGCATCTTCCGAGGTGATGACGCCATCGTGGTCGGCCACCAGCGTTGCGTAGCGCAGGCGATGCCAACGAGTGCGGCCTGTGCCCGCGCGGAATCGCGTTGCGCAAGCGCGGATGCGTAGGCGTCCTGCGTCTGCTCCATCTGCGCCGGCGCAATCAGGTTCGCCTGCGACTGCGCACGGTCGCGGTCAAGCTGTTGCTTGGCGTAGACCAGCCGGTGTTCAGCGGCTTCCAGTTGCGCCCGTGCGTTGGCGAGGTCGTTGCGCAGATCAGCCTGGTCGAGCATCGCCAGCACCTGACCTTGCTTGACGGTATCGCCGATGCGCACGCGGCGCTCGACCACTTTGCCGGCAACACGGAACGACAGCGGCGTGGAGTACCGCGCCTGCACTTGCCCCGGCAGTGTGTTGGCGACGGCGTTGCCGTCCGGGTGCAGCGTCAGCGCAACGACCGGTTTGGGCGCGCTGACCAGGGTTTCGCTGTGGTGGCAGCCCGCGAGCAGCACAGCGCAGCAGGCGGCAATGACAAGAGGCGCTCGTTTGGAACGCCCGACGACGGACAAGTGGGGGCGCGCTGTCGTTTGCGCATGACGACCAGGATGTTTCACGATGTTTCCAAGCAAGTGATGGCCTAACGAACAATGGGTAACGCACATCCCGCAGCCGCGCTTCTTCTGCGCGGTCGGCTCTCGGGCTACGCGTCACGGAACTCGGATGTCGGGTACGCGAGTCGCCTGTCTCCACGGCGTTCAGGAACCACTTCTCGGCGAATGGCTGCACTCAGCCGGCAAGCAACGGCGGACGGCTCTCTGGCCTTTTTCGCCGGGGGCTTGCCCCATCACCGCGTCCTAACTCAGGGCGCATCACCCTGATCGACCCTACATTTCGACATTAAACTCATAACTGATATTATTGTCAACTATGACGCAAGACACTATCATCCTCGAGGAGAACACCATTCCAGACCCCTATGCGGAACCTCACGAATCGCGTGGCAGAAGGCTGCCGCGAGCGGCGCGGCACCCGGCGCAAACAGGAAACACGGGCACGTCTGCTTCACGCGGCGCTGTTGCTGCTGTCTGAGCGGAACATTGAGCGCGTCGCCATCAACGAGATCACCGAAGCCGCCGATGTGGGCTTCGGTTCGTTCTATAACCACTTCGAATCGAAGGAAGGGCTCTTTGCCGCCGTGATCGACTGGGCGTTTGAGGACTTTGCTGACAAGCTGGATGCCATTGCGCATGGCCTGACCGATCCGGCCGAGGTCATCGCTATCGCGGTCCGTCACACGTTGCTGCGGGCGCAGCGCGAACCGGCCTGGGGCCGGCTGCTGATGCGCGAAGGCGTGTCTACACGCGCCCTGACGCGCGGCCTGGGCTTGCGCCTGCTACGCGACAGCAAGCGCGGGCTTGCCGCCAAGCGCTTTGTGGTGGCCGATCCGCTGACCAGCGTGCTTTCTGTGATTGGGACAGTGCTCGCCGGTGTTGCGGCCGAGCTGCACTTTACGGCGGCACCGGCGGTTCCCGGGCGCAGCCGTCAGGCGGCTGCGGTTCGCGTCGAGCATTTGGCCGAACGTGCGGCCGTCTTCGTACTCCAGGCACTGGGCGTCAAGCGTGCTGAAGCGGAAAGAATCGCGCAACTGCCGCTACCGGAAGTCAGGGACGGTAACGCGGCAGCCGCCATGTGAGCCCTCGCGCTGTCTGGCGAGGGCGCGCATCGATCAGGCGTGATAGAGCTCGCTCGCCAGATAGCGGTGGCGCAGTTCCCGTAGCGCGGCTGCAAGAACGGCGCTGGCAGGCAAAGCCAGCAGCACGCCAAAGAATCCGAACAGGTGACCGAACGCCAGCAACGCAAAGATCACGGCCAACGGGTGCAAGCCAATGCGCTCGCCAATCAAGCGCGGCGTGAGGAAGACGTTTTCTAGGATCTGGCCCAGGCCATACACCACAGCAACGGCGCCGATGCCGTAAAGATCGCCAAACTGAAGCACGGCGGCCAACACGGCAAGCGCAAGGCCCGCGGCAAATCCGACATAGGGAATGAACACCGCCAAGCCAGTAAACAACCCCAGCGGCAAGGCAATCTCGAAGCCGGCCAGCGTCAAGGCGATGGGGTAAAACGCGGCCAACACGACCATCACCAAAAGCTGCCCGCGCAGGTATTGCGACAGCATCCGATCAATGTCGATGACGAACGCCTGCGTCTTGGCAAGCCACCGACGGGGGACAAGGCTTTCCATACGCCGAAACATCTGGTGGCGGTCGTAAAGCAGATAGAACAGCACCAGCGGAACCAGCACCACGTTGCCCACGACGGTCAACATCGCGTTGCCGCTTGTGCGCAGGTATTGCCAGATGGCAATGGCGGAGTTGCCTTCACCACCATAGCGCGGTCTGGTCAGCAGATCGCGCAAATGTGGCAGATCCAGGTCGACGCCAAGCCCAAAAACGGCCAGCTTCGGCTGCAACCAGGCATTCAGCGTGGCAAGCAGCGCAGGAATTTTCGCCTGGAGTTGCGGACCTTCGGTCTGGACGACGGCGAACATCAGCGTAACGAGCAGCGCCGCCATCGCGGCAAAGCACAGGATCATCGCCAACGCGGCGATCCAGCGGGGCAATCCCCGACGCGCCAGCCACTCCACCCCCGGCTGCAACATGTAGGCGATCAGCGCGCCCAGCAGGAACGGGGTCAACACCGGCCGCAGTGCCCACATGAGGACACCGATTGCAAGCGCGACAAGGCCCCACAGCCAGGCCTGGCGGCGTATCAGAGCGGACACCAGTGTTCTCGATAGACGCGCGCTACCCTGGGGATGGACGTTGCACCGTTCGCAATGGGAAGCGGCGCTCACCCGAGAAGACGGAACCCGCAACTCATTTCTCCTCAAAGTACGCGACAGCGTGGTCAATAAATGCCCTGACTCTGGCGGGAACCATCGTTCGGCTCATGTAAGCGAGGCGCACCTCCGCTGCGGTATCCAGGATTTCATGATCGCCAAGCAATCGGACGAGGCGCCCTTCTCGCAGATCGTCTTCAAGCAGCGCCAATGGCAACAGCCCCATGCCGAGTCCGGCGAGTACGACTTCACGGTTGAATGCCGCGTTGTTCGAGGTGATTTCGTACCGTAGTGGAACCACGAGCGGCGCGCCGTCCGCGCGGAACGTCACGATGGGCTTATGCACGGAAGGCGGTACGGTGACGAAGACGTGATCAGACAGATCGACCGGGTGAGACGGGCGCACATGCGATTCCAAGTAGTTGGGTGCAGCGACGATTGCCAAAGGCAAGCGCTGCAGCATGCGAGTCACGGCCAAATCGGTTGCCAGCATGAAGGGCAATACCAAGCCGATGTCATAGCCCTCGGTCGCAAGGTCGACAACGCCCTCCGCCAACGTCACATCCACCATGAGGTTTGGATGCATCCGCTTGAAGGACGAGACCAGTGGGGCCAGCCACGCAGACGTTGCCGACGTATGGGCGACCAGCCGCAGTACGCCAACAGGTAAATGGCCTTGGCTGCGGGCATCAGATTCAAGGCAGTCCAGATCGTCGAGCACACGGCAGCATCCGTCATAAAACCTGTGCGCTGCGTCCGTCAGCGAGAACTGCTTTGTCGAGCGGTGGAACAGGCGCGCCCCAAGCCGCTGTTCCAGGGAAGTGATCGCTCTTGAAACGACGGCCGGCGATACCCCAAGCATCTGCCCCGCCCGTCTGAAGTTTCTGACCTCAACGATCGTACGAAAGAGCCGCAAGCTCTCGAAATGATCCATATGCACCTCGAACAAGGCTCGCAGATACGGCGCACGTTGACGCGGCAGCTAAAACCCATGCGCTATTGAACGCGCTCAACTCCATAGCAGCCGGCGTTCTCGACCCCGGTTCCATCGCGAGCATGCGTAATTTAGTCATATCTGATACTAATGTCAATTATGACATACGAAGCCAAAAAAGAGGTGACTGCTTCCCGAGGAGTGTATGGCCAGAAGGTGGATGAGATGAAGGCCGCTCTCCGCTCGCCGACTGCGACGAGGGGCCTATGCGGGCTGATAAAGGCTTGCCCCGCCTGGCCTCGACAGACTTGCCGCCCTCTTCTTAGGCACCCCGATTCTTCATAAACCAATGAGTTAGAACGCCCCTTCCCGACAGACTTTATTTTTACGGATCACGCGCCGTGCAATCGCTGATGCCGCGAGCCGAGACGTCGGTTATGCATCGCATTCCACGCAGGACCGATTCGCGTCAGGGCGCGCCAAGCATGTTGTGGGGAAAGTCCCGAATGGGTGGCCCTGCCGCGAGACCGCGCTAGCGCACCATCACCGCATTCCTGCCCGCGCGTTTTGCGTCGTAGAGGGCCATATCGGCTTGCATCAGTGCTTCAGATGTCGCGTCTGCGACCGGCGCGTGATCTGCGGACGGGGCGTAGGCAGCCACGCCAATGCTGACGGTCACGACACCGCGAACGGAGGGCGCAGGCAGGGCGGCCTGTTCGACCGCGCGACGCACCTGCTCGGCGATGACCTTGGCGCGTGAACGCTCAGTGTCTGCCAACAAAACGACAAACTCTTCGCCGCCATAGCGCGCCACCAAGTCGGTCGGGCGCTTTCCCGCAACGCGCGAGAGGATGTTGGCAACCTCGACAAGACATGCGTCGCCCCTGCCATGCCCGTATGTGTCGTTGATCTGCTTGAAATGGTCGATGTCGATCATGAGCACCGACAGCGGTTGCCCCGTACGCCGCGCGCGTTTCGATTCGGCCGCCCAGCATCTGTCGAATGCTTGACGATTGCCGACCTGCGTCAGACCGTCCAGCAACGACTGCCGCTCAAGCCTGTGATTCGCAGCCATCAGCGCCCGATATAGCCGTGTGAAATCCGCAATCAGCATCGACAGTACAACCGCCGAGGACACCACACTGAGCAGCCGTGCCGCGTACCATCCCAGCGTATAACGAGCGCCACCATGCAGGGTCAACAACGAGTCGGCCAAGCCGACAGCAAGCGCCACAGTGACCCAGACATCCACCGAGCGCCGGAGTCTGGTCAGCGCCAAATAGCCTGCAAGCGCAATGATGTTCGATCCGATCACGGGAACACCCAGGATGCGAACGAGGTTGACGTATGTCCCGCCCTGGATGAGCGGCGGTAAATAGTCGGTGCCCCAGATACAAATCGGCACCACGGCCGCTGCTGAAATCGGTCCCACCCACGGCAATGTTCGCAACGCCAGCGTGAGCAGAGGGCTCGAGCGTCCGCGTTCATGGCAATACCGGCTCAGCGCCGCGAGCAGCAGCAACAGGGGATATCCGGAATGCCAGAAGGTCCATAGCCACACCGCGGATTGAGGGCCGGCTCCGAGCAGACCGTCGGCACTGAATATGCCCGGGAACGTGGGCAATTGTGCAGCCGCCAGAAATGCCGCAAAAAAGTAGGCCCCGGCGAGCGCCCCATAAAAAGGCGTCTGGGCAAGGCGGGCACGCTGAAACAGCAAGTAGCCGGTCAGCCCTTCACTGAGGACGACCACCGTCAGGAACATGGGAAGAAACGGCCTGACCTCCGGCAACGCGCCTCGCGCATTACTGAAGACGATTACAGCCACGGCAACAATCATGGCGATGATCAGCGCGGCTGTGAGAATCTCGGTTCGCGAAGGCCGACCACTTTCCAGTTGTACTGCTTCAGTCATGTCGTGCTAACTCGGGGTGTCGATGTGAATAATCGACGCGACATGCGCAGTCTTTAGCCCGTGCGCTGCCTGGGTGATCTCCAGCTCATGTCCGGACCCGTCGTTCCCGGCCGGCGCTTGCGTTCCGGGGCGTTGGACGCCGCGCACTATCGCGCCGCCCATAGATGGAGATAAGACCCATCGGGGTCGTATTCGGAGGCCTGCTTGCGGACGTTGAACCGCCTGCCACCACGTGGGTCTGTGCCGCGCCCCGCGATATACAGCCAATTGCCCTGATTGCTGTACACGTCGTAGTCGACGAGTTGGGATTCGAACCACGCGGCACCGGCACGCCAGTCGCCTCCCAGCTCATGCACGAGGTAGCTGGCGACCACCTGTCTGAGCCTGTTGCTGAGGTAGCCGGTGGTATCCAGCTCGCGCATCGCGGCATCGACTAGCGGCTCGCCGGTCGATGCATGACGCCAGCGCTCGAAGCCCTGCGCATCTCGGCGCTCGGCGTGCTGCCGCACATCAGCGAGACCGCGCGCGCGGTACAGCCGAGACCCATGCTTGAGATGCAGAAAGCGGAAATAGTCTCGCCACAGCAGCTCGAACCATAGCCAGTAGCTCCCGTCGCTCTGCCCATGCGACTGCTCGAACTGCTGCAGCTCTGCCATCACACGTCGGGGCGACAACGCACCGGTGGCCAGCCACGGCGACCATTTGCTCGAGAAGTCCAGACCAGCCAAGGCGTTGCGCGTGCGCTTGTACGTGTGAGGCAACTTGCGCTGCAGGTATCTGGCCAGGTGCCGAAGCCCCGCCGTCTCCCCTCCATCAAACTCCGGCGTGCCGTACGGAAACGACGTGCGCGAATCCGCCGACAGCGTTTCGTTTGCAACGTGGGCCGGCGCGCGCAGCAGCCCGGGTGGAATGATGACGCCTGAGGGCCATGGCGGAAGGTGGGTTGGCGGTGGCAGAGGCGTCGAAGGTGCAATCCGCGCTTGTTCGAGCGCTTGCCTGAATGTTGTGAAAACAGCCGGCAGCGATTGAACCGGCCACGGCAGCGCAAGCGGATCGATCAGGCTACTCTGCCAGACGGTCTGCACGTGCAAACCCGCGCTTCGCACTTCGGCCACGTCTGCCTGCTCGTACGGCGCGGCGATGTCTTCGCAAAACACAGCGCTGGCGCCCACGGCATGCGCCAATGCGGGCAGAACCTTCCCAGGCGGCCCGTAGCACTCGACCAACCGGTTGCCAAGATCGACCAACTGGCGGCTCAGATCGCGGAGCGCCGCCGCAAGTACGGCCCGGCGGTGAACACCCACACGTGCGAAGCCCCACAGCGTTTGCGCTTCGTAGTCGGCATGGCAGTAGACCGGGACGAGGTGCGTGGCCCCGCTCTCGCACGCGGCACGCAGTGCCGGCTGGTCGTGCAGTCGCAGATCGCTGCGGAACCAGAACAACACGGTGCTCAACGCGCCTCTCCATGCTGTGCCCTGCCCTGCTTGCCTTGTCTGCGACAACGTTCCGAGCAGTACTTCACCGCATCCCAGTCCCGCGCCCACTTTTTGCGCCAGGTGAATGACAAGCCGCAGTGCATGCAGCGCTTGTCCGGCAGGTTCAGCTTCTTGTGCATCGGCGCATTCAAAAGTCGAGACTGAGTTGCGAATGCGCGGACGCATTCTCACGTGGGTTGCTGACACGGTCACGGCGCAAGCGCGAAGCGTGCCTCTTTACGATGGCCTCGTTGGCGACGTGAACTTCCGGCCGCGCACGCAACGCATGGACGCGCATCTTGGCCTGCCGCGTTGCTGCCACAAGGTCGACCAGCGGAACGGGGATGTCTTCGCCCACCCGCACACCGCAGCGCGCCTGCACATCGGGCGGCATGCGCCAAGGCTGCAAGAGCCAAGCATCGGGCACGCGGCGCAGGGCCGGCAGCCAGCGCCTGACAAACCGGCCATGCGGGTCCTGGTCCTGCGCCTGCTTGATCGGGTTGTAGACGCGCGTGGTGTTAATGCCGGTGGTGCCGGCTTGCATCTGCATCTGGCTCCAGTGAATTCCCGGCTCGTAATCGATGAACTGCCGGGCCAGCCAAACGCCCACCGGCCGCCAATGCAGCCATAGCGGGTAGGAAGCCACGGAGACAAGCATGGCCCGCATGCGAAAGTTGATCCATCCGGTCTCTCTCAGCATGGCAACACAGGCGTCCACCATCGGCCAGCCGGTGCGCCCGGCGACCAGGGCGGCAAAGTGGGTTGCGTTCCATGCGTCTTCGCGCAGGCCGTCGTAGCCGCGGTGCAGATTGCGGAACTCGATGGCGGGTTCGGATTCCAGCTTCTGGATGAAGTGGCAATGCCAATGCAGGCGGCTGACAAACGCAGCCAGCCCCTTACGCTGCCACACCGCATCCTCGTCTGTGCTGGCCCTGAGCTGGAGCACGCGTTGCTCGGTGGCCTGTACCACTTCGCGCATGCCGAGGCATCCGTATGCCAGGTAAGGAGACAGACGTGAGCAGGCGCTCGGCGCCGTCAAAGGCGAAGAGATGCCGCCCCGATAGTTCCGGCTTCGCTCGAACAGGAAATCGCGCAGCACTTCGCTGCCGCGCGCGCGTCCACCGCGCTGGCGGCGAGGTGGGGCATGTGTATCCAAGCCGAGGGCCTCGCACCCAGGCCAGTCCATCGCCGGCCATGGCAGCATGACATCGCTAAGGGCGCCCACCCCGGGCGCAGGCACGCAGGGCGCGTACATATGTTCCGCCCAGCGGTCGTGCCAGACGTCTCGCATCGGCAAGCGCCGCACCACGCCGTGCTGGGGCCACTCGCGCCAGGTTACGCCGTGATCGAGGCACCAGCGTGCGACGGCCTTGTCGCGCGCGAACGTATGACCGTTGCCGGTTTCCTCGTGAGACACCAGGTGACTGAAGGCCGCGGCCGCATGCAGCCGCCCGAATACCTCCGTCACTTCGCCCACGGCGACTTGCAACCGTGCGCCGCATGCACGCAGTTGCTGCGCAAGATCGTGCAGGCATTCCTGGATAAAGAGATAGTGCTGGGATGCGGCGTCCGGCTGCGCCCACAGGCTTGGCTCGATGACGTACAAACACAAGACTTTTCCCCGGCGCGCGGCGTGGACCAGCGGGGCGTGGTCGTGCACCCGCAGGTCGCGCTTGAACCAGACGATGGTGTAGCTCATTGATCTTCAGCGGCTTGCAG
>Ga0316232_1004311_pt1 | contig 12217 bp, 15 predicted proteins | sample TBHtaG_FD_206006 | JGI IMG/M metagenome (GOLD analysis project Ga0316232, IMG submission 206006) | Freshwater microbial communities from Trout Bog Lake, Wisconsin, USA - TBH18025_13 | ecosystem: Environmental > Aquatic > Freshwater > Lake > Hypolimnion/Profundal zone | place: USA: Wisconsin... | reverse complement strand
AAAAACTGACCCGTCGTCGCCATTACTCCTCCAAACTACCAATCATCATTGTAGCCGACCAACTCCTCCGCGCTCGATCCGGAACGGGCGGACTCCCTCCAGTTGCGGAACGCAGAAACCATCTCGGGCGTTATCTCTTGATCTGGAACACCTAGAACCCTCTTTGCCTGATACTGTATGCTACTTCCGGAGTAGCCCGGCGGAGAGGATTGGTGAATCGGGGAAACCAGGGGGTTCGCTGCCGCAAAAGCCCAGTGAGGACTGACTGTGTATACCCCCTTCAGCCCCTTGATCGCCCTCTCGGCGTCCTCCCGGCGCTGGAAAACACCATCCGCAATTGGACGCATCGCTGAGTCGCGGATAACCCACGGACCCTGCCACGAAAAAGGCAGAGATCCCCAAATCTTCCCCTCGGCATCGCGTGGCTGCGCCATCGCCAAACCTGGAGACTCTCTCACCGACTGTAGCGTCTCACGCAGGCAATAGAGACAAATTGTCGAAGCCAGCACTCCGTCGTCGTTGGAATCAACACCCTCGTATCTCTTGCGCCCCGGCCCCTCGTCGAGGGTTGCGAAGTCGCCCATCTCATCCAAAAGATCATGTGAGTAGATGACAATCGAATCAGTCAGAAGGGCATCGCGCATCTCGTCAATCACCAGGTCGCGCGTCTTGATTGAAGTCACCCAGTGAAGGTAGGGGGTGAAGGTTGTTTGAACCCTGTCCTTATGTCTCGGCCTCCACAGGTTTGGATAGTCCATATCGACCAAGGCGTCTCCGGTGGTGATTCCGGGTCCATTGTATTCATTTGTCACCTCAGCCCCGTTATACCAATACCCCAGGGCGGCCACGATTCCGGCAAATCTCTTCGGCGATTCCCAGCCCCACCACTCGGCAACCTGAACGTCTTTCTGCCCCAGAGACCCGGCCATAAACACCTCAGCCACGCTATAGTCTCCGCCATTTCCAAGAGCAGCATCCGAGCCGACATAGTAAGACCTTCCCGGCTCAGGCAAATGCCAAACATGAAGACGGTGACCACCTTTTCCACGCTTGCGAACAGGAAGATCTTCCCCCGGATCCACGGCGCGAATATCAAGCTCCTCGCGCTTTCCTCTGAGACGAATCTCTCCCGCATAAGCAGGATTCTTAGGGGCCCTCATTCTCTGCTCATCCATAGCATCGCGATCAAAGGCGCACAGGCCGGAGTTCTGGAACGCCTCTTCCGGGGTAATCGGGTAGGACTCCAGAAAACCGGCTTTGTTCTTTTTGGAACGCTTCAGGCCAAAATGGCGAAACTTCCAAAAACCGAGAGGAATTTCGTATTTTTGCTCCTTTTTCACCCGGTCATGAAACACCTGCTCAGTCTCGCTGAGGACGATATTGTCCGACTTTGAAACCGGAAGAAAATACTTCCTAACCCGATAGGTAGGAACAAATACCGGACGCCATCCGGTATCGCCAGCCACCGTATCTTGCCACCAATCGTAGAAAAGGCCATTCTTTCCCAGACCAGTTGATTCCATCACATAGAACCCATCAATAGCGTTCATTGAGGGAAGAATGTCAGCCTCAAAAACCTGAGCATCAGGCCAGCGCGAAACCTCGCTATAGTGGCCACTCCGTATGCTGCGGCCGATAGCCACGCCGCTCATCTTTTGAGCGTGAGAGATCTTCAACACAGATCCCAAGCCGGGATCGGACATAACCTGGTCCTCACCCTCGCGTTGAAAGTCAATACCTTCCGCGACCGACTTGTATCTCCACTCCGGCCTCATCCACCACGGGAGATTCTCATACGCCTTCACAGACATCTTGTAGATGTGTGTGGACACAACTTTATCCTGAGCGACAATCAAGGTGAAGGTGTGGGGATAGAAGATCGTGCGGTGGAACATGTGCGCCTGAATATGTGTGCTGCCGCCAAACTGACGCCCCTTGAGAAGAATCAGCTTGCAGCATCCGTTGTTCTCCCACTCCTCCTTCATTGCCGCGCTGACGATCTCCTGCTGATCCCAGTACGGATACAGGGTTTTCAGTTCGCCATTTTCGGTTGTGATTGTAAAGTAGTTTTTCGTCCAGTAGTCGGGATCAATGCACCTCTCCAGCTCCTCGTTGATCCAATCGTTTTCCGAGCGAGACAAGGCGGCGCTGGCCTCATCAACAGCATTGTTCCCGTGGAATCTTGCGAAGTGGCGCTCCAGCTCCTCGATGGCGTCGTTCAGGTCGGGGTCTTGTCTAGGAAGCCTCATCGTCGTCCCCTTCCTCCAAGTCCTCCAGGTCGCCGTCCTCCAAATCTATTCCAGCCTCCTCAAACTCTGCAACAATTTTCTCGGCGCGAGTCATTTGTGGAGGAGCCTCCAAGAGCATCGGATTATTCCCCGGAATCTGCTGAACCTCCCGCTTTGCCCTTATCTCGCGAAGCCGCTGCTCAAAACTCATGCCGCCGCTTGCCCCAACCCCACTCGCCACATTTTGCTGCACATTGACCTGCGTGGATGGAACCCTCGGCCGGGTCACCTCAATCAACTCCCTCGCGGTATCGATTGCCTTCAGCCTCGTCAGATGGTCAGGAATCGACTCCTGCCTGCCGTCAGGAAATGTCCTCCACGTCTCAGCCACCATCGCGCTGCGAAGGGTGTTTTCCTGATCTTCAATCAGATTCAAGGCGAGATGATTGTAAGCAACATCCACCTCCTCCACGGAGGCGATGAAGCGATATGCCTCAACCCTGTCGATGGACTTTCGAATGGTCTCTACGGATGCCCGTTCCCGGGCCGCAATCTCCTCAAGAGGCTTCTCGCTGCGCCAGAGATACCAGCGCTGCCTGTCGCGCACCGTGGGCTTTTGTAGGGCCATTGTCATTGAGTAAACAGCTCCCCGCCAACCATGCGATCAAAAGCCTCCCCGGTCTCAGTCTCATCCACCGCATCGCGGTCATAGACAGAACGGCCAACCCTCGACTGCTCTGGAGAAGCTGACTCCGTAGCCCGCGCCGACTCTGACCACTCTGAGGGGGTTCCATCCGCAGCTCCCGCTGAAGATATCAACTCGCCAAGAGACTGGGCCACAAATTCAAGACGCTTCACGGCTGAAACGTTTTGCTTTGACGCCTCCATCATGGCCTTGCCGTTCAGGTTCCTCAAGGCCCCACGAAACGCATCTTCAAACATCTTGAAGGTTTGACGCATTTCGCTGGACTGGGCATCCAGAATGGACTTCATATCCGCCCTGATGCCCTGGAACACACCCTTCCCCGACTCCATGGCTTTGCTCTGGGCCTCCAAGTGTTGAACCTGAAGGGCGTCATAAGCCTCCAGAGCAACCCTCAAAGCCTTCACCTGCTTGTATACAAACCACGAGATCCACAGGGAGGCCGCCAGGGCCAAGCAGACCACGATGAGAAAGATCCCCCCGATAAAGGCAAGAGCAACAACGCCGATAGTGTTCATAGGTTACAAAATAGCAGCACTTGTGCGGCATCGCAACGGGTTTAAGCGGGGACATGGCTGGGGGAGGATGCCCAGCAGGGAGGTCGGCGTCTCTCGGTGCCCCCGCTAAAAACAGTCTGCCCCACCACAACCATCCACGCAAGAGATATGGTTACCAAAGTAACAATTACCAGAAATACCTTGCCAATTAGATGTGCCCGGTAGAAAATGTGAACATGAACAAAGGCGAGCTTTTCCACATCATCGACCAAGAAATTATCAGGCTGAAAAAAATCGCCGCGCGAGGAACTATTCCTCTTGTTGGAACTCAGTCTGGCATTGCCGCCCTCAATGAACTCAAGGTAAAGATCGAGGAGCTACTTGAACAAGTTCCGCAATCGTAAGACCGGCGGCTTTGACAGCAAGAAAGAGTTCAATCGGGCTCAGGAACTCAGGCTCCTGGAAAAGGCAGGAGCCATCTCTGGTTTGGAGTTTCAGATCACCTTCGTTCTCATCCCAAAACAAGTGGACGACAAAGGAAAGACCATCGAGAGGGCCTGCTCCTATGTCGCCGACTTCCAATATGTGGAGGATGGAAGGATTGTTGTCGAGGACTGCAAGGGGTTCCGCACTCCGGATTACATCTTGAAGCGGAAGATGATGCTTTACTTTTACAAGATCAGAATTCGGGAAACCTAAAGTGCATCTGGCTGGACCCAAGAAACCCCCTGGCATCCTTGGACCACTCAGAAAGCAACTTTTTCTCGCCACACGCCGGACACTCGTATACCCGCCCAAGACGAACCAGGCGAACACGAGACCTCCAAAGAAAACCAAACACGCGATGGCGATAGCAGAAATAGCCGCTCTTCTTCATTTTTCCTCTTTGTAGGGGATGATCTTTACGATTGGAGTTTTTACGGGTCTCACGCCAGCGCCACCATGGCAAATGATTACAGTTTTTCCAGACTCCACCTCCCTGAGAATCTTGTGCAGGATCTTCTTGGCCTGAGAAATCGTGTACACGCTGGGCATAACCACTCCTTGAAGTATCCGCACAAACGGGGTACTATTACCATGTGGAATCAAAAAAGTTTTTCAGTCCAGAAGATGCTGTTCTTATGATTCGGTCCAGGATGGGAGCAAGAAGCTCGTCGGCCTATGCCAGGGCCATGGGGGTTTCCCGCCAATTCATGTCCGATGTCTTGACAGGAAACCGTGGCCCCTCAAAAGAAATGCTTGCCTCGATTGGTTTGGAGCGGGTAATCATGTACCGCCGCCTTCGCTACTCGGGGAAGCCTGCATCCCAATCTGACCCCGACGACTGAGGGTCGTCTTGAGCATCCTTGGGTTTGTTGCCGAGAAGCACCAGCTCGAACGCCATAATCTCCGTCCGGTACTTTTTCTCGCCCGTATTCTTGTCGTTCCAGCTCTGGGTGCGGAGCTTCCCCTCGATGTAAATCTTGTCGCCCTTGTGGACATAATCCCTGATCACTTCGGCCGTCTTCGAGAAGGTCACGATGTTGTGCCACTCGGTCCTGTCTGTCCAGTTACCACCAGAATCCTTTTCGCGCTCCGTGGTGGCAATAGAAAAGTTGGCAACAACCGTACCCCCGGGAGTTACCTTGACGTCTGGATCCTTGCCCACATGGCCAAGAATCTGCACCTTGTTCACTGTCTTGCTCATTCTTCCTCCTGTTTGTCCGTATACGGACTACTGTCCGTTTTGTAAAATGCTCATCACTGTCTTCTGCATTACAGCAGAGAGTTCCAGTGGATTGAAGGTTGTAAGGGTTTCCACGCGTCCGCTTCCACCATGATCCATAAACCTGAAGACAATGACATCCTTGACGGCATCCATGTTCTCCATGGCCTTAATCATTAACCCCGTCAGGCTTCTGTCGCTCTTCAGCTCGGTCAACACTTCGTCTCCCTCTGCTGGCTTGGCATCCTCCTCCTCCTGGGCGTTCAGTAAGCCTTGGAGTATATCGCCGTGATTCGAAGACCCAATACACCCCGCAGGACAGGCCATAGAAAACTCCACGGGAACCCCACAAAAAAACAATCTCTTATCCAGCTTGCGAAACGGATGAAGAATGGAAAAGTGAGAGCATGGGAATGGATCAGCTCCCCACTCAATCAGGTATGCAACAAGCTGGGAAGCGCTGGATGGATGAACCACAAGGCGCTCGATCTCCAGGCCCCGCCTACGCATACTCCAGATGGCATCTTTGAATGATTCAAACCTCATATCAGACATGGTGAAAGTCTACCCCCTCATCGATTTGTAATCAACAAAACTTTGGTAACAAACAACCTCAGTGGCCCTTCTTTGCCTTGCGTAAGGCGTCCTTCGAAAACAGGGCATCATCCCTTTCTTTTTTTCTGTTTTTCGATAATTGCAGCCCTCGCCTCGAAACGCTCCCTGCACTTAACCCTCTTCGCCTCGGCCTCGCGATAGTGGTCCGAGCAAAACACAAGAACCCCCACCTTGTACAAGCCGGTTTTTCCGCAATGACAGAGGCGGTGCTTGTATGCCGACTCCCCGAGACGAATGTATCCATGCTCGTTAACCAGGTGATCAGTAAACTCGGCGTGATTCACAAATGTCCTTTTTCCAAGACACTCCATACACGACGCCTCTTTCTTGCCGTAACTCGGAACAAAGCGCGGAAGCAGACTCATCGCTACCCTCTTTCAAACGTCGCAAAGTCGGTGTTGAATTTTGTTTTCACGTTGCCCGTAAACCCAAAACGCTGCTTGGGAACCACAATCATTCCGCTGGTTGAGTGGTACCCCTTCTCTTTGTCGTACTCCCTCCAGAGAAGGGCGATACAGTGGGCGTCGTTCTCAATCTGCCCACTCTCCCTCAAGTCGCGCATGGTTGGAAAAGAATTGTCGTCGCGGCGGCGCAGTTGACTCAAAAGCATCAGATGGGCCCCCGTTCCCTTGATTAGATCCGCAAGCCTCTTGGAACACTCCGCCACCTTCAGGCGCTCATCCTTGTTGCCGGGAACCGTAATCCTCTGAAGATAGTCCACGCCGACAAAACGAACTCCCTTGCGCTTGATGTGAAGACGGGCTGTAGCCAAAATCTCATTCAGACTCATGCCGCCGCGATCATAGATATCCAGAGGCCACTCTGCAATCTCCAAAGCCGCAGAACGAATCCTCCTCACCTGCTCCTCGGTTGCCGTCCTTGGGAACCTGACAAACCGATATGGAACCTCGGCGACAATTGACCACATCTTGCCAAGAAGCTGGCTCTTGGTCATCTCCAGTGAATAGCAAACCGAAGGATAGCCGTTCCGGCCGGTGCGAATCAAAGCCTGTGCCAGAGCGGAACTCTTGCCAACCCCCGACTCGCCGCCAACCACCGTAACCTCTCCGGCAAACATACCCCCAGTCAACTCATCCATCTCTGGGGTCATGCCATAGGAAAGAGTTTCGTCGCTTTCCGCCTGCCGCCTGGACTCAAACTCATTCAGGGCGGCCATTGTTGCCTCAGAAACGTCCGTGCTGACACGATCAACGCTTCCGGCACCCTCAACTATCGAACCGATCTTCTCGCCCGCCCATGAGGCGATGTCGAGAGCTGGTTCCGATTGGTCCTGAGCCCGGTCCGCCATGGCACCCGACACGCGCATCAACTCGCGCAACATGGCGCGATCCTTCACGATGTCGATGTACTCCGCAATAACCGGACGGCGCGGAAGGCCCTCTGTCAGGGATGCCAGGTACGCAACCCCGCCAATAGCATCGATCTCCTTCCTGCGAGACAGCTCATTGACCAAGGTCACAAGATCGACCGACTTCTGTCCATCCACCAAGCCAACCATTGCGTGGAAGATGCGGCGATGCGAGTCGTATGCGAAGTCGTCCGAACAAAGAACCTCAGACGCCTCCAACAAAGCATTGTTGTCCAACAACACCGCCCCGAGAATCGTCTTCTCGGCGTGTTCGTTCATGGGAAGAGACTTGTAAGAAACATCAACAATCTCCGGGGCCTCCTCGGGAACCGACCAGTCATCGTATTTCATTTGCCCCCCACAAACGAGACATTCGCCATCTCTGGATTAGAGAACCCCATCTTGGCGGCCCTTACCCGGCGAACCTCCACAAGAATCGTTCCAAGATCGGGAAGCGCAAACTCCCCCTGCTGGCGCGGCCTTTTTCCCAAGCACTCCAGGGCCGCGAGAACCTCATCCAAGGGCTCACTCGATAGAGCTTTCGAGAAGAGCGGCAGAAAGTTCTCTGGTATCGTTGCCTGGCGGTAACACGCCATCTCCGTCAACGCACACTTGATCTTGCCCAAGTGAATCGCGGAGCATTTGGATGTTGTGATTGATTTTTCCTGATTTTCCATTCATTCCCCCTTCGATTGGCCGACCAAACTCCCCGGCGGCCCCATTCAACCAACTTGCCGCATACCGGATCCAGGCACTCAACGGATTGCCGTGGGCCACAGGACTCCGTGCCCGATTCCGAAGAATTGCCCCCCACTGTTCCAGCGAAACGGTTGGGTTGGACTCCAGCCACACCTTCAAATCTTTTGCCTCGCGCCCGTTCCAAGGAGCGGGGATTCCGTTCCTGCTTTGGTAGTACCCGCAGAAGGCTTCCTTGAAGGGAGAGAACCGGGACGTGACCGCTTCAGCGGAATAGTTCTTCTTTCCTTCTTTTTCATTCTTATTGTTAGGGTAGCTATTAGCACCCACCCCCTTGCTATTAGCAACCGGGGGGTGGTAGCTATTAGCACCCACCCCCTTGCCAATAGAGCCGATATTGACCTGAAGGAGGATGTACTGGTTGGAGTCTCGCGCCCCATCCGACTGCCTCACCTCAACGCTTATCAGGAGGTGTTTTTCGAGATCCTTCAATCCATCAGACACGGTATCCTTCGACACCCCCAAGAGGGAGGCTAGGGTTGATTTGGACGGGAAGCAGGCCTGACTCGTTCCGTTGGCAAATGCAACCAGCCCCATGTACACGAGGTTGGCCTTCCACCCCAAACCCATTTTCAAGATCGATTTATTGAACCACGCAAAATCCCCATCGCGAAGATCACGAATACTGTCAGCCATTACCGCTCCCAGCTTCTTTTGAGCACAACTCTCCCGTAGGCGCTGGACTTTCGGTCTGCGGATAAGGATGTGCCAATGGATTTCCCAGCTCGGGGTATTGCGGGGGCTGATTGGGCAACCAACCCCCGAAACCACTCCATCGGCTAGGCATCGGGTGATCAAGCCCGACAGTGACCACTTTAGGTCATCGCTTGTTTTTTTGTCAAGAGGGGGGGGTGGGCACTCTGTTTCATGGGGGGAATCAGAAAGAGGAAAAAGCCCCGTCCGGAACTCTCTTCCGGAACCATAACGCGCCCACCTGCTCAGTGTACCACGTTTCTGTGGACAGCGAGGGGGTACCTGTACGATACCCCCAAGCACTCGTCGAACATGCTCTTATTTTACGCGACGGCTCATCCCGGCAGCAGCCACCTTCCCGCCACGCACATGCGTCAGGAAGTCCTGTGTGTTTGATTGCAGGCTGGATGTGTATGCGGAGGTCGCATCAGCCAGACAGCTCATGGTCATCCCCATGTTGGCCTGGTTGTACATAATTGAGTTCGCCGTCCTGATTCCCATCTGATCTCCCACTTGGTAGGCAGAGATATCCGCTCCAAGGAAAACGAAGGTCCAGTTGCCCAAATCCTCCTTGGATTTGATCAGGGACTTGATCGCGGACAACGTAAACTCCCGCGAAGAATTCTCTTCCCCGTCGGTCAGGATCACGGTCAACACCTTGTCGTACTTCTTGCCCAGGTCGTCTACCGCCGCAACCGTTTTTCCGATGGCGTCATACAGAGCCGTCCACCCGTTGGGGGTATAGGTCTTCAGGTTGAGTTCCTGGACATCCTTGAGATCCACCGAGACATAGCGGGTCTCGTAAGAGGTATCGAATAAGGTGAGGCTGAACGCGTACTCGTTCTTCTTGTCCGCCTTCAGCGTGTTGATGTAGGAGTTGAATCCGCCGATGGTGTCGTTGATGCACGATTGCATCGATCCCGACCTGTCGAGCACAAAGTTGACCAGCATCTTACCGGCGGCTTTTGCGCTTTTTGCTGGAGACTTCCTTGGGCTTTTTGTTGCTGGCTTTTTGACTGCCTTCTTTGCTGGCATTGCTTCCTCCGATACTGCTGGTGAATGTTTCTGGAACAAGGTACGATCTCGTCGCCCCCATGGAGCTAAGGATCGCAGGTCCAGGTTCGCGGCGCTGTTTGTAGACGTCGCAAAGATATTGAGGTGTCACGCCAATACTTCTTGCGTACTCGGCCTGCGTCTTACCCCCCTGCATGATTCTCATGATTTCAAGGAGTCCCTTGACGTCGGTGTTGTACATGATTTTGAGTATACCCTTCCTTGTGGTACATGGCAACTGTTTTTTTGTTTGGTTGACATCCATCGTCCGATATGTGATGATGTGAACCATGAGCTTCCGCGCCCATACCGCATTTACACCAGCGACGGCACAGCCGCGCCAGGGTAACGATATGTAAGCGCCGGGAGATCTCCAAGTTTCGAGACCCTCGGCCGCAAGGTTCGAGGGTTTTTAGTTGGGGTTGAATAATGGTAGCATGCGTGTTAATGTAAGGCATGCGAAACGGCCTCTATGAACTCGTCATCGCTCCAGAAGGATATCCCGGGAAGCTGTATCGAGGAAGATACTGCTATGAACACCACTTAGTGTGGTGGAAAAACACTGGGGAATTGGTAGTCGAGCCAATGCTCATTCACCACAAGAATGACCAAAAGCGCGACAATCGTTTTGAAAATTTGGAGAAGAAAGAACGCGCCAAGCATAGTAGCGACCATACCAAAGAAAGAATGGGACCTCCTGGTTACGTTGAATTGAAATGCGCTTGGTGTGAAAAAACTTTTCAGATTCTTCGCAGAAATTTTGCTTTCAGAAGGCGATACACGAACAACCACTGCTCCAGATCTTGTGCGGTCAAGAATCAGTGGCGGTTAGGGTTTGTAAATGTTGGCAAGAAAAAGTTTATTCACGGGAAGCTCTATGGCGAGCATTCCGCTGTTAACGGAAAAGGTGTGGGTTCGAATCCCTCCCCGTGAGCCTTTAGAAGTATGTTGCGCGTTGGTGAAATTGGAATCACAGATGGCTCTGAACCATCAGTAGGGGGATCAAAACCTCCACGCGCAGCCAAGTTATAGCGGGATGGCCGATTGGTTAGGCACTGGCCTTTGGCACCAGTAAGACAGGTTCAATTCCTGTTCCCGCTGCCATGCGGACGTAGCTCAATTGGTAGAGCATTGCGCTGCCAGCGCGAAGGTTGCCGGATCATTGCCGGTCGTCCGCTCCAGGTTTTGCCGGGTTGGTTTAGTGACATAACGGCGGGTCCGTACCCCGCAAGCAGGCGTTTGAATCGCCTACCCGGCTCCAACTATGATACGATTTAATTTATGAGACTCGTATCAAAGCAGCAGTTTAATTCCGCTCGCAGTCGCGACCTTATCGACTTACGTTGCGATTTTTGCGACAGGATTTTCTGGTTACCGAAGCACGAGGCGATGAGGAGAGCAAAACGCGGAACAGGAAAAACGTACTGCTCTCCTCTTTGCTCAAATGATTCACAGAGGAGGAATAAGCCAAAGCCTTGCAAGCAGTGCGGAAAAGATTGCCGCAAGATTTTTTGTTCTCACAGGTGTTCTGCGTTATTCAACAACCCCCTCAAGGCTAACAAGAAGAAAAAGTGCCTTGAGTGTGGAGTAAAGCACTCGAACAAAAAATTTTGTAGCCATGGATGCAATCAGAAAAACAAAGAGAAAGCGGTGCTCGTAGAATGGCGATCCGGAGCGCGTAGTGGGTTAACAAAGAATGGCTTTCTTTGTGAAACCGTAAGACGGTACCTTCTTGGGAAATACGACAACAAGTGCTCTAGGTGTGGATGGTGCGAGGTTAACCATAAAAGTGGAAAGGTGCCGGTTCAGATCGAGCATATCGACGGGGATTTTCGCAATTGCAGTGAAAGCAATTTGATCGTTTTGTGCCCTAATTGCCATTCTTTAACTCCGACATACATGTCGCTTAATCGGGGCAATGGAAGAGACGTTAACGGAATGAGGCGCAAAAAGGATGCCGGAATAGCTCAACAGGAAGAGCATATCATCGGTAATGATACGACTGGGGTTCGAGGCCCCATTTCGGCTCCAAGGTTTTTAATGTAAGTTTTTGCCCTGCAAGCATTGCCGTCGATGCACCGGGCCTGTACCCCGGACAATGCCGTTAGACTCGGCAGCAGGGCTCCAAGTGTGGCCGTGCCGACTATTGGTATGTCGGGCATGTCTGTGGAACATGTCTCTTGTGGATTCGATTTCCACCGGCCACCCCATTTACGCGGGCCCTTAGCTCATTTGGGAGAGCGCCTCGTTTGCACCGAGGAGGCGGTCGGATCGAAGCCGACAGGGTCCACCAGTTTTGCCGATTGAGCTAGTGCGGTCATAGCAGTGGTTTGATTTTAATGGTATAATGCTTGCATGTTCAGAACTATACCATGTAGTAAATGTGGGACAGAAATAGGGATGAATCGTATCAAGACGCATGAACGTCTGTGCGATGGTTTTGGACCTGCCCGCCGCAGGAAAACAGTGATTTTCGAGACCGATGTAGACGGCAAGAAGATTTGTCCAGATTGCGGTAAGAAGTGCAGCAAATATGGCGCTGCAACTCACTGGAGGATTGCTCATCGTGGCGATTATGCTGGAAGACCGTTAGGCACA
>Ga0316232_1004308_pt1 | contig 12226 bp, 7 predicted proteins | sample TBHtaG_FD_206006 | JGI IMG/M metagenome (GOLD analysis project Ga0316232, IMG submission 206006) | Freshwater microbial communities from Trout Bog Lake, Wisconsin, USA - TBH18025_13 | ecosystem: Environmental > Aquatic > Freshwater > Lake > Hypolimnion/Profundal zone | place: USA: Wisconsin... | reverse complement strand
AACCTTGGCGTGGACAATCCGGGTCGGGTCGTATTCCTGGCCTTTCCATTCGACGCCATACCAACGAATGCTGCCGCGCCAAACAACGCGATGACCTTGATACAGAATGCCATGAGTTTTCTGGCGCCCGGCGCGAATGGTCGCGGCACCATCATTCTCGACAATACCGTCTATACCACCAACGACTTGGTGACGGTGGAAGTTGGTGACTCGGATCTGGCCGGAGCCGGTCAGACCCAAGTGAGTTTCCTGGCCAGTTCCCGCACCAATCGTACGATCGTCACCTTGTTCGAGACGACGCATCCCGGATTATTCGCCGGCCACCTTACCCTGGTCAGCGGCGTCGCGGTCACGAATCAATTGCGCGTTCAAAACGGCGACACCATCACGGCGAACTATTTTGATGGTTCGAACAACAGTAACGTTGTAGCCACCGCGGGCATAGATACCGTGCCGCCGGTGATTTCGCAGGTGGCGGCCACCACTGACTATTACAACGCGAAGGTAACTTGGCTGACCTCGAAGGCGGCAAATTCCACCGTGCAATATAGCGAGTCGCCAATGCCTGACCGCACGGCTTTTGCGGGCACACTCGTCACCAACCATGCCGTCACCATCAGCGGGCTGTCCGCCAACCGCGTTTACTATTATCAGGTCGTCAGCACGGATCGGGCCGGCAACACCACCGTGGATGATAATAACGGTAGTCTGTTCACATTCCGAACCCTCACCGCCCCGACGCCGCCGTGGTTCGACAACCTGGAAAGCGGCGCGCCGGGTTGGACGGTGGTGCCCGACCCGACACAAGGTTCCGATCTCAACTGGACGCTAGGCGCGCCGCAAAACGCTCTGGTTTCCCGCGCTCATTCAGGCACGAATGCCTGGGGCGGCGATCTCTACGGCAATCAGAATTTTTTCTCCATCAGCACCTTTCTCTATGCTCCGGTCATTGATCTTTCCGGCCTGAAATCGGCCACGCTCACATTTTGGGATGTTTTCGATTTCAGTCGATTGGATCCAATCTTTAATATTTATTATGTGGAGGATGGCGGTATCTTTGTCAGCACCAACAGCAGCATCCCGCCCAGCCTCAATCTGCCGCTGGGATTAGACTATGCGGGCAACGTCGCCGACACTTGGGAACAGGAAACCGTGGACCTGTCGCAGTTTGTCGGGCAAACCATTCAGGTGGTTTTTTATTATCAAGCCCTGGCCTTCGGCGACACAATCTACGGCTGGACGATTGATGATGTTGGGATCACCGGCGTCGCCGCCGGCGGAAACATCACCATCACCAAAAATCTTGGCCAGGGAACCTGGTCGCTGTCCTCAATCTCACCGATCGGCTTGGTGCCGGTGCAATCTGACGTCACCCCGACCGTCACCATCAGCAATTTGGACGCCGGACAATACGTCGTGCAATTCGGCGACGTGCCATATTATCAAACGCCTGACAACCAAACGAACACCCTGACCGCCGGTGGCTCTGCTAGTTTTACGGGCAATTACACTTTTGTGGACGCCAATCGCAATGGCATCTCCGACGCTTGGGAGCAGGCTTACTTCGGGCAAGTTGCCACCAATCGCACACAATTCACAGACACGGATCACAATGGAATGACCGACTATGCCAAGTTCCTCGCCGGCATCAATCCCACCAACCCGGCGGGGCGTTTTCGTTTCACAGGCGGGGCCACGCAAAGCAACCGACTCGTCCAAATGACCTGGACCGTGGTCACTAATCGGCTCTATCAAGTCAACCTATCCACTAACTTGACAAGCTGGCAGCCGGTCACAGCGTGGCTGCAGGCTTCAAACAACCCGACAATGTGTTTCACCGCCACCAATGTTCCCGGCTCCAGCTACTACCGCGTGCAAGTCGAGCCGTGATTTGCCTCAAACCGATCAATCAAGTCCCCAAAAGCACGATTCGCCCCCCCGAATCCCACCGGGATTCTAGCCCAAAGCCCAAGGTTGCCGCGCAGCGGCTACCTTGGGTGTGGAACAATTTGTCCCTTGTCCTCTTGAAGCGCGAGAGGGCTGGCGCACTCCAGGACGCTGGCGTGAATGGCTACGGCTCGTCAGTCGCGCCAGCGTTTTGGTGCGGTGGCTCTCCACCACTTTGAGATGAGGCCGTTTCAGCCAAGCAAAGATATTCACGCGCGCAATTCCGCTTGCAACTGTGTTTTGAGCGCGTTCAAGACCTTCTCATGAGCGGAATTTACGTCAGCATCGGTCAGGGTCTTGTCAGCGGCGCGATAGGTGAACGCGTAGGCCAGGCTCTTGTGGCCTGCGGGGATTCCCTGGCCGCGGAACACGTCAAACAATTCGACGGATTCCAAGTTCGCCGCCTTGGCTTGTTTCACGGATTGGAGCACGGCTTCGTGAGTGACGGATTCCGTTAGCAACATGGCCACGTCGCGGCGGCTGGGGGGGAACTGCGGCAAGGGCTTGAACGATTTGGCCGAGTTGCGTTTGGCCAGGAGAAAATCCAAGCTGAACTCCGCCAGAAACACCGCATCGCGCAAATCATATTTTTTTGCCAAGACCGGCTGCAACTGGCCAAGCTCGCCCAGCGGAACTCTTCCGCCCAGGCTCACGGCGGCGGATTCAAGAAAGAGCGCGGTACTTTCCCCGCGTTTGCCGAAGGCCACGCCGCGCAGGCCGAACTGTTCCAGAAATTCCTCCACGAGGCCTTTCAGATCATAGGCATCGAACTTGGCGTCGCGCTCGCCACCGCTCCAGAAGGGCAGGGCACGCTGGCCGGTGAGGGCGATGGCCACGCGGCGCTCCTCCTTTGGCGCGCCGGATGGTGACCCGGCGCGTTGAAACACCCGGCCAATTTCAAACAGCGCCACGTCGTAGTTCTTGCGGCTGACATTGTGCCGCAGCGAATGAACCAATCCCGGCAGCAGACTCGGCCGCAGCACGTCCATATCGCTGCTCAACGGATTGGCGAGAGCGACCAATTCGGCACTCGGCACCCGGCATTCGGCATGGGCAATGAGCGTTTGCCCCTGCGCCTCGTTCAGACCGAGGCCAGTCAGAATCCGGCGCGCTTCTGCAATCTGGTCGTACACGGCATCGAATACGTTGGCGCCGAGTGCGCCGCGCGGCGGGGTGGCGGGAATCTTGTCCACCCCAAACAGCCGTCCGACCTCCTCGATCAAATCCACCTCGCGCTTCAAGTCCACGCGCCACGTGGGGAGGCTGAACGTGCATTCGCCGGGTTCTTGCTTGGTGACCGCCAGGCCGAGTCTGGTCAGGTACGAAATCTGTTCTGCATGTGAAATGCCGATGCCCAGCAAATCCTTGGATTTCGAGAAATGCAGGGACAGCGATTTCGGCTGTGCAGGGTTGGGATACGCGTCCACCACCTCGCCGGCCAACTGGCCGCCGGCGGTTTCCAAAATCAACTGCACCGCGCGGCGGCTGGCCCAATCGCAGATGCCCAGGTCCGCGCCGCGCTCGAAACGGTAGCTCGATTCGCTGCGCAAACCGAGCGCTTTGCTCGTGCGCCGGATGTTGACCGGCGCGAAACAGGCGCTCTCGATGAGCACGTCCCTGGTCTGCTCGTTGATTTCCGTGTTCGCGCCGCCCATGACGCCGGCCAGGGCGATGCCTTTTTGTTCGTCGGCGATCAAGAGCATTTCGGACGTCAACGACCGTTCCTGGTTGTCGAGCGTCTGGAACTTTTCCCCGGCGGAAGCGCGGCGGACGACGATGGTGGCCGGGGCCGCTTGCCCGCCTGCGGGGCTGGATGCCCGGGCCACCAAATGATAGTCAAACGCGTGCAGTGGCTGGCCAACTTCGAGCATGACATAATTCGTTACGTCCACGACGTTGCTGATGCTGCGGATGCCCACTCTTTCCAAGGTCGAGCGCAACCACTCGGGACTTGGCCCAACCTGCACGCCCCGGATGACGCGCGCGGTGTAGCGCGGACAAAGCGTTGGGTCTTCAATGCGCACGGCGACCAAACTTGCCGCCTGCTGATCTCCGACCTCCGACTTCTGACTTCTGACTTCTGGAATTCGCAACGGATTTCCCGTCAGCGCGGCGATTTCGCGGGCGATGCCGATGACGCTGTTCAGGTCTGGACGATTCGGCGTGACTTCAAGGTCATAGACCACATCGCTGCCGCTGCGGCCGAGATATTCGGCGAATGGCTGGCCGATCTTGGCGTCCTCGCGCAGGATGAGCAGACCCTCTTCCTTCTTGTGGCCGATGCTTTCGGGATCAAGGCCCAATTCCTCATGCGAGCACATCATACCGTGCGATTCCACCCCGCGAATTTTGCCGACCTTGATGGTGAACGGTTCCTTTTCGCCGGGCTTCACAGGCAGCGACGCGCCGGGCAGGATGAGCGGCACCTTGTCGCCCGCCTGGAAATTTTGCGCGCCGCAAACGATCTGGCGTTCGCCGGCGCCATCATTGACGCGACAGAGCGAAAGCTTGTCGGCGTTTGGATGTTTGTCGCGCGTGACGATTTGCGCCACGACGATGCCGTCGAAGGCGGCGGAGATCTTCTGCACGCCCTCGACTTCGAGGCCGAGCATGGTGAGCCGCTCGGTCAATTCCTCGGGCGACCAGTTGAAATCAACGTATTGTTTGAGCCAATTAAGGGTGACTTTCATTTGGAAATTAAAACTGCCTCAGAAACCGCACGTCGTTTTCATAAAAGAGGCGGATGTCGGTGATGCCGTAGCGCAACATGGCGATGCGCTCGATGCCGAAGCCGAAGGCCCAGCCGGTCCAGACGGCGGGGTCGTAGCCGGCGGTTTCAAACACCTGGGGGTGAACCATGCCGCAGCCGGCGATCTCCAGCCAGTCTTTGCCCATCTTTTTGACCAGCGCGTTGGTAAAATCAATCTCGTAGCTCGGCTCGGTGTAACTGAAATAGTGCGGCCGGAAACGAATCTTCACGTCGCTGCCCATGAGCTCGCGAAAGACGAATTCCACCGTGCCTTTGAGATCCCCAACGGTGACGTTCTTGTCCACATAAAGGCCCTCAATTTGGTGAAAGGTGGGGTTGTGCGTGGCGTCGGCGTTGTCGCGGCGATAGACGCGTCCGGGCACAATGATGCGCACGGGCGGCGGCTGCTGCTCCATGACGCGGATTTGCACGGAGGACGTGTGGGTGCGCAGCAGCAGTTGAGAGTTGAGGGTTGAGGGTTCAGAGTCGTCAGGCTTCGCCAGATAGAAAGTGTCCTGCGAATCGCGGGCGGGATGGTCGGCGGGCGTGTTGAGCGCGTCGAAACAATGATACTCGTCTTCGATTTCCGGCCCGTCGGCGACAGCGAAGCCGATTTTGCGGAACGCGCGGACGATGTCATCGGTTACCTGGGTCAGCGGATGCAATTTGCCGAGGGCGCGGCGGCGTCCGGGCAGGGTGAAATCCGTTGGCTCCTTGGGCTGGGCGGCCTTGAGTTCGAGCTGCTCGCGGCGCGAAACCAGCGCGGCTTCAAGCTCGATTTTCGCGGCATTGATAAGCTTGCCGGCGGCCGGTTTTTCTTCCTTCGAGAGGGTGCCAAGCTGTTTCATTAGCGCGGTGAATTTGCCATGCGGCCCGGTCCACGCGCCCTTGGTCTGTTCCAAGGCGGCGAGATCTGGAGCGGCTTGCAATTCCGCCAGCGCGGTTTGTTTCAGCGGTTCGATTTGGTCAAGAAATCCAGCCATAATTCAATTGTCCCGAAAGCATAGCCGAGGAGGGTGGCAAGTGAAAGCAAAACGAGTTTTCCATCGCCGGGCGGCGGGGAATGTGGTAAAGAATACCTGAGTATGGCTATGTCCACCGCCGCCCCGCCTGCGCGCCCAGCCGCGCCGGAGGGATGTCTTGCGCGGTCGCTGGCCGACACCCTGGCCGAGGAACCGTCGCTGGAGGCGGTGACGATTGACCGCGCTCGCCAGAAAATTTCTGTGGCCACACTGGGCCGCGCGGATGCCGAAAAGCTGACCGAACGCATCGCGCACAAGCTCGCCGCCGCCCAGTCGGCCAATGCCGGGAATCGTTGCAGCCTGCTGGCCGGCAAGGAGGAGTGCGCTGGTTGCGGGCGTCCGCTCACCGAAGCCGAACGCCGGAAAATCACCATTCACACCGAGGGCAACGCCACCACCATCGCTCGCGTCACCTGTCCCACGGCGCCAAAATTCTGGCGTTGGCGCGACCTGCCGTTTCCGCGGATCGAACCCCGCACCATTGAGCTGGAGGAGGAGGACGAGCAGCACGCGGATGAATGGAAATGGCAATTGGCCGCCGCGCTCCTCTGCGGTGTGTGCGGCCTGCTGTCATTGGTGGCGCCCGAAAAATACCGGGTGGCCGCTTTCGTCGCCGCGTATCTGGCCGGCGGCTTCTTTCCGGCGGAAGAAGTCTGGGAGCGGCTGCAAAAGCGGGTGCTGGACATTCATTTTCTCATGTTGGCAGTGGCCGTGGGCGCGGCTTGCATCGGTGCCTGGGCGGAGGGCGCCACGCTGCTCTTTCTCTTTTCCTTCTCGGGCGCGCTGGAGCATTACGCCCTGGGCCGCACTCAAAAAGAAATCCGGTCCCTGTTCCGCGAGGCGCCCAAAACCGCCATTGCGCTGGATGCGCAGGGCGGCGAAACTGAGGTGGCCGTCGAAAAAATTCGTGCCGGGGCGCGGCTGCTAATCAAGCCCGGCTCGCAATTTCCGGTGGACGCCGAAATCGTGCGGGGCGGGACGGCGGCGGATGAATCCAATCTGACCGGCGAAGCCCTGCCGGTGGAAAAGAAAATCGGCGATTTTGCGCTGGCGGGCACCCTCAATCTCTGGGGCGCCGTGGAGGTCCTGGCCACCCGGCCCGCCGCGGAAAGCTCGCTGCAAAGGATCATCAAGCTCATCAAGGAGGCCCAGCAGCAAAAGGCGCCGGCGCAGCATTTCGCGGACAAGTTCAGCACTTACTATACTTACGGTGTGCTCGGTCTCTCCATCGCGATGTTTTTTGTGTGGTGGCAGGGGCTGCATCTGCCGCCCTTCACTTCCACCGTGGAATTGCGCAGCGCATTTTACCGCACGATGACCCTGCTGGTCGTCTCCTCGCCGTGCGCACTGGTGCTGTCCATCCCTTCGGCGGTGCTGGCGGCGATTGCCTATGGCGCGCGGCACGGCATTTTATTTCGCGGCGGCGCCGCCGTGGAGAAACTGGCCGGCATAGACGTGGTCTGTCTGGACAAGACCGGCACGCTTACCACCGGCGAACTGCGCGTCGAAAAGGTGGAGAGCTTTCCGCCCGGACGCGAGGCCGAAATCGCGCGGCTGGCTTATTCGCTGGAAAAGTTGTCCACCCATCCGCTGGCCCGCGCCATCACCCGTCACGGCAAACAGCAAGGGCTCCAGCCGTTGGAGTTCCAGCATTTTGCCTCGGTCACCGGCCAGGGTTTGCAGGCCAAGCTCAATGGGGTTGAGTGTCGTCTCGGCGGACGCGATTGGTTTGAGTTGGAGCGCCGAGCATTGGCTCGGCTTGATGGCGTTGGCAATTCCCAACTGGCCGGGTCGGAGACCGGCGCTCCGGGGCCAGCGAATTTGCAAATCGGGCCGCCGGTGGACGCCGGTTTTTCCGAGGTGTGGGTGGAAGCAGGTGATTTGCTGGGCCGCGTGGTTTTGCGGGACGACATCCGCCCGCAGTCCGCCAGCGTGGTCAAGGATTTGCGTGAGGAGGGTTTGCGCTGCGTGGTGCTGACTGGCGACCGCCGGGCGGCCGCGGAACATCTGCGGCAGGAACTAAAGCTCGAGGACGTGCGCGCGGAGCTGAAGCCGGAGCAAAAAGTGGCCGCCATCCGCGAATTGAGCGGGCAGGGGAGTCGCGTGGCGATGATTGGCGACGGCGTGAACGACGCGCCGAGCCTGGCGGCCGCGCATATTGGCGTGGCGATGGGCGCGCGCGGTTCCGATGCCGCGTTGGAGCAGGCCGACGTGGTGCTGATGCACGATCGGTTGGAGAATTTCCTGGCCGCGTTTCGCTTGAGCCAGCGCGCCCGTGCGGTCATCCGGCAGAACCTGTTCATTTCCTTGGGCACGGTAGTGGTGCTGGTAACCTTCGCGATGCTGGGCAAGATCCCCTTGACGCTGGGCGTGGTCGGTCACGAAGGCAGCACGGTGGTGGTGGTGATGAACAGCCTGCGCCTGCTGTTTGGCGGAAAGTTGCCACGTCCTTGCGGACTTGCTCACGGACCATGAACCGCGCGTGATGGTAGCGCAGCCGTCTCGGCTGCGGGTTCTGGCGGCGTCTCGCCGCCAGTTCGGGAAAACGGGCACCGGGACGGTGCCCGAACCCGCAGGCGGGACGCCTGCGCGACGCGGTTCACGGGAAGAAGATGGCGTCAGGCAGGGATGCCTGACGCCAAGGTTTTATGGCTTGGCTGCGCCTTTCAGCCCCAGCGCCCACTCAATGCCGCCAAGCAGGTGCGCCTGATACGTTTTGCTGATCTCCGGCGAGTTTTTGCGGTCTTTGATCGTCGGATCGGTGTCCCAGACGTCCTCGCGATGGCCGAGCGAGGTATAGAACACCTTGCCCGCGCCGTAAGGTTTGCACCAGGAAACGCCGTAATGTCCGGGCGCACTGGTTTCGGGATGCTTATCGAGAATCAGCAGGTCATGCACCTTCGCCGCGTCGTAATTCTTAAACTGATAGATTTCCTCCTGCGCAACCGTCCACGTCGCCGGCAAGGTCGCGGTCGCGGGATTCTGCGGGTCCTGGTTCAGGCAATCCACGCTCACCTGCCGGCCATGATGCGCGAATTCGCCGCCCAACATGTCAATATAGCCCGGCCAGTGATGAAATGTGTCGCTCGCCGCGTGAATGCCAATGAAGGCGTGCCCGGCCTTGATCCAGTCGAGCAAACCCTGCTGGTCGGGAATGGGCAGATCGCCGGTGGTGCTTGCAAAAACCACGCCGTCGTAATTTTTCAGCGACTCTGGCGACAGTTTTTGCAGCGCGGCTTTCAGGCTTTCATTCCACTTGTCCTCGGCCGCTTTGAACGCGGCCTTTTGTTCATCGGTGGCGTTTGGCTTTAAATTTTCCGGTTTGCCCGGCGGCTGATGGACAAAGTCCACGGTGAACTCGCCGCTGGTTTGGCCGAGTTGCTCCAGGATTTTTTCCGCGGTGGGAATGGAACTGTGGCGGAAGCCCGTCGTGGTGGTCACGACCAGCAATTTTTTCGGTTCGGCGTTGAGCGAGGTGGCCAGCAGGGTGGCGACCAGCATGGTGGAGAGAGTTTTCATTGTTAGTTTTGTGTGTGTTCGGATCTTGGTTAATGGTTAACGGTGTATTGAGCAACGACCGGCGGGGCCGGGAAATCGCGCTGCGGAATCATGGCTGGAGTTTCCTCCAACCGGCCATGGACCGCAAGAAATTTTCCTTCACCGGCAGCTTCACGCCGTAGCCTTGCAGGCCGATCGGCCCGGTGTAATTCAGTGCCTTCAATTTCCGCAGCACCATGCCGACGTCATAGCTGCCGGCGTCCAGCGGCTGGATCAACCGATCCCAACTGGTGGCGGCCGCGCCGGCATCCGCGCCATTGATCGTGACCAGGAACAAGTATGGGGCAGCCTCGGTGAGCAGTTCGGGAATCTTCGCCTCATCGCCCACCATCAGGCAGTGGCACAGGTTGAACGTCGCGCCCAAGTTCGGCCGGTTCACCAGTTTCGTCAGGCGCACGGCATCCTGCACGCGTTCCACCCAGTTCCCGGTGTGGGGATAGAGGGCGATGCGCACGCCGTTGCTGGCCGCAAAATCGGCGAGCCGCTGCAGCGCCGGCACCGCCACCGCATCGCCGGCGGGCGATGATCTCGGGAAATCCTTGCCGGCAATCGGCAGCCAGATGATCGTGGCGGTGCCTTTCAATGCCGCGATGTCGGCTTCCAATTGCGAATTCCACGTCAAGTTCGTTTTGGTGAGCGTCGCCCCGACATAGCCATAGATGACCAATAGCTTCAGGCCGTGTTGCCGGATTTGTTGCGCGTCGGCGGCGAGTTGTTCGGGCGGTTCCGTTTTCCAGCCGATGCCGTCGTAGCCAAGCTGCTGGACCGCGTCCAGTTCGTTCAGGCTGCGCACTGCTGTGTCCATCACAAAAAACGGATTGGCGCGAACCACGCCAGCCCAAACGAACACCGCCAGAGTCAGCATGTTCCAGCTCATGTTTTCAAGCCCGTGAGATCCACTTCGAGTTTCCGGTTCTCTTTCAGCAATTCGTCCATCGTCAGCCGAATGCGCCGGGCGGCGGCTTCCCGGCCCAGCACGCAGGTCAACACGCCGTCCACGGCGCGGGGCACGGTTTCGTTTTCAAAATGTCCCGCGGTGACATTTTTGTAAAAGGCGGCGATGTTCCGCACCGGCTTCATAAAGATTCTCCACCGTTCCGGCAAAGGCGTCGTCGGCAGTATGCACTTGGGATTTTCCCCAGTAATTGAGCAGCGCGTTGCCCGTGGCGCCATAAACCCGGCAACTCAGTTCGCTGGTGATCTGCCCCTTGGCCACCACGCCAAAGTGGTTGTGAACCAAGCCGTCCGCATATTCAAAAACCACCGAACAGACATCGTGGCTGTCGCCGTGCGGGTTGGGGCGGCAGATCCGCGAACCGCCGGCGGCGGCCACGGGACGCTGTCCGGCCACCCACAGCCCCGCGTCAATGCCATGAATGTCGTAATTGCCGATGTAATCGCAGCCCATGGCAATGTCGTTCACCCAAATCAAATGGCGCAACCGGCTCTCCAAGTTGCCCGTCTTGGGCGGGTCGCCAAACCCGCCTTCGACAATGCCGGTGGTCTGAAGTTGGGAAATCCGGCCAAAACCGGGCGCGGAAATCCGCTGGTAGATCTCGCGGTTGACCGGGTCGGTGGGCATCTGATAATCCACCATGAAGCAGCGCTGTTGGGTCGTGGCCTGTTTGGCGGCGGCCAGGATTTTGAGCGCGCCCGGCACGTCCGCCGCCACGGGTTTCGCCATGTAAACATGCATGCCCGCGGCCACTGCCAGCGTGGCGTATTCCGGGAAAAAATACGGCGGCAATTCCAACGCGACCGCTTCCACACCACTTTCCAACAGGCGTTTGATGCCCGACAAAGTGGCGAACCGACGCGCTGGGTCCACGCCCAGTGCCGCACCACACTGGTCGGCCACTTCCGGGAAATAATCGGCCACGGCATGCAGCTCGTAGCCGCCATGCTGCTTGAACAGCCGGGCAATCCAACTGCCGCGCCCGCCGTTGCCAACCACGCCCAGTTTGATTTTTCGCTGAAACACTTCCGCCGGCGCCGCCACCTCACCCTCGGCTGCCCGGGCACTGGTCAGACCGGCAAGGGAAGTCGCTGCGGCCGCCGCCAGCGTGGTCGAAAGAAACTGGCGGCGGTTCAACGGGATGGGAGTCATGACCTGAGGGTGAACTTACCCGTCTAAATATCGGGCGCTTAATCGTTGGATCCCAAGTGCAGGGAGCGAATCCAGATATTGCGAAAGCGGACTGGATTCTTATGGTCCTGCAATTGGATAAACACTTCCGGGGAATGCGGCGGGCCGTACTTGGACGCGCTCTGCCAAGGCTGGGCGCGGTTGATGCCATCCGTCATCCCCACGAGTTCGTAATGATTCTGCACCACCAGACCATTGTGGAGCACCGTGATGCATGCCTTCTTGATCAGTTCCCCCTTGTCATTCCAGCGGGGCGATTCAAAGGCGACGTCGTAAGTCTGCCATTCACCCGGCGGCTTGCAGGCGTTCACCAGCGGCGGCTTCTGGCCGTAAATCGCCGCCGCCTGCCCGTCGGCGTAGGTCTTGGATTCGTATGAATCCAAAACCTGTATCTCGTACATATTATTGATCAAGATGCCGCTATTGCCCCGTCCCTGATCCTGACCCTTGGGCGGATTCGGCGAGGCCCATTCGACATGCAACTGGAAATCCGCCCACTTGCCTTTGGTGCGAATGCCGCCGCCCAAAGTCGAGCCTGACGCCACGCTTTCCACGTAATCCGCATTGGTGATCCAAGTGGCGTCGCCGCCGCGCTCGTTTTCCCACTTGGCCAGCCCCGTGCCATCAAAGAGCACCTCCGCATCCGCCGGCGCGGGCGCACCCTGGCTAAAGGTGGCTCCGGGTGCCACCACCGGCGGCTGCGGACGGTTACGATCGTGAACCTGCCACTTGCCGTCCGGTTCCATTTCGGCGGCCGGCAGCGGAAGGACACCGCTGGCCAGCACGGACAAGGCCAGCAGCAAA
>Ga0316232_1004304_pt1 | contig 12231 bp, 14 predicted proteins | sample TBHtaG_FD_206006 | JGI IMG/M metagenome (GOLD analysis project Ga0316232, IMG submission 206006) | Freshwater microbial communities from Trout Bog Lake, Wisconsin, USA - TBH18025_13 | ecosystem: Environmental > Aquatic > Freshwater > Lake > Hypolimnion/Profundal zone | place: USA: Wisconsin... | reverse complement strand
ATTACGAGACCGACTACCGACGGATCGTTCGATGTGGCGAAATCGGCATCGAAGGCGGTGTCGAGTGGCTTACCACAGATTTCAATTGCACCGTTCACGAGCCGAGCTACGTAAACGCGATGCTTGACCAACTCCGCGACGATCACCATCGGCTCTATGGTATGCTGCTTTATGTGGAGCAGCCTTTCCCCTATGACCTGGAAGATCACCGAATCGATGTCCACAGCGTCGCCGCCCGGAAGCCTCTCTATATGGACGAGAGCGCGCACGACTGGCGCCTGATCCGGCTTGGGCGCGATCTCGGGTGGACGGGTGTTGCGCTCAAGACATGCAAGACCCAGACTGGCGCGATATTGAGCGCCTGCTGGGCGAAAGAGCATGGGATGGGGCTCATGGTGCAGGATCTGACAAACCCAATGCTCGCGCAGATTCCCCATTTGCTGCTCGCGGCGCGAGCCGGCACGATCATGGGGCTCGAATCGAACGCCATGCAGTTCTATCCCGACGCATCCTCGTACGAAGAAGCCGTCCATCCGGGCGTCTATCGCCGCCGCGACGGATGTCTCGATACCATCAGCCTCAATGGCAATGGCTTCGGCTACCGGATCGACGAGATTGGCCGGCCTTTGCCTGAGGCCGCGGCAACCGCGGGCGTGTAGGATGCAATCATGACCGGACTTCAAATCTTACTGATCGGATGTGGAGGGTTTGCCGGGGCGCTCGCGCGCTACTTTGTCGGCATCGCGGTGCAGGCCCGCTTCCCCCAATCCTCGTTTCCATGGGGGACATTTGTGATCAACATCACGGGGTCGTTCATACTGGGGCTCATCGCCACATTACTGGCCGAACGCGTGCTTTCCAACCCGAACTGGCGGCCGCTGGTGACAATTGGATTCGTTGGGGCCTACACCACATTCAGCACATTCGAATACGAGTCCCTGCAATTGGGTTCGTCATGGCAGGCGTTCCTGAACATGATCGGCAGTGTCATCGCAGGCTACGGCGCGGTATGGATCGGAGCACATATTGCTCGAACGATCGCCGCCCACGGATTGAAGGTAAGCCAATGAAACACCAAACAAAAGCGCAGGTACTGCGCGTCTATGTCGGCGAGCAAGACCAGTTTCACGGCGGTCCGCTCTATGCCGCAATTGTCACAAAGTTGAAGGAAATCGGCATCGCGGGGGTAACCGTTATCCACGGCATGGAAGGATACGGCGCACACAAGCAACTGCACACCACGCGGTTCGAGAACCTGTTTCAAGGTTTGCCGATCCTGATCGAGGCAGTCGATGTGCCGGATCGAATCAGCATTGCCGTCGCAGCGCTGGATGAGATGATCGTCGAAGGATTAGTCACTATTCAGGACGTGTATGCGATTCGTTACGTCAAGGATCCGAAGGCGTAACCGCCGGGGGGACAGAAATGGGCATTATCACGATTTCGCGACAGTTGGGGGCGGGCGAGACATCAATCGCTCCGGCCGTGGCGGGGCGACTGGGTTGGAGCATCGCCGACCAGAGCATCCTGAGCCGTGAAGCCGAGATCACGGGGATCAGCCTGCCTCATGCCATGAATTGGGATGAGCGCGATCCGTCGCTGATCGACAGGCTGCACGGCCACGGCGCAGAATATGCGGCATTTCTGAACTCCTCGCGCCAGGTCATGCAGGAGCTTGCCGCACAGGACAATGTGGTGATTATCGGGCGCGGCGGCGCGCTTCTCCTGCGCGGACACCCGGAGACGCTGCATGTCCGCCTGATCGCCGACATGCCTTATCGCATCAAGCGCGTGATGGAAGTGCGCTGGATCGACGAGCACCCCGCGCGTGAAATCATCGCCAAGAACGACCACAACGCCGCCCTCTTTTATCGTCACGTATTCCGCGCGGATCAGAACAACTCAATGCTTTACGACATGGTCCTACGCACGGATATTCTAGGCGTCGAACGGATCGTGGACATACTTGCGGGCTATTTCGAGGACCCCGGAAACTCGATCGAGTGAAAGCGGAACTCGCGTCCATTTCCGTGAAAAACATAGGCGGCCCGCATGATCGCGGCGCGTATGCACGGGGCGTTTTGCGCCTCAGCCTTGTTGCGATAGTGGGCAGATTCCCATAGCTCCTGAACTGCATGGACGCGACCGATCATCAGGCCGAGATTATCGGTTGTGACACGCGAAATCGTCGGCACGATGTCGCCTGCGCGGACACGCCAGTATTCATGCCCCGAGCCGACGACTGTGTCCAACGAATCGGCGCCGCCAATGCGCGACTTGAACGCTTCCTGCAGCGCTTGACTGACCTGCTCGTTCAACTCGGATGGCTCGATGGAAGCTGTGGACTCACAAGGCGGCGCACCTGACAGATCTTCTCGCTGATGCACCGGCGTATAAGTAGACATATGCGTACCTTCCTCCTTCGAATGGATCGCTCGCGTATCGCTCAGGCGGTTCCGACCCTTTGGTGGAAACGTCTCGTAAAACCGCCGATATCCTACCCATCTGGCTAAATATCTTAATCATCGGCGCCGGCGATCCTATCTGAATTCATTCCAGATGCATTAAAGGGTAAAACTATAATCGAATTGAGCTGGTCGTCAAACACCAGCCGCTAAGGAATACAAATGAACGTTCAGACTGAATCTCTTACCGGGCTAAAGGCGTGGCAAGATCTTAAGAAGCATTACCCCAAGGTGCGGAAGCAATCGCTGCGAAAGCTCTTCGGCAAAAACACCGATCGTGGAGAGCGATTGACGCTTGACGCGGTAGGTATCTATTGCGACTACTCCAAGCATCGCATTACCGATGAGACCTTAACGCTCCTGTTTGAGTTGGCCAAAGAATCTAAACTCCACGACAAGATTGAGGCCATGTTCGCCGGGGAGAAGATCAACATCACCGAGAACCGGGCCGTGGGGCATGTGGCGCTACGCAAGCCCAAGGGACAATCGATGTTTATTGACGGAATCGATGTCGTGCCCGGTGTTCACGAGATTCTCGATAAGATGGCCTCATTCTCCGATCAGATTCGCAGCGGGGATTGGAAAGGCTACACCGGCAAGCCGATCCGAAACATTGTTAACATCGGGATTGGCGGCTCCGACCTTGGTCCGGTGATGACGTACGAAGCTCTGCGCCACTACTGCGAGAGCGACCAGACGTTCCGATTTATCTCTAATGTCGACGCGACCGACTTTGCCGAAGCTGTTCACGGACTGAACGAAGAAGAAACGCTGTTCATCGTTTCTTCGAAGACGTTCAAAACGGTTGAGACGATGACTAACGCAGCCTCGGCCAAGAAGTGGTTGCTATTGAGGTTAAAAGATGAAGCTGCAGTTGCCAAGCATTTTGTAGCAGTCTCCACGAATGCCGAACTCGTACGCAGATTCGGCATCGATACCGCGAATATGTTCGAGTTCTGGGACTGGGTCGGAGGACGCTACTCACTGCCGTCGGCCATCGGACTGTCCACCATGATCGCGATCGGCCCCGACAATTTCCGCCAGATGCTGGACGGCTTTCACGAGATGGACGAGCATTTTCGAACCGCTCCGTTCGAGAGTAACCTTCCCGTCATCATGGGCCTGCTCGGTCTCTGGTACAACTGCTTCTTCGACGCTCAGACAATCGCAGTGCTGCCGTACGAGCAGTACCTGAAGCGATTTCCAGCTTACCTGCAGCAGTTGACCATGGAAAGCAACGGCAAACGCGTTACGGTCAATGGCGATCCGGTCGACTACCAGACCGGGCCGATCTATTGGGGAGAGCCCGGCACCAATGGTCAGCATTCGTTCTACCAATTGATCCATCAGGGCACCAAGCTCATTCCGTGCGACTTCATCGCATTCGCCAAGTCGCTTAACCACCTTGGCCGGCATCACGACTTGCTTATGGCCAACGTGTTCGCTCAGACCCAGGCGCTGGCATTTGGCAAGACGGCGCAGGAACTTGAAGCCGAGAATGTTGCTGCCGGCCTCGTGCCGCATCGCACATTCGAAGGGAACCGCCCCTCCACCACCCTCCTCCTCGATCGACTGACTCCATCGGCCCTTGGGAAGCTGGTCGCGCTCTACGAGCACATCGTCTTCACGCAGGGCGCTATCTGGAACATCGATCCATTCGACCAATGGGGCGTTGAATTGGGTAAACTACTAGCCGCGCATATCGAACCCGAACTGGAAGGCAAGGCGGAGCCTGATCTGTCACACGACAGCTCGACCAACGCACTTATTCGACGATACCGGAAGCTCAAGAGTGATCCATGCCAATAGACGACGCCGCTGATCGGCGCCCAAAGCCCGAAGAGTTGCTTGCCAGAATTAAGCAGGACGAACGTAAGACCAAGCGCGGTCGCATGAAGGTTTTCATGGGCTTTGCCGCCGGAGTTGGCAAGACATACGCCATGCTGAACGAGGCAAATCGGCGTGTCACGGAGCGTGGACAGGATGTGGTTGTCGGTTACGTCGAAACACACGGCCGCAAGGATACCACGGCACAACTCGGCAACCTCGAGGTTATTCCGCGCAAGCAGATCGAGTATCGCGGAACCGTGTTCGAGGAACTGGACACCCAGGCCGTAATCGAGCGAAAGCCCAAGTGCGTCGTCATAGACGAGATCGCACACACGAACGTGCCCGGCAGCAAGAACGATAAGCGCTATAAAGACATTCTGGAAGTCCTGGATGCCGGAATAAACGTTCTGACGACGATGAACGTTCAACACCTCGAGAGCCTTAACGACTCCGTAATGCAGATCACGGGGATAAAGGTTCGCGAGACCGTGCCAGACTGGGTAATCACCAAAGCCGACGAAGTCGTCAATATCGACATCACACCGCGCGCGTTGATCAATCGGCTGGAGCGAGGGGACATCTACTCGCATGAAAAGGTGCCACAGGCGCTGGCCAACTTCTTTCGTGAAGGTAATCTCTCAGCGTTGCGCGAGTTAGCCCTGCGAGAGACGGCATCGGAAGTCGACCGCTCGGTGCAGTTTTATCGCCATGAGCAGGGCATCACCGAACCCTGGCAGACACAGGAACGGGTCATGATCTGCATCTCTCCATGCCAGCCGTCGGATCGGCTTCTGCGCAGGGGCTGGCGGGTCGCCCAACGGCTGCATGCGGATGTCGTGGGAGTCTATGTGGCGAGTTCCAAAGTCAATGCCAAGCAGCAGAAGATTCTCGACGGCGACTATTCACTGGCCACGCAGCTCAACATCCCGGTTGAGCGGATCGAAGGAACCGATGTCGCCAAATCCCTGGCCGAATACGCCAGCCAGCAACAGGTCACTGAAATTGTCATCGGCCACAGCAGACGCTCTAAATTGGATCAACTGATCAAGGGGTCGACGATCAACAAGTTGGTCAGCCTGGTGCCGGGCATCGATGTCCTGGTCATCGCCGACGTTCCCGTCGCACACAATGCGTCGCAATGAGGCCACAAGCGCCTAAACCCGCTTGTGATGTGTTAATCTGACAGCAGCGCGCGTGGCGTTGTCTGGCGCCACATCCTGTATTCGGATTGAATCGCCATAACTTCTATGCTGGACATCGAAAGCCGCAGCGCTCACGATGCAATGTTGGGCAGCAAGTGTCATCGCCAGGAAGCAAAGCCCGACTGCGACACAAATCATCGTGAGGCGTATTAGAAACGAAACTTTTGTTTGCATAATTCTAAGTCCTCTGGGCACATTGCCCGACTACATGCCTATTGACGCTTGCTTGGGCAATTAGTTTCACATAATTTGCGAGATGCCGCCAAACAACGCTTCATTGACTTTGGCGAAACGCGCGTGTCACAATGCGCACAGAGGATATGTTTGGCATGAGTTCGATTGGCAAGTTAGAGCAAGCAGCGCCCCAGGAGGCGTTTGACCGCTACGCGCCCGATGATATGGGCCGATTCGGAGGCCGATTCGGGGGCCGGTTTGTTCCGGAAACTCTTGTTCCTGCCCTCGACGAGCTCACGCGTGTCTATAAAGAAGCGCGCGAAGATCCAGCATTTTGGGCGGAGTTCAATCGTTACGCTTCCCGATATGTAGGCCGCCCCACCCCTCTCTATTTCGCCGAAAAGATGACAAGCGAATTAGGCGGAGCCAAAGTTTACTTCAAGCGGGAAGATCTCGCCCACACCGGCGCTCACAAGATCAACAATGCACTTGGTCAGATGCTCCTGGCGCGTCGCATGAACAAAACGCGCATTATCGCCGAGACAGGCGCCGGCCAGCACGGAGTAGCCACTGCTACCGTCTGCGCCCGTTTTGGAGCCGAATGTGTGGTTTATATGGGCGAAGAGGACATCGTTCGCCAGCATCTCAATGTTGTTAGGATGCGACTTCTTGGCGCAAAGGTCGTCGCGGTAAGCAGCGGGACACGAACGCTCAAGGACGCTCTTAACGAGGCGATGAGGGACTGGGTTACCAATGTCCAGTCCACGCATTATATCATTGGCACTGTAGCAGGTCCCCACCCATACCCGATTCTCGTCCGGGACTTTCAGTCTGTCATCGGGACAGAGGCCCGCAGGCAACTCCAGGAGGACGAAGGCCGCTTGCCGGATCATGTGATCGCTTGTGTCGGGGGTGGCTCGAATGCAATGGGTGTGTTTTATCCATTTGTCCGCGATGACTCGGTGAACTTGATCGGTGTCGAGGCCGCCGGGCGTGGCATAGACAGCGGCGAGCACGCCGCCACGCTTACGGCCGGAAGCGAAGGCGTCCTGCATGGATCGCATTCGTTTGTGCTACAGGACGAATCCAGGCGTCGGACCTGAACACGCCTACTGGAAGGATATAGGCCGAGCGCAATACGTAAACGTCACCGATGCCGAGGCGCTGGACGCATTTGGGTGGACGGCTCGAACGGAGGGTATCATCCCGGCGCTGGAATCGTCTCATGCGCTGGCATACGTCCGCAAGTTCGCACCGACGCTCCCCAAGGATAAAATCATTCTTGTGTGTCTATCGGGGCGAGGAGACAAAGACGTCGATAGTGTGGCGGGGTATTTGAATATCTAACAATGGCCAATCGTATAGACCAAACATTTGAATTGCTTCGCTCTCGTGGCGAAAAGGCGCTTGTGGCCTATGTGGCAGCAGGCGATCCGTTCCCGACAGTCGAGGGCACAGCGGACGTTGTGATCACGCTGGCATTATCCGGCGCCGATATCGTGGAGGTGGGGATTCCCTATTCCGATCCGCTGGCCGATGGACCTGTGATCCAGGCGGCAACCCAGCGCGCTCTCGAACATGGAGTCAACCCGCCGTTCGTCTTTGACGTCGTGCGAAAAGTCCGTCAGGTCAGTCAAGTGCCAATCATTCTGATGGGCTATTACAATAGCGTATTCAAGACGGGACTGGAGCGATTTGCATCGGAAATGGCCGATGCGGGCGCCGATGGCGTGATCTTGAGCGACTTGCCGCCGGAAGAGGCTGACGACTGGAAGACTCAGGCAGATGCACGCGATCTAGCTACGATATTCCTGCTCGCCCCCACCAGCACCCCCGAGCGCATAAAGACGGTCGTAGATCATATGCACAGCGGGTTCGTTTACTGCGTCTCACGCACAGGGGTCACAGGCGCTCGGAGCGATGTCCCTGTCGATCTGGCGGCTCTCGTGGATAGTATTCGCAGTCAAACGGATTTGCCGGTATGCGTTGGTTTTGGAATATCCAATGTTGAGCATGTCCGGATGATCGGCGCGATGAGCGACGGGGTGGTCATAGGAAGCAAGCTCGTCGAATTTCTCAAGTCTAATGCCGGCGAATTGGAATGGAAGCGTCTGGCAAGCTGTTTAGTCCATGATTGGAAACGGGGGACCATCCCTGGGTAAAGCCTAATGTATAGCCGAGAGCAGTTTGCAAAAATGATCGATCATACGCTTCTTCGCCCCCTGGCAACTCGCGACGATGTCCTTCGAATGTGCGAGGAAGCAGGGCAGCGACATTTTGCTTCCGTTTGCATCTTCCCCTGCTGGGTCAGCACGGCCAGCCGGGCGCTCGATGGCTCCGACGTCAAAGTCTGCACGGTGATTTCATTCCCATTTGGCGCCGACACACGATCCGCGAAAGTATTCGCTATCCGCAATTCAATCGCCAACGGCGCCAAAGAGATCGACATGATGATGAACCTGTCGAGGTTCAAGAGTGGGGACTACGACGGCGTTGCGAGAGATATTTCGGACGCGGTTGAGGCCATTAATGTGATCTCTGGCCTGCACGACTCCCGCCGCGTTCTTCTCAAAGTAATTATAGAAACGGGTGTACTCAGCGATCAGGAGAAGGAAGCGGCCGCGCGAATAGTCCGCGATGCCGGCGCCGATTTTATCAAGACATCCACAGGCACTGGACCGGCAGGCGCCGTCGTAGACGACATCCGCCTGATCAGGCGTTCAATCGGCTTCAGTACTGTGGGGATCAAGGCGTCGGGAGGCATTAAGACAGTCGAACAGGCGGTAAAGCTTCTTAATGCGGGAGCCAACCGCATCGGTACCTCAGCAGGTGCGTCTATCTTCGACGCCTACGATACCGATGCGGGGTTGGCGTAACTTCAATCCGGTTACTACATCCGCATGCCGACCTGGAGGCCGAATCCGCTGGCGTTCAACCCGGTTTCCTGTGGGAGGAAGAGATAGTTCAATTGGACGACGTAGCGCTTACTGAACTCCACACCGACGAACGCCTTGGCGCCAATGGTAGTCCCGTTTCCATTCGAGTCTTCGAATCTGTACGCGCCCGTTCCACCGCCCGCATAGACTGCCTGACCTGTCATCGGATTCCCTGAACTGCCGGAGTTAAGGTAGACCTTGTTCGACAGGCCAATCCCAAATACGTTTACATGGCCGCCGTTCGTATCCCCACCATAATAGTCGGCAAACGCGGACGAAACATTGGTGTCGCTGAGACCGGACTGCGCTAAGGCGTAGTCAACTCCCATGCTGAACGGCGAACTACCCGCCCAGTATCGTGTAGACGCGGCGTTGGGCCAGACGACACCGACCCGAACCGTTATCGGATCGATAATCGTAGCGACCGGCGACGCGACCTGTGCCTGCGCGGACGATATCGTATGGACGGCGAGTATGCCGGCCATCACAAGAAACGTGAAAACCTTCACAAGTATTGGTCCTTTCAAACGTAGAGGCTTGTTGAGCGAATCTGCGATGGCAGCTTGCCTTCTTAAATGCCCACCATCAATCTGACACTTTTGGCGCAATTTTGTTTCACGCGTTTGTAAACTCCACAAGATGGGCCAGAGTACGTGACGCTGCGCCACTGTCGACGATCTGGGCGGACATCGCAAGACCGGCCTTGAGATCGGCAACTACCCCCGCGACCACAAGCACGCCCGATGCGTTCAACAGCACGATATCCCGGCGCGGCCCCCGATCCGAACCGTCGAGCACCCCCCTCAGGATCATCGCGTTCTCATCCACGGTAGCCCCGGCGGCGAGATCTTCGATTCTGGCAATCGGCAGGCCCAAATCGCGATCGGCATTCAGCGTATAGGTACTCACCTGGGAATTACGAAGTTCACAAACCATCGTTTCGCCAAGCGTCGACAGTTCATCGAGTCCGTGGACTCCATGCACCATCATTGCGCGCTTGGCTCCGAGATTGCTCAGAACCTGAGCCAGCAAACTGCAAAGGCTGGGATCATTGACTCCCAGAAGCTGCACTTTAGCGCCCGCGGGATTAGTAAGCGGCCCCAGGATATTGAAGAAGGTCGGAACGCCGATTTCCTGACGAGGAACGGCCGCAAATTTCAGAGCGGGATGCATCTGCCGGGCGTAAAGAAAGCCAATACCGACTTCCTCGACACACCGGCCCACTTCGCGCGGAGGAAGTTCGAGGCGCACTCCAAGCGCTTCGAGAACATCGGCGCTCCCGCACTTCGATGTCGCCGCGCGATTGCCATGCTTGGCCACCGCGACAAGGCCGCTGGCAGCCACAACGAGCGCCGCGGATGTCGATATGTTAAATGTCTTTAGCGAGTCGCCGCCAGTGCCGCACGTGTCGACAATCACCTTGTCCGTATTCACAGGGGTCTGCAAGGCGTAATCGCGCATCACGCGCGCAAAGCCCGTGATTTCCGATACGGTCTCACCCTTCATCCGGAGGGCAACGGCAAGAGCCGCAATCTGAGACGGAGTCGCTTCGCCGTCCATGATTTGAGTCATGGCGTGCGCAGCTTCGTCTTGAGTAAGATCCCGGCCACTAATGACGTGCTTGATTAATTGCTTCATCGGCAAAACCTACCCCACCTCGAAGATGAGACACTTGAGATACTCGCTCTCCGGAGCCCAAAGCGCCACCGGATGATCAGCGGGCTGACCTCTTTGTTCCATGAGCCGAATCGGCCGCCCCGCGTCCTTGGCGGCCATGCGAACCGTTTCGCGGAACTCGACCGCGTCCACATGATGGGAGCAGGAGAACGTCACCAACACTCCACCGGGCTCGATCAGCTTGATGGCGCGCCGGTTGATATCGTTATAGCCGCGGAATGCGCCTTCGCGCTGGCCCCGGGACTTTGTGAACGCAGGCGGATCGAGTATCACGACACCATATTTTGCCTGCTCATTCTCTTTGGCGCGCAAGATATCGAACGCGTTGCCCGTAACGATCTCATGCAGGCAGTCGCCGGTATCGTTAGCCTTCCACTGCAGATCGTTGATTCGATTGAACGCCTCTGAAATTTCAACATCGATTACACGGACCGCCCCGGCCAGCGCCGCGCGCAGACCAAACAGGCCGGTATACGAGAAGCAGTTCAGCACCGTGCGGCCGGCCGTAAATCGCGCGGCTGCGATCTGGTTGTCTCGCTGGTCGAGAAAGAGGCCTGTCTTAGCGCCGCCTGCCAGATCGACATACACCCTGGCGCCGGCATCCTCAATGATGAGGGGCGAAGGCGCTGGTTCGCCGCGAAGGAATCCGCCAGCCGATTCTATCCCCTCAAGCTTGCGAGCCGGGCTGTCCGAGCGCTCGTACATGCCGGTTGGCCGAAAGACCTCCCATGCGGCCCGCAAAATTTGCTCTCGCTGAGTCTCTAAGCCCAGGGTAAGAATCTGAATCACGATCCAATCGCCGTACTTGTCGATGACTAGCCCCGGAATTCTATCGGCTTCGCCATGGATGAGCCGGTACATTGGAGGCAGCGGCCGGCAAAACCGGGTTCTGAGATCCAAGGCCGCCTTGAAGCGGCGACGCCAAAAATCGGCGTCGATCTTCTCCGTGGTTGGCGCATCAAGCAATCGGACGGTGATCTTGCTGCGCGAGTTGAAATATCCGATTCCGAGCGACTTGCCGTTGTGATCGTTCACGGCGATCAACGCGCCGTCTTCAACGTCGGGTTCAGGCATTGCCGCGATCTCGTTGTCGTACACCCACGGATGACCGTACCGTTCGGGCCGGAGCGGTTTCAAGCGTAGGATCGATAGGGGAATAGAGTTCGTCATTGGCTTCATTGTACCTTGCCGGCGCGAGCCGACGGCGTGGGCGACGTCGCGCGGTCCGATTCCCAAATTGCATTCTGCCAAGCCTTTGCGTTATAATGCATCGATTGCCCCATGAACGACACTCAAAGAACCAAATTCTACAGCGCCATCCTGATTGTCTTTCTGGCGACTATCGGTATCGGGTTGCAGTTCTTTACGAACTTCTATCATCATGAAGACTCCGACTCAATCATCTACAGCATCATGAGCTATACGCATGTGACCCTGTTCGATTGGGGGCAGGACCGCCTGTTGTCGTTCGCGCCATTCGTCGTCAGCTTCATCAAGAATCCCAGCGGCAACCTCGTTGCCCTTTCTGCTTTGATGCTCCTGATGGCGTTCTCTCTGCCGTTCCTGGTCGCGTTTGTGCTCAACATCAGGCGCCCTACTCTCTTCGGCTTCGCCTCAATCTTTTTTTTGTTGCCGTTCAATGCGTACTTCTGGTTCGAGCAGTGCGTCGTGCCGTACTCCGAGTCGTTCTTTCTGGTTTGCGTCTCGCTGCTGGCAACCAAGCGCGCGCTCAAATCGCAGAGTTTACCGGCGACCGCGGCATATGCGCTTGTGGCCGCATTCCTGCTTCTCGTTTCGTATGAGGTGGCTCAACCGGCCCTGGCAATCTATCTTGTCTGGTCCATATATATGCTGGCTTCCAAGGTGCGCATCGACGGCGCCGGAGACCAGTTCATCGTTTCGCTGGACCAATTCCGCGGGGCGGCGCGAAATTTCCTTGTGATCTTA
>Ga0316232_1004302_pt1 | contig 12236 bp, 5 predicted proteins | sample TBHtaG_FD_206006 | JGI IMG/M metagenome (GOLD analysis project Ga0316232, IMG submission 206006) | Freshwater microbial communities from Trout Bog Lake, Wisconsin, USA - TBH18025_13 | ecosystem: Environmental > Aquatic > Freshwater > Lake > Hypolimnion/Profundal zone | place: USA: Wisconsin... | reverse complement strand
TGACCTGGATGATGTTCGGAGCCGAGAGATGGAGAAGAAAGGCCATCGGATCACCGCACCGCCGGGACATTGTGTTCTCCTCCGCATCGAGGTAATCGACCGCGATCCATGCGTCCCGGCCGGCGACATCGCGGAAAGCCTGCGCGTCTCCATTGATCCAGTCGGCAAGCCACTCGGCCCGAAAACGGTTCCATCTCGGGTCTGTCAGAAAACTTTCAGCAATGGGAAACGAAGCGGGAAAGGCAGGCCCGCGAAGGCCGTTCCGCTGCAACCAAGCGCCATACGCCTCTTTCGCCGCAGGACTGTAGTCGAGCCAATGCGAGCCCATGAACTGAGGCTCGACGGTCGTCTCATACCAGAGAATCTTTGAAACATCCAACCCGCCGACCAGTTCCCTGATATAGCTGCGCGAGCAGTTTAGGTAGTCTTTGTCGAAGAGCGAGGGCACCGCGCAACTGTACCCGTATTCGTCGTCCTGGACCTTCTGACCATTCGAGTCGATCGCCACCGCATTCGGATACGACTTCCAGAAGCCTGCGGGAACTTGTCCGCCGCCAACCCCATAGGTCTCCACCGAAAGGGAGGCAAACATTCCATGGTCCGCGATGGCCTGAATCAGACCGTTGAGCGGCCCGAAAAGCGAAGAATCGATTCGTCCGTCACCATCGGGGTCGAAGTGATGCCAATAACAGTTCAATTCGAGGACGTCGAACCCTTTGTCCCGCACGATCTCCAAATCGGCGATGAAGGCGTCGATCTGGGACGCGCAAGCGAAATTTAACTGTGGCTTGCCAATCTTGAGAAAGCGATGAACGCCGTCGATCCAGAGTTTCCCATTCAGGAGTTCGATTTCGTGTGAGTTAATGAATTTAGCCATGATGAAATTGGTCCGGCGGCCCGGTGCGACCCCCATGCGCGCCAAGCCGCCGGGAAGGCGGGCCGGCGGCCCCCACCGCCAGCGCCACCCACTACGGTTCGCCCTTCCCCTGCCGCCCCCTAAAGCGGCGTAAGCGAACCATAGAAATTCTTACCCAAGTTTGTTTCCCTTCCGTCGTAAGCCAAAGAGGCTTAGAGCGCCCACCAGCAGCAGCCCAATGGTGCCCGGTTCGGGAACCGCTTCCGGCGAGAGGGGTTCGAGCGCTGCCTGGCTAGCAACCGGTGTTCCGAGGCCGGTTGCGCTTTGGCCCGCTGTGGCTAAAAGCTCGTTGTCAGTGCTGGCGTTTAGGCTGTCGGCGTTTAAGAGTGCTTGCGCTGAGGCAGAGCCTGAAATGTTTAACGACGAGAGGTTGAGTACGTTGTAAGTGCTGCCGCTGTGCGCCACCATGGAGAAGGTCGCTCCGGATGCCACGTTCAATGCGCCGATTGAACCGGACCGCGTGACTAGGACTGCGCCGCTGTTGGCGTTAAGGCCAGCGATTCCTATGGAACCGCTCAAGATGAGCGTTCCGCTGCCGGACTTGGCCAGCGTGCCGACCCCGCTCAGTCCACCGTTCAGCGTGTTGATATTTTCCTGGGTGTCGATCGTCGCCGTTCCGCTGTTTGCGGCGAAATTACGGCTGGCATTGAACCCAAAAGAGCCGGATGTCTGGAGAGTTGCGCCGTCACTGAGATTCACCGCGCCGGTGACAGCGCCCAAAGCCGCATCGCCGGCAACGTTCATTGTGCCGCCGTTTACCGTGGTCCCGCCGCTGTAGCTGCTGCTGCCGCTGAGGATCAGAGTGCCAGTGCCCGTCTTGACAAGCGAGCCGCCGCTCGAGAGGCTGCCGCTGTACTCTGTGCTCGCATTGTTGCCGCCCGCTGTCAGCGCGACCGCGTTCGGCGTTCCAGCGTTGTCCTGCAAGGCGAGGTTTCCAGTTCCGCTCAAAGCGCCGACTGTAAATGCATGAGCGCCGACAGAGGAGTCGAAGGCGATAGCGCCGGGGTTGACAGAGAGCGTGCTGTTTTGGAGGGCGAGGCTGTTTGCAAGTTTCAACGTGCCGCCGTTTGCCGTCGTGGTCCCCGTAAACGTATTGGCTGCGGTAAGCGTGAGCGTTCCCGTGCCCACTTTCGCGAGTCCTCCGCCGGTGCTGGCCGGATCGTCCACCATCGGAACGGAAACCGTGGTGCTAAAGATCCCCGTATCGATCACTGCGCCGGCTGCACGCACGTAAACGTAACCCGTTCCTGAAACCAGGCTGCCGTTCGTGCCCGCCGTCAAAGTGCCGCCGTCGATGGTCACCCAGTTATTGGTCGAACCCAGAATCAAGCCACCGGTGCTCACGGTGCCGCCATTGGCGATTTTCAGCGAGTTCCCCTGGCTGGTGTTCGTCCCGGTGATGACGGCCGCGCCGATCGATAGCGTCTTATCATTCATATTCCACAACGAACCCGTGCCCGTTACAGTGGCTGAACCGCTGACGCAGTTGATGTTGCTGTTCTGGAGCGAGGACAACTGTCCACCGTTGCTAATAACCAGGGCATTCCCAGGACGATTTGGCGCGGTGAATGTAAAGTCAATCGCACCCGCATTGGTCACGATGCCGCCGTCGATATTCATCATATCGCCGCCGCCGCCGCCCTGATGCATGATCAGATTGCCGCCATTCAGGTTGACGCTCGCGCCGGAATCGATATTGAGCGTATCACCGCTCGCGTCGACGCTGACGGTCAGCGCCTTGGCGTTCAGGATCGCCCCGTTCTGGAAAGTTACGGTCCGGTTGCCCCACCCACGGCCAATCTCAAAGTCGCTTACATTCTGGATGGAAACATTGTCCAAAGTGAGCTGGCAAAGTCCGGCGTTAGTGGCTATCGCCCAAAAATTGGAGTTATGGAAATCGATAATGCCGCCGATACTCGTTCCGCTGCTTGTCAACCGCCCACTTGCACTCGTGGTGTTGATCAAGTTAAGTGAAGACGCAACCACGTTCGCCGCCATGTCAATCCGCCCGCCGTTTTCGAGAAAGATGGCGCCGCCGTTGCTCACGAACAAATTGGCGGATGACGTCACAACCGCACCGCTAGGAATCGAAAGAGCGCCGCCCGCGACAGTGATAATGCCCCCTCCGTTTGTACCTCCAAAGACAACGCCCGCGCCCAAAGCGAGCGTGCCGCTGCTGATGGTTGTATTGCCGGTGTAAGTGTTCGAGCCGGTGAACGTCAGCATGCCCGAGCCGACTTTCACCAGCGAACCGGACCCGCTCAGGACGCCCGCATAAGTCGTATTGAAACTGTTCGTCCCTACCGTCATAGTGACGCCGCTCGTCGCGGTGGCAAGGACGACATTGCCGCTTCCGGAAAGCCCGCCGATGGTTGCCCCGCTGACGCCGAACGTCAGCCCGTTGGGAACGCCGACGTTTACCGTGCTGTTGTAGGCAGCTGTAGTGCTACTCAGTTGCAGCGTGCCAGCGTTGATGTTGACCGTCGCACCCGGGGAAAAATTGTAGGCGGTTGCGCTCAAGATCGTCAGGCCCGGCCCATTTTGATTAAAGATCCCTGGACCGTTGATGTAACCCGAGAACGCCGTCGTGCCGCTTCCGAGCACGTTCAGCGTCCCACCGACCAGATTGGTGATCGCGTTGCCGATGGTCCCGCTCCCCCCAAGATAGAGCGCCAGCGTGCCACCCGAATTCACCGTTACCGAGCCGGATGCCGCAATGGAGCCGGTTGTGCCATCGCCAATCTGAAGAGTGCCGCCGGCAATCGTCGTGCTCCCAGTGTAGCTGTTGCTGCCGGTCAGCAACAATGTGCCCGCGCCGGTCTTGGTCAGCGCGCCCCCACCGCTAATCGTGTTGCCGTACGTTTGGCTGCCGACCAGATTGTACACGAGTACCCCGTTGTTATTAATTCCGCTGGAAGAAGTAATCGAGCCATCGGTCGTTCCATTGCCAATTTGCAGCGTGCCCGCATTGATCGTGATGCCGCCGGTGAAGCTGTTGCTGCCGGTCAGCGACGTGCTGCCGGAGGTGGTGAAGGTCATGCCGCCCGCGCCGGAAATGGCGCCGGAAATGGTAACGTTCGTGTTGTTGGGGTTGACGGTCGCCGCACCGTTGAGGGTGATCGGCCCGGAAAACACATTGTAATTGGAACTGCTGCCACCGCCGGTGCTTCCGATTGTGCCGCCGCTGCTGGCGATAACGATCGGAGCGGTGAGGGTGCGCGGGCTCCCGAGGGTGCCGCCAGCGTAGAAGCCCAGCATCGCACCGTTGGAGACGTTGAAGGGGGTCGTGGTCGCGGTGGACCCCTCAAAATAAACAATTCCCGCCTGAACGTTTACCGCGGAGAACGTGTAATTATTGTTGAGGTTGGACCAAAAATTGAGGCTGCCGGCTCCGATCTTGGTCAGGGCATGGTTGTTGCCGGCAATCGAGTTCATATCCACACGATTGCTGTTGCCGATGGTGGCGTCGGCGGCAAGGGTGAGGTTTAACGAGGGGTTGGAGCCCGTGTTGTTCACCAGTGCGCCCAGACCCCCCACGCCGGAGCCGGAAAGGGTGATATTCGGACTGGAATTTGGAAGCGCGTATCCATTGGTGTCCAAGGTTGCACCGTTGGCGACAACGACGGCGCCGGTGCCGAGAGCACTGACGTTTCCAAGTTGAAACACGCCCGCACTGACCAGAGTGCCTCCGCTGTAGCTGTTGGAGCCGCTGAGCGTCAGTGTGCCGGCGCCGAGCTTGGTGAAGCTGCCGGTTCCGGAGAGCGCCTGGCTGACAGTGAAAACGTTGGCCGCGGAATTGACGTCGATGCCCCCGTTGAACGTGGCCCCGTTTAGCGTGTGGCTATTGAGATTGGAGATACCTGTGCCCGTCACTTGTAGAATGCCGCCGCTAAAGGTTAGCGAGCTGGCTGAGTCGCCGATGGCGTTGTCGCTGGCGATGCTCAGTGTGCCGCCTCCGATTGTCGTGCCACCCGAGTAGCTGTTGCTGCTGCTAAGCGTCAGTGTGCCGGCGCCGAGCTTGGTTAAGCTGCCGGTTCCGGAAAGCACCTGGCTGACGGTGAAGGCGTTGGCCGCGGAATTGACGTCAATGCCGCCATTGAACGTGGCCCAGTTTACCGTGTGGCTGTTGAGATTGGAGACACCCGTGCCCGTCACTTGCAAAATGCCGCCGCTAAAGGTTAGCGAGCTGGCTGAGCCGCCGATGGCGCTGTCGCTGGCGATGCTCAGCGTGCCGCCACCAATGGTAGTGCCCCCACTGTAGCTGTTGCTGCCGGTAAGGGTCAGTGTGCCGACTCCGGTTTTGGCGAGGCTGCCCGAACCGCTGACGATTCCGCCAAGCGTGACCGTGTTTGCCTGGGTGTCCACCGTGCCCGTCACACTTGGATTAATCGCGATCGCACTTGCAAGGGTTCCACTGCTCACCCCGGCCTGCAACGTGGAGTTGCCGCTGAAGCTTACGGTGCCGCTCCCCAGCGCATTGACGTTGCCGTAGTTCAAGAGGCCAGCGCCGATGGCCACGCCACCACTGTAGCTGTTGCTGCCGCTCAGCGTGAGGGTTCCAGAGCCGTTTTTGGTCAGGCCGCCGCCGGCGCTGGTCCCATCCAGGACAATCGCGGAGGAAACCGTGACATTAAAACTCCCGCTGTCAATGATGACGCCACCCGACTGAACATCGACAAAGCCCGAGCCGGAGACCAAGGTGCCGGCCGCGCTTGCTGCCAGGGTTCCGTTGTTAAACACCAACGAATTGGAACTCGAATTGAGGGTCACTGCACTGGTTGTCACCACCCCCCCGCTGGAAATTGAAAGGTAATTGCCCTGACCAGCGCTGGTCCCCGCATTGGCAGCGCCGACACTCAGGGTCGAGGTCCCCATGTTCCAGACTGAACCGGCGCCGGAGACTGACACAAAACCGTTCGTGGAATTGATGTTGCTCGCGTTGATGGTCGAGAGGGTGCCGCTATTGGTAATCTTTACAGATCCGGCTGATACAGCATTGGAATCGTAAAGAAAGTCAACAGCTCCAACATTGATAACGCTGCCTCCGTTGATATTCAAAGCATGCCCGGTGCCGCTTCCCGCGTGCATGCGGATGTTTTGTCCAAGAGCGTTGATGACGCTTCCCGAATTGACATTCAGCGTATCGTTTGAACTATTTACCCCAAGGCCGATGCCAGGCGCGGTCGCCTGCGAGCCATTGGATAGCGTGGTAGTGCAACCGCTGCCTCCCGCGGCGACAAAGAGCATTGCCCCAGAGCTCGAAACCACCACATTATCCAAAATCAAAGTGTTATTCGTCTGGTTGATGCCTGTGGTGTAAGCATTGCCGCCGGCGGCCGCAAGGTAAAGGGTCCCGCCGGCACCGATCGCGCCGGTGCTGGTGATGCGCCCGGTTGCTGAATTGGCGGTGAAGAAGGTCTTAGTGCCTCCGGATACATTCATCTGGCCACCCCCTTCCAGATTGACGGTGCCCGCCACGTTGATGCCGCTCCCGGATGCGGATAGAATTCCCCCATTTCCGATGCTCATCACCGCACCGTTGGAGACGGTGAGATTTGAGGATGTCCCACCAATAACCCCGCCGCTGCCGAGGACCAGCGTGCCGCTGCTGACGGTTGTGGTTCCGGTGTAAGCACTGGAGGCGGTGAGGGTCAACGTGCCGGAACCTGTTTTGGTCAGGCCGCCAGTGTTTGTGTTGGCGAGCGGACTCCCGTAAGCAATCGATAGCCCATTGGTGTCGATGCTGATAGCGCTTCCGCTACCGACAATCCTTGAGGAATAATCGATCTGATTACCGCCGCTGTATTGAAGGGTGCCACCGCCGAAGCTAATATTGCCGCCGCCCGCGAGAGCATTAGTCCCTCCGAGTGAGAGGATGCCGCCGTTGATGGCTGTTGCTCCACTAAAGCTATTGCTGCCGGAAAGCGTGAGGGTCCCCGCGCCGGTTTTGGTGAAGCCGCCGGTGCCGGACAGAATGCCTGAAAGCGAGATGTTTCGCGCCGTACTGCTGGAATTCGCAGCTTGGAAAGTGATGTTACCGTTGCTTCCGCCAAGGGTCATGCCCATCGCCGAAGACCAATCCCCGGTCGTTGCCCCAATCACGCCGCCGGACACGTTCATGACAGTTGTACCCGGGAGGGAAGCGCCTGGAACAATGCCGGAAGGCCCGACATACAGCGCCCCGCCAGTCATCGTGAGCGAGGCGCTGGTCGAGGGGGCATAGGTTTGGGCGGCGGTGCTGCCAAACTGAATCCCGGAAGCGCTCACCGTCCCTCCGGTAATGGCTACGGCCGCCGACTGGTTCGCTGTCGTGCCGCTCTTGAGGATGGCGATTGTGCCTCCAACCGTCAGCGAGCCTCCGGCGACTTTCAATGCCGCATTGGACCCTCCAGTATTGTCGAACACGAGAGTAAGATCCGTCGCGGAAGTCACGCTTCCCGCGTTGATGTTTAAAGTTCCCTTTCTGCCGGCGCGTCCCAGAAAAATGTCGGCGGTGGAACTAAATATCGAACTGCCGCTATTGACATTCCATAGACTGTCGGCCGTTCCGCCGTAACCGATCATGATCCGCGACGCAGCGACTGTTGCCGCCCCCTGATTGATAGTCGAGCCCTCATGCCAAACAGCGAGGTTTTTGAAAGTCCCTGAGGTGAATGCCGTGGTGCCCGTCCCATACAGTAACAGGTTCGTGTTGCCGCCATCGCCGGAGGCGAGGTTGAGGAGGCCGTTCGAAATCAAATTGTAGCCACCGGTAAACTTCAGGAATGAACCTAGGGTGACGGTAGCTCCGCTTGCTACTGTAAGCGTTCCGCTCATGGCCACAGTTCCACTGGAAAGCGTGGCGCTCTGGGAAAAAGTCAAGTTGCCCAAAGCCACGGAGCCATTCACTGTGGCGGCGTCTCCGGAGTTGTTGAACACCGCGGAGTCCGTGGTTCCTGCGCCCCACCCGGAGCCCCCGGACCAGTTGCTGGCGGTTGCGTCCCAAGTGCCGGAAGCGCCTCCGTTCCATGTGTAGGTCGCAGCCGATGCGCCAAACTTGGGCGCAAGAATGTAAACGCCTGCGGCGGAAAGAGCGAAGCCTCTGGATCTGGACTTTCGCAATCCACGCACAAGCGTCGAGAGCAAATTGCGGGATCTCTTTTGGGAAACGGGTGTTTTCATGGGGTGGTCGATATGTTCACTGTTGGTGATTGCTGTTCGTGAACCTATTGGGGGACCGAAGCGTTCAACTCGCCTTTTTGGGTGATTAAGAAGTTTATCACCCTCCTGCGCCGTTACAATTCGAAATGCGATGGCAGAATCGAGAGGCCGCTTTCAGTCTCGAACTGAAAGCTGTCGGTTCGGATCAGTAAGGCTTAGAATTTGTCCGAGCGAATGATTCCCCGCCGAATCGCGATCGTAACAGCTTCGGTGCGGTCCCGAGCCTGAAGCTTCCCGAGAATGCTCCCGACGTGGCACTTGACCGTCTGGTCGCTAACTTCCAAAATCCCGGCAATTTGCTTGTTGGCCTCCCCCTGGGCGAGAAGTTCGAGAATCTCTTTCTCGCGGTTCGTTAGAGGCTCTGTGCGCCGTCGCTCCGCCAGTTTTTGCTTCACTTCCGAGGGCAGCCACTGCTTTCCCTCCATCACGGCTCTGATTGCCAGAATCGTTTGTTCCCCGGCATTTTCCTTGAGCAGGTAACCCATCGCCCCGTTTTCCAATGCCGCGTGAATGGTTTCATCGCCACTCAAGCTGCTCAAAACCAAAATTCGGGCCGCCGGGTCCTTCGCGCGAATTTCGCGGATTGCGTCAGTCCCGCTGAGCTGTGGCATGCGCAAATCCATGATGAGAACGTCGGGTCTGAGGCGGAAATACTGTTCCACCGTTTCCAATCCGCTGGATGCTTCCCCGCACATGGTCATGTTTCGTTCCATGCAAATGAGGCTTCGCAGACCTTGTCGGATAAAAAAGTGGTCGTCTGCGACAAGGACCTGAATTAGATCACGTTCCATAAACATTATGCGTTCAGGTCTCGGAGCGGAACCTCGACACAAACGATGCACCCGCCGCGCTCTCCGCTTGAAATGGTGAGTTGGCCGCCCATGCGCTGGGTGCGTTCCATCATGCCTTGGATCCCGAAATGGCCATTTCCCGAGAGAGAACAGTGACCCTCTGGAAACCCTTTTCCGTTGTCGGAAATCTTGAGCGTGACAACCGAGGATGAGGCTGCCAGATCGATGGATATCTGTGATGCCCCGCCATTCTTAATTGCGTTGGTGATTGCTTCCTGAGCGATGCGCAAGAAGTTGGTCTCGACCAAGTCCGGCAGGATGATTCCCTGAGTGTTCTGCCGTAACTCGATCTGAATATTCAAGCCGGCCGAAAGGGTCTCAGCCATTCGTTTCACAGCGGCGCCAAGATCGATTCGATCCAGTTCCGTCGAGCGCAAATCCCAGATCGAATCCCGCAATTCCGAATGAAATTGCTTGAGCAGTTGGCGGGCTGATTCAATGGAACTCTGTACCGTCGAAGATCCTGTCTCAATGCCGCGGGCGATACACTGGATTTGTATGGAAAGACACGTGACCCCCTGCTCCAGGGTGTCGTGCAAATCGCGGGCGATACGGGCGCGCTCGGCATGAACTGCATTCTTTTCGTGCAATTCGGCAATCACCCTCCGGGTTTGCCGCCAGGCCGGATAGCGAACGGCAGCAATAGCCAATCCAGTAGCAACCATGACGCCGATCACGAGAAACCAAGTGCGCTTCCAGAACGGCGGAACAACGATCAATGCAAACGCCCCATCCATCTTGGTTTCGGTCCCTTGGGGGGTTAGTTTCTTAAACCGGAAGAGATACCGGCCCGGTTCAAGAGACTGGTACGATTGGAGGATGTCACCGCCAACCCCTGCTGAAAAACTCTCCAGCCATTCCATCCGTAACGACTCCCCGGGGGCACAATCCGTCGGAATGCGAGGACTCTGCCATTCGCCATGAGCGAAAATATCGTCATCCACGATGGCTAGAAGCTGACCGCAAGGAGCTGTCTTTGAGAATACCACCTGAGCCATTGAAGGACGTGAACCAGTCCTCACCCAGCCTTGCGGCACATGAGAACCATCACCTTCCGGGAATTTCAACGCCCAAATTGGTGCGGCGTTTCTGCCACCCGCTTTGAAAATGTTGAAAGCGCCCACTGCGAGGACACCAAGTTCCGTCGATGGACCGGCTGAACTCAAGAGAATCGCAAAGGTGGCTGCCCCTTTGGGAATGGAAATGGTCTCTTTCCTGGCCAGGAGCGGAGAATCCTTGGGGGAGCCAGTCCAACCCGGACTGTTACCGGTCACGCCAAAGTCTTTTTCTGAGAGCCAGTTGCCCTTCCCGTCGTAGAAAACCACGCCCAACCGCATGACGTAATCAGGCGCTTTGCTGGATTCGCGCCACTCCGGATCGTGTCCTTCCAGCTTGAAACAAAGCCGCTCCACAGTGTTGATCCCTCCAGGATTCGCGCGAAAGTCGATTAAGAGCGGTCCCGCCGGAATTACGACCTCCCTCGGTGCAGGCTTGCCTTCAACCCAGACCGACAAATCGTTCCGATTCACAACCACAACGGGATTGGCGGCATGGACCGAGCCAAAAGGCAAAAGCAGACTCAGGATTCTGAGCAGCCATCCACGGGGTTGTTGCGGAGAGATTTTCATGAGAACTGATTTCGCGCCATTCACTCATAAACGACGCCGGTCCTCCTCAGACGAGTAGGGCATGAAGGAATTCCACGGGTAAAGGCAACAAAAATTCGAGCGGTGATGAGATTGCGACCAGAAAGCTTTAATTCATAGGCCGCGATTGGTCTTCTCGCAAGTAAATTGCCTGACAATCAAGGCATTCCAAGAGATTGGGAACTCTCTAGATGTTCCGATTCCCCTTTGCGTTGGCCGTGCCGCTGGCAAACTCCATGAAGAATCGATTTTCGTATTTGCGCCTATTTCGACGGTCGAAAATCGGCAGTATATCCATGACCGAAAATTCCACTAACGCTGTTCCCAAGAGCTATTTGGCCGGACGAGCCAATGTGGCGATTTCCTCAGGGACGAGTGCCCGGTCGTAGAATCGAAAATCCCGCATGCGTCCATCAAAAGCGTCGCTGTCCGGAGCGGCGGCGCTCTTGCTGCCAACGCAGAGCGGATCGGAGGTTGCCGGCAGGGAGCCGGATGAGAGCCGAGTGGCCGCCAGCGCGCCGTTGAGCCAGATCTCGCTTCGCTTCTCTCCGCCTTCAAAGACGAATGCTACATGCACCCACGCGCCGGGTTTGGGAGCCGGGCATTCCACCACACCATTGTTGATTCCCGAGAGTAGTAGCTGCAGTTTGCCATTTGCCTGGATCACACGGAATTGGTCATCGTTCATTCCTTTCTGGAACAGCCGCGCATTTTGCGTCCATTGTTCGGCTTTGATCCAGCACGCCACCGTCAGCGCGGTGCGGGGATTGAGGGCAGGCGCATCCGGTATCACCCACAGCTTCTTCCCGCCGCAACGGTAGGCGCCGTTCTCCACCGGGATGCCTGGGTTGGCGAGCGGATGGTGGCGCCGACGCGACAGGTCGATGTCGGCGAAGGCGGGATTGGCGGCGTCGAGGCGCAGCACCAGGCCCGGCTCCTCGGTGAATGGCGGACGCGCCACGGTGAGCGTGCTCGTGGCCCAGCCGTGGAGATTCACGGTGAACTTCCCGCTGGTTCCGATCTCTTGGTCTAAAGCGATGTGCGCCACCTCGCCGGGAGCGAGATCCACATCCTGAGTCGTGCGCTCGTCGTTAATGGTTAACACAACGGATTCCTTCTTCCGCTCGCTGCCGCGGTTCTGTACCGTCGCAGTGGCAGTGATGACGCCGCCCCGAGCCGTAATGCTCGGGTTTTCGGGAACCAGGCGACCGGGACGCGGTTTCACTTCAATAGTGAACGGCGCGAGATTCCCGATCTGGATGCGATGCGAACCGGCCGTGAATAATAAAGGGCAAGCTGCCTCATTCAACGGGTGTCTTGCTTTAGAGAAAGCAACAGGAACATTCCCGGGTTTCGTTGATTTCAGCGACAGCGGCATATTGAGTATCAAAACACTCACCATCACCCAACCTGATGCTTTTGGTCACGCCGTCTCCTTTTCCGGTTGCGAAAATCTTGAAGTGGCCACCGGAACGTACCCGGGCCACGCCGAATTCTGGAACTGCGGTATTCAACGCATCAGCAGGCTAAAAATTCATCGCCCGAATAATAAAGGGCGAGCTGCCTCATTCAACTGGTGTCTTGCTTTAGAGAAAGCAACAGGAACATTCCCGGGGTTCGTTG
>Ga0316232_1004295_pt1 | contig 12255 bp, 10 predicted proteins | sample TBHtaG_FD_206006 | JGI IMG/M metagenome (GOLD analysis project Ga0316232, IMG submission 206006) | Freshwater microbial communities from Trout Bog Lake, Wisconsin, USA - TBH18025_13 | ecosystem: Environmental > Aquatic > Freshwater > Lake > Hypolimnion/Profundal zone | place: USA: Wisconsin... | reverse complement strand
GCGCTACCTCAGTCTGGCTCATCATCAAAGCCATGCGGGAATGGGTCGAGCAGCACCGGCAATCGAAGTAATGGAGGGAAACTACTGTGAAACTGGGATTTTTAACGGCAATATGGGCGACCGCGGCGATTCCGCTGGGTGAAAGCCTGCGGCGCGCCGCACGCGGTAATATTCACTATGTCGATATTTTTGCCCGCAATCAGGGTGATCCTACCTATCTGAGCCAGGCAGAAAAAGACGAGGCTGCGCGTATCATCCAGGGAGAAGGGCTGACAGTATCGGGAATGGTGTCGCTGTTCCAGACAAGCGCCGCGATGCCGGACAAAAAGGCCGAAGTGCAAAACTGGGACTATATGCTGCAATGTTTTGACTTCGCTGAACAGGTCGGGGCAAAACAGCTGACATATCTACCCGGCGACCGCACCCGTAACGTGTCCCAGGAGACTGCCTGGGAGTGTTCGGTTAATTTTGCCCGGCGCTGCGCGTCAGAAGCGAAAAAAAGAGGCCTATACCTAGCGCTGGAAGTGGAGCCGCTATTATCGCAAGTCGTCCACGACGTACCAGGGACCAAACGGTTTTTGGCTGAGGTTGATTCCCCGTATTTCCGCCTGAATATTGATACTGGCCACTTCCACGTATTCCGTACGTCGGCCCAGGACCTGCATGACTTGGCCCCCTATATTATTCACGCGCACCTGAGCGACAACCGAGGATCAATCGATGAGCACGACATCCTGGGCAGGGGCAATTGCCCCAATACGGAATACATTACGGCACTTATTGAAGGCGGTATTGATCAGCGCTGCCAGGAACTCGGGCTGGGTGAAGCGGTGGCGGCCATCGAAATTCACTTCAATATGGTGCCCAATCTGGTGCGCCCGGGCATAGACCAGGCAATTCATGATTCGGTGGCCTGGTGTGCGGAACATCTTCCATTGCTAAAGCTTTAGTATAGGAAGCGGGAAGGATTATTCCATGAAACGATTCATCATTGGTTCAGGCTGGAAAATGAATAATAACATGGCCGAAAGTATAGCTTTACTCCATGCTTTGAAAAAGGCATTAGGCCGTTTCGACGACTTTCCCTTATTTGTATTGCCGCCGTTTACCTCATTGCATGCGGTGGGAATGCTGCTTGGGCAGGAGAAACAGATCAAATTCGGCGCCCAGAATATGCACTGGCAGGAAGCTGGGGCTTTTACCGGGGAAATATCCGCTCAGATGCTGGTGGAGTTGGGTTGTACCTATGTTGAACTCAACCACCAGGAACGAAGGACATACTTCAAGGAGACCAATCAGACTACCAACCTGAAGGTTCTTGCCGCGCTGAACCACGGACTGAAACCCATCCTGTGCCTCGGGGAAGAGAAAAAACTCCCGGAGACGCTTACTCGTGAGTTTCTTCAGGCGCAAATGAGAGAGATGTTGGATGGAGTCAGGGAAGATGACGTCTCAGAAATTCTTTTTGCTTACGAACCGCGCTGGGCCATCGGCACGACTGAGGCAGCTCCGTCTTCTCATATCAAAATGGTCCACGGCACTATCCGCGCTGTTCTTCAGGAGAACTACGGCACGGCTGTCGCCTCGGCGACCTATATTATTTACGGTGGCAGCGTCGACCAGAATAACGCCGTGGAAATTGCTATCCAGGACGGGGTGGATGGCTTATTTATCGGTCGGGCCGGCCTGAAGACGGAGACCTTCTCGGAGATAATCCAGGAAGTGGCTAAGGCCTTGAACAAGATTCATGCAGGGGGAGAATAATATGAGAATCGCTATAGGCTGTGACAATATTGGGTTTAAGCTGAAAGAAGATATAAAGGAATTTATTAAAACCATCGGACATGAGGCTGTGGATTGCGGTTGTCATTCTGCCGAACCGGTGGATTATCCGGATGTGGCCAAGATTGTCGCCGATCATATTCTCAAAGGTGAAGTCGATCGGGGAATTCTTTTTTGCGGCACGGGCATCGGTATGGCAATGGCTGCGAATAAGGTGAAAGGAATTCGTGCTGCTCAGTGCTATGACGAATATTCGGCCGAACGGGCGGCAAAAAGTAACGACGCCCACGTCATTACTTTGGGTACAAAGACCGTTGGGCCGGAAAACGCTCAGCGAATTATCAAGACCTGGTTGGACAGCCACTTCAGCGGCGGCCCGTCTGCGCAAAAAATCGCTAAAATTATGGAACTCGAAGGCAACGGTTGTTCGGCAAAGGTAAATTGACTCATAAGATGGAGGGCTATTCGTAATTCTCCTAGTTCTGCTTAAAGAAAAATAGATGCTACTCTGCAAGGCGAGGGCCGGTGGGAGCCAGTCCTTGCCTTGCAATTTAACGGAGCATAATGGTCCCCACGGGGATGGTGGTTGGTCACTATGGGATTGTGCTCGCTAGTAACCTGCCCTTATAGGCACAAAGCAAAACCACCCGATACGCGGGTGGGTCATTATTGCGTTGTCCAATTCGGTGATGGGGCCGATACGTTACGGGGGGCGGTCGATTCGATGTTCCTGTTGTTCGTGTCCGGAAAATGTGATGCAGTTTTAAGCTTTTACCATGACCAGGGGGACATTGCCGCCAACTTCGCAATTTTCCCAAGACGGTGAGTGTAACAATAGGTCTTCCCTTTATCAGGACCTCGATCGACCACGGCACAGCCATGGATATTGCCGGAAAGGGTATCGCCAGCTCGGCTAGTATGGAAGAATCCATTCTGGTTACCGGGCAGTACGCGGGAAAACTGAAAAACTTAAAACTGTAACCGGAGGCAGTAATGAAACATTTCATTATTGGCTCAGGCTGGAAGATGAATAACATCATCAAGAAAGCCTGGTACTTATTGATAATCTCGAACGGCGCCCCGCCGGTTTTGACGCGATTCCGTTATCCTTGCGTATTCCGGTGGCAATCTGGGTAGATTTTTCTCGCTGATGATCGGCGAGGCTCTTGTCGATTCCTTCAGTTATACCGCAATTGTCAGCTTTTGGGGACTATGTTCTAGTATTGCGTTATTCATTTCTTAATCCCGGACATGCGGGTCAAACAACAAAGCTAATGTAATCTTTTAGCAAAAAGATTGCTTCACAAAAATGGCTTTAAACATAGATAACTTCTAGATTATTTCTCTTTTGGGACTTTCTTTTCACAGATATAATGCAATTAATTACTAATTTCGCTGATGTTTTATTTCATGGAAGTGGATGGTTGGAAGAGCAAGCTAAACTAGTTCAGGCGATCAGAAACCGGCGATAGATTGAATACATCGAAAGCCGTCCCAGAACACGACGTTTAAGGTTAACCTCGGCTCAATAAATAGCCGAGGCTTTATTTGTTTTGGGGATAGCGCCAGAAGTTTGGTCAGAAACGCCTCTGGGGCTGGAACACGATAAGTGTTCCTTTGGACAGTAGGGTTCGCGGATCAATCATTAAAGTTGCGGAAATCCTGGCGAGAAATGCGAGTAGTGCTTTGTTGTTGGATAGACAGCATCAAAAGCCGTTTTTTAAGCCAATACTATGTTGAAAGCGGGGTGCTCATAGGCTGTAAAATAAGAAGATTTCGAACTCCTAATGATAAGTTATCCACCAGTTTTCGACGAAGAAGACCACAGCTAAAGGTACATAGTGGGACCGGCTTTGTCTGTGAGGATGGTCTCGCCTTCTGTATAAACTTTCATTTTACCATATGTTGGAGGACTATGACGTGTTGACAAGCATGTTATAATACGGGCCTGCCTCCGGAAAAATCTGTAAAGATGTCAGAAAGAGCCACTGATTTTTTATATGAGTTTTCTTTTGGGGAGAAGATGATCACCAGACGGTCGGGTTTCGTGATTGAACCAAGACCGATTTTAGTCTTCCTTACAAGGAAATAGCTTCCGGACGGCCTCTCCTGACAACCGGTTTTATTACATGATTTAGGCATGTTTGACAGTCTATGGCAAATCCTGTATACTAAAAGTAGTTTAACGAGTATGCCATTAAATTGGAGTTGATACCTGTGATAATTTACGCACTCGATATCAGTAAAGCTTTAGAAACGCCAGGTACCCTTGCCAATCGCCAAAACGGGATTTCGGCAAGAGAAAGAGTGATGGTCTTAGTAAATATGTCAAGAGAAGTGCGACCGGTCATTCAAATCGACTTTTCAGGGATCAACACTACGGATGTGTCTTTTCTCGACGAGTTCATTCCCGAACTGATACTTCACCTCAAAACACACATTGTTATTATCTTCGTCTCTAACTTGCATGAGGAATCATACTTCGCTCTGGAATGCGTCCTGGCCCATCGCGAGTTAAAGCGGGAAGTGCCCCAACGGATAACACTACTCTATAAACAAGGAGATACGTTCTCTTTGTGCGGCAGTAAACCGGAACCGAACCTCATGGCTGCCATGAATGTGATTTTTAAGCGCGGAGAGGTATCCACCCGGGAGATTGCCGACGCGCTTGACATACCGATTTTTAATGCGAGTACCCGCATGAAGCGACTTTTTGATATGAAACTTATCGTTCGTGTCCGGGAAACCGGCCTCCCCGGAAGGCAACATCACTATATGTTGCCCAGAGCCTAAATTTTTTGTTGCACTTAGTTTAACGAAAAAACAATTAAACTAAGTGCAACAAAAGCGGTCGATTTTTATATATAAAAACCTATATCAAATTGTATATAGAGGATACAGATTTCGGAAAGGATGGTGTTGAAGTTGACCACTTCTCAAAACTTATTTCCTTAGATAGATGAAATTACTCGGGTTGTTGATGAAATAAAGTTACCGATTAAAAAAACAGGAGGTACTTGTATGGAGATTCTAGGGATAGATGTAGGGCGAGACCAAGTAAAGGCGATAGCGCAAGGTAAGGAGATTGTGGTGAGAAGTCGGGTCGGGGAATGGCGGGAGAGAAAGCTGACCAGTGGAGAAGACTACGAGGTCGAGTATGACAGGAAAACCTATTTTGTTCATGACTTAGCGGATGAATCATACTGTGCCCGGGAAATGGCGACAGGTTCTAAAGTTCATCCTGAATCGCTGGTATTGTTTTTGACTGCATTGTCCCAAGTTGCAGCCAGTCAATCTGTCAGCTGTAATATTGTAACAGGTGTCCCGATTAATCAGCATGACCCAGTAAATAAAGAGCAGTTTTCACGATTGCTGTCAGGCTACCATGAGGTAAAGGTCAACGATAAGAAGTACGAAATCAATGTGGAACAGGTTCTGATCGTACCAGAGGGTGCTGGCGCTTATTGGGACGCTGTGTTAGACGAAAACGGCGGATTACGTGACTCGTGGCTGGCTAATCGAATGGTAAGGGTTTTGGATATCGGGAGCCGGACAGTGAATTACTGCACTATCAATAACCGAAGATACGTTGACCGGGACAGTGGAACTTTAAATTATGGAATTTTTGAACTACATAACATGAATAGTAGGCCGACTGATGCACAAGGTGAACAGTTTTCCAGGAGAATTATCGGAGATCTAAGTAAAAAGTGGATGAACTATGATGAGGCAAGCGACATTGTTCTATTGAGCGGCGGCGGCTCCTTGTTGCTGGAACGTTGGCTTAAGCAGCAGTATCCCATGGCTCGCATGGCGCAAGATCCAGTCCGAGCCAATTCACGCGGCTACCTAAAAATGGGAGTACTGAAATGGACAAGGTAAAATCTAAAACTATGTTGGTTTATTTCAATATGGGTTCAGATGAAGACTTATATCAGTACGCTCACGCTTTACCCAACTTCAGTGGTTGGGTAAAGCGTCGGCTACGACAAGAGTTTGAACAAAAAGACAAAAACGTCAGCCTGAATCTGCTCGCTCAGGTTGAAACTATGATTGAAAACCGCTTAAGCGCATTTAAGGTGGTGCAGATAGCCCCCATCGAAATTCAAGATGACATTCGAGCTGATATAGAAGCATTTTTCTAAATGGATTGGATTTACTCGTCTCTACGAGACAGAACATTAAGATGGAAGGAGCGTATCTCCATTTGATTATCAGACTTCCCGAAATTATTGCAAGATTCGAGCTAGTTTATAGCCTTATCGCAAGATATAGAAAAATCCTTGGTGATGCAACGAAATGGATTTACAGGGACCTCGGATTAGATGCTGCAAAAGTTAATTGGTTTTATCCGAGAGGTCTTGACCAAGTCGCTAAGAACATTCCTGGACAGCCCTTTAGCGCGGAGGAAATTATGATGAACTTCACCGCATATCCTCTGGTCCAGTGGTTTTTACCGGAAGCGGATGCCAAGAGACTGGTAAACCACATGCTTGGATGTGGAGATAATTATGTGAGAGATCCTTATTACGGGCAGTATTATCTTTGGGCTCAGCGAATGCGATATTGCCCCGTTTGCCGGGAAGCGGAAGAGCGAGAATTCGATAACGCGGGCTGGCACCTTATCCATCAACTGCGAGCAGTACACTTGTGCGCGAAACACGCAGTACCCTTGATTAAAGCCCCATTGCATCGAGCCTTTACTGGAGGGATTGCCAAGGTTTTTCTTACGCCTGGTGAAACGGGGCCAGGCACAACACTCTCAGTAGATGATTCCCATGCTGAAGCGCATCTGCGGTTGGCGGCTTTCTTCGAGGAACTGCTTGAGGTATCGACAGAGACTCCCCCGACTGGAGGCAATATAGTTTCCAAATTGCGGTCGGAACTTATCCGGCTTGGATATATCACACCAAACGGGAGAATCTGGCTTTCAAAATTGAAAAATGCAATGGTGGAATCCTTTGGTGAGAATTATTTGAAGAAACACCTGACGACTAAGCGCAAGGTTAAGATAGAGTCACTGTTGCGAAATTTAATTCAGGAAAAGCATCGCGCTGCTAATCCAGTCCTGTTTGCATGCGTTATGGTAGCCCTATTCATTCCATTGCGTACCATTTTAACAGCGAAGAATCCGCCTTTAACTGAGGAAGAGGATCGTCCCAGCTTACGGTGTCGGAATCCTTTCTGCAAGTATTTTGGTCAATCGAGGCGCGGGGGAGACACTGTATGGAAAAAGTCCAAAGGAACCCTTCGCGGGAGTTTTCGGTGTTCCGCTTGCTTACACACATATTCATCCTCGATTGAAAAACCAGATCGTATTTATGTCAAAGAGTACGGCGGCGTATTTGAACAGGAAGTGATCCATTTGCATCAAACGAGCCAGAGCCTTAACAGCATCGCCCGCAAAGGATCAGTCTCCGTTTGTACAATACAGAGAATTCTAGCGCGCAACGGGCTTTATAGTGGCATATTGGATCACGGTCATCTGGAGGAAAAAAGACTTGAGATACGTAGGCGGATAGGACATATCTTGCAGGAACGAGCCGGGATTAGTCGCAGCGAACTCCGCGATATTGACGGCTCTGCCTATAGTTGGTGCCGTAATTATGACCGAGAATGGTTGGATGAACGACTAAAGCAACGATATGGTTATCGACCGGTTTACCCAAAACAGGATGACAGTGAACTGATTCGGGACGGTCACCGCAAGGTCATTCAAGAAGCGATAGCGATCGATCAGGATTTGAAGCGGTGCGAAACAACCGGATGCGTTGCAAACGCAATGCGCTGGTGCCGGCAAAACGATTCAGCCTGGCTCAAAGAACAACTGCCTAGTGCTTTTGATCCACTACGCTTGGGTCGAGTGGCAAATCGACATACCCAAGAGGATGACCGGATTCTGGATCAAAAGTTAGCAGAAGATATCCGGAAGGCGTCGGAAACCACTAAAGAACATAAAGGCAAGCCGGTCCGGGTCACCCAAGCACATCTTTGGCGTACTCTTCATACACACGTAATTAGCAACAAGTCGAAGCTTGAGCGCCTGCCGGAAACAAAAAAGGCCTTGTCAGAATGTTTGGAGTCAGTGTCGAATTTCCAAATCCGGCGATTACCCTACTATGCAAAGAACATGTGGTGGGGTGGAGAACGGATTACTATGCCGAAATTGCTAATGCGGGCTGGAATCAATCGTGAACGCTTGTTGCCTGAGGTTACAGCTTTTATAGAAGCTAACTCAAAATGGCTGCTTAATCCGGTGGAAATGGAGCGCTATTTTTCGGAGGAAAAGAGAAAGGGGGATGGCGGGAATGGCGAAAAGACAGACGGGGATTGATTTGGCGAAGAGGAAATTTATGGAGGGAGCCGGGCAAGGAACAGGAACTGGATACGTTCCGTTCCTGACGGTGCGGGATGTCCCGAGCTTGGGTCTTGGAGTACGACGCTATTGGGAAATTACGGGGCGTGTATATCATCTTTTTTCCTTGCTGGAAGCAGCGGCGTTCATTTACTTTTCGAGTATGCCGGGAGTGATTGACATCCGCGAACAGTACCCGATGTCATTGGAAGAGACCCTCCGCATCTCCGGCGAACTGGGGATAAAACACCCAGGCCTGTATCGAGGTAAGATGGATCTCCACGTGCTCACAACTGATCTTTTGCTTACTGTTGAAGATCCGGCATTCTCGCGGACCAGAAATGTTCCGGTATATGTGAAATACACCAAGGATCTACAATCCAAACGCGAACAGGACAAGCTTAGGTTATTCAGGACTTATTGGGAAAACGAAGAAGCGGAGCTTTCATTATTCACAGAACATACTGTGCCAAAGGGACTGCTGAGAAACTTGGAACTCTTAGAGATAGCCGCTCGCAGATGGCCCTCGGAGAAACCGCCGGTACCTGAGGCAAAGCTGAAACTCGCGGAGCAGCATTTAATGGCGGCGATCAATTCAGGCCAGTCATGTCTGGGGATGACTTGCCGGAAAACAGATGATGCACTTCAACTTGCCGCTGGGGCAAGCGTGGAACTAGTTCGCCGCCAACTGGCAATTGGTGAATGGGATTTGGAAGACTGGACTATTATACTGGACCGCAACTCTTTTATACGAGTCCGACGAGTCCTGGAGGGAGAAAAACTTGATAGAAGAATCATACAACTTTGATTGGGTGCCCGGAAAGGTTTACATGATGATCGATTTGGAAAGGAAGCGGGCAATTCCGTACAGGATTTTATATGTGACTCAGGATAAGGTTGTTCTTATCCTGATCGATCGTCAATTGCTGGCGGGTGAGGGTAAGAGGGTCATACAAGCACCTCAATATTGGGACCGAAGGTCCCTGGAAAGAAGGATCATTGACAAAACGGCAGCTCTATGCACGGCCGGATGGATTGATTGGCAAATCGTCGCCCGCTGGAACTCGCCGGATGACCAGGGACGGCAGGAAAGCAAGAAGAATTATGCCCTCATTAAAGAGCTGGTTGAAGATGAACCAGCTATCTTCGAAGCGGGTTACCGAAACAGGGCTATTGTGGAGCATGCAAAAAAAACGGGCACGGCCGAAAGTTGGATTCGATTACTGCTAACACGTTATTGGAAATATGGCAAGCAAGTGTCTTGGCTTGTTAGTCATAAAAGTAACAGTGGGCTCGCACCGGATGGCAAATTTGGGATCATAGGCCCGAAGCGCCTGGAGCATTCCAAAAAAGAAAAGCGTCCGAATCAACAAGTGGATGCTGAAATGCGGGAAAAAATTAAAAAGTATGCGTCGGTGCGAAAGAATATTGAAGATCACCAAGGAAATGTTCGGCTTATGTACTTGGATTTCGTGGGTCGGATGATTCGTGAGACGAAAGGTGCCGAAGCAATAAGGAACTATAGGTTTGACCTGAATTTGCTGTTTGGCACCGAGGAGTTAACGTTGGACCAATTTGACTACTGGTTTTTAAAGTCGGTGGACAACAGCTTGCTAATCAGGGTGCAAGCGGAGGCGCAGAATAAGTATGTTAAACCGATCCGTGGGCGAACGAGTGATATTGCCTACCGATTAGGATCATACGTACAGATAGATGCTTGTTTTCCCGGCGTTCGTCTTGTAGATTCCAGCACCAGGCAAGTTGTATTGCCGTTTCCGGTCGTTTATTTTGGCGTGGAAGCATTAAGCCAAATGGTGGTAGCTTGGCATGTAACTTCTGAAAATGATTCGGTTCGCGGTATCCGGGGTCTTCTGAATAATATGTGTGAAGACAAGGTTCTTGCCTGTCGTGAGATTGGAATTGAAAAAATACCGCCTGAGATGTTCCCTTGGCATTATTTGCCCAAACGAATTTTTAGTGACAGAGGCCCTGGATTGGCTAAGGCTGTTGATGAGATTTCGGGTGAACTGGGTATGGATGCGTCGGTAGCACCTCCGTATCGTCCCCCGGCTAAGGGCATAGTGGAAGGTATGTTCAAAGAAATGAAAATCCAGTTATTTAATAATCTTCCGGGAACGGTCATAGATCATCCCGTTCCTGGTGACCCCGACACCACTAAGTTTGCCTCCTTGACATATCAAGAATTCGTCAAATTACTGGTTGCTTGTGTAATGTTCCATAATCTAGGGATGTTACAGGTTAAAAGCGCATTTGATCCGCTTGCGGCATATTACGGAATCGGTAAATCGCCGCTTGAGCGCTTTAATTATTTGCGAAGCTGCGAATTCTGTGATTTTACAGAGATTTCCTCGCAAGAACGGATGGTCAAGCTGCTCCCGAAAGCTGAAGGCAAGGTAACCGAACGCGGCATCCAGTACAAAAAACATATTTACTATACTTCGGAATGGTTGGAAGAAACGGGCTTTTTCTTCCAGGCTACAATGAATAGGAGTCTTCCGCCAATCGAGCTGCGAGTTGACGAACGCAACTTGTCATATGCCATTGCTATCATTCAGGGACAGAGAATACCAGTACACTTGACAGAAGACTGCAAGGCAGCTTTTTTCGCAAAGAACCTGCGAGAAGCTGAGGCGTTCATCGACCTGAACCGGCGGGCAGCAATTTATGCGCCGGAGAAAGCCAGAAAACTGCATGTTCATTTTAAGGAACTGATTCGGATTGAGACAGAACGTGCCGCAAAGCTATCAGCGGAAATGCGTGAAGAAGCCGACGTCAAAACGCCGACCAGAGAGGGCAGCCAGGACGCCAAGCAAGCGCAAATACTGGCAGAGCGTGCAACTGAGATAGTCAAGGTTTTCAGGGAAATGCAAGGATCAGATTTAGAGCTTTTGTTGGAGACTGCGGAGATAGCGGAAATCTCATCCGGACAATCTGATGAGATGGGAGAAGATGAAGGAGAAGATGAAGGCGAAGATGAAGGTTTCTACGACCCAGAGGCTGATTACCGAAAAAAATGACATGAGGAGGTGCCTCTTTGAGGCCAGAAAAATCGCATGAATTAAAACCATATGATGCTGTTAAAGCCGTCTACCGCGACGATAAATTTGCCTTGGGCAATCCGCTCATCGACACGATGACATTTTTTAATGGGGACGAATTTCAGGCAAAAGTGTTGTCATCGAATGAGGCATACTTGAAAGAAAAGCTCGGGAGAACCTATGATATCCTTTTGCAGAACGATCCAGACCTGGTCAGGACGCACGATTTCCTTGAAATCCAGTTAATGGCCACCCGGCTAATACCAGATCTGGTTTACCCCTTTCCGCGGGTGGTTCGTTTATATCGTGACATTGCCACCGCTCTGCGAGAAAAGTATAGTAAAACCCCGTGGCGCGCGGGACCCACTGATAATGACAGGCATAAGGTTATTAAAGGCTTGTTGCTATGCGGATTTAATGGCATTGGAAAGACTATGGCGTCTGATGCTGCGCTGGGACAGATCCAGCAGGTCATTGTACACAGCAAATTTCAGAATGTCGTATTCTCGCAGATTCAAGTGGTATGGCTTCGGGTCAATATAGGAGGCACAGACACGCCGAAAGCGTTGTGCAGCAAATTCTTCAAAGCGTTGGACGATGTCTTGCGAAATAAACTCAACATTGAATCTGATTATTACAAGCGATATGGCGGACTTACTAAGCAAAGAATGTTGACACAGATGCGAATTCTGGTCGAACAATACAAGATAGGGGTACTAGTTTTTGACGAAATCCAGCGTATCAACCAATATGCGGGAAGCGATCGTGATTCAATCGTTGCCCTATTGATGGAACTTGTCGACGAAGTGAACACCAAGGTCATTCTTTGCGGAACACCCCCAAGCGAAACAGTGCTTCAGGATCCGGCTTGTAGCGGACGTTATGAATTTTGGGTCTGGCCGACTTGCGATCCAGTAGATTGGAAGAATTACGTCAATTGGCTTTGGCAGCAGCCGCTTTACTTTAACAAGAAACCGCTGACCCTTCAATTATTTAAATCAATCACCAAGGTGTCGGCGATGATTCCAAGGGTCGCCTGCGGTATCTATGTCAAATCAT
>Ga0316232_1004293_pt1 | contig 12259 bp, 12 predicted proteins | sample TBHtaG_FD_206006 | JGI IMG/M metagenome (GOLD analysis project Ga0316232, IMG submission 206006) | Freshwater microbial communities from Trout Bog Lake, Wisconsin, USA - TBH18025_13 | ecosystem: Environmental > Aquatic > Freshwater > Lake > Hypolimnion/Profundal zone | place: USA: Wisconsin... | reverse complement strand
AAACCGAAAAGCGGCAGACAAGCAAAAAGGCTCCTCGGTTTATCACCGGGAAGCCTTGAATTTATTGGGTTATGGGTTTACTTGCTATCGCTAGTGAATTTCGCTTTGGGAAACCGGTACTCTACCACTGAGCTACGCCCGCATCCTATGGTATTGCTGGATTCTTCGGCTGCCTTAATCCCAGCTTTTAGTCTGTTTTGGTTCTCTTTGGCCCGGTTGTCTTGGACCGCCTTCTGCCAAGGTCGGTCCCGTAGAATGCTTCCGCCACCGCTAAAAGTCTTACGTGGAAGCACTTAATAGTCTTATCTATTGCGGGGTCTCGTGACTATACCCATATTGTTTCAGTTTGCGCACAACGGTCGATTGATCAATTCCTAGAGCCGTAGCGGCCTTTCGTGTGCTCTTAAGGAGATTATAGGTTTGAACAATTAATTTCTTCTCTGTTTCCTCCAAAGCGGCTTTAAGAGGTCCTAGGGTAGCAGCCGATGCCTGGTCTTGATGGTTGGTAGTGAAAAGCGAAATATCAAGTGACTCCTCCGGACTGAGAATAACCAGCCTCTCGATAGTGTTTTCCAGTTCTCTGATATTCCCAGGCCACTCATGTTCCACTAATGCCTGCATTAAGTCAGGAGAGATTCTGCGAGTGATATTGTATTTTTTTGCAAAGTAATTTACAAAATGATTTGCGAGTAGCGGTATATCCGCAGGGTGGGAACGAAGGGGCGGAACCACGATCCTGATAACATTCAAACGATAAAATAAATCTTTCCGGAATCTATTTGCATTAACCATTTTTTCAAGGTCTTGATTTGTTGACGCAATTAGCCGTACATCGATTGAGATGGGTTTCTTACCGCCGACACGCGTGACCTCCCGCGCCTGCAGTAGTCGCAATAATTTGACCTGTAAGTCTAAGCCCAAGTCTCCTATCTCGTCTAATAACAGCGTCCCGCCTGACGCCATTTCAAATACGCCAGGGGCTCCAGAACGTTTCGCGCCCGTGAAAGCGCCCTCTTCATAGCCAAATAGCTCGGTTTCAATGAGCGAGGGCGGTAAAGCGCCGCAGTTAATCTTGATAAACGGTTTGCCGAATCGTTTGCTAAATTCATAAATAAGTTGAGCTATGACTTCTTTACCGACGCCAGATTCACCCAATAATAAAACCGTAGCATCCATAGGAGCGACTCGCAACGATGTATCCAAAACCTTGAGCATCTCAACGCTATTCGCGATTACCTTACTCTTTAGTGATTCTACCTTTAGGCGGGTTAGTTCGTCACGATAGATTTTTGCCTCTTCTTGGATGGCATGTAATTTCCTGCTCAAGGAATTAAGTTCCGTAAGGTCACGAATATTTGCAATAACGCGAATAAAATTATTATCAGAATCGAAAACAGGCGTTCCCGTAAATAATATCTCGCGCCCTCTAATTTCCTGTATAATTGTTGCCGCTTTTTTAGTTCTCATTACCTGTCGGGTTACTAAATTATGAAGGTGGCCTTCAGCGACCAATTTCTCAGCAGGAAATCCGAGAAAATTATCCGCTTTTACACCAATCATAGTCTCATAGGCGGGATTCATTTTTAGCAATATTCCGTTGTGATCGGAAACCACCAAGCCGTCAGCAGATGATTCTATTAGTGTGCTGAGTTCGTTGTTTAAATCCTGGGCTTCTTGTAATTCACTGGTGATAGTCTCGAAATCTGCAACATCAGAAAAAAATATCATCGTAAGAGAGCCTTCACCAAACAGCATCGACCGTGTAACCCAAAAAACATTACTTTGAAACGAAACCTCTTGCCCACCCCCCGTGTGTTTTTCTTTTTCTTCTATCCAAAAGTCGGCAAGAACTGTATCATCTATTTTTTCCCCTAGAATACTTTCCGAAACATCCAGCATATTTTGCGCGGGAGTATTAAGATAACATATTTCCTGCGCACGATTTATAGCTAGTATACCTAGATTTGATGAAATTCCGCGCAAAAGCTCTTTAAGGCCAAGAGAAATAGTCTTTTGGAGATGGTTGAATTCTTCCATGACAACTCTTCCCACCCAACTCATAAAGTATCGCAGTTACTACCTGTGGGAAAGTTCTATTTTAGTGTCATTTTCTCCTACCCCAAATACTAACTTTCATTCTTTTTCCTGCAGTCACCAAGAAGTTTCTCCTCGATATATTCGTTAAGTAATTCGGCTGTATTACCGGTCAGTTTCAAGCAGTTACGCAGATGTTCTTTTGTTTCAAACTGATAGGGATTTAATACTCGGCAGCACGTGCCACCAAATTTTTCGTTGAATTTACGATGAAACTCCTCTGCGGCACTGTAGACAGGCACCCGGCTTTGCTCTTTATTTGTTCGCCCCTGGAGAATTCCCAATACCATTACCGAGGCGGCCAAGGCACCACAAACACAACCGGCGTGGCCCATTCCACCCCCAAATCCCGAGGCCATTTTCAAGGCTTCGTCACTTAGCTTAATCTCCAGTGTGTCGCACATAGCGCGCAAAATTGCTTCGGCACAGTTATTACCCTCTTTGAAATATTGACCTGCCATTTGCCTGACGTTAAGATAAGATTCTTCCATACTTGTTACACTTCCTCTCTGTATCTTGATAAAACCCTACTTGTAGTCAACAACAATCTAAATTGAGTTACTAAATTAGAAAACAGGCTTCTCTGGTGGGAAAAAAGCTCCACCAGCTCAGGATTTGTGCCAGGCGGCCAATGGAGTCGATCGCCCGATCCTTTTCTAAGTTTGTGCGAGTTTCCCATAGGTCAAGTAGTGCAAGCTCCGTCTACGCTTATCACAGCGCCGTTTATATATTTAGCATCATCTAAAGCTATCCGAGATCAGTGCAGTAGGAGACCAGGATGGCTCCATCCGGCTTGGGCATGTTTTGGGGTCCGATGGAGCCGTCCATGAGCAATGTCGCCGTATTCCGGCCTAAGTGAATATACCCTTCAGAAACGCAGGGCCATGCGGAGATGGCCGCATGGCCCCTTTCACATTATAAGCCAAAATACCATGTTTACCGAAAATTTGCCCCTACCACTATTCAGTTTGGCTGTACAGATTCAGCAGCATTTTTGATTACGGAAATTATTTTCCCCTTTGTCGTACCACTGACGCAAACATCATAAAAACCCATGTCTTTAAGGATTTTAACATCATTCGGAGGTATAACTCCACCGATGACAAAAGCGATGCTTTTATCGTTTCCTTGTTGTTTCGCAAGATCCAATAGGTTTTTTCCTGTACGCAAATGGGCTCCCGATAGCGAGCTGACACCGATAATTTGTACATCCTCTTCCGTCGCTGCTTTAAGTGCATTTTCAGCAGTGGTATTGCCCATATAGACGACTTCCATGCCTTCTTCTTTCAAAATGGTACTCACGACGATTATTCCACGGTTATGTGTCTCAGGTCCGAGACAGCACATTAAAACTTTGATTTTTTTATTTTTCATTAACGTCCACCCCTTTCACTTAAAATACACTGGGCCGTTTCCATAGACCAAAAACTTCTTTGAAAACCTTCCATTGTTCACCGACGGTGCAACCCGCTCTGGCACAATTCACCGTATATTCCATAACGTTTTTACCCTCTTTACAAGCTACTCTTAATTCATTAAGAGCTTTTTCAACTTTAGCATCATCCCGATTCTGTTTGTGTTCCTTAAGCCGTTGCAATTGCCGTTCTTCACATTCCTCAGGATATTGGAAAGCTTCAAAATTTTCTCCTTCACCACTCTTTTGATAGTTATGTCCAACAATTTTGATTTCGCCTTTTTCAATCCGCATTTGCTCTTTATACATGTAGTTATATACCTTCCGACTGAGGTATCCGTTGGCAATAGCTTCTACATAGCCCCCTTGATTTTCGATCTCATTAATTTCGGCCAAGATTTTCTCTTCCATCAAGTTGGTCAAAGCCTCTACATAATAAGAACCGCCTAATGGATCGACAACAGAAGTGACTCCCGTTTCATGCTCAATAATTTGTTGCGTCCGCAAAGACAACAGTGAGGCTTCTTCAGAAGGAACCGAAATTGCTTCATCGTACGAATCCACATGTAAAGATTGAACTCCGCCCAGGACTGCGGCTAGTGCCTCGAAAGCGGAACGAATAGCGTTGTTATACGGCTCTTCACGAACAAGGCTCATTCCAGAGGTTTGTAAGTGGCATCTCATCAGCATTGACCGCTCGTTCTTTGCATTGTACTTATATTTCATGATTCTATACCATAGTCTCCTCATCGCCCGTAATCTGGCTACCTCCTCGAAGATGTCCATCCCTCCGGACCAGAAAAAGGCTAATCTGTCGGCTACCCAATCCACTTCGTAACCCCGACGGATCATTTCATCCAAAATAGCCATGCCGTGTGCAGTTGCTACAGCCATTTCCGTTACTCCGGAAGTCCCAAATTCCCGGAAATTATAGCCATTTAGCGTAATGAAATTCCATTTCGGCACATTCTTTCGGATGAATTCTATGTTGTCACATTCTACCCGGAAACAGTCCTTGGGCGGAATATATTCAGAAGCATTACGAACAAGCTCTTCCATTGTCATATCGTTTTGAGAACTACCTTTAAGCTGATCCCAGGAAACACCTCTTTCCTCAGCCATAACTAAATACATCGGAAAGATGATGGATGTATTTGAAGGGTAATGGGTAACAATGGATGATGATTCTTTCGCGATATCAATCCCATCATACAGTAGTTCCCAATCCTTGACGTGGTTAGCATTACAGCCACAAGAGCCGACGGAACCTTTGGACATTGGATCGTCACAATCATACATTTGAATGCTCGGCATATCAAAGAGCAGATTAATCCCTGTAGCTCCGTGATTCAACAAATATTTTATGCGGGCATTGGTATCCTCCGGGCCGCCAAAGCCGACAAGCTGTCGCTGGGTAAAGGGTCTGCCACGGTACATATTACTATGAATACCCCGGGTAAATGGTGCTTCTCCAGGATTTCCGATTTCATCTGCATAATCCGAGTTGGCAATACTCAATGGAGTATAAATCATTTCTCGAGGAATTTCAGAACCCAGAACTGTTAACGGCACGACCGCCCACTTCTCAAGATCATCTGGTTTGACCTTCTCTTTTTTCCATTGATCTAAACCTTTTTGGACCCTTGAAAGATAGTCTTGGTCATAGGTTTTGCTCTTTTTCGTTATTATATTTTCCTTAAGTATTTCAGCTGTCGTTTTTTTTTCGCTTGTCATTTCATTCACCTTCCTTAATATCTACATTTAAAAGCTTTGCCAGAATCTCGTCCGCCGCTTGATATGGATTAAGCCTCCCATCTTGAACCATTATTAACATTGTCGCTATTTCTTCATCCTCTTCGAAGCTCTTCAGTACATATTTGTTTAACTGTTCCAGAATGGCATCTTTGCATGTTTGAGCGCGCTGTTGCAAGGTCTGTCGGTCTTTCAATTCGGATTGGAATAAATACGTTCTGTGTCTCTGAACGGCTTCGTAGAGATCTAAGATTCCACGGTTATTTAGTGCTTCTGTCAACACAATTTCCGGGGCCCACTCACTATCTTTTCTTAAATAAAGCATCATTTGTAGATCATCAACGACATCTTGCGCACCTGGGAGATCAGCTTTATTTACTACTAACACATCAGCAATTTCTAATATTCCAGCTTTTAAGGCTTGCATTTGATCTCCCAATCCCGGAACAGATACAACAATCTTTGTGTCAGCGTAGCGGATGATATCGGCTTCCATTTGGCCCACACCTACGGTTTCAACGATTATCACATCTTTCCCAAATGCGTCCAGAAGTTTAATGATTTCACTTATCTTTGGAGCTAATCCACCAAGTGTACCGCGAGTAGCCAAACTCCGTAAGTAAACACCATCATCTTTATAAGCCCATTCCATACGCACTCGATCACCAAGAAAAGCTCCTCCGCTGAAAATGCTGCTAGGATCTACACAGAGTACACCGACACTTTGCCCATTAGATCGACAAGCGCAGATCAATTTGTCAACCAGTGTACTTTTCCCCGCTCCCGGAGGACCCGTGACTCCAATTACGTAAACCTTACCCGTCAGGGGATAAATTGCTTTCATGATTTCAAGCAGTTGAGGACTATCGTTCTCGGCCATCGTAATTAGTTTACTGAGAGCTATTCGATCTTTTTGAAGGAAGCGCTCAATCAAGTTTTTCCATTGCATTTCATGTCACCTCAAACAACTCCCTAGTAACTGGACAGAAAATCTCGCATCCCGTAGCGGTCACAACCGCGGTGTCTTCCAGCGCGATAGCCCCCCACTCGGGAATTATAACTTTTGGCTCCAGCGCTATCGTCATATTCTCTGCAAGGACCGTGGTGCAGTTTGCATCGAGCACTGGCGGTTCATCCATTTCCAGGCCGATGCCGTGGCCGACATAGTTGCCTTTCATCTCCCCGTAACCTTGGAAGTAGCCTTCCAGTCCATGGGACACGAGAATTTCCCAAGCGGTTTTGAACAAGGCTTGCCCGGTCACTCCCGGCTTTACCTGGGCGAAGATTGCAGAGTATACCTGTTTTATCACGTCAAAAACTCTTTTTTGCTCTGCGGTCGCCTTGCCCACGATGTAGGTACGGGCAATATCGGCATGATAGCCGTGATAATTGATGCCGACGTCGATGACGACGGTTTCGCCAGAAGCCAGCGGCTTCGTGGATGGCCCCCAAGGCACTGAGGGACTCAGGCCGACGCCGGTTACGGTCATTGCGTGGCCGGAAATACGCCAAGTATTGCTGCCGCTGATCACTAGGCCGTCGGGATGCAAAGTTGCGTCCCAGCGGCGAAACCGGGGAATTCCTTCGTGTTCGCCGCGGCGAAGCGCCGCGTAAACCTTGCTGGCTACCTCCAATTCGGTTACCCCCGGGCGAAGCTCCTGCATCATAACTTCATGGGCCCGCTGGAATAGTTCTGCTGCCGAGCGGATGGCGGCAATTTCTTTTTCGTCCTTGCGCATCCTCTGCTCGAGCAGCAGCGGCGACACATCCTCGATGGTGCACTCCGGCAAACTTTGCTCCAGCTTACGGCAGAGTACCGTTGGAACGATGTCCAGGCTCAGTCCCAGTTTTACCCCATTTTTAAACACCCCGGCGGACTGAAGAGCCAGACGAAGATCTTTGCCGCCACTTCCTTTGATTATGGTCGCGATGTCCGAATCGGTCTTGACCCAGTCCAAGGCCCGCCTGGCCAACAGAATCGGTTCCCCTTTCGCCGGGATGAGCAAATTGCAGGGTTGCCCGGTCCCGGCGAAATAATAAACATCCCGGGGGTGCATCAGAACAGCGGCGGCAAATCCATTACTTCGTAATCTTGACTGAAACCCTACGATGCGTTCCAGCATAATAGCCCTCCCTCCCAGACATCGAATCCGGCGATCAGTATTTCATGAAAATCCCCTCGGGATCGACCTTGGTCCGAAGCACCTCCAGTTCGGCGTCGGTCGGGGGATTGATCGGCGTTGCCCTTGAAACGTCGAGGGAGAAGCCGGTATTTTCCTTTACTTGTTCCGCGGTGACCCCAAGATCGGCGAAATACCCGTCCAGGTACATCTCATGGGTATCGGCGGCAAATTTCATTACCCCCATCGTGGAAACGACAGCGTAGGGCCCACCCCACATGCCCAGCTGCTCCCGCGGGACCGGGACGCCGTCCGGATAACGACTGACAATCCAGCCCGGACTGGTTAGGAAGTCGACATGCTCGACAAACCGTTGCCGCTCATGGGCCATGATGATAATTGTCTTTTCGGCCAGTATGGCGATATCGCTTGCCCCGCCTGATCCTTCAAAACGTTTATCTGGTAGCGAGTACGGACCGATACAAGTTGAATTGAGGTTGCCGTAACGGTCAACCTGCGCCCCGCCCAAAAAGCCCACGTCGATTTTCCGGTTTTGCAGGAGCTGGCCCATAAGCTCAAACGCAGTACCAGTCCACGGAGTGTGGTAAGCCCCCCGCGGGTCGGCGACGCAAAACGGCAGCGACTCGGGTTTGCTGTCGTACATCCCGGCCTCCATACACATAATTAAATCAGGAGCGTGGGTGTACTTGGCCACTAACCCACTCACCAGCGGTAGTCCGGTTCCAACAAGTACCGATTCGCCATCCCGGATCAATCTGGCTCCCGCAATGGCCATCATCTCCTGGCGGTTATACTTACTCACCCAAGTTCACCTCCCCCAATTTATCCATGCGTCTGCGAATTTGCGGATTGTAGCCTTTTTCAGGGTCAGACCGAAGTTTTTCCAGTCTTTTTGCGCCGATCTTCTGCAGGTATCCTTCGTGGCTGCCGACGCTCAGAACCCATTCATCCAGCCACTTGTTGAACTTCGCTTCATCCTTGGAAGCGGCGAGGTAATCCTTAAACCACCACGGATCATTGTCATAGTAGCCGAACAGTGCGGTCGGGTGCGCACCGTAAGGCGCCTCCACGATAACGTCGACCGCTATGGCCGGAATGGTATTGGGTTGCGAATCTCCCCGCAGCTCTTCCTCCGGAACGATACGTTCGGCCGACACGATCACCAGCTTGGAAGCAAGAGCTGCATAATAGTCAAGGAAATTTCCGCCACGAATCCGAACCGTCCCCTTGTCACCGACTTCCTGGGCATGGATGAGACAAACATCCGGCCGAAGCGCAGGGACCAGAAGCACATCCTGGCCCTCCCAGAACGGGTCTTTGACAACGCTTACTTTTACTTTCGGCAGCTTGGGGTCCTTACCGCGCAGACTCTGTACAGAATCGTTCTGCGGCAACGCGATATCCGACCCCTTCAAAGCCAATGTCGGTAGGAACGGCAGTCCCATCGACCCGGCCACGATTCGCAGCGTCCCCGTCTGCACCGTCCAGTCGTCGTGCAGGTAGTTGGGGTTGGCCTGTTTTTCCACGGCCCGGCGGAAACAGTACGGATGACCGAAAACTTCGTGGCCAATGTAATTTGTTTCGCCCAGATAGACGCATCCAGCGCCAATGAGGAGATCAAAATCCGGACCAGCAGGATTAGAACAAAGATACAGCCCTTTCTTTTGTTGTCGGACCATCTCATAAACTAGTGCCATCGGGTGACGCACTACGGTCCAGCCGCCCATCCACACCTGATCCCCATCTTTAATCAGACTGACTGCCTCTTTGATTGATAATCGTTTGACCTTGTTAGCCACAAGCCTCACTCCCTTCGTCAGTCAACAACCTGCTCTCCAGAGATGAACAAGGCGCAGACTACGATTCCTACTACCGCCAATCCCACTGCAACGCCTAATGCAGTTTCCCATGACCCGGTAGTGGCCACAATCCATCCCGTAAGAATTGGAGCTGCAATCCCCGCTAAAGTACCAAAAGTATTCATTAATCCGGAAATCAAGCCTGCGCTTTTGGGTCCCAAGTCTATCGGCAGTGCCCAGAATGACGAGAAGTTCATCGACAGGCAGGAGACTGACAGAGTTATCCAGAATACGGCAATCTCCCCGGTTGCAGCCTGCGAGCCCAGGTATAAAAACAGGGCGCTGCCGCCAAATGCTGCATACATGATATATTTGCGGGCCTTAGTGACTCCGACCGCGTGAATAAGCCGATCGGAAACGTAACCGGCCATGTTCGTGGCAATAAATGCGCCAAGAAACGGCAGCATACCATAAATGCCCATTTTCATAATGCTAAACCCGCGCGCCATTACCAAATAGCCAGGCAACCAGGTCAGATACAAGTACCAAGAGTAATTCTGGAAAAAGTAGTTAACCGCCAGCGCCCATACAGGTCCCTTGCTCAGCACAACTCGCCAGTGGGCAGACTCACTTAAACTCTCCTTACGCTGTCCCTGCAAAATGTGTTCGAGTTCTTGTTGGTTTACTCCCTGGTGATTGGCAGGATTGTCCGTGGCATACCAAAGCCAAACTGCCGTCCAAACAAATCCGAGAGCACCGAAGGAATAAAATGCCATACGCCATCCAAACTCACCGATAATCCATGCAGCGATCGGCACCGAAAACGCAAGGCTAAGAGCCATCCCGGAAAGATTCCAGGCTTGAGCGCGAGCGCGTTCCTTTATCGGTACCCACTGCGAAGCGATAGCGGTTTCGGCGGGGAATGTTACCGCTTCGCCAAGTCCAAGCAATGAGCGCACAACCAGCATGCTATTAAAACCTGGCGCCCAACAAGTTGCTATGGTGAAGAAGGACCACCAGCCGACACCAGCTGCGAGAACGCGTCTTCCCCCGATTTTATCCGCCAGCCATCCCGCCGGCACCTGAAGGAAAAAGTAGCCAAGAAAAAACGATGAAAGAATGAATCCCCATTGGGTGGCGTTCCAGCCATACTCTTGCATAATTGTGACTGATGCCACTGAAAGATTGGCCCTATCCATATAGGCAATGACAATGCTGAGAAAGGTCAGGATGACGATTTTGTACCGTACGTTTGAGGGCTTAGTAACCGGAGTAACCGTTGCAGGAGATTTGCTCAGACCTGGATTACCGTTTTCGTTCATAACACTCTCCCTCTCCAATTTAGTAGTGCGCACATGTCCCTTTTAATTGCAAAAACCATGCCAAATCATGAGTTGTCTTATTATCAAGGTTATTCGGCAATCTCCGTTTCATCGTCCCCATCAAAAGGTGATGCACTAGCCCATCACTTACATTAGAAAAGTACCCACTTTTCGTTATATATATTGACATTCGGCTAGTGATGTATATTTGCATCGGTGATGGTTGGCTGCATCGGAATATTCTGATATTATTTAACGTTTTCTGGCATATCACATCATTTTGATAACGCCAACGGATATTCTCGGTTACTTTGCCGATCCCTTAAATCATGGCATGCCTCTTGCATCATCACTACACATCTGATAGTTGGATCTAAACTAAAGAAAAGAGGTTGGAAAATGCAAGGTTATGTTCAAGTTTATACTGGCAATGGCAAGGGAAAAACGACAGCTGCGCTAGGGCTTGCCATCCGTGCTCTGGGAGCTGGAAAACGGGTGTTATTCCTCCAGTTCATGAAAACTCTTGAGTACAGCGAGCACAAAGTTATGGCCAAGTTAGCGCCGAACCTTATTGTGGAATCGGTGGGAAAACCGTTTTTTATCGCAAAAGGGGGTATGTTATCCGACAAAGAGTGCGAAAAATGGCGGGACAAGCTTGTAATTTTCCCTCCTGGGCAACCCCCCGCGGACTATCTAGCCATCGTGGCCGCGGGGTTAAACCGGGCCAAGGAAGCAGTGGAAAGCGGCGAATACGATTTAGTGGTACTGGATGAGGTAATTTGCGCCTTATACTTTGGCCTGCTTAGATGGGAAGATCTCCTTGCGCTTATTGACAGCAAGGCCGCGAACACCGAATTGGTACTGACTGGGCGGGGGGCGCCCCGAGAACTCCTTGAAAGAGCGGATCTAGTCACTGAAATGAAAGAAATCAAGCATTATTATGCAACGCAGGGCGTCGAAGCGAGACTCGGTATTGAGAACTGACTACTAGCAGTATGAATGGCCGCAATCCTCTCATAAAATTATAGGTGTTACCCCAGATGGAACTTCTGCGCGAGAAGGGGATCGAAGTCCTCTATCTGCTGGATCGGGTCGATGAATTGGCCATCGAGGCTCTGCATGACTATAAGGACAAGAAATTCCAATCCATCAGCCGCGGCGACCTGAAGTTAGATGGCACCGATGCCCTAGATGCGAAGATGGAGAACGAACGGTTGACCGAAGAAAATGATTCGCTAATCAGCGCTGTTAAAGAGCAATTGGCGGGCAGAGTCGCCGAGGTTAAAATAAGCAACCGCCTAAAATCCAGCCCTGCTTGTCTGGTCAGCGGTGATGCCGGCATAAGTCTTTCCACGGAACAAATTTTATCAGAAATGGACAAAGCTGGTTTCTAGGCCCGACGGATTTTGGAACTGAATCCCAACCACGCAGTCTTCCAAGTATTAAAAAAGCTGCATGAAAAAGGCCCCTCAACCGAAGCCTTTAAGGATTACTGCGACATTCTGTATGGTCAGGCGCTATTGATGGAGGGACTCACCCTGGATGATCCAATTGGCTTTGCCAACAAAGTTGCAACCCTAATGGCTGAGGCCAGAGAATAAGAATAGCTATGCCTGCCACTCTGCACGGCGCTAGGCATAAAATCGAGTAGAAGGGAGCGATTAACTCCCGTCCTCTCACAACACCTAGCATGCGGGTCCGCACTAGGCGTTTCCCAAAGATTGACGAAGTTCCATA
>Ga0316232_1004291_pt1 | contig 12270 bp, 8 predicted proteins | sample TBHtaG_FD_206006 | JGI IMG/M metagenome (GOLD analysis project Ga0316232, IMG submission 206006) | Freshwater microbial communities from Trout Bog Lake, Wisconsin, USA - TBH18025_13 | ecosystem: Environmental > Aquatic > Freshwater > Lake > Hypolimnion/Profundal zone | place: USA: Wisconsin... | reverse complement strand
GGCGCTCGACTCAACCCCCGGCTAATGGCTGCAATCCCTTCGGGATGACGGAAGGGCACAGCCCGGTCACCGCACCCGGCCACTGACCATTAAAGGAAACTCAGAGCACCCGGGCCTGTCCGAAACGGGAAGCTCGACCTTGTCTTCGCGCCATGGGCGGGGTGCTGCGGCATTACCACCGGAAAGTGACGTGATCGGGGATCCGATGAATGAATTTTTTTTGGAAGGCGTTCGTTTTGGACTATGGATAATTGGAAAAAATGCCAATGTGGGGCGCATGCGGGCTGTAATCGCTCGAAAGAGCGGTTTTTCCCCGTGGCAACTCTTAAAAACTTACCTCAACATGAATCCGCAGTCTCAACCGCAAGCCGGCGCACCAAAATCCCAGCCAATCCTATCGGTCCTCAGAAAATTACAGAAAGAATCGGGCTTCGGTCTTTTGTCTCTATCCCTGTTGTTTGCGGGATCGAGGGTCAGTGCGACTGAATTCCATGTGGCCACCAGTGGCAAGGACACCAACCGGGGGACACAGGGAGATCCGCTCCGTACGATCCAGCGCGCCGCCGATCTGGCACAACCGGGCGATACCATCACCGTGCATGACGGTGTCTACCGGGAACGGATCAATCCGCCGAGGGGAGGCGAATCGGATGCGAAGCGCATCCTCTATCGAGCAGCTCCTGGCGAGAAGGTGGAGATCAAGGGCTCCGAGGTCGTCAAAGGCTGGAAAATAGTCGAGGGCGACCTTTGGAAAGTGACGCTGCCGAATGCATTTTTCGGCAGCTTCAATCCCTACAGCGACCTCATTTACGGGGACTGGTTTGGCAATAATGGGCGGCGCCACCACACGGGTGCAGTCTATCTCAATGGCGAGTGGCTGGCCGAAGCGGCCACGATTGGTGAGTTGCTTGAGCCCGGGCAAAAGAAGCCCGAAAAGAAGGAGATTCTGCTCAATGTGGCCTGGTTGCAGCCTGCCGGGGGCCGGAAGGTGGCAGCAGCCGATTTCGCGGCACAGCAGGGAGTCCAGAAGGCTCCTTGTGACGAAGGCGGCCAGTGTGTGGGATGGATCGGCGATGGCGATTGGATGACTTACGAGGGCGTCGATTTTGGCTCTGGCGCCGAAGAACTCGAATTGCGCATCGCTTCCGCGGCGGCTCGAGGCGCACAAGTGGAACTCCGGCGCGGTTCCCCCGACGGGGAACTCCTGGGCAGCGGGGTGGCGCCAGGCACAGGGGGCTGGCAGGAGTGGCGTTCGATTAACGCCAAAATCAAGAAGCTTGGCGGCAAACAGACGCTCTGCGTACGCATCACAAAAACGGTGCGCCCGGGTGCGCGCGACGATCTCAAGTGGTTCGCGCTGGTGACTACCGACAAGACCACCATTTGGGCGCAATTCAAGGGTGTCAATCCGAACAAGGAACTGGTCGAGATCAACGTCCGGCGAACAGTCTTTTATCCCGAAAAAACGGGCGTCAATTACCTGACAGTCCGCGGGTTTGGTCTGCGGCATGCAGCCACGCCGTGGGCGCCGCCCACCTCGGAGCAAGTCGGGTTGATCGGCACGAACTGGAGCAAGGGCTGGATCATCGAGAACAACGACATCAGCCACTCGGTTTGCTCGGGTGTGGCGCTGGGGAAATACGGCGACGAGTGGGACAACCAGTCTGCCAACAGCGCCGAGGGATATGTGAAGACCATCGAACGCGGCTTTGCGAATGGTTGGAACAAGGAAACCATCGGCCACCATGTAGTGCGCAACAATACCATCTCCCATTGTGAGCAGACGGGCGTCGTCGGCAGCCTGGGCGCGGCGTTCAGCGTGGTGGACGGCAACACCATTCACGACATCCATGTGCGCCAGTTTTTTGGCGGCGCCGAGATGGCGGGCATCAAGTTCCATGGCGCAATCGACGTGCAGATCAGTCGCAACCACATCTACAACACCTGCCTCGGTCTCTGGCTCGATTGGATGGCGCAAGGGACTCGCCTTTCATGCAACCTGTTCCACGACAATGGGGGCGATCTCTTCACTGAAGTCGATCACGGACCGATCCTGGTGGACAACAACCTGTTCCTCTCCAACGCCAATCTCGCCTCGAACTCGCAGGGGGCGGCCTATGTGCATAACCTGTTCGCCGGTCTTGTCGTCGATAACAAGCTCGACGACCGCTTGACACCCTACATGAAGCCGCATTCGACGCAGGTCGTCGCCCTGCATGACAATCCGCCGGGCGATCATCGCTTCTACAACAACGTCTTTGTCGGGCGCGGTGACCTGAGCACGTTTGACCGCGCCACGCTCCCTGTGTGGGCGGATGGGAACGTTTATTTCAAGGGCACAAAGACCTGCAAGCACGACAAAGAAGCGCTGTTTACGAACGACAATCCGTCCGTCACCCTTCAAGCGAACGCGGGCTCTTTCGAGCTTCACCTAACGCTCACCAAAGGCTGGGCCGGAACGCGCGAGCGCAAAACGGTGACCACAAAAACGCTGGGCAAGGCGACGATTCCAGACGTGGCGTTCGAGCACCCCGATGGCACGCCCGTGAGCATCGACACCGACTACTTTGGCCAAAGTCGCGGGGCGAACCCGATGCCGGGGCCGTTTGAAACGATCGGCGATGGCGTTCTGAAACTGAAGGTTTGGTAACGCGCATGGCCGGCCCGCTCCAGGAACTGGGGCACCATGAAACGGATTCCTCTTCGGAAAGACGAGCAAACCACTTCCCTCTCGCCGAAGGTTGGGGTTCTTGAAACATTTGTTTGACCGCGAGGGCGAAACATCAAAGAAACAACGTTGTGAAACGCAAACTGCTCATCTTCCCGCTCCTGATCGCCGCCGGCGTGGGTGTCTGGCAATACACCGTCCGTCAACACTCGGCGGGCGGACCGCTCGTCATCTACGGCAACGTGGACATCCGCGAGGTCAATCTGGGATTCCGCGTCTCGGGCAAGATCGCCCAGGTGCTCAAGGACGAAGGCGATGCCGTGCGGCCCGGCGAGTTGGTGGCGCGACTCGACGACGCGCCGTACCGCAGCCAGGTGGATCAGGCTCGCGGCGAGTTGCAATCGCTCAAGGATCGGCTGGCCGACCTCGAAGCGGGCTACCGGAAGGAGGAAATCGCCCAGTCCCGCGCCAATGTCGAGGAAGCCAAGGCGAATCTCGCCAATGCCGAGCGGGTTTTCGCGCGCCGCAAGGAGTTGCTGCAACGCAACGTGGCGGCGCAGCAGGAATACGACGATGCGCTCGCCGCCCGCGATCAGGGGCAAGCCCGGCTGAATTCGTTGAAGGCGACCCTCACACTGATGGAAGCGGGTTATCGTCCACAGCAAATCGCCCAGGCCCGCGCCGACGTGGAGCGCGCGCAAGCGGCTCTGGCAACGGCGGAAATCAGCCTCGCCGACACCGAACTAAAAGCGCCCTCATCCGGCGTCGTCATGACGCGCGCGCTGGAACCGGGGGCCGTCGTTCAAGCAGGCGCCACGGTGCTGACGGTATCGCTCAACGAACCCATTTGGGTGCGCGCTTACATCCCGGAACCCGATCTCGGGCGCGTACATCCGGGGATGAAAGCGCTGGTGTACACCGATTCGCGCCCCGCCAAGCCGTACGAAGGGCAGGTCGGCTTCATCTCGCCGCGAGCGGAGTTTACCCCGAAGAGCGTGGAAACGACAGATCTGCGCACCGGTCTCGTCTACCGACTGCGAATCGTGATTCCCGTCGCGGACCAGGGCCTGCGCCAAGGGATGCCTGCGACGGTAAGACTCATGGAGGGCAAGTGAAGTGCGCAACGTGACACCGGCGTCTCGCTTGTGCACCGGAGCGTGAGTGTGCGTACCGTACAGGCGGGACGCCCAATACCGTACGGATAAGCAAATATTGGGGGTGTTCGTCGCGTGGGATTGCATTGGGAGTTTAGAGGAACGCGCTAGCGTCTTGGCGCAGCGGTGAGGCACCCTTTCCATTACCTACAAACCGGAAGCCGAGCACGGAAACCGGAGCGGCCCATATTATTTGTCATCCTGAGCTTGCGAAGAGCCTGTCCTGAGTCTGTCGAAGGAATCTCACAGTAGGCCAGCCGGCGTTATGTCACCATTCAGCGGTCTCGAAACTGACAGCGCCGCCCGACGAGCCATCAGTTCCGATTGCGCGCCGACTGAATCTAACGTCGGGGTCGCCTCGTGAGATCCTTCGCAAGCTCAAGATGACAGCAATCGGGGCGCCGTCCTCGCTCGGGCGTCTGGTCTTTAAAGTTGTGGGTAATGGAAAGACAGGACTGCCGCACCAAGACGCTGGCGCGTTTCTCGGAACTCCCAACGCAGTTTGTTGTGACGGTATTGGGCAGAATGCCCGCGCTCGCCCGGAGTCCATTCGGCGGGCACCGTTGACAACACCCTGAGGCCTTAGTAAGGGTCTGTGCCATGGCTTTCCTCCGGAAACACATCCTGCCGATCTTGCTGTTGTTGGTCACCAGCGTGACGGTTCACGCCCAAGCCGGCGGGAATCCCGTGACCTCGTCGTCCGCATCGAAACCCTCCGAGACGTTCGCCGACGGCTTTCCAAATCGAAAGTACCTGCTCGGCGACTTCGACGGCAAACGAACCTCGTTGGAGGACAAGGGCGTCGTGCTGTCGGCGTTCTATACCGGGGAGGTGTTTGCAAATCCCTTCGGCGGCGTTGACCAGGGCGCCATTTACGAAGGATTGCTCGAACTCGACCTGACGCTTGACCTTAAGAAGATCGCAGGCTGGAACGGCGCTTTCCACGCCTGTTCCTATTACCCCATGGGCTCCAGCATGACCAATATCTATACGCACGATCTCATGGTGATCAGCAACATCGACGCGTACGACACCTTTCACCTTTTCGAGCTCTGGTATGAGCACAAGTTCCTTGACGATAAAATCGCCTTGCGCATCGGCCAGATGGGAGCCAACAACGAGTTTGTCATCAGCAACGGCGGGGCGAAATTCTTGGCCGGAACCTACGGCTGGCCCGCCTTTCTGGCATCGAATGCGCCGACCCCGAACTATGCCTATGGCGCGCCGGGCGTGCGCCTGCGCGTCGATCCGAATCCGTCGTGGACTTTTCAGGGCGCCATTTACGCCGGGAATCCCGCGCCCGACCGTCTCGGCGATCCGAATCCCCACCGCCGGCCCGACAGCCAGTTCAACAACTCCGGGACCGAGTTCTATATGAACGCCAGCCAGGGCGTTTTCGGGATTTTCGAACTGTGGTTCAACGGAGACAAGGAGAGAGCCGACGCGCAATCCTCCGGAACGTATAAATTGGGCGGTTGGTTCCACACCGACACCTTTTCCAGCAAGCGGTACGACGACCAAGGCCGACCGCTGGCCTCCCCCGCAAGCGACGGCACGCCGCTTGCCCTCGACGGAAATCTAGGCGTTTACGGCGTCGCCGACCAGGCGATCTGGCGGAGCTGCGGCGAATCGGGCAAGGGCAACTCGGGCAAAGGCGACAAACCCGATCAGGTGCGGGAGATCGATCTCTTCGCCCGCACAGCGATCGCCCTCGACGACCGGAGCCTCTTGAATTTCTACTGCGATGGAGGGATTACGTTTAACGGCTTTGTGCCCGGGCGCCCGGCGGATTTCTTCGGAATCGCGACGGCGTATGGCTCCATCTCGTCGTCCGTGGAGGGCTATACCGAGGACTTCAACCGTTACAACGGAACCCACCGACCGGTTCCCGATTTCGAGTGCAACATCGAGCTGACTTACTTTGCGCAAATCGCTCCGTGCTGCACCTTGCAGCCGGACGTGCAAATCGTGGTTCATCCCGGGGGCTCGTCGGCGATCGACAACGCGCTGGTTGTGGGCTGCCGCATGGTGCTTAGTTTTTAACCGGCGGAGCTTTCATTTGCGCCCGAACAGTCGCTCAAAATTCTCGGCGACCTGGTCGGCGAGCGTTTCGACGCTCCATCCCCGGAGTCTCGCAAGGCCCTCGTAGACGACGCCAAGGTTTGCCGGATGATTGACCGGCTTGCCTTCCGGGCTATCCGGGAGAGTCCATCGCCGGAGTTCCGCCGGCAGCGGCATCGCTGGCGCGTCGGTTTCGACCAGCAGGCGTTCGGGCGGAACCTGGCGGAACGCTTCGCGCCGCCCGGCTTTTCGGGCATCCAAGAACGATCCTGAAAACGAGAAATAACCGCCGCGCCGGGCAAAAAGCTCGATCATTTCGACCGGGCCGCCGTAGGCATGCAGCAGGAAACCGCGAGGCGGGGGAGGCTCGTCCCGCATCGAATCCCACAGCAGGCCCCACGCTTGAAGGCAGTGAACGGTTACCGGAAGCTCCAGCGCAGCCGCGAGGCGAAGCTGCCCGGCATACACCGTTTGCTGGTCGGCAATATCGAAATCGGGAATCCAGCGGTCCAAGCCGATTTCGCCGATGGCACAACCGGGACTGCGTCGGAGCGTCTGCTCCAGGCGGTCGCGCCACTGCGGTGTGCGCGTCTTCAAGAACCAGGGGTGCAATCCGTAGCTCGGGACGATCCATGGATGCGCGCGCGCCAACTCCGAAACGGCGTCCCAGTCGTTCTCGGCAGTGCCGTTGACGACCGCGCGGGCAATGCCCGCCGACTTCAAATCGGCCAGGACACCGCCAAGATGCGGCTTCAGCGAGTCATCCTGGAGATGATTATGCGCGTCGATGAAACCGGGGCTCATCAGGGAAGGGTGCCACGTTTCGCGCAGCAGCGCAAAGCCGTTGGGCGCTGGCAGGGAAGTTGCTTTCCAAATGAACCTCGCGTTTGCGGCATGCCGGGCTTGATTTGCTCACAGTTGACCTGCGGCGCGGATAATGCACAGTTACTTATGAAATATTTCCCTCTTGTTGTTATCTCCGGAATCAGTCTGGCCGCCATGACCTTTTCCGGTTGCCAAACGCCCGGTGAAAGCGCCGGAGCGGGCGCCCTTACTGGCGCGGCGATCGGCGGTCTCGCGGGTGGACCCCGCGGTTTTGTAGCCGGAGCGCTTGCCGGGGCGGTGACCGGAGCGGTCGTGGGCAAGATCGCGGCCGAGCAACGCGGCGATTATTATTATGGCGACCGCCCGTATCACCACTACCGGTACGCACATTTGACGCAGTACCCCGGGTACGTGAGAAGCCCATACTACCCGAACGCCCTGGTGGACGTGCGCGGATTCCGAAGCGGCGACCGGATTATGGATCCGCAGAGCCGCCGGATATTTATCCTGCCGTAAGAGCCAATTGAGTTGCCAGCGGGGCCGAATGGCGGTAATCGAAGCCGACCGATGAGCCTCGCTTCCAGCGGCCCGACCGCGGGCATTCAGAACGGCGCCACTGTTCGCCGGGTGCCCGTGTTCGGTCCGGATGGCAGGGGGTGGGTTCTTCTGTTCCTCGCAGCCCTGCTGTTTCTAGGCGTCTGTCTCGGGCGGACGCTGCGCGACCCATGGGTCGAAGAAGACACTTGGTACGGTGCGGTCTATTCCCAGGCGGCGCATAATAATCTGCGCGCGGGATTGGGCGTCACCGCGGGCGTGCCCGTGACGCTGTACTTCGGGCCGCTCCCGGTCCCTCCCGATGCGTTCTATGTGCATCATCCCACGCTGTTGCCGTTGCTGGTGACGGCTGCGTTCGCCGTATTCGGGGAATCCGAAGCGGCGGCGCGGACGGTGCCGATCTTTTGTTCGCTGTTGAGCGTTTTTTGTGTGTGGATGCTGGTCCGGGACGCCCTCGGGCGGCGGGCGGCGGCGTTTGCGGCGCTCATTTTCGCAACGTTTCCGATGCAGTTGCACTACGGGGACATGGTCGATTTCGAGCCGCCCCTGCTGGCGCTGATGCTGGCAGCGCTGGTTTGCCTGCGACAATGGCGCAAGCCGGCGGGAAATCCGGCCTGGGGGTGGACTGCCGCCGCGTGCGTGTTGCTCTGCCTCTGGATGGACTGGCCGGCTTACTTGTTCGTGTTCGCGCTGGCTGCCTGGTTTTGGCGGCGCGGAATGGCCCGCGACCGGCGGTTTGCGCTGGCGCTCATCGCAATGGCGGCGGTTTCCGCGACGGTTTTCCTGCTTCAGGTCCGGCATGTAAATCCGTCGGGACTGACCGATCTGGTAACCGCGGTGAAGATGCGGCTGGGCAACGGGACGACGGCGGGGTCGTCAACGACGGCCCACCAAAACCCGGTGCATTTTACGTTCGCGCAATGGTGCGGGACGGTGGCCGGCGGGCTGGATGAAGATTTCCTGCCCCTGCCATGGCTGCTGGCGTTCGCAGGGTTGGGAGTCGTTCTCGCCCGTGCGAAACAGTCGCCCGGTTTGCGCCGGGCCGGGGCGGTGGCGCTGCTCATCGGGTCGGTCGGCGGAAGCTACATGGTCATTTTGCGCAATTGGTCGTTCATCCACGATTGGGCTTCCTTTTACCTCACGGCGCCGGTGGCGATCCTGGGCGCCGTGGCGATCGATGGCGCCCTGGGGTGGGCTGGGAAGGACCATGGGGACCACGCGCGTTTCACTCGTGCGGCAACGGTGGCGGGGATCGTCGCATTCGCTGTCGGAAGCGGCGTGGCCGGGTTGCGTCAATCGGAATCGATGCGTTCCCAGTTTCTTTTGCTGGATGGCGAGACGCCGGAACCGCGGACCCTGGCGCCCGACCTCGGCAGGTCGCTGGCTGCGATCTTCCCGCCTCAGACCAGGATTCTCTGCAATTTCGACCCCTACGGCAGCACGCTAACCTATTACGCCCAACGGATGATCCTGACCGGAATCGCCACCGCCGACGACTGGCAGACGCTGGCCGGTGACGAACCGGGACCGGTCGGCGGAGTTGTGTGGCTGGACGCGCCGGAAGCCGAAAGGCTGCTTGCCGTTCTCCCCAAAGCGGAATTGCAGCCGATGAAGGTGGACGGAGTGCGGTTGATGGTTTGGAAGGGCAACGGGAAATGAACCAGGACACCATCGCTGCCATCGCAACCCCGTTCGGGGAGGGAGCCATTGCCATCCTCCGACTTTCCGGACCGGAGGCCGTTGCGATTGCCGGCACGGTTTTTCGCGGCGGCAAGAGGACGCCGGAGCTTCAACCGCGCGTCCAGCATTTTGGCCGGGTTGTCGATGGCGCTACTGTGCTCGACGAGGTGTTGCTTTCCGTGTTTCGGGCGCCGGCCAGTTATACCGGCGAAGAGATGGCGGAGATCGCGTGTCACGGCGGGATCTTGGTAACCCGGCGCATTCTTTCGTTGCTCTTGAACCGGGGCGCGCGCATGGCGCACCCCGGCGAGTTCACCCAGCGGGCGTTCCTGAACGGGAAAATGGATCTCACCCAGGCCGAGGCGGTCATGGACCTGATCCAGGCGCAGACCGAGCTCGCGTTGCGCGCCGCCGCCGAGCAATTGGAAGGCCGGCTCGGGGCAAGGGTGCTCGAAATCCGGGAATCGCTTCTCGGCTTGCTGGCTCACCTGGAAGCGCACATCGATTTCCCGGAGGAAGACATCGAGCCGGATACGACCGCGGCGATGCTCGAACGGTTGACTGCGGCGCGGACAAAAATCGCGATCCTGCTGCGCACGGCGGATCAGGGGCGGGTCTTGCGCGAAGGCGTCCGCACGGTGATCTACGGCGAGCCCAACGTCGGAAAGTCGAGCCTGCTGAACCTGCTGCTCGGCTACGAGCGGGCTATCGTGCATGAAGCGCCCGGCACCACGCGCGACACCATCGAAGAGACGATCGATTTGCGCGGAATTCCGCTGCGGCTGGTCGATACCGCGGGTGTCCGCGAATCCTCGGACGCCGTCGAGCGCGAAGGCATCGCCCGCACGCTGCGCCATGTGGAACGCGCGGACCTCGTCTTGCACCTGGTCGACGCCAGCCGGCCCGCGACCGTCGTTGCGGACCCCGACCGGCTCCTGGTACTCAATAAGACGGACCTCGGCGAACACAGCGACTGGCAAAATGCCGATGGCGTCCGGCTTTCCTGCCTGACCGGCCAGGGGATGGATGCTCTTGCGGACGCCATTTTCGACCGGGTGATGGGGCGCGGCCTGACGATGGCCGACGCGACGGTGGCCATCAACGCCCGTCACCAGGCGTGTTTGCAAGAAGCGGACCGGTGCGCGGAAGCGGCGTGGAAAGCGCTCGCCGGCGGGCTGTCGCCGGAACTGGCAGCCATCGACCTGAGGGCCGCGCTGGATGCTGTCGGCGACGTGGCGGGCCGGGTCGATTCCGAAGCTCTCCTGGGCAGGATTTTCTCGACGTTCTGTTTGGGAAAGTAGCGCGGAAGTTCGAGCGGGAATCCGGGGAGCACACGCGCCCTCGCATGTTGGCGTCGGCGCCCTCGCCGACGCGAACTTTTGCTTTATCGAAACCACGGATTTCACGGATTGGCACGGATGAAACCTATCCGTGTTCATTCGTGTAATCCGTGAATGATCGGTTGAATGCGAGCTTCTTGAGCGAAGATGCCTTTGGCGGGGCGCCAAAGGCCGCACGCGAGGGCGCGTGCGCTCCCCGGAGCCCGGTCTCCGATGTTCCCCGTTTTCCGAGTACCGGGAGGGCTTGCCCCGCGGAGCGGGTGGGGAGAGGGGCTTCATCCTTGAAGCCCTTCTCCTCCCGCTCCGCCCCCCGCGCCGGCCCGGATCGCCGGGGCGCTCCCTCGCCCCGGTTCGGCTGGAAAATCCTTTTCCTTCGACCGCACTCCTTTGCAGCCGCGCGAATCCTTCGCGTCCGCGGTTCTCAACGGCAATCCATTGCCGCTGGCACTCCTTTGCCTGAGTCGAACATCCGGCCAAAGCTTGCCGACACAGCGGATTAAAGCCGATGACTGCGCGTCTGCCTATCGGGGCAACTCCCTGATCTTTCGGGAAACCGATCGAATTTTGAGGTTGTTCTCATTATTGAAAATGAGAGGGAGCGGCTGTCGTTTTTGAGAAACTTTGGGCATTTTTGCATTCAGAAACGTCCTCGCTGCATTCTTGGCTCGATTCATGCTCGCCAAGAGATATGCTTCTTTTCATTGAACAGAAGACAGAACCAGAATCTCGTAAAGTGGGGCGGGCGCTGCTGTCAGCGTCGCGCCCCGGCGACATTAACGCGGCGGAGCCCGGAGGCGTTCTTCAAAACTATTTGAACGAACCGCGGATTTCTGTGTCAAATGTCGCTACCAAAAATCAATTTTCCAAATCGAGTGCGCCAGAGACGCTTCCGCAAGCGTATTTCATTTTAGAAGATTTTTCAAAGACCATTTCTATGCCGGTTGAAGATACAGATTCGGGGATAAAGATTTATCTCAGAGAAATAGGACAGATTTCGTTGCTGACTCCCGAAGAGGAGATCACCCTCGCCGCGCGCATCAAGCGCGGGGACAAGGAGGCGCGCACGATCATGATTCGCGCCAACCTGCGGCTGGTGGTGAAAATCGCCCACGATTACGCAAATTTGGGATTGCCGCTGCTCGATCTCATCTCCGAAGGCAACATCGGTTTGATGAAGGCCGTCGAACGCTTTGACCCAGCCAAGGGCGGAAAGTTGAGCACCTATGCGGCGTGGTGGATCAAGCAGTCCATCAAGCGCGCCCTGGCCAACCAAAGCAAGACCATCCGCCTTCCCGTGCATCTGGTGGACAAGATCTCCAAGATGCGGCGGGTTTCGCTTCAGATGAGCGAGGAACTCGGGCGGGAGCCGACCGACGATGAATTGGCCGAGGAAGTGGGGCTTTCCAGCAGCAAGGTATCTCACCTGAAGACGGTGGCGATTCGTCCGGCCTCCCTGGACGCGCCCATCAGCGACGACGATTCCACCGCGTTCGGCGAGATCGTTGGCGACGAGGAGGCGTTGACCCCCTTCGAGCTGCTGCGGGACAAGAACCTACGGGACGAAGTGGGCGATTTGCTCGCTGTTCTCGACGAGCGGGAGAAGAAGATCATCTTTTCGCGCTTCGGACTGGACGGCGGCAAGCCGCGGACGCTGGAGGAAGTCGGCAAGAAGTTCGGCGTTACCCGCGAACGCATTCGCCAGTTGCAAAACATCGCTCTGTCCAAGCTGCGTCGGGCCCTTCAGAAGAAGGAACGCCCGGCAATCCAGGCCTACTCCGTGGAAAGCCCGGATTTCGAGTTCTCCGAAGCCGATGCGGAGGCGGTGTAGCCAAGGGCCGCGAGATTTCGGCCAAGGCGTCCCGCCTCGGCCAGCACCCGGGACGGGTGCGCTCCCCGGAACTCGCATTCCGACGCGATCAGCCGCGAAGATGCCTTTGGCGAGGGCGCCAAAGGCCGCACGCGAGGGCGCGTGCGCTCCCCGGAAGCT
>Ga0316232_1004288_pt1 | contig 12273 bp, 9 predicted proteins | sample TBHtaG_FD_206006 | JGI IMG/M metagenome (GOLD analysis project Ga0316232, IMG submission 206006) | Freshwater microbial communities from Trout Bog Lake, Wisconsin, USA - TBH18025_13 | ecosystem: Environmental > Aquatic > Freshwater > Lake > Hypolimnion/Profundal zone | place: USA: Wisconsin... | reverse complement strand
ATGCGGTGTGTTCTCCTGCGCAACTGCGCCCGCCGCAATCGCCAACCCCACCATCACAGCCGTCATCCAGCGCACTATCATCCGCATATCGGTTTCTCCTCGCCCTGCCTCTTCATCTTACGACCCTGCTGCTATTCGATAATCTCGCATGTGGTTCGTCGCGGCGAAGAACCTGCATTTGTCTCTATGCCTTGCTTAAGCCCACGGCTATAGCCGTGGGAAGGTGGGCTTCAGCCCACCGGAAGAGAAGCAAAAGCCATCCCGAACGAACCGGCAGCGATACAAATCATGCCGCCCTGCCGGGAATCTGTTATCGTTAGCATATCGGATGCACTCCTCCGCGCCAACCCGTGGCAACCTCCGCTGGGTCCTCGCCGCCCTCATCGGTCTGGTCACCTGCATCAACATCGTGGACCGCACCAGCATCTCCCTGCTCCGACCCGTCTTCGGCCCCGCCATCGGCGTCTCCACCATGCAGTACGCTCGCGTCGGCGCCATCCTCCTCGCCGCCTACACCCTCTCCCAGACCATCTCCGGACGCCTCTACGACCGCTTCGGCGCCCGCATCGGCTACACCGTCTCCATCTCCCTCTGGTGCGCCGCCGCCTGCGCCCACTCCCTCATCACGGGCTTCTACTCCTTCGCCGCCTGCAGCTTCGTACTCGGCCTCGGCGAGGCCGGCAACTGGCCCGGCGCCGCCAAGGTCATCGCCGAACAATTCCCCCAATCCGAACGCGCCATCGGCATGGCCATCTTCAACGCAGGCTCCTCCGCCGGAGGCGTCCTCGGCCCCATCGTCGTCATAGCCGTCCAGCAGTGGCTCGGCTGGCGCGTCGCCTTCGCCGTCATCGGTGCACTCGGAATCCTCTGGCTCCCCGCCTGGCTCCACTTCTACCGCACCCCAAAACCTGCCCATGAAAACCCGCAATTTCTCCATGCTCAACCCACACATTCACCACAAAACACCGCGCCGTTCTCCACGCTTTTCCGCAACCGCGCCACGTGGGCCATCCTCGCCGCACGCTTCTTCGTGGATCCCGTCTGGTGGCTTTATCTCCTTTGGTTGCCGTCTTATCTGGTCGAGGCACGCCACATCAACGTCCGCCAACTCGCCGTCTTTGCATGGTTTCCATACCTCGCCGCAGCCATCGGCGCGCTCTTTGGTGGATGGCTCGCCAAACGTCTCATCCACAAGGGTTTATCCGTCAACGCCGCGCGCCGCCTCTGCATAGCCCTCGCCGCTATCCTCATGCCTTTCGGTATCTTGGCCGCGCGCGCTGGATGCGTTACTTTAACTATTCTATGGATATCGTTGGTTCTATTCGGATTTCAGATGTGGATTGCCAACGTCCAGACCCTCCCCAGCGACCTTTTCCCCGCCGATTCCGTCGCCACCGTCGCTGGTCTGGGCGGTACCGCTGCGGGCGTAAGTAGCTTGCTTTTCAACCTCTTCACCGGATTCCTAGTGGTGCACTTCGGCTACGCCAGCGTCCTCACCATCGCCGGCATTCTCTCCCCCATCGGCCTCATTTTTCTCTTCGTTCTAATGCCCACAATCCCAACCGCAACACTAACACTCAAAAGGAGTTAACATGTCCCTCTTCACCAATCAACTCGTCCTCGTCTTCGGTGGCGCCCGCGATATAGGCCGCGCCTGCTCCGTCGAACTCGCCCGCCAAGGTGCTTTCGTTTGTTTCACTTACAACTCCGGCGGCTCCGAAGAAACCCTCGAGGCCATCCACAACGTCGGCGGCGAGGGCCTCGCCTTCCGCGTAAACGCTTTAGATACAACAGCTGTGCGCAACTTCGCTACCGAAGCTACCAAGCGCTCCGGCCGCAAGATCTCCTCCCTCGTCAACGTCGTCGGCGGCCTCATCGCCCGTAAACCTATGGAAGAAATGGATGATAGCTTCTGGAACCATGTGTTTGCAGTCAACGTCACGTCCACCTTCGCCATGACCCAGGCCGCCCTCCCCCTCATGCTCGACGGCGGTTCCATCGTGAACTTCTCCTCCCAGGCCGGCCGTGACGGCGGCGGTGCCGGTGCCGTCGCCTATGCCAGCACCAAAGGCGCCATCATGACCTTCACTCGCGCTCTAGCTAAAGAACTTAGCGCCCGCCGCATCCGCGTCAACTGCGTCTGCCCAGGCATGATAGCCACCAAGTTCCACGACGATTTCACCAAGCCAGAGGTGCGCGCGCGGGTTGCCGCCTCCGTCCCCCTGGGTCGTGAAGGCCGCGCCGAAGAGGTAGCAAACCTTGTCACGTTCCTCGCCTCCAACCAGTCGCCCTACGTCAATGGCACATGCGTGGACATCAACGGCGGCACGCTCTTCAGCTAGTGCTCAACAATTGCCCCACTCGCCGATGCCGTCCCCAAGACGGCATCGGCATTTTTACAGTGCGTAAAATGTTCCCATGATTGATTTGCGCAGCGACACATGCAGCCGTCCTACTCCGTCCATGCGGCAGGCAATGGCCGCAGCCGAGGTAGGTGACGACGTATACAGCGACGACCCAACCGTCCGCCACCTCGAGGAGACCGCTGCTGCGTTGCTCGGCAAAGAGGCCGCGCTCTTTGTGCCCTCCGGCACCATGTGCAACCAAATTGCGTTACGGGCGCACACAGAGTTGGGCGACACGGTACTCCTCGACGACCTTGCTCATATCTATCGCATCGAGGGCGCCTCGACCGCGTCCATCTCCGGCGTAGTGCCACGACTGCTTCCGGCAATTCGAGGAGTATTCACGGCGGATAGCGTTGTTTCTGCTCTTCCTCTCGATCATCCTTTCTTCCCCAAATCAGTTCAGTCTCCGGTCAAACTGCTTTGTGTGGAGAACACGCACAACTTCGCCGGCGGCGCAGTCTGGCCTGTTGCTGCTCTCAATTCAGTCGCGGCTGCAGCCGTCAAGAACGGCATCAACACACACATGGACGGCGCGCGCCTTTGGCACGCATCCGTGGCTACTGGCGTGCCGGAGTCCACACTCGCCGCACGGTTTAACACTGTCAGTGTCTGCTTCTCCAAGGCACTCGGTGCGCCTGTGGGGTCTTGCCTGGCCGGACCGGTGTCGCTCATCCGCCGTGCACGCCGCATACGCCAGATTCTCGGCGGCGGCATGCGTCAGTCCGGCATACTCGCTGCCGGCGCGCTACATGCGCTTGAACATCACCGTCCACGCCTGCACGAAACTCACTCGTTCGCCCGCCGCTTCACCGAAGGCATCGCGCATCTACCGGGGATTGAACTTGATCCGGCGACAGTCGAGACCAACATCGTTATTATCGGGCTAAAGGGGATCTCATCTGTAGCATTTGTCGAGGAGGCTCACCGCCGTGGACTCTTCGTTCTTCCCTTCGGCCAGAACGCGGTTCGCGCCGTTCTCTATCTGGATATCACTAACGCCGATGTAGAAAGGGCCATCGCCATCGTCGGAGAGACGACCGAGGCTCTCAGCGCCCAGGTGCAGCGGCAGTAGATTCACGCACCACCAGCCGGCATCCCATTACCACGCGGCGCGGCTTGCCCTTCACTTGTTCCTCTATGCGTTCCAGCAGCATGCGTGCCGCCGTCCTTCCCTGCTCCAGAATGGGTTGGGCGATGGTGGTCAGTGGAGGTGTGGTGAAGGCCGCCATGCGTACATTGTCGAAGCCGGCCACAGCCACGTCAGCCGGAACCCTCAGCCCCAGCGATTGCGCGGCATGCAACGCACCGACAGCGGCAAAATCGTTGCGTGCAAAGACAGCCGTAGGTCTTTGCTTCTGACGCATCAGTTCCATCATGCCTTCGAAACCGTCCTGCTCCGTGGCAAAGGCCGGCACCTTCACCTCACGCACTACGTACTCCTCACGATACGGAATTCCAGCCTCGGTCAGCGCCTCGCGGTATCCCTGAAGCCGCAGTGGAACACGATCTCCCCGGCCAGCCGTGCCAATATAAGCGATGCGCCTGTGCCCCAATTCGATCAGGTGACGCATCATCAACTTGGCTCCGTTGACATGATCCACCGTAACTGAATCCACGCCGGAAACGCCTGCGCGCCCCACAGTCACAATCGGGATATGCTGGCGCGCATAATCGGCCAGCGCACGGTCACCCTCAGCAGTCCCCCACGTGGTCACCAACAGCCCGTCAACACGGTGATCCACAAACGACTCCAACGCACGCAGTTCATGTTCCACACTACCGCCGGATGCGCTCAGGTATACCGTGTAGCCCTCGACCTCCATAATCTCCCGAACCCCGGATACCAATTCGCTCACGAATGGATTGGCAGTGTCCGGCAGCACCACGCCGATGGCGCGCATGCGCTTGCCTTTCAACTGTCTCGCAAGTACGTTGGGGCGGTAACGCAGCTTGAGCGCGGCCTTCAGCACCAGCTCGCGCACCTCTTTGCTGACGTAGCCGCTGCTATTGATGGCGCGCGAAGCCGTCATGGGCACAACGCCCGCCAGCTTTGCCACATCCGCCAGCGTCGCCTGCCGCCTGACCTTTCCCTGTTGGGCTGGAGACCTCATCGCCACCATCCTATACGAAGGCAGGCGTTACCATTGCGCCAATGGCATCGTGCACCGCAAAGGTATAAACTTTCGTTTTCGGCCAGAGATTATCCGGCCCGGAGCATTGCTCATGGATGTCAATCACTCTTCCCCCTCAGGAATCAGCACAACCGCCGTGCCCGTGGAGCTTTACGGACGACGGCTCGAGCCCAACCGCCGCATTCCACTTAACCTCGACTGGATTGACGAGGTCCGCGTCAACACCAGCGCGGTCGAGCGCCGTGCAGCGACCATCGGAACCCGACGCACGGTCAAGAAGGACTGGCAGACCGCCTGGCTGCTACGCGCCATCTCCTGCATGGACTTGACCACTCTCTCCGGAGACGACACGGTCGAGCGCGTCCGCCGCCTCTGCGCCAAGGCCCGTCGCCCCGTCGAAGACCGCATCATCCGCGCGCTCGGTGTCGAGGAGCTCAACCTGCACGTCGGCGCCGTCTGTGTTTACCATAACTTCGTCGAGACGGCCGTCAAGGCGCTGGAAGGCTCCGGCATCCCTGTCGCTGCCGTCTCCACCGGCTTCCCGCACGGACTGTCGCCGCTCATCGAACGCGTCAACGAGATTCGCCGCTCGGTGGAATCCGGCGCCAGCGAAATCGACATCGTCATCACCCGTGCACACGTCTTCGGTGGCGAATGGAACGCGCTCTACGACGAGGTGGCCGCCTTCAAGGAGGCCTGCGGCCCCGCGCACATGAAGGCCATCCTCGGCACCGGCGATCTGCTCACGCTGCGTAATGTGGCGCGAGCCTCGGTGGTTGCCATGCAGGCCGGTGCCGACTTCATCAAGACATCCACCGGCAAGGAGGCCGTCAACGCCACGCTGCCTGTCTCGTTGGTCATGGTGCGCGCCATACGCGAGTACGCCGAGCGCACCGGCTACGCCGTCGGCTTCAAGCCCGCCGGTGGCATCAAGACCGCCAAGCAGGCGCTCGACTGGCTCTCGCTGATGAAGGACGAGTTGGGCCGCCCGTGGCTGGAGCCCTCTCTCTTCCGCTTCGGCGCCAGTTCCATGCTCGCCGACATCGAACGCCAGCTCGAACACTGCGTCAGCGGCCGCTACGCCGCAGACTACCGCCACCCCATCGCTTAGTTCAGGAGAACGCCCGTGTCCACATCCATCGTCGAAAAGTTTCACTCCATGGAGTACGGCCCCGCGCCAGAGGACTCCAAAGAAGTTGATGTTTGGCTTGACAGCCACAAACGTGCCTTCGGTCTTTACATCAACGGCGCGTGGACCAAGCCGGGCAAGACCGTCGCTGTCAACAACCCCTCCACCGGCGACAAACTCTCCGACGTCACCAGCGCCACGGCCGCCGACATGAACGCCGCCGTCGCCGCCGCGCGCAAGGCCCTGCCCAAGTGGCAGAAGCTGAGCGGCCACCAGCGCGCACGCTACCTGTACGCTCTGGCGCGGCTGGTGCTCAAGCACTCCCGCCGTCTGGCCGTGCTGGAGTCCATGGACAACGGCAAGCCCATCCGCGAATCGCGCGACATTGATATCCCGCTCGTCGCCCGTCACTTCTACCATCACGCCGGATGGGCACAACTACTAGAGCAGGAGTTCCCCGGCTACTCCGCTTGCGGTGTCGTCGGGCAAATCATTCCGTGGAACTTTCCGCTGCTGATGTTCGCCTGGAAGGTTGCGCCTGCGCTGGCCGCTGGCAACACGGTCGTCATCAAGCCCGCCAACTACACGCCCATGACGGCGCTCGCCTTTGCCGAACTTGCCCACGAGGCTGGACTCCCCGCCGGCGTGCTCAACGTCGTCACCTGCGACCGCCACGTCGGTACCGTGCTGGTCGAGCATCCAGACGTGGACAAGCTCGCCTTCACCGGCTCGACCGAGGCCGGACGCCTCATCCGCAAGTCCAGCGCAAACTCCAGCAAGAAGCTCTCACTCGAACTCGGCGGCAAGTCGCCCTTCATCGTCTTCGACGATGCCGACCTGGACAGCGCCGTCGAGGGACTAGTGGACGCCATCTGGTTCAATCAGGGGCAGGTCTGCTGCGCCGGTTCGCGCCTGCTGGTACACGAGCGTGTGGCCGAGACGCTCTACGCCAAAATCCGCGCGCGCATATCCACGCTCCGCGTCGGCCCTCCGCTGGACAAGGCCATTGACATCGGCGCCATCGTGGACCAGCACCAGCTCGACCGCATCCGCGAGTACGTGGCCAAGGGCGTGGCCGAAGGCGCCACTTGCTTCCAGCCCGACCTCAAATTGCCCGCACGGGGACTCTACTATCCGCCCACATTGCTCACCGGCGTGGCACCTGCCGCAACGGTTGCGCAGGAGGAGATCTTCGGCCCCGTGCTGGTCTCCATGACCTTCCGCACTCCGGCTGAGGCCGTCGAGCTTGCCAACAACACAGTCTACGGCCTCGCTTCCACCGTCTACAGCGAGAACATCAACGTTGCGCTCGACGTCGCATCGCAGATCAAGGCAGGCGTTGTCTGGATTAACTGCTCCAATCAGTTCGACGCCTCCTGCGGCTTCGGCGGCTACCGAGAGTCCGGCTACGGCCGCGAGGGCGGACGCGAGGGCATGTACGAATACCTCGTCCCCGAGTGGCTACACAAGGCGAAGAAGACTGCTGCGCTGCCGCCTTCCGCCGCGCCCACCGGCACGACCGAGCCCGCCGGAATCGACCGCACCATCAAGCTGTACATCGGCGGAAAGCAGGCGCGCCCCGACGGTGGCTACAGCTATTCCGTTTACGACGCCAAGGGCAAACTCGTTGGTGACGCCCCGCTCGGCAACCGCAAGGACATCCGCAACGCCGTCGAGGCTGCTCGTGCTGCATCCAAGTGGGCCAAGCAGTCCGCGCACAACCGCGCTCAGATTCTCTTTTACATCGCCGAGAACATGATTCAGCGCCGCGACGAGCTGATCGCCAAGCTCTCTGCGTTTGTCGGCAAGAAGGCCGCCGCGTCTGAGGTGGATTGCTGCATCCAGCGCACCTTTGCCTACGCCGGATGGGCCGACAAGTTCGACGGCTCCGTTCACAACCCTCCGGGCCGCAACGTCACACTGGCCATGAACGAGCCGGTGGGCGTCATCGGCATCCTCGCGCCGGAGGAGTCGCCGCTGCTCGGTCTGCTCTCTCTCGTCCTGCCGGCCATCGCCGTCGGCAACACCGTCGTCGCCGTGCCCAGTGAGCGTTACGCCACCATCATCGCCCACCTGTATTCCATCTTCGACACCAGCGACCTGCCCGGCGGTGTCGTCAACCTCGTCGCGGGTCGTCCTGCTGAACTCGCCAAGACCATCGCCGAGCACGACGGCGTGGAGGCCGTGTGGTGCTTCCGCGACTTCGAACAATGCACCGCCGTGCGGCTGGCCAGCATCGGCAACATGAAGCAGACCTGGTGCGGCGACGGACTTGCTATCGACTGGAACTCCACCGAGCAGGGCGAAGGCCGCTACTTCCTGCGCCACGCCTGCCAGGTCAAGAACATCTGGGTTCCATACGGCGAGTAGTCTGTTCTTATGCGCCGCCTACTACTTGCCTTCACACTCACGCCAGCGCTATTTGCTCAGGCACACGATACTCGCACGCCCGAGCACATGCCCACGGATGCAGTCACCGCACATCCGCCCGCCTGTTACGTAGACAAGGACACTGGCCACCGCGTGCTGCGCCTGACGCCCGAACAGAACTCCGCCAGTGCCTACTTTAACTACAGCGTCTACTCGCCCGACGGACGAGAGATGGTCTACACCACGCCCGACGGTTTCAGCGTGCTCGACCTCGCCACCCTCAAGAGGCGAGAGATCGTCCACGGCGACGTGCGCATCATCGGCACGGGGCACAAGACTGCGCGTGTCTTCTACGTCCGCCCGGACCAGAATGCAGTCTTTGTCACTGACCTGGCCGGTAACAAGGAGAAGCGCCTCGCCGCATTACCCAAAGATGCCGCCGTCTTCACCCTCAACGCCGATGAGTCGCTGGTCGCCGGCACCTATCCCGAAGGCAACGCCGCCGATCCGGCCGACTCCTACTTCGGCCCACACGCGCATCCCACGCTCAGCAAGGGCAAACTGATGGAGATGAGGCTGGCCGCCCGCATCCCCACGGCCATCTTCACGCTCAATCTCAGCACCGGCGAAGTGAAGGTTCTACAACACACCACCGACTGGATTGGCCACATGCAGTTCTCGCCCACCGACCCGACGCTGCTGCTCTACTGCCACGAGGGCCCGTGGGACAAGGTGGACCGCATCTGGCTCATACACACTGACGGCACCGGCAACCGCCTGCTGCATACCCGTTCCATGCCCATGGAGATTGCCGGCCACGAGTTCTGGAGTTGGGACGGCCGCTACGTCCTCTATGACCTTCAGCGCCCGCGCTCGAAGAGCTTCTTTCTGGCTCAGGTGGACGTCAAGACCAACGAACGCACCTGGTACGAGATGCAGCGCGACGAATGGAGCATCCACTTCAACATCAGCCGCGACGGCAAACTCTTCGCGGGCGACGGCGGCGACCCCGGCCAAGTGGCAAAGGCCGAAAACGGTGAATGGATTTGGATCTTCCACCCCGAGCTTACCGGCAAGACCGTTGACTCACCCGACGGCCCGGTACACATGGGAATCCTCCACGCCGAGCCGCTCGTCAACATGAGCGGCCATAACTACCATCTCGAACCGAATGTTCGCTTCACGCCCGAGGACAAGTGGATTGTCTTTCGCTCGAATTTGTTCGGCCCCACCTACGTCTTCGCCGCCGAGGTGGAAAAGACCGGCAAGCCCTGCCCAGCCAATTAGCTCGTCTGCTTGTGCTTGGCCCGCTCCCGCGGGTGCGGAACCTTGATCCACGCCATGCCGGCCGCCTTCGCTGCGGCAACCCCCATATCGGTGTCCTCGAAGACCAGACACTGCTCTGGCTTTACGCCAAGCCTTTCGGCGGCAATCAGGAATGGCTCTGGATCCGGCTTGGGGCGCGTGTAGTCCTCTGCGCCCACCAGCACTTCGAAGCGGTCGAGCAACCCGATGGCTTCAAGCGAAGCTACGATGGACTCCCGACGGCTGCCAGATACCACCGCAAACGGAATCCGTCCGTGGCTCAGGTCAATATGCTCCTTCACCTCCGGCACAGCCTCCAGCTTCGGCAGAATCTCGTAGTACAGCCCCTCCTTGCGCCGCTCCACCTCGGCCACTGGCATATCCAGTCCGTGCAGCTTGTTCAGAGTGCTAATGATGTCGGCCACGGGCATACCGCCCAGTGAGTAAAACAGGTCCTCATCGAACGCGCAGTCCCACTCGCCCAGCGCCGTCTTCCACGCCACATAGTGCAACGGCATCGAGTCCACAATCGTCCCGTCACAGTCGAACAGGTAGGCTTTGAACTCGCCAGCAGGCAGCTTCAGTTTCATGCTCATTTCTTTATTTTCTCCCATCCCGCGCTCCATAAGACGAAGCTTGTGGAATCTCCCTCTGGAGGGCTATTCTTCAATGGAAAGTTTCAACCATCTTTCCAGCAACAGAACGGAGAACGATGAGCTCTCATAATCCAGACTTTGTCCGTCCCGAAGGCAAGACCAACCAGCGCTGGGTCATATGCGCCCTGCTCTTCTTTGCCATCACCATCGTCTACCTCGGCCGCGGTGTCGTTAGCTTTCTGGAGCCGTCTCTGGAAGGCACCGTCCCCGGCATGACCTCCGGCCACGGATACATCCCCGGTCTCACGGCTGCTCTTTACGGCCGTATCGCAGGTTGCTACATGCTCGCGTACGCCGTAGGTATGGCGCTGGCGGGTGTTCTGCTAGACAAGCTCGGTACGCTCCGCGCCTTCACGCTTGCGCTCATCTTCTGGATTACCGCGTTAATGCTGCTCGGATCTTCTGTTTCCGTCCTCACTTTCGGTATATTTATGTTCCTGCTCGGCATCGGTGAGGCATCCAACTTCCCTGCCTGCATCAAGACCGTGGCCGAATGGTTCCCCAAGCGTGAACGCGCCACAGCCACCGGCATCTTCAATGCAGGCTCCAACTTCGGCGCCATCATCGCCCCCGTCATCGTCGCCTTCCTCGTCTTCCACTTCGGATGGCGTGGGGCATTTCGCGCCAGCGGACTGCTCGGCATCATCTGGCTTGCATTCTGGCTCTTGAACTATCGCCACCCCGAACAGTGCCACCGCGTCGGCCAGCAGGAGCTTGACCTCATCCTTAGCGATCCGGTCGAGAAGGTTCAGCGCCTTCCCTGGTCGCGCATCGTCGGTTACAAGGCGACGTGGGCCTTTGCCATCGGCAAGTTCCTCACCGACGGCATCTGGTGGTTTTATCTCTTTTGGCTGCCCCACTACCTCTCCGACGCCTATCACCTTGACCTCAAGGCCAACCGCCTGCCGGTCATCACCGTTTACGCCATCTCCGCCATCGGCTCAGTGGGCGGCGGATCAATCTCTTCCGCTCTCATCAAACGCGGCAAGTCCGCCAATGCCGCTCGCAAGACGGCCTTGCTCATCTGTGCGCTGGCGGTTGTTCCTGTTATCTGCGCCCCTTTCCTTCATAATCTTTGGGGCGTTGTCGCTCTCATTGGGCTGGCTACCGCCGCACATCAGGGCTGGTCGGCTACCCTCTTCACCCTGCCCTCCGATATGTTCCCCAAATCGGCCGTAGGCAGCGTCACTGGCCTTGGCGGGATGATTGGAGCAGGTGGCGGCGCAATCATGCACGTGCTGGTTGGCCATCAGGCTGAAACTCACAATTACATTCCGCTCTTTGCCTACGCCTGCTCGGGCTATCTGCTGGCCCTGCTTATCATTCACATCCTCATCCCCAAGCTGACGCCCGTGAATGTCGAGTAGGCTCCACTCAACCCCTCTACAAGACCATCCCCCGGCTCCGGCCGGGGGATTTGTTCTTGCTTTGCTCTTGTTCCTGCTACGTGATAATCTTCGCATACCAATTGTAGGACCACCTAATCCAATGGCTAAAACCACAACAACCACCGCCTCCAAACACAGCCAACTCACAATGCAAGTGGTGGACCACATTCGCTCGCTCATCGAGTCCGGAGAATTGCGTTCCGGCGATCGTCTTCCGCCCGAACGCGAACTGGCCCGCAAACTCAAGATCAGCCGCTCCAGCCTTCGCGCCGGACTCGGCTTCCTCTCCGCCATGGGCGTACTCAAGAGCCGCCATGGCGCCGGCACATTCGTTGCCACAGGCCCACCGCAGCTCGATTCCAGCTCCCTGACAGTCCTAGGCGCACTGCACGGTTTTCAGCCCTGGCAAATGTTCGAAACCCGCATGGTGCTGGAACGCGCCCTGGCCGCATTGGCAGCCGAGCGCGCCACAGACGAGCATATCGCAGCACTTGCCGATGAAGTCGCCGAGATGTACGCCGCCATCGAAGACCCGCAGGAGTACCTCATCCACGACGTGCGGTTCCATCGCACGATAGCCGTCGCCAGCGGCAACCCTATTCTGGCAGCCCTTATGGAGACCGTCACAGCCGCCCTCTACGACCGCCGTCGCCACTCCGTCTCCGGCGCCATTGACCTCAAAGAGTCCGCTGAAGCCCACCGCATTATTTACCGTGCTATCCGTGCCGGTAAGCCCGAGCAGGCTCGCATCGCCATGGACCAGCACCTCAATCAGGCGCGCGTCGCCCAAGCCTCCGAACCCACCGCAGGAGCCGCAGTAATGGGCGAACCACCCGCCCCAACACGGCTGCGTCCCTCGCGCTCCAAGTCGTCGGCGCAGGCTAA
>Ga0316232_1004283_pt1 | contig 12281 bp, 8 predicted proteins | sample TBHtaG_FD_206006 | JGI IMG/M metagenome (GOLD analysis project Ga0316232, IMG submission 206006) | Freshwater microbial communities from Trout Bog Lake, Wisconsin, USA - TBH18025_13 | ecosystem: Environmental > Aquatic > Freshwater > Lake > Hypolimnion/Profundal zone | place: USA: Wisconsin... | reverse complement strand
GTGTTCGTCGGGGGGAGTGTTGTCGGGCAGCTTTCGTTCGGCCTTTTGATCGCACTCGCACTCGACGCCGGTGCAAAACGGAAACTGCCCGGAGTTACCTTCGTGCGGGTCGCTGTTCTGGCGACCTGGATCATTCCCGGCGTCGCTTCGGGGATCACTTGGCAATTGATTTTCAGCGAGTCGCGGGTTGGATTCTTGAACGGCGTCCTCAATGCCGCCGGCATGCGCTCCATCGCGTGGCTTTCCGACCCCGACATCGCGATCTGGTCGGCTACCTTGGCGAATATATGGCGTGGCACCGCGCTGAGCATGATCCTGCTCTATGCGGGCCTTCAACTGATTCCCGGCAGTCTTTACGAGGCTGCCGCAATTGATGGTGCCGGACGGTTTCAGGCATTCCGCTACATCACGTTGCCGCAACTGAAACCGATCCTGTTGATCAACGTCATCCTCGTCACGATTTTTTCCCTGAACACCTTCGACCTGGTGCTCCCGCTCACCGGTGGCGGGCCCGGCCGTTCGACCGAGGTCCTGGCGCTCGCCGTCTACAACACGGTCTTCCACGATTTCAATCTCGGAGAAGGCAGTGTGCTCGCCGTCATGATGCTGTTGATCGGCCTCGGCATGACCGCAGGCTACGCCCGGCTGCTCCGGTGAGGCCGATCGGATGAGTCTGCTCCCCGGCGGCCGCCGCGCTACCGCGATCGGCCTTTATCTCGCTTACGGCGGCATCTTGCTGTTTTTCATGCTGCCGCTGCTATGGTTGCTTTCGCTCTCCGTGCGCGGCCCGGCGGAAATATTCGTCAGCGAACTGCGACTGATTCCGCGGGAGCCGACACTCATCAATTTCGCCCAAGTGCTGCAAATCCGGCAGTTTCCGTTGTACCTGTTGAACGGCCTGAAACTTGCCGTCGGCGGCGCCGCCGGTGCGGCCTTGATTGCGGCGCCGGCCGCCTACGCTTGCTCGCGCTTTGACTTCAAGGCAAAGAAGGCAGCGCTGTTTGCCGTGCTGGCCTTCCAGATGATCTCACCCCTGGTGGTGATGGTGCCGCTCTACCGCTACATGGATTCGCTGGGCCTAACCGAAAGCCACGCCGGAGCGCTCATCATCTATGTTGCCATTGCCTCGCCGATGTCGACCTGGCTGATGAAGGGTTTTTTCGACGGATTGCCGCCGGAGCTTGAGCAAGCGGCGATGATCGACGGTTGCACGCGCTTCGGGGCGTTCCGGCGGATCGTGTTGCCGCTGAGCGTGCCGGGGCTTGCCGCCGCCTTCATTCTGACCGCGATCATGGGTTGGTCGCAGTTCATCGTGCCGTTCATTTTGCTGAGCAAGCCCGACCTGCTGCCGATCTCGGTGGGCATCTACAACCTGCTTGGCACCTACACCGGGTCCGCCACGCAACTGGTCGCCGCGGCCAGCGTACTGTCGCTGCTTCCGGCTATTGTGGTGTTCCTGGTCTTCCAACGCTTTATCGTCGGCGCACTCACGGCCGGAGCTCTCAAGGAATAAGGACGCATGCCATGATCGTCGTACACATGGTCGGAAACGCGCATATCGACCCCGTTTGGCTGTGGGGCTGGCAGTCCGGTGTTGACGAGGCCCTGGCCACCGTCTCATCGGCGGTCGACCGCTGCGATGAGTACCCCGACTTCATTTTCGCGCGGGGCGAAGCATGGGTTTACGAGCAGGTCGAGCGGCTTCGCCCAGACCTGTTCGCGCGGATCGGCAAACTGGTGAACCAGGGCCGTTGGTCAGTCGTCGGCGGCACCTACATCCAGCCCGATCTGAACCTGCCCACTGAAGTCGGGCTGCGTCGCCAGTTCCGCAGGGGGCAGGCCTATTTCCGAGATCGTTTCGGTCTGACTCCGCGGGTCGGCTGCAATGTCGACAGTTTCGGCCACCCGGCCTTCCTGCCCGATTTGCTGGCTGAGCACGGCTGCGTCGGATACGTCGTCCGCCGGCCTGAGCCGCACCAATTCGCCATTCCGTTCAACTCCTTCCGCTGGCAGGGCGCTGGCGGGGCGGAGGTCATGGGCTTTCGCGCTATTCCCGGCTATGCGGCCGCCTTCACCGAACTCTACGGCCAGATCATGGTGGCGGTGGACAACGCCGATCCCGCACTCGGCCACACCATGTGCTTCTACGGTATCGGCAACCATGGCGGAGGGCCAACGAAAGGGCAGATCGACTGGATCATTGAGCATCGCCACGCATTTCCCGGCATCGAACTCCGCTTTTCCTGCCCGGAAACCTTCTTCGACACGATAGCCAGCAAACGCGACATGCTGCCGGTCGTGCGCGGCGAGTTGCAGCATACTTTCCCGGGATGCTACAGCGCTATGAGCGACGTGAAGCGCGCGCAACGCCACGGCGAGCAACTGATGGATCAGGCCGAGCGCATTGTTTCGCTGTGCGCGGGAAGTGAGGCCGAGAAGTCGGGATACCTCGGCAGGCTCGAGCGCGCCTGGGATGATCTGCTGTTAACCGAGTTCCACGACATCGTTACTGGTACTTCCATCCCATCGGCCTGGCCGAGTTGTCGCGCCATGCAGGGACGCGCCCGTATCGCGGCGGAAGAAGTGGTCGTGGAAGCGACCCGGCGTTGGTCATACCGCAGCCTTCCACGCGTCAACGAACATCAGATCGTCGCGATTAATTCGGACGACCAGCCCTATCGTGGCCTCGTGGAGCACGAGCCATGGCTTGACTTCGACATTTGGCACAAGCGATGGATCAGTGACCTCGACGGACATCCGCTTCCGGTTCAGGCCGTGCAACCGGAGGCCATGCAACTGGTTCCCCGCATTCTGTTCCCCGCCGAAATTGCAGCCGGTTCGGCCGGTCACTTCCTGGTACGTTCGGATGCGCGACCCGATGTCGCCACCGAGACCGATCTGACTGTCTCGCCGGACCATATTGGGAATGGTCACGTTCTCCTGCGCCTTGGTCCGAATGGCATCTCCGGCTTGACGTTTGCCGGTCGGGAACTGCTGGGCAACGAGGGTATTGGACTGCAGCTCCGCAAGGACAGCACGGACACCTGGACTTTCCATGCGGACCGTTGGGCCGAGGCAGTCGAGACGACACTATCCGCGGGTGTGTGGGTGGTGGAAGAAACCGGGCCATTACGCGCGCGCGTGCACCTCGAATCGCGCCTCGGGACCTCGCGGGTCCGCTGGACCATCAGTGTGGTACGCGGCGAGCCTAGGGTATTCTTTCGCCTCGAGGTCAACTTCGACGAGAAGTTCCGTCTGCTCCAGTTCCCCTTCCGAATGGCGAGGATGGCAAGGCGCCGCACCGACGGCGTGTTGGGAGGCGCGGTCGAGCGAGCGCTGTCGCCGGTCGAGTGGCCCGTTCTCGGTTGGTCGCGACTCACCTATGATGACTGCGAGGTCGCCCTCGTGACCAATGATGCATACAGCCTCAGCGTCGACGCAGGGCAGTGGCAGTGGACGCTGATGCGAAGCCCGCGCATGGCGTGGGGCGGTGGCTTGCCGGCGGTCTACCACCATCACGACTGGCATACCGACCAGGGCACGCACGACATGGCCTTCGAATTGTACCTGGGAACCGCACTGCCGGATGACGTGCTGCATCGGGCAACCCGTCGCCAGGCGCAGCCGCTCATCACCTTCGACCGCTACGAAGGCATGAACAGGCCGAGCTTCGGCCCCGTTCCACCGAAGGGCATATGGACCGCGGCGATGCATCGCAACATCGCGGACGGCCGGCTGCCAGAGCCGCCGGACGATGGCAACATCGCAGCGGCGTTGTGGGCGACCAGCGCTGCCAGCAAGATCGGGAAGGACTAGGCCAATGCGTCGATCGGAAGTGAACGCCTTGCTGCGAAGTGCCATGCTCATGATGGACCGCCACGGCTTCCAATTGCCGCCCTGGGCACGTTGGGGCTTGGAAGAATGGCGAAACGACACCGATCGGGCGCGGCACTGTGTTGCCAGACAGATCGGGTGGGACGTGACGGACTTCGGCTCTGGACGGTTCGCCGAGCGTGGCCTGCTGCTGCTCTGTGTCCGCAACGGACGGCTGGGCGCGCCGGATGAGCGACCCTATGCGGAAAAGATCATGATGGTGCGGCCCGGCCAGGAAACGCCGTGGCACTGTCATCGGGTCAAGATGGAGGACATCATCGTGCGTGGCGGAGGCGACCTGATCATCGAGCTCGCCCACACTGCTGACGGCGCGCATCTCGATAATGCACCGGTCGGCGTTATGGTCGACGAAGCAAGGACGGCGGTGGCTGCCGCGAGTCCCCTGGTGCTCAAGCCCGGCAGCAGCATCACGCTTCCTCAGGGACTCATGCATCGCTTCTACGGAGCACACGATACCGAGCCGGTTCTGGTGGGCGAAGTATCGGTCGTGAACGACGACCTGACCGACAACGACTTCCTCGGTGGTCTGGGCCGCTTTTCCGCGATCGAGGAGGACGAGCCGATTGCCTGTCCTCTCTGGCAGGACCTCAAGGACATCTGAGATGGGCGGCGACCCCTGGACGTTCCGGTGGTCCCACGGAGATGCTGTCGTTGAACCGCTCGGAGCCATGGTGGCGCCGGTGCGGTTCCGCTTGCCAAGCGGCCGGACGGTGCAACCGTTCGACATTTGGCCATGGGCCGACGAGCCCTGTCCTCCCGAGGAGACGCCCCTGACCGGGCTGATGGCGCGCGGAAGGGGTGATTGGAGTTGTGTGCCGTTCGGTTACCGCCGCGCCCCGGATTTGCTCCTTCCGGAATGGCGCGCCATTGCAGCGGGCGCGGACGATGGGCCCCCACACGGAGAGTCCGCAAACGGTACCTGGTCGCTCGATGTCGTTTCCGATGGTTGCCTGAGCCTCGCCATTGATTATTCTGGAAGCGGACCGGTTCGTCGGTTGCGACGGATCATCGCCGGCAAATCCGGAGCTCCGGAAATCCGGATCACCGTGGAAGTGGAAGTTCGGCGGAGCTGCCGCATTCCGATCGGCCTTCATCCGGTTTTTGCTCTGCCGGTCGTGGCAGGCGCATTCGAAATAGAGCCGGGCGATTTCGACTTCGGCATGACGTGGCCTGGCAACTTCGAGCCTGGAATCAGCGGTCTGCAAGCGGGTGCGATGTTCCGGTCGCTCGCCTCGGTGCCGCTTCGCGATGGCGCCACCGTCGATTTGAGCCGTCTGCCGCTGATCCATCCGGCAGAGGAACTGGTGCAACTGTGTCGGTGCGATGGCCAGATGGTGCTTCGCAATCACGCTGACGATTACCTGGTGCGGCTCCGCTGGGATGCGAGCGTCCTGCCGTCCTGCGTCCTATGGATCAGCAGCGGCGGGCGGCGGCATTGGCCGTGGTCCGGCCGGCATTTCGGCGTGGGTGTCGAGCCCGTGTGTGCGGCATTCGATCTCGGTGCCGATGCCTCGGCGGGAGCCAATCCGCTCGCACTCATGGGAGTGCCGACGGCGATTGCGATGACCCCTGGCAAGCCCTGGACAACCAGCTACTCGATCGCGGTCGAATCGAGTGAATGATACCGACCGACCCCAATGATGACTCTTCCATCATTGGGGTCGGTTGGTATCGCGCGCGGGGATGGTGGGGCGGCCGCGCGCAAAACCAAGACTCATAGCAACCGCCGTTGACCCACCCTATGGGTCAACACTTGGGGCGGTTGGTATGAGCGCGAGGGCCTGCCCACCGCGCCAGCCGTGGTGCGCCAGGCGAAGCGGACCGCCGCTACTTGAGTGCCCCCGCGGTCAGGCCACTGACGATTCGCCGTTGCAGGAACATGTAGAGCACGATCACTGGGGCCACGAACACCGTCGCGAAGGCCAACGCATCCGACCAGTCCGCGAAGTCCGCGCCGACGAACGAATACAGGCCGACCGGGCCGGGCTGCAGCTCCTTGCGATTCATCAGCGACAGCGGATAGACAAATTCGCCATACGCCAGCAGGAACACCAGCGAACTGACCACGATGTAGCCGGTCCGGGCCAGCGGCAGGGTGATACGGAAGAAGGCGATGAACCGCGGGCAGCCGTCCACCCGCGCTGCCTCCTCCAGCTCCACCGGGATCTGCGCGAAACTTGTGCGCAGCATGATGATCGCGAACGGCAGCACCTTGGTCGTCGTCGCCAGGATCACCGCAAACTGCGTGTTCACCAGCCCGATCTGGCGAAAGATGACGAACATCGGCGTCACCAGCAGCGGCGGCGGCAACACCTGCACGGCCATGATCGCCACCACCATCGCCGCGGTCCAGAACGTGCGAGTGCGCGCCAGCGCATAGGCCGCACCGGTCGCCAGCACGAGCGTGAGCGCGGTGACGCTGAAGCTGATGATCGCGCTGTTCTGCAGGTAGAGCCCGACGTTCTCGCGCTCGAAGATCCAGCGGAAGGCCGCCAGCGTGGGAGCGTGCGGATACAGCGTCGGAACCGCGGCGAACAACTCCGGATTGGCCTTCAGCGAGGAGATCACCATCCAGTACACCGGGAACAGATACACCGCGGCGATCGCGACACCGCCCAGCGTCAGCAGCCACGGCCGCAATGGAACCAACGCGCGCCGCATGGCGTCTCTGGCGGGGGCGGGGCCGCTCACATCGGGCGCTCCGCGTTGACGCTGCGCACGTATGCGAGCGCCACCACCAGTACGAGGGCGAACATCGCGGTGGCGATCGCGGCGCCACCACCGAAGTCGAATAGCTCGAACGACATGCGGTACGACCACACCGGAAAGATGTTGCTGCTGTCGAGTGGTCCGCCGTGCGTCATGGTGTAGATCAGGTCGAAGGCACGCATCGTGTAGACCGTGGAGAGCGACAACAGGGCGTAGATGGTCGGCCGCAGCAGCGGCAACGTGATCCAGACGAAGCGCCGCACCGGCCCCGCTCCGTCGAGCGCCGCGGCCTCGTAGATATCGGCCGGGATGCCCGCCAGCCCGGCGGCGAGCAGGATCATGTTGAACGGCGCGCCGAACCAGATGTTGGCGATCGTCACGGCGAGCAGCGACAGCGACGGATCGGATAGCCAGTAGATCTTGCCGGAAATCAGCCCGAGTCCCTGCAAAGCGTAATTGACGAATCCGCTGTCCGAGCCGAGCAGCCATTTCCATACGGCGCCGATCACCAGCGGCGGCAGCATCCAGCCCACCAGCACCAACCCGCGCAGGAAGCTGCTGGCCGGAAAGCTGAGCTGAAAGTAGAGCGCCAGCCCCAGCCCGAGCACGAACTGCACCGCCACGTTGGCGATGGTGAAGATCAGCGTGTTCTTTGCCACCAACAGGAACAGCGGATCGGCCAGCAGCTGCCGGTAGTTCTCCAGGCCGACCCATGGCCGGCTGAACGACGGCAGGTTGCCGAGCGTCACCTCTTGAACGCTCATGACCAGGTTGTAGGCGATCGGGTAGCCGACCAGCAGCAGCAGGAACAGCGCGGCCGCGCCGATCAGGAGAGCCCAAATCGTCGGCGAGTCGAGAAAGCGGTCACGCGACATCCGCCATGGTGTCGTATCGGTCGGACGACGCAGGGAAATGGACATCGCGTGCTGCTTGCCGTCGTCACATGCCTTCGATCGGATACCGCTGCAACAGCGGCGCGATCGTGGCCGAGGCGGTGGCCAACGCCTGCTGCGCCGATTGTTGGCCCGTGACTGCCTGCTGGATGGCCCGCTGCAACGCTTCGGAAATCCGCGGCCATTCCGGCGAGGGACCGCGCGGCCGGGCGTACTGCAACTGGCCTTCGAAGGCGGCATACACTTCGGCACGCGGCAAGTCGGTTGGTGGCTGCACGTCCTGCACGGCCGGCAACCGGCCGCCGGCGAAGGAGCGCGCGGCCTGCTCGGGAGCCAGCATGTATTCGATCACCTGGAACGCCGCATCGATGTTCCTGGCGCCCTTCGGGATCGCCCAGACATAGCCGCCCAATGCGGTGGCATGGATGTTCCTGCCCTCGCGCACCGGCATCGGCATGACCGTCCAGGCGAACTTCACGTCGCGCAGGATGCGCGGCAATTCCCATGGGCCGCTCAGCGACATCGCGGTGTTGCCGGCGAGCCAGGCATCGGTCATTTCCGATTGGCGCTTCACCAGGATGTCGTGCGAAGCGTAGCCCTTTTGCACCCAGTCGACCCAAAGCTGCAAGGCGGCCGCGGCATCCGGCGAGGTCAGCGTCTTCAGGCTGGCGCCGGACTGCTGCAGGAACGGCAGCCACTGGAAGGTGCCCTCCTCGGTCTGGATGGCCGACACGCCGACGCCGTATTTCCCCTTGGCCGGATCGGCGAGCTTCGCCGCCACCGCGGTCAGTTCGGCCCAGGTCTGCGGCGGCTTGGCCGGATCCAGCCCGCCCGCGCGCAGAAGGTCCTGGTTCACGTAAAACAGCAGCGTGTTCACTTCGCCCGGCACGGCGAACTGCTTGCCCTGCGAGATCGTGGTTGCCCAGGAACCAGGGAAGAAACGGTCCTTGGCCAGTATCCTGGAGGCAGCGACCCGGGCTCCGACCTCCTCCAGCACGCCCTGGCTGGCGAAGCTCGCGACGGTGGGATTGTCGATGGTGATCAGGTCGGGCACGTCACCGGTGGCGACACCCTTTACGAGTTGCTGAGAGAGTTGCCCGAACGGAATGGACTTGCCGTCGATCTGCAGATCGCTTCGGCTCGCGTTGAAGCGGGCGATGTTGATCAGCCCCGGCTCGGTCGAGTAGCCGAAGATGTGCCACAGCGAGACCGTGGTGGCGGCCCTGGCCGGCCTGGCGCCGAGCGCCAGTGAGGCGGAACCCGCCGTCGCCAAAGTGCAGAAGGTACGCCGTTTCATGCGCCAATCCTCCTTGTGTGCGCTGGCCATACGCCGCGCTTTGCCATCAGTTCAGCCGTGCTGCAAGTAGTCGCGCGACATCGGCCCGAGGCCGGGACAACGACACCGCGCGCGCCGCTCGCCGTCATCACATGCCTTCGATCGGATACCGCTGCAACAGCGGCGCGATCGTCGTCGAAGCGGTGGCCAGCGCCTGCTGCACCGATTGCTGGCCGGTGACCGCCTGCTGGATGGCCCGCTGCACGGCATCGGAGATCTGCGGCCAGACCGGAGACGGGCCACGCGGCCGGCTGTACTGCAACTGTGCCTCGTAGGCGGCGTAGACGTCCGCGCGCGGCAGGTCGGCCGGCGGCTGCACGTCACGCACCGCCGGCAGCCGGCCGCCGGCGAACGAACGGGCGGCCTGTTCAGGCTGCAGCATGTATTCGACCACCTGGAAGGCGCCGTCGATGTTCTTCGCGCCCTTGGGAATCGCCCAGACATAGCCGCCGAGGGTGGTGGCATGGATGTCCTTGCCATCGCGCACCGGCATCGGCGTGACCGTCCAATCGAACTTCACGTCGCGCAGGATACGCGGCAATTCCCACGGGCCGCTCAGCGACATCGCGGTGTTGCCGGCGATCCAGGCATCGGTCATTTCCGACTGGCGTTTCACCAGCATGTCGCGCGAGGCGTAGCCCTTCTGCACCCAGTCAACCCAAAGCTGCAAGGCGGCCGCGGCATCCGGCGAGGTCAGGGTCTTCAGGCTGGCGCCAGATTCCATCAGGAACGGCATCCACTGGGCGGTGCCTTCCTCGGTCTGGATGGCGGAAACGCCGACACCGTATTTCCCCTTGGCCGGATCGGCGAGCTTCGCCGCCATCGCGGTCAGGTCCGACCAGGTCTGCGGCATCTTCGTGGGGTCGACGCCGCCGGCCCGCAACATGTCCCGATTGACGTAGAACATCAGCGCGTTGACTTCCCCAGGCACGGCGAACTGCTTGCCCTGCCAGATCGTGGTCGCCCAGGAACCAGGGAAGAAACGGTCCTTGGCCAGTATCCTGGAGGCGGCGACCCGGGCTCCGACCTCTTCCAGCACGCCCTGGCTGGCGAAGCTCGCGACGGTGGGGTTGTCGATGGTGATCAGATCGGGCACGTCACCGGTGGCGACACCCTTTACGAGTTGCTGAGAGAGTTGCCCGAACGGAATGGACTTGCCGTCGATCTGCAGATCGCTGTGACTCTGGTTGAAGTGGCCGAAATTGATCAGCCCCGGCTCCGTCGAGTAGCCGAATATGTGCCATATCGACACCGTGCCCGTGGCAGCCCTCGCCGGCCGGGCGCCGAACGCCAGGGCAGCGGAACCAGCCGTCGCCAAAGTGCAGAAGGTACGCCGTTTCATGTACCGATCCTCCCTATGCGCGTCGGCAAAACGCCACGCGCCTTGCGGTCAATGCGGCCGCAGCGCCACACCCGTCGCGGCGTCGAACCACTGCAGCCGGCCTGGCGCGAAAGCGACCGCTAGCTCGCTGCCACGCACCAGATGCGCATGGTCGCGCTGGCTGGCGACCAACGGCTGGCCGGCGAGGTCGCACACCACGATGGTGTCGGCGCCGGTCGGCTGCACTTCCAGCACGCGCGCAAGGCCGTTGCCACCGCCCGCCGCGGGGTCGAACAGCACATGTTCGGGCCGGACTCCCAAAATCACTGCCTGGCCCGCCGGTGCCGGCGGGAGCAGGCCGGCGAGGCGGGTACCCGGGTCAAGCACGAACCCGCCGTCGGGCGCCACCGTGCCTGGCATCATGTTCATCGATGGCGAACCGATGAAGCCGGCGACAAAGACGTTGGCAGGCCGGTCGTACAATTCCTCCGGCGTGCCAATCTGCTCGATGCGCCCGCCGTTCAGCACGACAATACGATCGGCCATGGTCATCGCTTCGATCTGGTCGTGCGTGACGTAGATCGAGGTCACCTGTAGCCGGCGGTGCAGCGCCTTGATCTCGGTGCGCATGTGCACCCGCAATTTGGCATCGAGGTTGGACAGCGGCTCATCGAACAGGAACAGGACCGGCGCGCGCACCATGGCGCGCCCCATTGCCACGCGCTGCCGCTGGCCGCCGGAAAGCTGGGTCGGACGGCGTTCGAGGTAGTCGGCGAGATTGAGCGCGGTTGCCGCCTCGGCGATCGCCGCCTCGATCACCGTGCGCGGCTGGCGGCGCATGCGCAGCCCGAAGCTCATGTTGCCGAACACCGACATGTGCGGATAGAGCGCGTAGCTCTGGAACACCATGGCGACATCGCGGTGCATCGGCGGCACCTCGTTCATCCGCCGGCCGCCGATCAGGATGCTGCCGCCGGTAGGTGCCTCGAGGCCCGCGATCATGCGCAACAGCGTCGATTTGCCGCAACCGGAGGGGCCGACGAGAGCGACGAATTCCTGGTCGCTGATGTCGAGGTCGAGCTGTTCGATGACACGCTGGGTGCCGAAATGTTTCTCCAGCCCCCGCAGGCTGACGCTGGCCATTGCTCCTCCCGGCGACGCCGGACCGCGCCGTCCCCGCCCCGACGCACACGGCTGCGGGCGGACCGTCGGTCATTGGACATCTGGCCTTGCATACGGGGACCACCCTATGCTGTCAACAGAATCGATTGTGGAGTACAATGTTCCGGTGAACCTGTCCCAGTTCGCCAGTACCATCGGCCTGTCCATGAGCACCGTCTCGCGTGCCCTCAACGGCTACGCCGATGTCAACGCGGAGACCCGCCGCCGGGTCGAGGAAGCCGCCGAGCGGTTTGGCTACCGTGCCAGCGCCGTCGGCCGCCGGCTGCGCACCGGCCGCGCCGAAGCGATCGGCTTCCTGCTGGCCCCGCCGCGCGGATCATTCGCCAACTTCTTCGCCCTCGAACTGCTCGCCGGCATCGACGAGGCACTGCGCGCGACCGACTTCCACCTGGTGGTGACCACCGCGAAGTCCGAGCAGGACGAGTTCGACTGCCTGCGCCGTATGGTGGAGCAACGCCAGGTCGAGGCCATGTTGTTGTGCCGCACCCGGCGCACCGACGAGCGGCTGATCTGGCTGCTGCGCCAGCACTATCCGTTTGCCGCCGTCGGCCGCAGCGAAACGCCCGAGCCGTTTGCCTCCGTCGATATCGACCATGCCGCGAGCGCCCGCATGGCATGCGAACGGCTGTTCGGCCTCGGCCATCGCCGCGTCGCACTGATCAACACGCCGGCCAACCTGATGTTCAGCGCGCATGCGCGGCAAGGCTACGAACAGGCGCTGCTGGCGGCGGGGCTTCGGCGCAGTCGCGCCCTGGTAGTGCACGCGGAAATGACCGAGGCGGCCGGCCATGCCGCTGCGCGTGCCTTGCTGGCGCGCGCAGCGCCGCCGACGGCGCTGATCTGCGGCGACGACGTGCAGGCCCTCGGGGCGCTGCGGGCGCTGGCGGACGGCGGCATGTTGGCCGGCGGCGATGTCGCGGTGATCGGCTGCGGCGACAGCCCGATG
>Ga0316232_1004282_pt1 | contig 12282 bp, 24 predicted proteins | sample TBHtaG_FD_206006 | JGI IMG/M metagenome (GOLD analysis project Ga0316232, IMG submission 206006) | Freshwater microbial communities from Trout Bog Lake, Wisconsin, USA - TBH18025_13 | ecosystem: Environmental > Aquatic > Freshwater > Lake > Hypolimnion/Profundal zone | place: USA: Wisconsin... | reverse complement strand
ATCAATGATGATGACATTGTCATAGCAGTCCACGTTGTACCGTTAGTTGAGTACGCACCGGCATTAGTTGCTGTTCCTGTAGCAGTTTCTGCAACCGCTACAAATGTTCCATTACCATAAGTTACCGACATCCAATTTTTTGCACTTGGAAGTGTTGATGAGTTCCAAGTTGTGCCATTTGTGGAATAGGCTGCCGCAGTGCTATTATTAGTAGCAACAGCAACAAAATAATTTCCACCAAATGCAACACTATTCCAAGAAGAAGCACTAGGCATTGTTGAAGAAGTAAATGTTGCTGGTGCTGTTTGAGCGTAAACAGCAGCAACCGTAACGCTTGTGCTTGCGCCAAACACCTTAGAAGCAACAACAGTGTTAGCCGGTACTGAGTACGCAGTACCACCGACTGTAATAGTGGCTGAGTTGTCCGTAGTTGTAAGGTACGCAATTCCACCGTTGCCGTTAACTGTCGTGGTGTAGGTTCCAGCTGAGGTTAGTGATCCGTCGAGGATTACGCTCGAAGCGTTGACCGGCAGAACGGTGCTGGTTGATGACCCTGAACTTGGTACTGGGAATGTTGACTGACCCATGATTACGCCCTAACCGTTGCGCCGTTGTAGATACCGTAAGCGACTGGAAGTGGTGAAAATGAAAAGTACGCATTGGAATTAGTGTTTGAAATTGAAACTGCTACCAAATAACCATTTCCATAAGTTACTGAACGCCAGTTAGAACTGCTAGGCATTGTTAAAGCAGTCCAAGTTGAACCATTTGTGGAGTACGCACCGGCTGTAGTTCCAGATGCAACGGCAATAAAGTAACCGTTGCCAAAACCAATTCCATTCCAAGTAGAAGCACTTGGCAATGTAGAAGCAGTCCATGTAGTTCCGTTTGTGGAATACGCACCGGCGGTTGTTCCATCTCCTTGAACAGCAACGTAGGTTGGATTTGCGCCAACAAGTCCGTATGAAACACCAACCCAACTATTGGAACTTGGCATGGTGCTGGCAGTCCATGTAGTTCCGTTAGTTGAATAAGCACCAACAGTAGTAAAAGCAACAGCAACAAAATAACCATTTCCGTAAGTTACGCCATACCACAAAGATGAACTTGGCATGGTTCTAGCTGTCCAAGTTGTGCCATTTGTTGATGACGCACCGGCTGTTGTGTTTGAAGCTACGGCAACATAAGTTGGGGTTGATCCTATAAAACCGTAAGCAACAGATTGCCAGTTTTGACTACTTGGCATTGTGCTGGCAGTCCATGTAGTTCCGTTAGTTGAATACGCCCCTGCTGTAGTTGGGCCACTTGCAACAATAACGTAGTATCCATTGCCGTAAGTTACGCTTCCCCATTGAGCAGCACTTGGCAATGTAAAAGCAGTCCACGTAGTGCCATTGGTTGAATAAGCACCGGCGGTTGAACCATTTGAAACTGCAACAAAATAACCATTGGCATAGGTTACAGAAGCCCAATAAGAAACACTTGGCAATGTAGAAGCAGTCCAAGTAGCAGGAGCAGTAGTTGTTGCAAAAGAATTAACAGCAACAGTAACGCTTTGACTACCGGTGTACGCAGATGTACCTACCGTAGAACCAGAAGTAACGGTGTATGCAGTACCAGCGATAGTAATAGTTGCGCCACCTGCTCCGTTGGCATAGAGAAGCCACGGTGCGCCAGTACCAGTTACGCTTGTTGAGATTGAAGATGATGTAACTAATTGTCCGTCTAATAAAACACTAGAAGCTGTAGGTGGTGGTTGGGAACTGTATGAAGTTCCACCACTAGGTGTTGGATATACAGTTATTGGCATATTAAACCAAAACTACGCCGGAGATAGAAAAGTTTATGGTAGTTGCTGAAGCAAAACCAGCAATTACTTGTGTAGCTGTAATAACTTGTTTTAAATCAAAAAATACTGTGGTATTTGCAGATATTGAAGTAGCAGGAATAATTACTGTACCGGCAAGTGAAACTGTAAAAGTTCCCGCAGTTGCAGCTGTGTTAGCTACAACAATGTTAGTAACAATGGTTGTTGTGCTTGAAGGAACTGTATATAAAGTTGTGTTTGATGTTGATGCAGAACCTCTAAATAGTATTGAAGGTGTTGTTGCCATTTAAATCCAAGCTCCCATAATTGTCATTGTTTGATCGTCATCATTAGAAAATGATCCACCCGTTTGTGTAACTATTGTTGTGCTGGTTTCTGTAATTGTACCAGTAAAAGTTGGTGAAGCCGTTGGCGCTGCTCCCAAGTTTGTTAATGCTGTAGCTGCGGTTGTTGCTCCGGTACCACCGTTTGCTATTGCCAAAACACCAGCCAAAGTTACAGCACCAATGGTAGAACTATTTGGTGTTAAACCAGTAGTTCCAGCACTAAATGAACTAACACCAGCACTAACAGCTACGTTTTGCCAACTTGCAGTTGTTCCAGTACTTGTTAAAACTTGACCTGATCCACCAATAGGTAATGCTGAATAAGCAGCTGTAGATATACCAATAGGTATAGCTCCAACGGCTGTAGAAGTTGTGTTAAGTCCACCATTAGGCACACCAAGAACACCACCAAGTGTTACTACACCAGTTGTAGCTGTTGATGGGGTAAGACCAGACATACTTGTCTGAAAACTAGTTACACCACCACCGGCAAGTGTTACAACAAGTGGAATAGTTGATCCACTGGTATCAACACCGTTTTGTACTTGAAGTCCTGCGGGGGTATCAGAATAAACAGCGGTGTCCACCGGTGCTAAGTCTGCGCCGTACCACATTTGATAACTAAACGTTTGAGTAGTTATAGATACTGTTACAGAAGTATCTATACCGGCAATAATGGCGTAACGATAAAATTGGTATGTATTGCTTGGTGTATAAGGTGGTATAAAAGCTTGATATGTAGTACCACTTTGATTACCCAGTACGGTTATCGAACTGGTTGCTAAGTTTGTCTTGTTAAACAAAAGCCAAATAGAACGCCAACGTGGTTGCACCGTTAAAACCAACGGTGTAAATGCAGTTAGTGAAGCAACTGTTACCGTGCCAAAATACAGCTGTTCAGTAGAACTGGTAACGCTGTCAGCGTAAGCACCAGGGGTAGATATACCTGGTTCTCCACCGGTAACGGCGCTACCAAGCAACTGCATTTGATACGTTTGATTAGGTATCAAACCAACTGCACTAATAACTAACTGATCACCGCCACCTAGTTGTATGGCTCCCCAGGTGTTTGAACCTATCCAAGAACCAAAATTACTAGCACCAGTAAATGCATTAAAAAGCGCTGTATCAGGGGCATTTGCGCAGTTGGCGCTTACTGTCCATACTTGCCCTAAAGCTATATACGGAAACGTAAAGGTAGCGGTGCCATCATTACCCGATACTTGGCTACTACTGGCGTTAATGGGCTGTATAGCCCCACCACGGCCTAAACCTGTAATTGGGTTGTTTAGTGAGCTACCAACATAATCAGGCATCAGGCGCTTTCACGGGGAAACGGGTTACGGTCATCCCTTTGATTATTAAGTATTCGCTCTAACAACATATTGGTGGTTACATCATTTGAACTACGGCGTGAAGCGGTAGGGGTGGTCGTGGTCGCCGTGGTGTCAGCTCCACCCCTACCGAGAACTTGCGATTGTGCTTGGCCAAAAGCTTTGCCAATTTCTTTACCTATGTCACCGAGGCCAAGTGTTTTTACAGCTGTAGTAGTAGTTAAAACTATTCCAGCCATCATAACCATAAAACCAAAACCAACAATTAGACCACCGGTAATTGCTTTAGCTTGGCAAGGGTTAAGTAAAGTTGCTTTACCAATACCAAAAATTATGCCACCTTCACCAATAATTGTGTTGGATGAGTTGCATTGATAAAAACTACTAGAACCAAGACCAGCAACGGCACCATTTACACCAGTTGGTGAACCACCACGGTAAATACCAGTTTGAGCTGTAGAAGTTCTAGCACCATTAGCAAAGGCATCACCACCCCAAGCACCATCAGCTGCAACGGCACTACGGATACTTTCTACCGTGGCATTTGGATCACGTAAGGCATCAACAATACCTTGGTGCCCGTGTTGTAAAAATGAAACCAAAGCGTTTATTCCAGCGCTAAGGCTGGGAAAAGTAACAACTAAAGGATTGCCTTTACTGTCGTAGTTCCATACACCAGTAGCTAAAGCGCCAGCTGGATCACCACCGGTAGCGCCAAACTCTCCACCTGGGTCAGTTATAGCTAAAAAGTTGTTAGTGGTAGCGGGCATACCTTCACTGCCAGCCCATAGGTTTAGCGCATCTAATTGTGCTTTATTTTGTGGCGCTCCAAGTGCTGTGAGTAGGTCATACTCCCAACTTGGATAATCTTTTTTAGTAGCAGCTGCAACCACGGCTACGCCTTTTTAGTCAGGCGTGTCCATAAGTTTTCACCAAGGGCATTGGTGCCACTACTGGTAGACGGGTTACGTATCTGGTATTCATAACCAGCAACAAAAACACCACTAATTGCTACAGCTGACCAAAATGGTATTGGATCGTTAAGCGTTGCTGATACAGCTGCTCCAGTTGCTAAAACAATGGCGGTAGCTGCAACTTCACCTGCTCGGATACGTGCAACATTTCCTGATTTAGCCTCTTGTTCGTGAAAAAACGGACTGGCTACGGTAAACCAAGATGGGCAAAAACCCGCAAATACGCCACTAGCTTCACCAATAAGTAAAATAATAGTAGTTATACGTACTGTATTACGATTTTCTGCCATTTCATTATCCTACGTACATCTCGGTACGAAGTAATGGATTTACAATACGCTTGCCCTTAACCCGTGGATCACCATTACCTTTTGGTGGGGTAGGTGCAAACATCATTGTTATATCGCTGGTTCCACCCTTGCGGATACCTTTAGCAGCTGGTGGTGTCCAAGCAGTAGGTACTGCGTACATACGGTTAAGTACATTTTTTTGACCAAAACAATTCATGTTGTGACCCATTGGAATACGTGTACTAAAGCCCATTACATTCGCCCTGCTCTCACGTCATAGGCACCTTTGCCACCCATATCGTACCAGCATCCTTGACCTGATTGAAGGGCAATTAGATCAACGGTTCCGTTGTCGTTTACCTTCATGTGGTGAGCTGTGTGAGTAACAGTTGTATTTGGATCGGTAGCCCAACGGCCAGCTGCGTTGGTTTCAATAAAAAATGCTTGGGTAGGTGTAAATTGCTGAACACCTAACGCTGGGTTTGCTGGTGTTGTTAATCTGTGACCGCAACTACCTGGTTGATGTGTCATTATTTAGCCTTTGTTTTCATTGAAGCGCCTTTATTCATACGGCGATACAGAAAAAAAGCACCGGCAGCTACGGCACCATAAACAACAATTTTTCCCGTAGTTCCGTTAAGGAAACCACTAACTCCACCAGTAGCGGTAGATGTTGCAGCTGCTTGTGCTGGTGCAGACATAGCTGCATCTAAAGAAGATTGTTGTTGTTCACCTGCTAGAAAAGCGCCACCTTGACCGTATCCAGCATTAGTAGGTGCGCTAGGCACGGTGCTTGTACCAGCATCAGTAGGTGCGCTAGGCACGGTGCTTGTACCAGTGTCGGTACCTTGCATTTGTGTAATAGTTGCAGTTGGCATTGTTACATCATTTGCTGGTTCGCTAGGCGTTGGTGCAGTTACAGTTTTTGTAGGTGCAGCTGTTTTTGTAACTTGGGCGCTAGTTCCAGTTTTGCTACCAGCAGCTTTACCTTTTGCAGAAGTAGCCGGTGCAACTGCACCGCTTTTACCTGATGTAGCACCAGCTTTTGGTGCAGCTGGTTTAGAAGCTGGTTTAGGAGCTGGTGTTGGTGATCCAACTGGTTTAGTAGCTGCAATAATATTGGTTTTTTCTTGCGCTGGTGTAGCACCTGCTATTGGTCGTGTTGTTGCAACGGTGGGTGCAGCTGGTTTAGGAGCTGGTGCAGCTGCTACTGGTCGTGGGGTAGCTACGGTAGGTGCAGCTTTGGGTGGGGTTACTTTAGTAGCCATTAGTTACTAGCTCCCCCGCCATAGGTACGCCACTGTGTAAATGGTCGTATAGAAGCGGTAACTGTTTGACCACCCAAACGTGGCCTTGCCCAACCAATACCTGCAACAGCACCAATAGCCGTAGATGGTACTGGGCTTGGATTGTGTGCAACGTTAATATCACCTGGGAAGCGCATAGAACCGTTGGCGTGCGCTACGTAAATACTTGGAAGTATGTAATCAGGTGAAACAGAAGAAGGCTGATTATATGGCCCACCTAGTTCACCGTCATCAAGTGCTGGTGGTCGTGGTGATCGTACCGGTACGGTACCTGGGGCACCAGTAACAATGTTTTGACCATTGAACTGTGCCGTAGAAGATTGCGCCGGTATAGAAACAAAAGCGCCGGTACCCCAACGGGTAGGTGCTTGTAGGGTTCTGATCTGATGGCGCATTATGGCCTACTTTTTCTTAGTACTAGAAGCAGTAGAAGATGAAGCTGGTGCAACACCTAGAAGTCCACTTATAGATGATCCAACCAAGGTGTTAATACCTGATGATGCAGCTGCGGTACCGGTAGGGTGCGTAAGAATATCGGCAACAATGATGCCACCTACTACTAAAGCTGCGAGACTAAAAAACTTTGACATAAAAACCTAACTTGTAGCGCTAGTTGTTCCCTGGATCAGTTCAGAACCAGCGGTAACATTTGATGAAACAATGGTATTTGTACTAGCAACTTTTCCACCTGGTTCATACAAGTTTAAAACAGTTGCTAAAACAAATCCCCACCCAACCGTAGCTGCAAGTCTTTCACCATTTTGAGGTACTAACGATAGTGCCCCAAAAATAATTAAAACTGAAGCCAACTGGTTAGGCATTGGAAAATGAGGAATTGGATTATTTACGTTGGTACCGTTTTTAATACCACGGTACGTAATTACGATAGTTTCCGCTAAAGCTGGTGCGAGTAGTGGGCTAGCCATTACTTACCGTACCTACTCCATCCTTGGGCGTTGCAGCTGTAGATGGTGTCCAACGGGTAGGGATCGTCAAATCAAGTAAACCCCAATTACCACCTTGCACTTGGGTTAGGCCGTAGTAAAGCAGGGAATACCCAGCAAACGTAACGCCTAACCCAAGTAGCAACATAGTAAATAATTCCTAGGACTTCTTGGCGCCTGGTACTGGCATAATGAAGTGGTGGTATAGCCACACTCCGCCAACACCCACTAGAACATAAAAAATTGGTGAACGTGTCATTGTGTATTCCTTTCTTTCTTAGTTAGGTAGAGAACTACGTACAGCGGTTAGTAGAACAATGGCGCCTACACCCATCCATACAGCTAAACCAAAACCATTTTTAGGTGATGTGGCTTGACCAAAGGTAGGTGTTGGGTTTGTTGAAGCACCAGCAAAGGCAGCTGATGTAGCACTCATACCTGAACTGTATGAAGCTGCACTACCGTACTGGGGCGCTCCGGTAGGCTGTGTTCCACCAAAACCACCTGCGTATAATTTAAGACCAGCCATTTTTTAAACCTTTCTGGTTTATAGTTCTGGAAGTCCTTGGATGATTGCACCGGTAGGTACGATCTGACCAACGAGGCAGCTAATAGTTGCAGGTGAGTTAGAACCGGCACCTGCTGGTGCAAAGTTCAATTCAAGCAAAGTAGCTGGGTTTGTTGATAGGAATGTTTCACCGGTGTCAAGTAGTCCAAGTGACTGCTGGTTTAGTGAAGTCTTGCGACAGAAGGCAATAGTACCTGTAGGTCGTGTTGTGGTGTTTAGACCAGCACCAAGACCATACTGAATAGCCATATCGTCATAAAGTTCTGTCATGGTGGTGTCAATAAGTGGCACACCATCTACGTACCATTGGAGACGTGAAGGCCAGAAACCGTCAGTACGGGCACCAGTCGAGTCACGGGCAATAGCTACCACTGTGTCAAGGTATCCACCTAGACGTGGGAACTGAATACGTGCGGATGCTGATGCGGTAACTGGTGGGTTAGCCTGAACAACCTGCCATTGGCGAGTAGTACCCAACCCTGGTGGCTCTACGCCCTGGGTACCTTCTGGCAACCAGTAAAAGTCGGTGTCTAGCTGTGTACCGATAGTTGGGTATACACCAGTAGATGATGAACCAAACACTGCGGTAGCGCTATTGTAATTAAACTGAAGCGTAGGTAGCAATGAAGCGTTAGCTGCACTTAGTACACCGTAAGCCTTAGAAAACTCTAGTGGTAGTGAGTACGAGAATGTACCGGCACCTGTAGTTGTGTTAATGGCAGTGTAACTAGGCAAGTTTGATGACAAGTTATTACCATTGTTTAGTCCAAACGCTCCACCGTAAAGGTTTACAAGGTTAGAGATTGAATAACCATCTCCAACAAGTAGTGGTGTTCCAAAAGCATCCTTCAACTGGATCAACGAGTTCAAGTTGTATGGTGCGTCAGCTGCAAGCGAAACTGTACCTGTAACTGTTCCAGTAGTAGTAAGTGTGTGGGTTACGCGGAAGTTACGGAAGTAACCAGGGCGTGCAACAAGTGGCTGTGTAAGTGTTCCACCAAAGGCACCACCAGTTACGTTGTAAATAGGGGCACGGCCTGGCTGTGAATTACGGATAAATGGCCCCGTAGGTTCAACAGTTGTTTGTGGCTGTGGGCGCCCCGCTTCTTGTGCTGTACTCATTGACATTTTTTTATAGTCCAATCGTTATTGCTTCACCCAGTGTGGATGCAGCTGTGTTTGTACTCTCTCTACTCCAACGGCGGGCACTCATTTTTAAAAGTCCTACCGCTGGGTGGAGCAGAAGTGAGGTGATGATAATTAGATCAAATGTTTTCTTTGACGGCATTATTTAACCTTCTAATCGTTCGCCAGATAAATACACCTTACATAGTGCAAGTGATAAATGTAGGTCACTTTAAAAAAAACTTAGCCACCTTGAAACGTAGGTAACAAGGTGGCTAAGTAGTGGTGGCTATGTACGTGTCCCCACGTGAGAGAACCACCGTTTACAGACTACTGCGCTAGCTCTGTCTGTATCTCTCTTTCTGCTTTGGTGTATGCAGCTATGGCTATCTTCATAGCCATACTCATACCGTCAGCAAACCCATAATTGTAAGGGCGTTCAGGATTATCTTTAGCCCTTGCTTCAGCTTCTTTAGACCATTTATTTAATTCATCTATGAGCTTTACCAGTATTGGTAATTTTTCTTCACTCATTTTCTTCCTTTTCTTCTTTTATCAACAAGTCTAAAAACTCTTGAAGATCGTGTTTAATTTTAAGCATTACTTCTCTGAACTTAGCTATAAGTTCATCCTTTTCTACTGGTGGCATTAGCGCCCCTGTCCTGGTTCCCTGTACCAATGCATAGGCGGTTTTTCGTATTCACGGCGTTCACGTTCTTCTGTTTTTCCAACCATCACACCAAGTTTGTAGCAAACATACACCGTTAGCATTGTCATAATAAATAACATTAGGCAGCTCTTTCTTCCATGTTTAGATCAACAATATGACCTTTATTTTCTCTACTGTGAAACTGTGCCTTCACAAGTACATAATGTAAAGCTGCTGTTTCCGCACGCTTGTCATCTTGTTTAGCACTAGCAGCTTCTATGTAATCGCAAATCCGGCAACAACCTATATACTTAATCTTCTTCATAATTCAACACCTCTTGTTGTATTCTCATAATGTCTCGGCGTAATTCTCTCACTAGCCTGTTACACCGTTCTAAATTGTTGCTACGGTTCACGGCTCCTTCTAAGTAATCAAGCTGAATAAGGGAATTATTTACGTGTTCGTGCAGTTTTGATCTACGCATTAGTTACCAACAATTTTTTTACAATGTGTTCAGCATCTTTAACTGTGTCAGCTACAGCTCTAGGTTGGCCATTTATGAAAATCTGAAAACAGTCCATATCTCTTTCAATTTGTACTGTTTGACCGTTTAAAATGTATTCAATTTTTAAATAATACGCTTCCATTTTACCCCTACGTTTATGTACTTCTTGTGAAGTACTTACATAACACTAAAGTAATGTTTTACTTGTGTCAAGCATTTAAAACAATTTATTTTGTATGCCTTCATCAGGGTTTTTAGGTAATTGCGCAAATCTTTGTTTGTAACAACGTTCACAAAACCAAGCCCTTCCACCAGGTTTACGTTTCATTTTACTTCTAGGTTTCATGGCGTGACAACCAAAACCAGTGCATAGTTCTAGGTGTAGATCATCAGACCAGTGCATTTACATAACCCCCAGTTTTTGTGCTTCTCGGTAAATAGCATCCATAAGCATTTCATCATTGGCATTGGCCGGTGGTAAGCATTTATCGGTTACATCTAAAAATGCCATAGTGCTAGTTATGTCGTTTTGTTCAAAAGTACGCCTAGCCATGTCAGGGGTCATACCACTAGCTACATAATGCCAATCTATGTAATCTTCTTTTTCACGTTGAAAACGGTAAAACTGTGGCGCCCTTAATTCAAGTGTTCGCATTGTTTCTTTAACCCGCCATTGGCCAAAACCTTCACCGGTGTTTTTTGGTGCAGCTGCGCTACTGGGAACTATTAAACCATCAGTATCTACGTGAACGGCTTGGCCGGTTCCATAAATACCTTCTAATAAAGTTTGTGTTCTAACCCTAGATGTAACTTCTACAGCTACGTGAAGCGCCCATTTATGAGGTAGACCACGGCTGGGTAGTGGGGTTTCGTATTCTTCGTTACCACGATCATCAGCCCAAGCAACCTGGGTACGGTCATCACCTCGCATAGCAAACTGCCCCCACGTGCTGTTAGCTATCGCTTTAGCCAATTTACCGGCCTTGCCATGTAAAGCACGGCCTTCTTGTGCCATATCCCACCAACCACTAAACATATCTGCGGTGCGCCCTGGCGCCCAGCATTGGGTTACTTCAATGTCACAACCCAGTTGTTTAGCTGCATCAAGTTCAACCCAAGACCAAACACCTTCTAATTCTCCCCATTGAAACTGAATGGCTTGGGGCGCTAAACGTACTGGTAGTGGTGGGTGCTTTAGTGATCCTGGAACGGTAACCTTTGCCCTAGCCATTCCAGCTTGACTTGGGTCAATATGTGTACTTTTATCTACTTCACGTAACGATAAAGCCATATCCCTAGAAGCCATAGCGCTTGGGTAAGCTGCGTGGATGTCGTAAGCCACCATGTTTTTATACGTATCTGGCTTAGTACATTCTTGGCGCCCACCAAAAAATGCTTGTTCAGATACAACCGGATCAAAACCTACGGTTACGGTGTCGCTAAGGCTTGCCCTAAACAATTTCCAAGCCATTGAACTAATTGAAGATGGTGGTATTCCGTACTGTCGTAACCAGGTAAGGGTTTCGTTAAGGTCGGTAAAAGGGTCGTCAGACCCTTCTAACGTTGATCTAAGGCTTGTAACGGTCACACCGGTAGGTACATGGGTCATTTTTACACCCTTGCCACGCCACGTATTTAAGACCCAATCACGGGCGTTGGTGGTGCTTTTAAATCTCTCTAGTCCACTTGATACATAACAGGTGAAACCCACCAATTTACGTAAGGCATTATCCACGTCACGTTTTCCAGTAAATAATTGTTTACCCCATTTAGTTTCAACGTAGAGACATTTTTGCCCTGGTGTAAGTAATGCAAAGTCTCTAGGGGTGTACTTATGTAGCGGTTCAATTTTCATCAGCGGGTTCAGCTTGTAAGTCAAAAGACAAAATAGCTAACGCTGGGTTATCGGGGTGAATTATGCGGGCAACTTCTACAAACTCCCAATACTTTTGTTGTGCAGTTTCACCTAGTTGTTGTGCTTGTTGCATAATAATTTGCGCTTTTTCTGCATCATCATTTTCAATAACATTGGCTACTGCGTTCATCTCTGCTAAAGCTGCATCTACGTATGCGTGTCTTGCAGCTCGTAAGTTTTGGTTATACATATTTAAGCTCTCTTTCTCGGTAATGCTTTGCCCATTGTGGGCTTTGTTTTGGCATCATTGGGGGTAGGTGCCATACTAATTGGGTCGGTGTCCACGGGTATAGATATGTCAATATTCCAAGGTTTTCCGTTAGCCCTTGTCCATTGTTGTTTAAGGTTTCGTTTTTCTGTAGCTGTGCGCCCCATAGAAACTGGATTACGTAACAATGATCCAAACTCTTGCAAACTGTCATAATCTGCAAGAATTGTAGATACTTTTCTTCCACGCTTAGTTGTAACTAATACTGAATAACTACCGTTTTCGTTTCTTTGAATATCTACACTTCG
>Ga0316232_1004276_pt1 | contig 12297 bp, 9 predicted proteins | sample TBHtaG_FD_206006 | JGI IMG/M metagenome (GOLD analysis project Ga0316232, IMG submission 206006) | Freshwater microbial communities from Trout Bog Lake, Wisconsin, USA - TBH18025_13 | ecosystem: Environmental > Aquatic > Freshwater > Lake > Hypolimnion/Profundal zone | place: USA: Wisconsin... | reverse complement strand
CATAATGAAGCTTTATTTGGGACCTCTGCTGAAGTGGCATGTTTGGCCAGGATAAGAAACCGGGTGTAGTTCTTTTTGTTACTTTCTATCCCTTTGTCAATCACTTCAAGACCGTATAATTGGGCAGATCTCAGGTTACTGATCGCTGCCGCATAGGTGATCTTCTCTTTAGCAATCAGTTTAGCCACTGCGGCATTATCCCCAAGTTCTTTCGTTTCAACATTTGGAAAATATTTTTCCAGATATTCGGCACACTGAAGGAATGAAACCGGATGCGAATAGATCTCTTTAATATCCTTCTTGCGCACTCCGGGAAGGACCATCAGATTCATCTGAATGTGAATATAGATTTCGCCGATTACCCGAAGATGGTAATCACGGATCAATGAATAGTTTTGAAGGATGCTCCCTGCAATTGAGTTTTCAATAGCCAGCACGGCAAAGTCAACCTTATCTTCATCAATTTGTTCACAAACTTTGCGGAACGATTTACATTCAACAATTTCTACCTCATCGCTGAAATATCGCCTTGCTGCATCCTCATGAAATGACCCTTTTATCCCTTGTATTGAAACTTTTTTCACGCAACTGATTTATTTATTCTGACTGACTTATTTTGGACGCAATGTAAAAAAAATCCCTGAAATAACTTCAAATCATTCGTCATATACCGAAAGAAACACGCTAATTTAGGATCAGAATTAATTTGGTGGGGTTCATTTCAATATGTAATCCCCTTTCTGAATAGTTAAACACGCCCTCTGAAAAGTATAGACCAGCTTCTGAAAAGTGTACAGTGCCTTCTGAAAAGTGTAAACCATCTTCTGAAAAGTGTATGGTGCCTTCTGAAAAGTGTAAACCATCTTCTGAAAAGTGTGACTTGTCTTCTGTAAAGTGTATAGTGCCTTCAGAAAAGTACATCCTCTCTTCTGAAAAGTGTATGGTGCCTTCTGAAAGGTACAAACTGTCTTCTGAAAAATTTACTCTTAAAACCTTATTTTAAAAAGAAGCTGCGGTCACTATTGCAGTATCCGCAGCACCTGATTCCTAAGAAGATTTATATTTCAATAAAAAATGGTTGATTACATGATGTTTTTATAGGTTCCAAATTTAAGTTTCGAGATCTGCTTATATTCGGGGCTATTGGCGCCAAAGACAGATTTGATATAGCTTTTCGAGTCGTTACCCATGTGAACCAACCCGGTTATGGGTTGATAAAGCACCTTTTCGCGGTTCATACGTGACTGATCCAACTGAATTTGGGTATCGGCAACCAACTGATTATCCAATGTTAGTTCTGCATGAAAAGCTGATAATGCATCAACTGTTAAGTCAGTCTCATTGGGTTTATAAGCCGGGAAGCTGGCGAGAAATTGGATCAGCCTATAAAAATTGTCCAGTTGCTTTTCGTATCCCGATTTATGGGAAGCGTTTTCTTTTACCATCAAAGGGTCTGCCACGGCATCATTAACAGTAGGCTTAGATTTAATTGCATTGACCCGACCTCTTTGAATTAAATAGATCAATGAACGGATATGCACCCTGGCAGACTCGTCAGCCACGAGTGATTTAAATGCATTTCCGGCACGGGTTGCAAGTTTACCCATCGAATCGAATGCTTTACCGCGTACATTCTTTGCATTTGTATTGGCAGGCAGGACGCTGTCTACCGCATTTACGGCACCAAGGCCAAGAAGATATGCGGCTTGTAAGGCCGCCGGGGTGATTAGGGCATTTGCCGGATTATAGGTATCGCCATAACCCAGAATAGCGGAATTCAACATTTTCAGGTTGGTCACATTGGTGTTGGCGCCTGAGGATAGATTACTTGTCATCATACAAATTTCACGATTAAGAATTTAATAATTCAAACCATCTATTTATTGAATAACATCTTTAGGATTACCTAAAATACGAAATATTTTGAAATAAATTGATATTATTCTGAATTATTTTCATTTTAGTCTCTCAATATCAATACTTTTTGATCTCCGCCTTATTAAATATCCTAAATTTTCATCTGATATCTATTATTACAGAGTCCTCATAATTGAAAATCCATTGGAGAGAAATTATTGAATGAAACCAGTCCAGTAAGATTATGGGGGTATAATCACTAAGGAAAGCCAAAGTCAAATGAACCTTGGTTTAAGAAAGATCTCAGTTTGCAGGGTCTATAATCCTGATAATTTAACTTAAGTAGTTGAAAAATAACAAATAAAACATTCATTTAAATCCTGGAAGAATTAAATATGAAAGCTTAATCTTAACAAATTAGAATTTTTATGTACTTTAACCGGATAAATACAGATCCTTGATTCAATGCCTAACCAGAATCCGGAACAAATTGCAAGAGATCAAATTGATAAGCAGTTAGCTGCTTGTGGCTGGCTTATTCAGGGTATTCATAAAGTCAATCTTCATGCTGGTATTGGTGTTGCAGTAAGGGAATATCTTACAGATGTTGGTCCTGCTGACTATGTATTATTTGTGGATGGTAAACCCTGTGGAGTAATTGAAGCTAAAAAAGAAGATGAGGGGCATAAATTAAATGTGCATGAAGGGCAATCTGAGGGTTATGCAGCAGCAAAGCTCAAGCACCTAAAAAATGATCCATTACCTTTTGTTTATATCAGTACCGGGGAACTGACAAGATTTACAGATTTCACAGATCCTAAACCAAGAGCCAGAGAATTATTCAGCTTTCATAAACCTGAATGCCTCAGAGAATGGCTGAAAAAAGATAAATCACTTAGAAAAAGATTACAGGATTTACCTGTTTTGCAAACTGATGGATTAAGAGAATGCCAGGTAAATGCTATCACCAATCTTGAAGTTTCCTTCAGGGAAAACAGACCAAGAGCCTTAATCCAGATGGCAACTGGCAGTGGCAAGACCTTCACAGCCATCACTACCATTTACAGGCTGCTGAAATTTGCAAAAGCAAAGAGGATATTGTTTTTAGTGGATACCAGAAATCTTGGAGAACAGGCAGAACAGGAATTTATGTCCTTTGTTCCAAATGATGACAACCGAAAATTCACTGAATTATACAACGTACAAAGGTTAAAGTCAAGCTATATTGCCACAGACAGCCAGGTTTGCATCAGTACCATTCAGAGGCTATATGCAATCCTGAAAGGCACTGAATTGGATGAACAACAGGAGGAAGTAAATCCCAATGAATATAAGTATCAGGCAAAAGTAATCCCACCAGTTGAATATGATCCAAAAATGCCTGTTGAGTTTTTTGATTTCATTGTGATTGATGAATGTCACAGGAGCATTTACAATCTGTGGAAGCAGGTACTGGAATACTATGACGCTTTTGAGATTGGTTTAACAGCAACACCGGATAAAAGAACAATTGGATATTTTGATCAGAATCTGGTGAGTGAGTATTCTCATGAAATGGCTGTTGCAGATGGTGTAAATGTGGGATATGATGTATTTATCATTGATACCAAAATAACACAGCAGGGTGGAACACTCTGGCAGGGTGAATACATTGAACACAGGGAAAGACTGAGCAGGAAAAAAAGAATGGAATTGCAGGATGAAGATGAAAATTATTCATCACAGCAGTTGGATAAAGATGTAGTTAACCCCAATCAAATCAGGACCATCATCAGGAGTTTCAAAGATCATTTACCTTCCATCTTTAAAGAGAGATTAGATCAGAATGGAAACTTTGAAGTTCCCAAGACCTTAATCTTTGCCAAAACAGACAGTCATGCAGATGACATCATCAAGATTGTGAGAGAAGAATTTGGTGAAGAAAACAAGTTCTGTAAAAAGATTACCTACAATTCAGATAAAGACAAAAAGGATTCAGAGGATAACATCACTGAAAAAGGAGAAGATCCTAAAACCACCCTGTCACAATTCAGGAATGATTATCATCCCAGAATAGCAGTTACTGTTGATATGATTGCAACCGGAACTGATGTGAAACCTTTGGAATGTCTGGTTTTCATGAGGGATGTAAAAAGCAAGAATTACTTTGAGCAGATGAAAGGGAGGGGAACAAGGACTATTGACCTGGATAGTTTAAGAAAAGTTACCCCAACTGCCAAAACCACCAAAGACCATTTTGTAATCATTGATGCTATTGGTGTAACCAGAAGTTTAAAAACTGACAGCAGACCATTGGAGAAGAAACCAGGAATTCCATTAAAAGATTTATTACAGGCAATTGCTGTTGGAGCAAGAGATGAAGAACTGTTTACTTCACTGGCAAACAGATTAACCAGACTGGATAAGCAAATTACACCAAAAGAGAAACAGAAGTTTGCTGAAATGGCAAATGGGAAAACCATTTCTCAGGTAGTAAAAGATCTGTTGAATGCTTTTAACCCTGATGTGTTAGAAGAAATAGAGAGTAAAGTCAAAAATGAAAAAAGTGGTTCTTCTCCTGATGATATTGAAAAGGCTGTTAAAACTCAAATTGAAATATTCCAGACAGAAGCTGCCAAAGTGTTTACAGGAGAACTGAATGAGTATATTGAAAATGTGAGAAAAGCTCTTGAACAGAAAATTGATTTAGCAAATCCTGATGAAGTAACCCATATTGGATGGGATCAGGAGAACAAGGATAGGGCAAATGAGCTGATTCTTGCTTTTTCAGAATGGATGGAACAGCATAAGGATGAATTAACAGCATTGCAAATATTTTATAATCAGCAATTCAGAAGAAGGGAACTCACTTATACCATGATCAAGGAGGTACTGGAAAAACTGCAAAGTGATAAACCTTCTCTTGCTCCATTAAGTGTCTGGAGAGCTTATGAAGCATTGCAAGAATGTAATGGTTCACCCAGAAATGAACTGACTGCCATTGTTTCATTGATCAGGAAAGTAACTGGATTAGATTCTATACTGTCAGCATATGATAAAACTGTGGACAAGAACTTTCAGGATTGGGTATTTAAAAAACAAGCAGGGGCTACAAAGTTTAATGAAGAACAGATGCAGTGGCTTAGGATGATCAAAGATTATGTAATCAGCAGTTTTCATATTGAAAAGGATGATTTTGATTTGAATCCGTTTAACGCGAATGGAGGACTTGGCAAGTTTTATTCTTTGTTTAAAGAGGATTACGAAACAATATTGGAGGAATTAAATGAAGCATTGGCAGTATAAGGTCTGAACCGGAATGTAAATGTCTGAACTTTGATTTTTTTGATTGGTAAGAAAACATGATATAAAGATGGTAAGATGATAAAGCCGGAGTATAAATATTCTGAATTGACGGGTAAGATTATTGGGTGTGCAATGGAAGTTCATAAATTCCTTGGAAATGGTTTTCAGGAGGTAATTTACCAACGTGCTTTAGCTCATGAAATGGAAATTCAGGGACTATTGTTTTCACGCGAATTTGAAATGCCTGTTTTTTACAAGAATTTGCAGGTAGGAACACGCAGGGTTGATTTTTTGGTTGAGGAGAAAATTAGTGTTGAGCTCAAAGCGTTAATTAACCTGGAAGCAGTTCATCTTGCTCAGGCAATCAATTATCTGGAGGCTTACAATCTTGAAATAGGATTGCTGATAAATTTTGGAAACATAAGGCTTGAATTTCACAGGCTTGAGAATAAGAAATATAGGGCTGAATTGGGAAAGTCGGAAATGTGAAAGTCTGAACTATGATTTTGGGGATTAAAATGATTAACAAGAATCAAATAATTAGAGATAAACACTATTCAATCGGAATGAATCGTGGTAATCACTAACATCAAATAAATCACAATTCAGATGATGTGGAAAGTCGGAACGGTGATTTTGGTGATTAACAAGAATTAAATATATAAAGATCGACGTTATTCAATCGGAAGGAGTCAAGGTAATCACTAACATCAAATAAATCACAGTTCAGACGATGTGGAATGTCGGAACGGTGATTTTTGGGATTAAAGTGATTAACAAGAATTAAATAAATAAAGATCGATGTTATTCAATCGGAAGGAGTCAAGGTAATCACTAACATCAAATAAATCATAGTTCAGACAATGTGGCAATTGTTTGGTCAGGAGACAGAAGATATTATTAATGAATTAAATGAGGTATTGGCTGCATGATGAAATTAAAAGAAAATATAATAAATCAAAAACCAAGAGAAAAAGCTGGTTCGACTTCATCAAGTAGATTTGATTATCAGAAAGACTGGTCCTTATGCCAACTGCTTGAATACCATAATTCAGAAAGCGATTATCTATTTATTTTTGACTATCACGAAGATTTATTAATATTAAACTCTGAAACTAATCCTGACAAAATATCTTTTTATCAAATTAAAGGGAATAAATCAACAAATTGGACAACAGACCGATTGATTAAAAGTGAGAAGGACAAAAATGGGAATCCTCTTCTTTCAATATTAGGAAAACTTTATGAATGCAAAAATAAATTCGAGTTAGAGACAAAATCACTAAACTTTGTTTCAAACACAAGATTTAACATAAAGTTAAATAATGGTTTGACGGGGATCTCTAAGAATGAAATCTGTATCATTGAAATTGCAGATAAAGATAAAAAGAAAATTAAAGATAAATTAGTCAATGAACTATCTATCAATAATAACCCAATATTTGAGGACATTACATTTTTAAAAGTAACTGAATTAAGTTTAGATGATAGTTCAACGCACAGTAAAGGAAAACTAACCGATTTTCTCCAATCCCTTAATCCTAATGGCAAATATGCGATTCCCGCATTGTATCAAAGTCTTTTTGACGAAGTAAGACGTAGAACTGGATATAGTAATGATATTTACTCTTTTGATGAATTAGTTAATAAGAAGGGTATAGGAAGGACAATGCTTGATCAATGGTTAAATAATATAGTTTCCAAAGACTTTGATGAATTGTGGAAAAGAATTGAGAATAGATTAAATGTTGACAATTTTGCAATCAACGAAATTAAGAGATTACATTCATCTTGGACTGATTTTGAAATTGCTTGTTTAAGTCATGACAATGGTATTGTAACTCAAATCAGAAAAAAAGTCAAAGAAACGTTTATAAATCTTGATAATAAGGGATATTTAAATGGATTAGATGTAAAAGAAACTTTGAATCAAATGTATCTTGAGTATACCAATAATCCAGTATCTCAAATGGTATATAATGATTCATTTATTAAAGCTGTTATTTTAAATGAAATCTATGAATAAGGGTGATTTTCAAAAACTAATTAGAAATCTTAGGAAGAAGAACTATGAAAAAATTCATTTTATCAGAAATGCTTCTACTTTCAACAACGGAGAAGAAAGCCAAAAAAGTAACTTTCAACCAAAGTCGAACAATAATATTAGGGAAAAATGAGACAGGAAAGTCTTCTTTGCTAAAAAGCATTTACAGTACTTTTGGAGCAACTCCTGCCAAGCAAAATGCAAAATGGGGAAAAGTGTCTTTAGTATCTATGGTCATTTTCCAAATAGATGGAGTTGAATATAAGATACTTAAGGATGGTAAATACTATGTAATATTTGACCATAATGGTGATTTACTGAAAATATATGACAACGTAACTAATGGATTAGGTCCATTTTTAGCAGAATTACTAGATTTCAAAATAAAATTGCCAAATCAAACTGGTGAAATGATTACACCTCCTCCTGCATTTTTGTTTCTTCCATTTTACATTGATCAAGATGCAAGTTGGCAAGAAGGATGGAAATCATTTGCGAATTTGTCACAAATCAAGAATTACAAACGTTCAATTATAGAATATCACACAGGAGTAAGGCCTAACGAATATTATGAAATAACTGGAGAAATTAGTAAATATGAAGAAATAATTCAGAATTTAGATAAAGAAAGACTATTGTCAAAATCATTACTTGAAAAAATTAAAGAAAGATTATCCGAAATTGATTTCATAATTGATATTAATGACTTTAAGGAGGAAATAAAGGGATTACTGGTTGAATGTCAAACATTAAAAAATGAAAGAGATAAAATCAAAAACAAACTTGTTGACTTTTTTAATATCAAGATACAAATTGAGTCACAAATTGAAATTACAAAATACACACTTAATGAAGTTCGAAAAGACTACAATTACGCAGTCTTTGAATTGGAGGGGGGCGTAGATTGTCCTACTTGCGGCAACCATTATGAAAATTCATTTATAGAAAGATTTGAAATTGCAAAAGATGAGAATCGATGTAAGGATTTATATTTAAATCTAAATCACGAGCTTAATGAAATAGATGATAAAATTGAACGAGAAAATCAGTTCCTAATTCAAAAGAGTGAGCAATTGTTAATAGTTGAAGCAATACTTGAAAATAAGAAAGGAGAAGTTAGACTTCGGGATTTAATTGAGAATGAAGGGAAAAGAGAATTAAAAAAAGTTTTTCAAGAAAAAATTGAAGAACTTAAAGTTTCAATATTTGAGAACTATATATTACAAAAAAGGCTAAAAGAAAAACTAAGTGCTTTGGAAAATAAGAAAAGAAAAGCGAGCATAAAAAATGACTATTTAGGCTTTATGCATCACCACCTAAAGGAGCTTTCTGTTTCTTTAAGTGAAGATGATTATAAAGATTTTACAAGAAACATTCCAAATACAGGAAGCGCTTTACCTAGATCATTAACCGCTTATTACTTTAGTATTTTGCAAATCATACAAAAATATGGTTCAGCTACATTTTGTCCTATAGTAATAGACTCTCCAAATCAACAGGCTCAAGATGTGGATAATATAAAGAAGATTCTCCTATTCATTAAAGAATTCCAACCGGATAATTCACAATTAATTTTAGGATTGGAAGAGGATTTTGGTATTGATTTTGGCTTTGAAACTATTCACTTAATGGAGAAATATAGCCTACTTCAAAAAAGTGAATACAATTCTGTATATGAAGAATTAACTCCTTACTTAGACAAAATGTGGTCAAGTAATATAACTGGAAAATTATTTAAATGAACAAAACACTAAGTATACCTCCACAGTGGCAAATCAAAAAACTTGGTGAAGTTTGCTTAACTACAAGTGGTGGAACGCCAAGCAGGGGAAATAAAAGTTTCTATGAAGGAAAAATTCCATGGGTAAAATCAGGCGAATTGAACAAAGGGCTGATTACTGAAACTGAAGAAAAAATTTCAGAAGAGGCAATTAAAAACTCAAGTGCCAAGATATTTCCAAAAGGTACCTTATTAATTGCCCTGTATGGTGCAACAATAGGTAAACTTGCTTTTCTTGGTATTGATGCTGCAACAAATCAGGCAGTTTGTGGTATTTACAAAAATGATAATATAGATTCTAATTACCTCTATTACTATTTATACTCTAAGAAGCCAAGTTTAGTAAAGCAAGGCATTGGTGGAGCACAACCCAATATTAGTCAGGGTATACTGAAAAATTTGGAAATACCTATTCCTCCATTTTCTGAGCAACAAGCCATTGTTTCCAAAATAGAAGAACTGCTTAGTGATTTAGAGAATGGGAAACGGTCACTTCAACTGGCACAACAGCAATTAAAGATTTACAGGCAAAGTTTGTTTAAATGGGCTTTTGAAGGAAAACTCACAAATAAAGATGTAATTGATGGGGAATTACCAAAAGGGTGGAAATGGGCTAAGCTTGGAATGGTATGTAACAAAATACAGGATGGATCACATTTCTCACCACAAGTTCAATATGATGAACCAGGAGCAGATAGGTATATGTATATTACTGCAAAAAACATTAGGAATGATTACATGGACTTTAGAAAACTAAGTTTTGTAGATAAAGAATTTCATGATTCTATTTATGGAAGATGTAATCCTGAATTTGGAGATGTGCTCCTTACAAAGGATGGAGTAAACACAGGTGATGTAACTCTAAACACACTAAAGGAGCCTTTTAGTTTGCTTTCAAGTGTTTGCATTTTCAAGACGAAGAAGGGTGAATTAAAGAGTGAATTTTTGAAATATTATATCCAAAGTCCATTTGGCTCAAAATTAATTTCAGAGAGCATGACTGGAACAGCAATCAAGAGAATAATTTTAAGAAAGATCAAAGATGCTTTGGTAATTATTCCACCTCTTGCAGAACAACAAATAATTGTTGATGAATTAGAAAGCAAACTTACTGTCTGTAATAAAATAGAAGAAACCATCAGCCAAAGTTTGCTTCAAGCAGAATCATTAAGGCAGAGTATTTTGAAAAAAGCATTTGAAGGGAAACTACGTCTGAACAATGATTCTGATGATTTTTCTGAAAAACATGAATTAAACATTACTACTGAATCATAAACAGGATTCAATAAAAAGTCACAAAAATCAAATAAATCAAAAAAGTCACAGTTCAGACATTTTCACAAGAATCAAAAAAATCATAGTTCAGACAATGAGTAACAACACATCAAGCATAGTATCTAAAGTCTGGTCTTTCTGTAATCCCCTCAGAGATGTAGGGGTAGGTTATGGTGACTATTTAGAACAACTTACCTACCTGCTATTTTTAAAGATGGCAGATGAATACAGCAAACCACCATATAACAGACAATTGAATATCCCAAAAGAATATAACTGGGAAAGCTTAACAGCTATTAAAGGTGCAGAACTGGAATTACATTATTCTGTTCTCCTAAGGGAGCTAAGTACACAGAAAGGAATCCTTGGACAGATATTCACCAAGAGTCAGAATAAGATTCAGGATCCTGCCATGCTGGCAAAGATCATTGATATGATTGATTCTGAGCAATGGTTGGTCATGGGAGCTGATGTAAAGGGTGATATCTATGAAAAACTGTTGGAACAGAATGCACAGGATGTAAAAAGTGGAGCTGGTCAGTATTTCACTCCAAGACCCCTAATCAGGGCAATGGTGGAGTGCATCCAGCCCCAACCTATGAAGACCATTGCTGACCCTGCTTGTGGTACAGGTGGCTTCTTTTTGGCAGCTTATGACTATCTGGTAGCCAATAATAAACTGGATAAGGACCAGAACAAGTTTATCAAGCTCCAGACCTTTTATGGAAATGAAATTGTTGCAGGAACAAGAAGACTTGCACTGATGAATATGTTCTTACACAACATTGGTGATATTGACAGTGACAACTTTATTTCTCCTGCTGATGCATTGATAGCAGCATCCCCAATAACCTATGACTATGTATTAGCTAATCCTCCATTTGGGAAAAAGAGCAGTCAGACATTTACCAATGATGAAGGTGAACAGGAGAAGGATGATCTAACCTACAACAGACAGGATTTCTGGGCAACTACCAGTAACAAGCAACTGAATTTTGTACAGCATATCCGGTCAATGCTAAAAACTACTGGTCTTGCAGCAGTAGTTGTTCCAGATAATGTATTGTTTGAAGGTGGGGCAGGTGAGACAGTCAGGAAGAAACTGCTGGAAACTACTGACCTGCATACCATTTTAAGATTACCCACTGGCATCTTTTATGCTCAGGGAGTAAAAGCCAATGTGATATTCTTTGATAATAAACCTGCCAGTAAAGATCCCTGGACAAAGGAAATCTGGGTGTATGATTACAGGACAAACATTCACCATACTTTGAAGAAGAATCCTTTAAAACTGGATGACCTGAAAGATTTCATCACATGCTATAATCCCTCCAACAGATTTAAAAGGAAAGAAACCTACAATGCAGAAACTAATCCGGAAGGGAATTGGAGAAAATTCAGTTACGATGAGATTATCAGCAGGGACAAAACCAGTTTAGACATCACTTGGTTAAAGGATAAATCCCTGGCTGATCTGGATAATCTACCTGATCCTGAAACCATAGCAGAAGAGATCATTGAGAATCTGGAAGCAGGATTAGAGAGTTTCAGGGAGATCATGATAAAATTGAATCAGCACTAAGGCAGTAGAATATGAAAAGAAACATTCCCGATGAATCATCATTGAGAGTAAGCGCTGAAAACAGAATCCCTGTAACACTTCAGGTATCCAGGAAACCGATAAAGTGTCCTGTTTGCTGTTCCAGGAAAATTGCTTCTTATTTTTATGGGATGCCAATACTTACAGAAGATTTGCAGAGAAAGCTTGACGAGGGCAAAATTGTTCTGGGAGGCTGCTGTATTGTTTCTATTAATCCTAAATGGGCCTGTTTAGACTGCCAAACAGACTTTTACAAGAATATGGATTATTAATGCTGGCATAAAAAAAGTAACAAGATATTAAGAAACTGCCAATTTTGTACAAATGGAAAATAAAGAGATCCGCTGGAAACAACGTTTTCAGAATTATGAAATGGCTTTTTTAAAGCTCAAGGAAGCCATCGCAATGAATTATCACACTATTAAAGCGGCACCAAATTTGAGGATTCAGAGGGAA
>Ga0316232_1004272_pt1 | contig 12301 bp, 6 predicted proteins | sample TBHtaG_FD_206006 | JGI IMG/M metagenome (GOLD analysis project Ga0316232, IMG submission 206006) | Freshwater microbial communities from Trout Bog Lake, Wisconsin, USA - TBH18025_13 | ecosystem: Environmental > Aquatic > Freshwater > Lake > Hypolimnion/Profundal zone | place: USA: Wisconsin... | reverse complement strand
CGGCATCGTTCCACGCCACGTACACGCGGTGCTCGTCCACCGCCGGCGTGCCCGAGGCCACGCTGTTGGCGGCGTTCCGGTGGTACGGGGTGATTGGATATGCCCGCTGCCACAGGATGCCACCCTGGCTGGCGCAGAGGCAAAGCACCCAAATCTGGTTGCTGCCCGCATCGCCGGCCGTCACAAACACCCGGTCCCCCCAAACCACCGGCGAGGAATGTCCGGGCCCCGGCAGCGGGGTGCGCCAGTTGATGTCCTTCTCCGTCCACGTGGTCGGGATGGTCTTCTCCGCGCTCAGCCCGGACCCGTTGGGGCCGCGGAACCGGGTCCATTCCTGGGCCGGTATCCGGACCATCGCGCCGCACCACAACAGGAGCACCAACCATCGACGGGTCATCGTATTCATCGTATCGGGCAGTGCATGTAGCAAATCGCCTGGTCCCGGGCAGCAACAAAATGCCAACACAACAGAATCCGGACGCATCTCACCTTGGTCGACCGGCTCCGCCGGCGCGAGATTGCGGAGACAAATGGTCCCCGCCATGCCGGCGAACCCGAGCTGGATGCGGTCCTGCTCGCCCCCCGTCATCCCGTCTCGGGCCTTGCAACTTATCGGGGTTGAAGGGAACATTGACCGGTATTGAGCATGGATTGCATCGAGCATATTGTCACCGTTCACTGGCCTCATCGGGTCATCTTTACCGATCAGGTGTTCGACCCCGGGAACCCGGTCCTGACCGACCTGCTGCGGGCCGGGGTGACCACCGGGGCTGGTAAGGCCCTGTTCGTCCTCGACCAGGCGCTGGTGTCCGCCCGCCCGGATCTCGAGGGCGCCATTACGAACTACTGCACCGCCCATCGAGACCAACTCCCCCTCGCGGTTTCGCTCCGCGTCAGCCCCGGCGGCGAAGAGGCCAAGCATTCCTGGACCCACGTCCTGGCGCTCCATGCCGTCATGGCCGAACTGGGCTTGGACCGCCATTCCTTTCTCGTCGCCGTCGGCGGGGGCGCCTTCCTGGACATGGCCGGTTTGGCGGCGGCGACCGCCCACCGCGGCGTCCGGCACCTTCGCCTGCCCACCACCACCCTCAGCCAGTGCGATTCGGGGGTCGGCATCAAGAACGCCATCAATGCTTGCGGCAAGAAAAACTTCGCCGGCACCTTCTGCCCGCCGTTCGCCGTGGTCAACGATTTTTCCCTGCTCGCCACCCTCCCGCCCGGCCACAAGCGCGCCGGTTATGCCGAGGCCGTCAAAGTCGCCTGCATCCGGGATGCCGGCTTTTTTGCCTGGCTCGAGCGCCAGACCCCCGTGCTGCGCGAGTTCGACCCGGAGGCCATGCGCGCCCTCATCCACCGCTGCGCCGAACTGCATCTGGCCCACATCGCCGGCGCCGGCGACCCCTTCGAGCTCGGTTCCGCCCGCCCGCTCGACTTCGGCCATTGGGCGGCCCACAAGCTCGAGCAACTGACCGGCTTCTCCCTCGGCCATGGCCAGGCCGTCGCCATTGGCCTCGCGTTGGATGTCGTTTACTCGCGGCTCCGGGGGTTTCTCGCGCCCGCGCAGAGTGAGCGAGTGCTCGGTTTATTGGAGGGCTTGGGCTTCCGCTTGTTCGCCGCTGAGGTGCTCCAACCCGGCCGGGCCGGCCGCCTGGCGCTGCTGGACGGCCTGGAGGAATTCCGCGAGCACCTGGGCGGACGCCTGACGGTCACTCTGCTCCGGGAGATTGGCTCCGGCTTTGAAACGCACGAAATGGACCCGGGCTGCATCCTGCAGGCGATCGAGGAACTGCGCCTCCGGGACTCAACCCGCCAGGACGCGCCCGCAGGATCGTGAAACGCACCGCCATCCTGAACCTCGTGGGGCTCTCCGAGTCTCTGCTCGGGCCCCACACCCCCCACCTCAACGCTTTCCGCCAGGCCGGCGCGCTCCGGCGCGTGGACCCGGCGTTCCCGGCCGTGACCTGCACCGCCCAATCGAATTACCTCACCGGCACCCTGCCCGCCACCCACGGCGTCGTGGGCAACGGCTGGTATAACCGGGAACTGGACGAAGTCCACTTTTGGAAACAGTCCAACCACCAGGTGGGCGGCCCCAGGCTCTGGGAAGTGCTGCGCCAAGCCGACCCCGCCTTCACTTGCGCCCAGCTCTTCTGGTGGTTCAACATGTACTCGGGCGTCGATTGGTCGATCACGCCGCGCCCCGCGTATCCGGCGGATGGCAGAAAAGTCTTCGATATCTACGCCTGGCCCTATTCCCTCCGCACCGAGATCAAACGCGACCTGGGCGAGTTCCCGTTCCCCGGATTTTGGGGCCCGGCCGCCGGCCGGGCCACCTCCCTCGGGCCCGCCGACGCGGTGACCCGCTGGATTGCCCGGGCGGCCCGGTGGGTCGAGGAACGGCACCGCCCCTCGCTCAACCTGGTTTACCTCCCGCACCTCGATTACAGTCTTCAACGCCTCGGGCCGAACCACCCGGACATCCCCGCCGAGGTCCGCCGCCTGGACGAAATCACGGGCGAACTCCTCGCTTTCTTTCGCGGCCGCGGCGTCCAAGTCGCCGTGCTCTCCGAATACGGCATCAGCGCCGTAGACACCCCCATCCATCTCAACCGGCTCTTTCGCGACCGCGGCTGGCTCACCGTCAAAGAGGAGTTGGGAAGGGAACTCCTCGATGCCGGCGCCAGCAAAGTATTTGCGGTCGCCGACCACCAGGTGGCCCACATCTATCTCAACGACCCTTCCCTCCAAGCCAAGGTTCGCGCCGCGCTCGAAGCCCAGCCGGGCGTAGCCCAGGTGTGGGGGACGGCCGAGAAAGCGGCCGGCGGCCTGGACCATCCCCGCGCCGGAGACTTCGTGGCGATCGCGCAGGCCGGGGCCTGGTTCACCTACTACTACTGGCGGGACGACGCCCGGGCGCCCGATTTCGCGCGCACCGTGGATATCCACCGGAAACCGGGCTACGATCCGGTGGAACTCTTTCTGGATCCAGCCGTGCCCTGGATCCAGGCGAAGATAGCCTGGAGGTTGTTGAAAAAGAAACTGGGGTTCCGCATGCTCATGGACGTCATCCCGTTGGACGCAACCCTCGTCCGCGGTTCCCACGGCCGCCGCCCCACCGATCCGCGGGAATGGCCCGTGCTGATCACCTCCCGTCCGGACCTGGCCTCGCCCTCCCCCATCCCTTCCACCCGGGTCTTTGAGATCCTCCGCGACCTGGTTCTGAGTTGAAAGTTAAGCGCCCGTGCGAGAATTGATTCCGAGTGTTCTGCCGGCCAGCCCAAGCCCAGAGCGCGGGCAGGCCGCGCACTCCACACGCTTCGCGATCACCGACACGCGCCAGGCCCTGGCGGTTGCCTACCCTGGCTGGACAAATAGACTCGGGCTGGCTCTACTGGTATTCTCGTTTAGCGTCTTTCGGGAACCGGAACGGTCCTTCCGAGCGGGCGTCGGCGAGCAAGCGCGTTTCGGCGGCGGTCGTTTGAGGCCAAGAACATATGTCGGAAATCACACAATTGCTGAGCGAAATCAGAGGCGGCGACCAGCGCGGTATCGAGCCGTTGCTTTCGCTCGTTTATAGCGAACTGAAGCGGATTGCGGCCCAGAAAATGGCCGGGGAAGCGCCTGGAAACACGCTGCAGCCCACGGCCTTAGTCCATGAAGCCTGGATGAGGCTGGTGGGCGGTGGCGCGGTGCCCTTCGAGAACCGCGCTCACTTTTTCGCGGCGGCGGCGGAAGCGATGCGGCGCATCCTGGTTGACGCCGCGCGGCGGAAGAAGGCGATCCGGCGCGGCGCGGGCGCGCCGCATGAGGAATTGGAGGAAGGGCATTGGGTGCAAAACCTGGTGCCGGACGAACTGTTGGCAGTAGACGAGGCGATCGACCTGCTGGCCCGGGAAGACCCGGCCGCCGCAAACCTGGTCAAGTTGCGGTATTTCGCCGGGATGACCATGGACGAAGCGGCCACCACCATGGGGCTGTCGTTTCGGGACGCCGAGCGGACTTGGACTTACGCCCGAGCCTGGCTAAGGCGGCAAATCGGAAGCCAGCTCGCCACCCCGGGACAGGCGTAAGAAGTTGGCGGACTTGTCCTCGATTAGCCGCATGTTACATCGTATGGGCGTGGCCAAACTATAAATGACCCGCGAAAGCGAAATCTTCCTCGAAGCGCTGGAACTGGCTGCCGTCGAGGTCCGTGCGGCTTTTGTCGAGCGCGCCACCGTGGGTGATCCCAAGCTGAGGGCGGCGGTCGAGGCGCTGCTCGCGAACCATGCCCCGGACGATTTTCTCGAACAGGGCGCGGTCGGCAGGCTCCGGGAATCCCTGGGCGCGGCTGGCAAGCTGACCCTCCAGGAGGAGCAGATCGGCGATTCCATCGGCCGCTACAAACTCATCGAGAAGATCGGCGAGGGCGGTTTCGGCGTCGTCTATCGGGCGGAGCAACGCGAGCCGGTTCGGCGCCAGGTTGCGGTCAAGGTGATCAAGCTGGGCATGGATACGAGGAGCATCGTGGCCCGGTTCGAAGCCGAACGTCAGGCGCTCGCGCTCATGGACCATCCGAGCATCGCGCGCGTGTTCGACGGCGGGGCCGCCGCAACGGGGCGTCCGTTTTTCGTCATGGAATTGGTTCGGGGAGTCCGGATTACGGATTACTGTCAGGCGAATCAACTCTCGCTTGCGGAACGCCTGACCCTTTTCATCCAGCTTTGCCACGCCATCCAGCACGCGCACCAGAAGGGCGTGATTCACCGCGATCTCAAGCCCTCAAACGTCCTCGTCACCGTCCAGGACGGCAAGCCCACCCCCAAAGTCATCGATTTTGGCGTTGCCAAAGCAATCGAAGAACCGCTCACGGAGAAAACCGTCCTGACCCACTTCCACGCCTTCATCGGCACCCCCGCCTACACCAGCCCGGAACAGGCGGAGATGACCGGAGCGGACGTGGACACCCGGAGCGATATCTATTCGCTGGGGGTGATGCTCTATGAATTGCTCACCGGGGTGACGCCCTTCGACGCGAAGGAACTAACCCAATCCGGCCTGGAGGGGATGCGGCGACTGATCAAGGAGGTTGAGCCCCCCACCCCTTCAACACGGTTGCGCCGAGCGGTTGCCGGCGGTTCGATTCACTTGCCGATCGGGTCGGTGGATCGAGATCTGGATTGGATCGTGATGAAGTGCCTGGAGAAGGATCGCACCCGCCGTTACGACACGGCACGGGAACTCGCGGCCGACCTCGAGCGTTATTTGAGCCAGGAACCGGTCCTGGCGCGACCCCCGAGTACAAGCTATCGCCTGCACAAGGCCTTGCGGCGCCATCGTACCGCCTTCGCCGCCGCCGCCGCCATTCTCCTCGCGGTCGTGGTCGGCAGCGCCGTCAGTGTGTGGCAGGCTTTGCGGGCGACGCGCGCGGAGCGAATCGCAGACCAGCGGCGAACGAATGAAGAAACGCTTCGCCATACCGCCGAGCGGGAGCGGGAACACGCCTTGGCCAGCCAGGAGAAAGCCGAGCTCAACGAATACGTCGCCGATGTCAATCTGGCCCATCAGTCCATCCTCGCCGGAAACCTGGCCCGGGCAACTGAGCTCTTGGCCAAGCACGGCGCCAGCGGCGCCCAACGCTTTGAGTGGCGGTATTTGTGGCACGCGGCGCAAGGCGATGACCATAGGCTGGTTGCGCAGGCGGCCTCGAGTATTTTGTCGCTGGCTAGCTCCCCGGATTACCTCGTCGCCGGCCTGCAAGACGCGGTTCGTATCTACGAGCCGAACACGGGAAGACTGGTAAAGACCTTGGCCAGGTCGGGTGCCTCCGTCGCCTTGTCTCCAGCCGGGCTGCTGGCCACGGCGAGCAAAGGCACCGTCCGGGTTTGGCGCACCAGTGATTGGGGTGAAGCCTACGCGCTTTCGGAGGTGGCGGCTCCGGTGGCGTTTTCGGCCGATGGACGACGGCTGGCGGCGAGTTCGCTCGGAGGCGTCAGGGTTTATAACAGTTCGGACGGGCAACCCGTCAGCCTGGTGCCGCACGGCATGGCGCCCTTTGCTCTTAGCCCGGGGGGCGAGCTGATCGCGGTGAACTCGACCAACGGGATCGTGCTCTGGGACGTGGAGGCGGGGAAGGCCCTGCGAACGCTCGAACGCTCCGAAGGCATGTTCATCGCCCCCTGGTTGTCGGTCATGAATAACCTGGCCTTCTCTCCGGACCGACAATGGATTGTCGCGGCGCGGAATACGCTACAGGATGGCAGCATTTTCGTGCTGGAGAAGTGGGCCTCGACGACGGGCGAGAAGGTGGCGAGTGTGCCCCACCGTTCCGACGTGATGGAACACTCCGGCATGGTCTCCAGTGTTACGTTCGACCCGACTGGACGACTCCTCGTCTCCGGGAGTTGGGATCATTCGATTCGGTTGTGGGACGCCGGTCCGCTCCAGTGTTTTGAAAGGCTGCATGGAAATCCTTCGGAGGTCTGGGCCGTGGCCTTCACGGCCGATGGCCGGGGCCTTATCAGCGGCGCCAAGGACGGGACGGTCCGTCTCTGGCCAACGAACGCCTCCCCGAAGGAAAAAGGCTACGAAGGCAACTGGATGCCGGTCAAGTTCTCCCAGGACGGGCATGTGCTGGCCGCCATCGAGGATCAATCCCGATTGGTGCTGCTGAACCTCAGGACCGGGGAGCCTGATGACCAACTCCAACTGATCCCAGGCCGATGGGGCCCATGGACCGGCGCGATCAGCGATGATCTCAGAACCTTGGTCGATCCCTTGCCCGCAGGCGGGTTTCGCCTTTGGGACCTGCAAACCCGAAAGTCGGTGGAGCTCAAAAGCCAGGAACTCCACAAATCCTGGACGGCCATGGCTCCGGACGGAAGCTCCCTCCTGGCGGGAGCGAACGGAGATTCCGTGCTCTGCTGGAATCTCCAGGACCTTTCGGAGCCACCGGCGCGAATCGAGGGGAAACGCGCCCTTTTCGCCCGAGGCGGCAAGGTCCTCCTGACGCTCCACGACCGCTCCGTCAAGGTCTGGAACACCAGACCCCGAACGCTTAAACTGGAGTTCCCGGTGGAGGCTGATCTGGGCTTCATGACCCCGATAGCACTCTCCGACAATGGCCAACTTCTCGCGGCTGGGTCAAATCCAACGACGGAGGTCGAAAACGCCATTCGTCTCTGGGACACGCGCACCGGAAAATTCCTGGGGGTCTGCAAAGGACACACCCAAGGCGTCAGGTGGCTTGCCTTCTCTCCCGACGGGGAGACGCTTGCGTCCGCCGGCAGCGATAGTAACCTCCGCCTTTGGGACCTCCGCACTCAACAAGAGCTCCTGTCGCTCCAGCGGTTGGCGGACCCGATTAGTGATATTCTCTTTTCTCCAGCCGGCAATTGGCTCGCCGCCAAGACCGCAAGCGGCCTCCGGTTGCTGGATGGATCACGCTAACACCATCAACACCGACTCACTTATGAACACCAAAACTCTCGTCAGCACCCTCGCCTGGGCTATGGCAGTCACCGCGGCCCTCGCGGATGACTGGCCGCAATACCTTGGACCCAACCGGAACAGCACCTCGCCCTTGAAAGGCATATTACGATCCTGGCCACAGAATGGACCGGAGGTGTTATGGACGGCGCCGGTGGGTAGGGGTTTTGGCGGGCCAGTGGTCAAAGACGCCAAGGTCTACTTGCTCGACCGGGACGATAAGGTTGGGGACAACCTGCGTTGCTTGGACCTGTCCAACGGCAAAGAACTCTGGAGCTTCGCTTACGATGCTCCCGGAACGGTGATGTTTCCAGGATCGCGGAGCGTGCCGACCGTGGACCGCGACCGGGTTTACTCCTGCGGTCACAACGGGGACTTGTATTGCATCGACCTCAAGACACACAAGCCGGTTTGGAACAAAAACATCTGGAAAGATTTCGGCGGTGAAAGACTTCCGATGTGGGCGATTACGCAGTGTCCTCTGGTGTACGGAGACTTGCTGATCGTGGCTTCACAGGCGCCGCAGGCCGGTGTGGTCGCTTATGAAAAACTGACGGGAAAGGTTAGCTGGAAAACCCCGCCACTTGGCCTGATCAGCTATGCCAGCCCCGCCATCGTAAAGGTGGACGGGAAAGACCACGTGGTCATGATCACGGGGTCGACGAACCCGTTCCAGCGGACAAGTTCGGTTGATGAATTAGGCAACGTCGTCGGGATCGAGCCGCTTACGGGGGCGATCCTCTGGGAGTTCGACAAGTGGCAGTGCCATATCCCGGTGGCCAGTGCCGTCGATGCCGGCCAGAATCGACTCCTCATTGCCGGCGGATATGAACTTGGCGCACTCATGCTCAAAGTCGAAAAAAAGGCCGATGGCAGCTACGCGGCAGCGGAACTTTTTAGAACCAGAGAATTCGGCGATCAAACCAAACCGCCGGTGATATACAAAGACAAACTCTACGCTGAGTATGGAACCAATGACCGTCATGACGGGATGGTGTGCATGGGGATGGATGGTCAGATCCTGTGGAAAACGAAACGCTCGCCCGATTTCAATAAAGGCAGCATGATTCTCGCGGACGGCCTCATTCTGGCGAGCGATGGTGCGAGGTCGTTATATCTCGTAGAGCCCGATCCCTCTGGATTTAAGCAACTGGCATCAGCAGAGCTCTTTCCCGAAGCAGCGGCCGGCTCCGAAAACGACATCGCTTCCAGAGTTGGCGGCAGAAACCAGAATTGGGCACCCATGGCTCTGGCTGACGGAAAGCTACTAGTGCGAGACCAGACGCAGTTAAAGTGCGTGAAGGTGGCCCAGTAAGGTCCTGGGGCGGGCGCGCGCCCAAAGAAGTTGGCGGACTTAGGCTGGAATCTCCGCATGTAACAACGGCGAGACGTCGACAGAAACGGTAGAATGACGGGAAACACCAAATGAACACGATAAGAACTTTGCCCTTGGCGAGGACGTTGATCCGCGCCCTTTGCTGGACCACCCTGCTGAACTGCGCGCGCGCGGATGATTGGCCGCAATGGCAGGGCCCAGACAGGAATGCGATCTCCAAGGAAGGCGGGTTGCTGAAGGAGTGGCCGAAAGAGGGCCCTCCGCTCGCCTGGAGGACACAGAAACTCGGCGGCGGGGACAGCGCTCCTTCCGTTGCCGCCGGGCGCATTTTCGGGATGAGCGCTCGCGGCGAAGACGAAGTGGTGTGGGCCCTATCCGAGAAGGATGGCCAGGAGCTCTGGACGACCCGCCTGGGGCCGGCCGTCCAACAGCAGGTGCAGCAGAGCAAAGAGGGGCCGTCCTGCACGCCGGCGGTGGATGGCGAGCTGCTCTATGTGGAGGGCATGGGCGGCGAGGTGGCTTGTTTGCAGGTCAAAGACGGCAAGATCGTTTGGCAACACAGCTTGACGCGCGATTTTGGCGGGCGCGTGCCCATGTGGAGTTACCGCGAATCGCCGCTCGTGGATGGCGACAAGGTCATCTTCACCCCAGGCTCACCGGACGCCTTGCTGGTGGCCCTCGACAAGGTGACTGGCAAGACCGTCTGGAAGACCCAGATGCCAGCCGGCAGCGGAGGCGGTTCCGGCGCTCCGGGTGGCGGCCCCGGTGCTGGTCCAGGTGGTTTCGGGGGTGGGCCTGGAGCTCCGGGCGGCGCCACCGGCGGACGCGGCGCCGGTTCGGTTACGGAAGTCGCCGGAACCAAAGACCCGGGCCTGTTCGCCAGCGAGCATTGGGGGATGACGGCTTTCTCTACCAAACTCCCCAACGGGAAATATCTCGCCAAGCTCTACTTCGCCGAGACCTACGAAGGGATTACCGGTCCCGGCCAGCGCGTTTTTTCCTTCAATGTTCAGGGTCATGAAGTTAAGGACTTCGACGCTTATGCAAAGACGGGCGGTCGCAACCGGGCCTATATCGAATCCGTGCCGGTGGAAATCACCAACGGAGAGTTTCACATTGGATTCACGCGGCAGGTCGAAAACCCGGCCATTAAGGCGATTGAGATCATTCCGCAGGCCGACGCTGTAGCCGGTGCGGCGCCTGCCCTTGCGGCCGTACGGATAAAGGCCGGCTCGTCCGCGCCCTTTACGGACGCGAGCGGCCAGGTTTGGAAACCGGACCAGGGTTTTGAGGGGGGCATGACCAGCCAGGTGGGTGGCGGTTTCGGCGGGGGCATGGGTAATCGCGGCGGCGGTTCGGGCGGTCCTGGCGGATTCGGCGGGGGTGGCGGTTTTGGTGGTTCGGGAGGTCCGGCGCCGGCCTATGCCTCGGCTATCCCTATCGACTTCGGCGGGCAGCGCCAGTACGTGCAATTCACCGCTAGAGCGCTCGTTGGAGTCGCCGCGAACGATGGGAAGTTTCTTTGGAGGTATGACAAGCCCGCCAACGGGATGGGGCTCAACTGCTCCACCACCGTCTACCAGGACGGCATGGTGTTTGCCGCCTCGGCCTACGGCGCGGGCGGTGGATTGGTGAAGCTCAGCCAGGCGGCGGACGGCGCTGTGAAGGCCGAAGAAGTCTATGCCACCAGGAAGATGCAGAACCACCACGGCGGCATGATTCTCCTCGATGGTTGCCTCTATGGCGCCAATGGTGGCAACGAAGGGGGCTACCTGATTTGCCTCGACTTCAAGACCGGCAACGTCCTGTGGGACGGACGCGACGACACCCAGCACCGTGCGCCGAAAGGCTCGCTCGCGCTCGCGGATGGCCGGCTGTACTATCGCACCGAGAAGGGGACCATCCTCCTGATCGAGCCGAGTTCAAAGGAATATCTCGAACGCGGCCGCTTCGAGCAACCCGACCGCAGCCCGCAGCCCGCCTGGGCGCACCCGGTCATTGCGAACGGCAAACTCTATGTGCGCGACCAGGATGTCCTCTTCTGCTATGATGTGAAGGCAAGGTAAGGCAGATGGGCCGATACCTTCGCTTCTGAGGTTCTCCGCTGGACTTATGTGTATCAAGGATATATACTATCCCCGTTGGCTGCGTTTATGGCCACCCATCGCCCTCACGCCAGCCGCGCTGGCCCGACACCCGCGCCGGCCCCTCCGCTCCCCTGAGTCGCTCCGGTTTTTCTTTTGAGCTTTCAGGTCCGCTATCCCATAATGCGGCGACATCGGAGTAGATTATGAGCTGCAACACGAGTAATGGGAAGTTCCTCAGCCGGCTGTTCACAGCGGGATTAAGCCTCGGGTTTCTGGTCCCGGCGGGCCTCGCCGGCCGGGCGTCCGAGCCGGGAGCGGAATTGGCGCGCCAATTTGCCAGCCCGCCGGAGTCGGCCAAGCCGCAGACCTGGTGGCACTGGATGAACGGGAATATCACCAGGGAGGGCATTACGGCGGACCTCGAGGCGATGAAGCACGTGGGCATCAACGGCGCCGAGATTTTCAACGTCCTGGAGGGCATTCCGGACGGACCGGCGCCGTTCATGAGTCCGCAGTGGCTCGAGCTGTTTCGTTTCGCGGCGGCGGAGGCCGATCGCCTGGGCATGGAGTTGTGCTTTCACAACTGCGCCGGGTGGTCTTCGAGCGGCGGCCCCTGGGTCAAGCCCGAGCATGCCATGCAAACCGTGGTGACCAGCGAAGTGACCGTCTCGGGCGGCCAGGAATTTCACGCGGGGTTGCCCCAGCCCGCCACCAGGGAGGGCTATTATCGCGACATCGCGGTGCTGGCCTTTCCCACCCCCAAAGGCCAGGCGCGGATCGGCCAACTCGAGCCCAAGGCCTTGTTTGCCTCCGCCTACGAATATGGCCTGCAGCCGGATCCCAAACGGGTTCCAGCCGACTCGGTGGTGCCCCGGGACCGCATCATCGACCTGACCTCACGCCTGGGCGCGGACGGCCAGTTGACCTGGACCGCACCCGAGGGCGACTGGACGATCTTCCGGGTCGGACACACGCCCACCGGCAGGCAAAACGCTCCCGCACCGGATGCGGGACGGGGTCTGGAGGTGGACAAACTCAGCCGCGAGGCGATGGACGCCTTTTGGGCCGGCGGCATCGATCCCCTCCTGAAAAAGCTCGGCCCCCTGGCCGGCAAATCCCTCAACGGCTGCTTGATCGACAGCTACGAAGTCGGTTGCAACAACTGGACGCCCAAGTTCCGCCAGGAATTCCTCAAACGCCGCGGCTACGACCCGATACCCTTCCTGCCCGCCCTGAGTGGCCGCTATGTCGAGGGCGGAGAAGTGACCGAGCGTTTCCTCTGGGATTTCCGGCGCACGCTTGGCGATCTCTTTGCGGAAAACTACTATTTCTATTTCAGCCAACTCTGCCGCCAGCACGGGTTGGTGCCCTCGATGGAACCCTATGACGGGCCCTTCGAGTGCCTCCAGGT
>Ga0316232_1004271_pt1 | contig 12302 bp, 12 predicted proteins | sample TBHtaG_FD_206006 | JGI IMG/M metagenome (GOLD analysis project Ga0316232, IMG submission 206006) | Freshwater microbial communities from Trout Bog Lake, Wisconsin, USA - TBH18025_13 | ecosystem: Environmental > Aquatic > Freshwater > Lake > Hypolimnion/Profundal zone | place: USA: Wisconsin... | reverse complement strand
CCAGTATAAAGCTGTTTTGCCCATGTGTAATTACCGTTATTATCAAACTTCCATATAACTGGGTCATAATTGGTACCATCGTAGTATTGTCCGCCAACATACACGTTTCCGCCGGCGTCCGTATCAACGCTGGATCCGATGCTTGCTAGGTTTGATACCGTATTCCATTCCATGACACCGTTTGCAGGATTTACCTTGGTGATCACTTGGTAGTTATTCGAATACCGGCCTGTTACATATTGGTTACCGTGATCATCAACTGCCATGTCCGTTGACACAACATTGCTTATACCATAGCTGTATTGCTGGTCTATTGCGCCGTTGTTAGGGTCAAAGCTGCCCACATAAAAGCCTGAATCGGCAAAATTATTGGCCAAAAACCATATTTTACCACTTGGATCAATATCAATAGTTTGATTCCAAACGCAAGGCGGTAAATTACGAGTATCCAACCAGCGCTTGTGATAAATCAACGCTCCTTGCTGATCATATTTCATCAACTCGCTGTTGAAATAACCGCCAAAGGATGCATCTTCTATGATGCCCACAACATAAACATTTCCGCCACTGTCTTGCACAACACCCGAGCCCGACTGAGCATTATTGTTGGTATTGAGATCCCCATACACGTTCCACCACCACAGGTTGGTTGGCAACGGCGTGTTGGCACTATTGGTGTTGATGGCAATTCCTGAATCCGACAGTTGTAGCACCACTGGAGCGGCATTGCCACCATTAAGCACGGTTTGGGTCTGATCGGCAAATACACCATTTACCGATCGGCTGCCATTTAGAACACCCATGCCAGCCGTATAACTGGAGGTGGTTGCCACCTGGCAGGGTTGCATGAAACCAATTTCAATTACATTATTTCCAGCAACAGAAAGTGAATATGGGCTGGTTATACCAGGATCACTTGCAATTACACCTGCAAATCCTGGTCCATGTTGACCTGAAACATTTTCAGTGCCAAAAGTTAAAATGCTCGGACCTCCTGAGCCACACGCTCCTCCCTCATACGGGCCAACAACATTGATGCCAATACCGCCGTTACCGGCGGACATGTTGATGGAGGACGCCACAATTGGACCGGTCGGCCCCGTGGCACGGCAGGTAGTGAAGACCAACGACGAGGCATTTCTAGCGCCAATACCTCCGCTGTTTAATTGCGTATTGCATGGCATGGTAACTTGACCACACACATTAAGTGCAAACCTATACTGACCATTTACCAGTTCATAGCCAACTGATGTTCCTGTTGGTCCTGTTGGGCCATAATTTCCCATGGCACCAGTCGGACCGGTTGGACCAAAACCGCCTCCGCCGCCGCCGACAAGTGCATTGCTACCACAATAATAATTGATCGTTCCACCTGCCGGCAGCACTAAATTTCCGCTGGTATTAAAATTCCAAAGATGGCTGTTTACATCTATGTAAATGTTACCAAGATTGTTGGTACCGATGGTATTGTTGGTGATTAAAATGTTTCCTGTTACCGGAACAGGAGTTGCATTCCATTTGGTACCGTCCCAAGTGTAGATCAGACCGTTTGGTGCATCATATTGTTGTCCAATATATGGATTGGTAGGAAAGTTCAACGACATTGGTTAGGTCCTCTTAGTTTGCAACCTATTTACCAACAAGCATCTACACAGTTATATCAGGCTGGCCGTCTTCCAGCCAGTGTTTGTGTATACGTAAATGTTGTTGTCATCCCAGCATATCTGGCCCAACACACCGGGATCGGAGGGAGCCTTGGTAGCCTGTGGTGCTTGAAGAAGACCGGGCAACGTGAGTATGCCGTTGGATCCTAGAGACGCAGTATACGAACCGTTGATTAGGCTGTCGATCGGGCCGCTGCCTCCACCAGCGGAGGCAACAGCTGGGACCCATGCATTGTCGTAATACAGGTATAAATTACCGTCGACATCGTTCCACCATAGAGAACCTTGTGATACAGCATTTGGTGGATATTGACCAACAAATGTAGCATCAGCAGTGGTTTGTATGCTGCCGTCTGGATATTGTATCCCACCGGTTAATGTGGTGATGATTCCATTTACGGTGAGCTTAGTTATGGGATTATCGGTACCAATACCAACATTTCCGCTGGTATTGATGCGCATGGTTTCAGCAAAGGAACCTTGATGGCGAGTGCTCCAGATCATGTCAGTGTTGCTGTCGACATCGGCTTTTACGGTCAACGTGGCGTTGGGCAATAGATCTGGAGAACCAACATCATAACGTTGTTGTACCGCATCACCCAGGGTATTTGTGGGATTTCCTAGCGTGAACACGGGTCCTACCACACCGGGCGCATATTTGTAAACATGCAGATCATACTCTGGTGCGGCAAGACCTATACCGACATAATTCTGGGGGCTTGAAACCGTTAGCGTATCATATCCTATTGTTACATTGCTATAAGGGTTGGTGGAAATGTTTAAACCGTAGGACGTTGCGGTGATGGTCGATGAGCTACATGGCGATGCAACACGTATGGCCGCACAAGATTGCAGGATATCTATCGAATACTGTGGATTGGTCTGACCTATACCAAGATGTCCTTGCGAGTTTATCCTAGCAGATTCACCACGAAAGCCAGATTGGTTTGGCAGGCCCGTTGCAAATACTATTTGGCCACCAGCATCGTTATTACCTGCGCTTTGCAACGTCAGTGTATCCGTTAATTGAGAAGCACTGCTGTGGTTTGAAAAAAGCAGGCTGCTGTTGTAGCCTGGAATGGTCCATGTGGATGCAATGTTTGCTGCAACGTTCCTGTTTATGCTTACAGTGCTCGAACTAACGCCAAAGTATGCGGTAGATCCACTATAATTTGAAATCGTAAAGAGTTGGCCAATCCCTGTGTAAGAGTCTTTTATGCTGATTCCGCCAATCAGATCGTTTAAAACGATCGTTCCATTTACGCTGGCAAGATAATCAGCTTGCAATCCAGCGGCAGGACCCGTAGGACCGCCAAGACCCCTAGGCCCAGTTGGACCTGTTGTTCCCAAAGGACCTTGCGGACCAGTTAGGCTTAATCCAATCGGTCCAGTTGGCCCGGCTATGCCTCTTGGTCCGGTGACACCGGGTCTGCCTTGGGATCCAGATGGTCCTGTGGCTCCTCGCACGCCCACAGGGCCTTGCGGGCCTTGTGCTCCAAAACCTGTCGGTCCGGTATGGCCGGTGGCACCCGTGTGACCCGTAAATCCAGTGGCCCCCGTGAAACCAGTGGCGCCGGTTGGCCCAAGCACGGTCGACTCTGGTCCGGTAGGTCCGGTTAGACCTACGCTTCCTGTTGGACCAGTTACGGTCGATTGGGGTCCAGTTGGGCCTGTTCCATACGGCCCCGTTGCACCTGTTGCACCTTTTGGTCCTATAACCCCCTGTACACCTTGCGGACCGGTTACACCGGTGGCTCCTTGGGGACCAACGGGGCCAGTTGGACCTCCTGCAGGTCCGATTGCACCAGCTGGCCCTGTTACTCCGCTGGTTGCAATGTATTGCAGATTGCTGATTTCAAGCTGTGCGGTATTAAGAGCCTGTACAATGGCGTTGAAATTGCTACGGAATCCTTGTCCAGGATTGTTTAATCCGCTGATAGGAAAGTTTACGTTTATCCCGGTTGTGGAAATATTTGAAGACATGGATCAGTTACCGCCTGTTTTCCATTATTTACCAGTAGGGATGTTTACCAGATAGGGTTGTTTCCTGAGTAGGTGCGGTTCTGGGTGGTTATCCATTTTTGCAAACGTGTATTGCTGTATGTACGAGGAGCAAGAGAATCGAAAATCGTGCTGTACAGATCAAACACCGTGGTTCCTGCATCAATCAGCGTGCTGCCCCAAACCTGTTGTAGATCATAAGCTAGCGGATCTTGGTAATCAAATATGGTCGTGCCGTTGTCAAATATTTCTTGATTGGCGTCAAATACGGTTTCTATGGGACTCTCCGTGTCTTCAAATCTAGTGGTGTTGCCATCCCATGTTGTGGTATTATTATCAAACGTCGTGGATCCTATCCATCGTATTCCCTGCCATTGCATTACCATGATCGTCGGCTGCCAAGGTGTGCCCCAGAGGGCGGATGTTTCATGATTAAGTATGTCAGCAGCCAATCCAGCTGTTACCACAGGGATTTCTCCTACCTCAATTGCAGGAAAATAGGTCGTCTGCCAGGGTGGCAAAATTTCGCCGCCGGCCGTGGTTATGGTGATGCCGCAATCATACCCCGTACCACCAACCTCAACATCTACCGCAACGATGCCCCAGACCAGTATCAAGCTGGCCGAAGCAGTACCATTTGTAACGGATATAGGTGTTGCTGTTCCTACTTCACTGTAGTTTCCAGGGTTTGTTATCTCCAATGCTACCACATCAGTCATGGAATTTACTTCGGTGACGGTTAGGATTGCCGGGTCATTTGCATCGTATCCCGGAATTGAGAATGTATCGCCAACCGCCCAACCAGCACTGCTGGAACTTACGCTAACACCAACCAGGCCTAAAACCGCGTGAAGCTCAGCTCCGGTGCCTGCTCCGCCAACGACTATTTCAGGTGGTGATAGATATCCATAACCAGGATCTAGCACCGTCACATACGCAATCGATCCATTGCTATAATCCAGATTAGCAAGCATTACAAATCCAGATCCGCTTCCCGACGAGACATAATTATAATGAGATATGAGCGCGCTACGTATGTTATCTATGCTTATCGGATAAACATTACCCCCCTGGACATAATTATCAGGAATCACCTGGATACTTCCGCTCTGCTGATCCTCGATCGTGCGATATATGGTCGAAAGTCCATCTGCCAGCACCGTGGTATTAGCAGCTGGGCCAATCTGCAAGCTAAGCTCATGCCACCATGGGGAGATGACTTCTATTATTTGATCGGGTGTTGCATAACCTGTTACCAACCCGTTGATTATGTTCATGCTGGGAGGCTCGGGTAAATTGGTAACCGTGTCAAATACCACTGTACCCGGCTCTCTAATACGTAGATTTGATGTATCCGCATCCCATTTATCGCGCAACGCGCCTGTTAAAGGAATGTATGCATTGAAAAACTGATTGCTATATACTTTGTTGACCGAAAGGCCAAACTGCTGGGTAATGTATTGGTATCCATCATATGCAGTTATATCAAAATAATAGGTTTTGTTTAGTGCAGCATATTCGCAAAACCCTTCAATAATTCCGTTTGTAGACCCTAACAGGAGATGCGGTGGTAGCAATCCGCCTGTAACGTTATAAACTACCGTGAGACCCCTGTCACTAACGGCATTTACAGTGATCCTGGCATATTCTCCGTCGTTAATTGATCCAAGATCTGACGCGGTGTTCCAATAAAAATCTGCATTCAGTACCGCCGGATTTACCAGCATATCAAACGTGCGAGATGTGGTTCCGTTTACGCTGGTGGCCGCCACTGTAAACGTATAAATCGTTTCTTCCAGGACATTTGGTAACGTACCATAGAGCAGCCCGGATGCAGCCGGCGGTTGGGGAGTTGGCAACCTCAGCGTAAATCCAGGGCTGTGCGAGGTAAGGTGATAGGTTATTTCACTGGCATAAGGATCTTCAGCCTGCAGGGTGTATTCAACGAACTGATTTCCGTAATAGGTACCAGGTATTGTACCGGCAGAAGTGATCCATAACGGAGGTTCTGCGGATACTATAATCCCAATGTCAACCGTGATATTGCTGCTCGCACCAGAAATGCCATCCGTTGCGCGAACCACGGTGGCCAGGGTTGTATTGGAAACTATTGCATTAGCGTTACATGTTAAAAGTCCGGATCTAAGATTGATTGTTGCATATGGCGACGGTGTGGGTAAGTCATACAGCAAATAATCGCCAGTGGTTGTTGTTGCCTCAAGCAAATAACTTGAAGGTGCTGCGTTGCTTTGATATCCAAGAAATCTTGGTTGGTTAGCCCAGCTTGGAGCAATCAACAACGGAGTCAACACCAACGAAAAGGTACGATCAGCTATCGCGCCGTTAGGTTGCATTATGCGAAAAGTGAACTGTGCAGAGATTTGTGCCGCGGACTCAGTAGCTGCACCATATATGCTAATCAATTTATTTGTTTGCAACCATCGCAAACCGTTGGGAAGAGCCCCGTTTAAAAGATTCACGGTTGACCCATCCCCAGCTGAAAAAGTTAGGATTATTGGATTTAAATCAAAACTATAATCCTGCGCATAAGTTCCTAAATTAGCAGGTGTAACCCAGCTTGGATAATCCATGGCAATATCCCAAAAATACCCAGGTATTTATGGTTAGCTAGGATTCTGTTCCAACTCGTCAAATGTGCATATTACCGTTATACCTCGGATGCGTTCGCCATATGTAAGTTTGGTAAGCATAAGGTCGCTTTCATTTGTAAGATACAAACGGGGCCACCAGGAAAATCCATTCCATTTAGCCGTGGCGGTTTTGGATGGCATGAGATTAAAATTATCGGTAACCCAGCTTGTAACATCTGACATGTCTTCGCGGTATTCCCGTTTAAACAACACCACATACTTGAATCTTTTGAAAAGCAGTGTGCTTCTGACTACGATTTCAGTGCGATCTTTCAAGAGATCCACATGGGTTGCCTTAAAAGGAGACGTAACCGATTGCACATATCCCGACCATTCTGCCATACACCGGTCAAAATCTACCTGTGTGCAGAGGAAAATGCTGGAATTAATGGTAACCAGGGTTTCACGTTTACCGGTATGCCTCACTTGGTTGTACATGCGATATTTTATGCCGTTGGCCTCAAGAAAACACTCGGCATTGTGTACCGTCCAACCTATGTTAAAATCTGGGTCGCCTAGCTTTGCCGAGCGAGCCAGCGTGATCTTGTAGGGATATTTTCCAAAATATAGCTTACTTGTATGATTGCGTTGCATGCACTCATTATAGAAGCTGCAAAGCGGCGGCGCAAATTTACTCTGAGACTAAACCAAAACTGGTACCGCATCCACAGGTATCAACCGCGTTGGGATTTTGCCAATATAGATAGCTTTCCATGATGCTGGTTTTCAAATCCAGAACACTGCCCAATACATGCATGACGCTTGCAGAATCGATGACCAATCCTCCGCCCGGCCATTCGATTATTTCGTCGAAACGACGTGTATTGGCACGAGAAATCAATCCATATTCATAACTGTGACCGCTGCAACCTCGGTTATTGATACGCACCGATACCAACATATCAACATTGTTGCATCGCTTGTTGATATACTCCTTGGCCGCGTCTGTTACGGTCACTATATCCTTGTTCATCAATCACCTACCAACATGAAAAATATGAAGCGATTATCAATGTCCTCGAAAAATGAGGGCCAAAGTCCAACCAGCTTTTCCACCGTAATTTCGTTGTATTTACGATCTTTTTCTCACGAACCAATTTGTCCATGTACCATGTGGAGTAGGTGTGAACCTTAAAGCTCGGAGTCTTGCCTGTACGTGCCCAGAAGGCATATGACTTTGTCACTGCCTTTTTATCAGCAGTTGGGTCGTTGTATATGAACCAACCCCAGATCTTATCGCTGTTGTCGTACTGGCAATGCCCTACCCAACGGATGTCATAACGCGGATGTACTAGCAACCGAATCTCCTGTTTGTCATGCATATGTTAAATTATACTAAGACATAGCATCTGTCAAGAGCTTAGTTATTTTATGTTCTGCCACTTGCCCTCGTTTAAGCACACGTAGGTCCACATGCTCAGGGCGCCAGAAATTTTTAATACGGGCCATGGCCTTGGATGGATTGGCCGTGCCACACATGAAAATATCGATGGAAATCATGTGTACTTCCGGATAATGATGCCATGACAGATGCGATTCTGCTAGAACTATCACCCCTGTTGTTCCACTATCCGGTCCAAAAGGATGGCAGTGGCTGAATAAAACCGTAGCCCCAGCATCAACACAGCTGGCTACGAACATTTTTTCTATAGACAAGCTATCGTTGTGGTTGTCTATGCCCCAAAGATCGGCGATAAGATGATTTCCAACGTAGATATTTTCTTCATCACGTATGAAGTGTTCAAAATGGTCCATATGCTGTCCTTCCAACATAAAAGGCTACTAACCTTGAATATGGGCCTCGCACCCTGTTGGAAGGCAATTGCTGTCGGGGAAACCTCTTGACCCGTATTAGGCTATATTTATGTCAAATCCATTATGCTAGGCGATCGAGCGTGGCTTTTAAAAACCAGCGCTGCTTATGATGCCAATCAAGTCTCTCAGCAATATAATTCATAACAGCTTGATCGTCAACTGATTCAGCAACATCAAATACCTTGTTAAGCAACACCAGCATTCTGTTGTGATCCATATACAACCGCTCGACATATCCAAGCTCATCCATGATCTCAACCGCAGGATTGATAATGCTAAGAGCTGTTTGTGTTTCAGGAGTTACTGCCACCGGTTGGTCAAGTTGCCGAATCTTCTCAGCAATGGTGTCAACATTGTTCCAGAGATCATTGTATTGATCCTCAAACAGTTTATGTAGCTCCATGAAAAGAGGCCCGGTAATATTCCAATGGTAGGAATGTGTCTTTGTGTACAAAACAAAATTGCTGTTTAGATATACACACAACGCTTGTGCCAGATTCATAGTAGGCTCCTAATAATGCCGACTATTTATCAGTTGGTTTGGTCTTTTTGGCCGGGCGTTTATTCTTACCGTACAATCTGTTAATGGACTCAGTTGAAGTCTCTACCAGAGGTAGATTGGCCGTTTGCAAGACCCCACTGTCATCGGCCGGGATTTCCACAATCTCACCTATGTTTACGATTTCGCTCTTTGGCGGATCGTTTACCTGATCGTTGGACGCAAGAGGTTGCAACACCTTGGATTCTTTGGGCAACACAGGGTCTTTTATCTCTATCAACTGCGCCCATCCACGATCAACTATTTCTTTGGCTAGATTTGGTCCAACCGTTAATGTAAGTGTTTCTTTTAGTTCATGCTGAACTTTTGCCCAGGAGATTTCGTCTGAATACTGTAGATTCAATTCTTTTAAAAGACCCGAAATGCCAGCCAGCAAGCCAGGGTCACCGGCTAGAGGCCCATTCTTTTTCTCTGGCCATTCTCGGCCACTATACCTGACAAAAAGCTCGCCGCCATACATTTTGGCTTTTTTGGCACGAGGAGCCCTGTACCAAAATTCGCCTGGAAATAGCTTGAGATATAGCCTTTTAGCAACCGAATTGCTAGCGCTGGGATTTCCTGTCCACGCCTTACCTGTGATTATGCTGGTATCTAACATGCTTCTATTGTAACCAATACCAATATTAAAGTCAATATAACCGAGCGTGTTAGAACCCGCATGCCATTTCCGGTTTGATACCCCAGTTAGCACCGTAATTGTTAACGATCAGTGGTATTTGGTATGCATGATCGTTGGGCACATAACACAAAGATTGTTTACAATTATTAGCTGGACAGCCTACCAGTAACATTGCACAAATAACAGTTTTCCTAACAACGTGCAACGATTCCATGAAAAATTGCCATAAAACTACAAGCGTCTAACGACGCTTGCCAAGATCAGTCATTTTCAGCTCTTTTGGTTTAAGCATCACCGGACCCTTATTGTATAAGGGGATCAAATCCTGCTTTAGGGCCTCGGCTGCTTTGAGAGCTTCTGCCTCACGTTCAGCCATGGCAGGATCGTCGTCGTAGGTACGCTGCCATTGGCTATCAAATATGCTTTTCTTTGCCCCAGCAGGTGCAAAACCGTTGCTAACTGGCAGCGATTGTGTATCGATCGTCAGCCATGGTTTCAGTTTTTTCGTGGGCTGCTTGCTACGTTTTTCAGCCAGCTGATCCGGGTGCACACCATTCTTACGCCGCCATGCATCAAGTTTAGCAGCAGCTTCAATCTGTGCTTTGGTGAGCTTCTTCTTCTTTTGTTTTGTATTGGTCGTGGAAAGTCCTGGATGAACAAGATGCATTGACATGGTATCAAACTCCTCTTATGAAGACTACATTATAACACATCGATGTTTTGGTCAACTGTTTTTAATATTATCTTGGTTTGTGCCAAAACACCGATATACCCATGTCGTTCATTTCAGTACAAAATCTATTTTTGTCAAATAAGCTTTCGTCCACCGCATGATAAAGTGCTACGCAGCCAGGATGGGCGTTGGTATCATGCAAGATAACCACACCATGCGGGCTGAGAAGATCGACATATCCCCAATCATTTACACAGGTGTGGACACTATGCCATCCGTCAATCATTAAAAGGTCAATTGATTGCATACCAATATCTCGTAACTTCTTACGAACGGCGACCTTATCATGGCTGTTGGCCCGTAATGTATGTATGCCTTTCTTCCTATTATCAAGGTTGCTTTTATCCTCGATATCGATCCCAAGATATTGGCAACCCTCGGGTTTGGTATCCATAAGAACGTTGGTTATGCTGCGTCCTTCGTTACGATGCACACCAATTTCCATGATGTTTCTACAGTTATTTCCTAGCCTACGCATAACATCATTCACAACAGCAAGATTGCAGTCACTTATTTCAACCGCATCAATAGGCCAGCCCCAGTTAGGGGTATCCTGGTCATTGCTACAATGTGGTTCCAAATCTGGAAAAAAATTTCAACCCATACAGCATGGTAGGCGAAGGTGTAATATGCGCAATGGTAAGGTCAAAAGGATTCATATGGATTCTCAAACTTTTTTAATTTTGTCGGCTATGCCATATTTTACCGCTTCTTCCGCGGAAAGCCAAACATCATGTGCAGGCAGAAGCACTTTTTTGATGATCTTTTCATCCAGTCCCGTACAGCGTTTGTAATGGTCCATCATGCGCTTATCGGTCAGTTCAAATTCTTTCTGAACAGCAACAAGCTCGTGTTTTTTACCAAAGGTACCCCAACTCCATTCATGGCTGAGTATGCTGGTGTTTGGGGTAAGCGTACGATGTCCTTTTGCACCACTCATGAATGTTAAAATTCCGCAACTGGAAATTTGCCCAATGCCCAGGGTATGTATGGGAATACTGCTACCATTCATGATATCTATCAAGGCAAATGCGGCGGTCATATCCCCGCCAGGACTGCATATGAGCAATGTAAGATTTTTTGGACGTTTAGATGACGGCAAAAAATTCTTTTCAAGAATAAATTCTATCAGAGGTGCAACGGATTCACTATCAAACTCGCTCATAAAAAGATATGTGTTGTTATCTTTCAAGCCGGTAACAGTTTCATCCAACTTAGATTTTACCATGAATACTCCTAATATCTGAATATTGTACCAGACTATTTTTGAAACAGCAATAGAGTTATGCCGTCTGGCGTTTCCAAAAGTCCAGAAGTTTTTCAACGGTAAGGTCATCCATCATGATTTCGGCATGATTTGCCGGTATTTCATGTACCTCGCCAATCTCCAGTGCTCGTTGGCTACGTATGGTGACCACACCATCATTTGGTTCGTAAATCCATGGACTAAAACCGTTGGTGCTGATTAGATGTTGCACGGGTTTGCAAATGATCTGTTTTCGAAGCTTGGAGATGAATTCACCGTGACTGGCTATTTCTTTTACAAATTCACTGCGAGAAAGATAAGATTGGAATAGATTCAAATCAACGCCGCCAAGAGGTGTTGCTATGGTCGTGACGCTTTGTACCCAAGGCTGATTGGCCAGTCCTATGGCAATCAATCCTCCCATGCTGTGTCCCAACAAATGTGCAGATCTAGGTGGTGCAATGCTTCCGATTATCTCCGTCAACCCAGACGTTTCATTCTGGTAATCAAGGAAATGCCATGTGTACTCTTTGCCAATCCTATTCCTGAGATAATTAAATATTCTCGGAGATGAAAACGCTCCGTGGATTGCAAAAATATTTTTGGTCATAGAAATATTTACTTCTAATTCCTAAGTATTGCCAGTATTTTATCATTGGCAATTCGTTCTGCGCGTTCGTGTAATTTTCCATTACATCCAAGTTGCTCATCCGCAAATCTTGAAATGATGGGATTAGGACAGGCAACAGGCCTCACGTCAGTCAACAGCTCGGCGCATTCATCAATTTTATCAATGCCATGATGCTGTACCAGCAACGCCAAAGCAGCAGCGGTGCTACGGCTCACTCCTGCCTCACAATGCACAAGTACCACGGCATCGCTAGGTAGGCTAGCACCCCATGCCAAAATCTGCGCAACATGTTCTCTTGTTGGGCTGTTAGGCTCGTGTTCCTCCAGATTATCCTCAAAATGAAGCAGCAACCAATTCCGTCGATCGGTGTGAGGATGCAAAAA
>Ga0316232_1004268_pt1 | contig 12309 bp, 10 predicted proteins | sample TBHtaG_FD_206006 | JGI IMG/M metagenome (GOLD analysis project Ga0316232, IMG submission 206006) | Freshwater microbial communities from Trout Bog Lake, Wisconsin, USA - TBH18025_13 | ecosystem: Environmental > Aquatic > Freshwater > Lake > Hypolimnion/Profundal zone | place: USA: Wisconsin... | reverse complement strand
GAGGACGTTAATGAGAGTCGCGTCTATGCTACTGTGGTTGATACATCCCGTGGTTCTGGTATCGATTATTCTGCATTCATTGTGTTTGACATCACAGACGTACCATATCGAGTGGTAGCAAAATATCGTAATAATGAAATCGAATCTTTGGTTTATCCTACGATCATCTACAACGTGTCGCGACATTACAATGATGCATATGTTCTAGTTGAAATCAATGACGTTGGCCAACAGGTGGTGGACATTCTACAGCACGATCTAGAATATGAAAACGTACTATCAACAAAGACTAAAGGTCGCGCTGGCCAGAAGATCGGCGGCACTATGGGCGGTGTTCGTTTTGCTATGGGTGTTCGTACCACAACACAAGTCAAGCGTATTGGTTGTGCCAACTTTAAGAGTTTGGTTGAGAATGATAAGCTGATAATCAATGACTATGATCTTCTTCAAGAAATGTATCGCTTTGTTGAACACAATGCAAAGTATCAAGCCGAAGAAGGAAGTCATGATGACCTTGTTATGTGCTGCGTTCTGTTCTCTTGGTTAGTACATCAAGACTATTTCAAAGAACTAAGCAACAACGATGCAAGACTTGAAGTTTTGGCCAACAATCAGAGACTTATTGAAGAAAATCTTGTGCCATTTGGTTATGTTGATGAAGCATGGGAAGATCCCAATGCAGGTGATGATTTCGAATCGTCATTCAGACAGTGGTTGATGATGTAGCATCTAGTATTAGTTTTTTATAAATACAATCAAAGCAAACATAATCATAACCTGTTTTTGCGATAAGGGAGATAACAATGGCAATTCAAGTCAGTCCAGGCGTAAGCGTTACCGAATACGATGCAACCACAACAGTACCTGTCGTTTCGACCACAACTGGCGCTATTGCTGGTGTGTTTCGTTGGGGTCCAATCGGTCAGCTAGTTCTAGTTGATTCAGAAGTAACTCTATGGAAGCGTTTTGGTAAGCCAACCAATCTAAACGCCGAAACATTTTTCACAGCCGCAAACTTCCTTGCTTATGGTAACTCACTATACGTAAGTCGCGCTGCTAACACAACAGATACTACAACTGACGGCTATGGTACATTTAGTGCTATCGCTGATACAAGTGGCGCTATTGTTGCTAACGTTGCTGGTAATACGTATTGGGGTTCGAACGTTAACGCAAACTTCAATATCACAAACCAGACAGCATATAATACTGCTGCAAACAATGGTCAGTTTTCTTCAAATCCAACATACCTCTATACTGCAAAGTATCCAGGTGCAATCGGTAGCAGCCTTACAATCTCAACGGTTGATACTGCTAACGCATATTCATCAAACTTGGTGAATATCTCAAATACAACATTCACATTCAACTCGAATACTGCTGTACTTTCATTCAACGATACTTCAGCCATCATCAATGCTGCTACTGCTGCTGCTAACCTAGCTTCATATGTTGCATATCAAGCATTAACAGTTGGTGACTGGATCACAGTTGGTAACACAACAATCGGTACACAGACACTACAGGTTGCTTCGAAGGGCACTGCTCCTGCACTAGTAATCAATGCTGGCGTAACATTCACTGCTTCGTCAAACACTGTTACTGGTCTAAGCGGAATGACAAATGCTTACATTGGTTATTCTGTAAGTGCTTCTATTGCTGGTCTTGCTAACAACACCACAATCGTTTCTGTTCCAAGTTCAACATCAGTTGTTCTATCAAGCGCATTCACAGGATCAACCGGTTCAGCAACAATCAAAGCTGCACAAGAGTTCCTAAACCTTTCATTCTATACTCCATACACAATCTCAACACCTTGGAACGTTTCAGGTAACGTTGGTCGTCTATGGCAGTATTACAGTTCTGTAACTGGTGCACCAGCGGTTTCTTACTACGGTCAGAACTATGGCAATAGTGCTGCTGTTGATCAGATCCATGCTGTTGTCACAGATACACTAGGCAAGTTCACTGGCGTTCCAGGGCAGATCCTAGAAGTATTCCAGGGAATGTCACGCGCTACAGATTCTAAGACTGTTGATGGTGCAACCAACTACTATCTCAACATTCTAAATCAAAACTCAAACTATGTTTGGGTAACAAATCTACCAACTGCCTCATATGCAAACACTTCAGCGAATATGACAACATTGACCGATGTTGTTCCTACATCTATCGCATTTGCTGGTGGTCAAGACGGCTTCTCAGAAAGCAATGTTGGCACAAACATCGGTGCAATCACTGCTGCTTATGACCAATATAAGTCAACAGAGCGTGCTTCAATCTCGCTTCTATTGACTGGTAAGTCAGACGAAACAAATAGAACGCTACTTGGCAACTATCTAATCCAGAACATTGCTCAGCCACGTATGGACTGCGTTGTGTTCATTTCACCAAATGCTTCATCAGTTGTCAACAACGTAGGTAATGAACTTGCTTCTGTTCAAAACTTCCGTGCTGGCTTAACAGCATCTTCATATGGTGTCATGGATTCTGGCTACAAATATCAGTACGACAAGTACAATGACGTATACCGTTATGTTCCACTAAATGGCGACATTGCTGGTCTATGCGTCTATACTGATACGACTAAAGATCCATGGTGGTCACCTGCTGGTTTCAATCGTGGTCAGATCAAGAATATTGTCAAGCTTGCTTACAATCCAACCAAGACAGATCGCGATGTTCTATATCCACTAGGCGTTAATCCAGTTGTGACTTTCCCAGGTCAAGGAACAATCCTATACGGCGATAAGACATTAGCAAACCCATCAGCGTTTGATCGTATTAACGTTCGTCGTCTATTCATTATTCTTGAAAAGACAATCGCACAAGCTGCACAGAACTTGCTATTCGAGTTCAACAACTCGTTTACACAAACACAGTTTGTTTCACTTGTTACACCATTCTTGCAACAGGTACAAGGTCGCCAGGGCATTACTGATTTCCAAGTTGTTTGCGATTCAACAAACAATACACAAGCAGTCATTGATGCAAATCAGTTCGTCGGCGACATTTATATCAAACCAGCACGTTCAATCAACTTTATCCAGTTGAACTTCGTTGCTGTAAGAACAGGTGTTGACTTCTCTGAAATTACGGCTGCTATCTAAGGCTAATGAGATAAAATAGGAGAATAATCAATGACCTTTAGCGTTAACGATATTAAATCAAATCTAACTGGGGGCGGCGCTAGACAGTCGCTCTTCAGTGTTCAGTTCAACAATCCAGGAAATCCTCTTGCAGATAGGAAGATGCCTTTCATGATAAAGGCATCTTCTATTCCAGAAGCAAGACTAGGAAACATTCAAGTTCCTTATTTTGGTCGTAAGATTAATCTTGCGGGTGACCGTACATATGCGGATTGGACAGTAACCGTAATCAATGATGAAGACTTTTTAGTCCGCAATGCTATGGAAGATTGGTCAAATAAAATCAATAGTTTTCAAGGCAACTTAAGAACTATAGCGGGAGGATCATCATCACCACTTGCATACAAAGCAGATGCTACTGTTACGCAATATAGCAAGACAGGCGCGGCTATTCGCCAATATACTTTTCATGGTATCTATCCTGCTGATATTTCTGCAATCGATCTAGACTGGAACACAACAGATCAGATCGAAGAGTTCCGCGTAACATTCATGTACGATTGGTGGGAGGTCAAACCCGGTCCAACAGGCAATGCTGGCGGTAACTAATATAAGTAGACTGTAAAGGTTTACTGAGGAATTGTTATGGTAAAGTTATTTGGTTGGGAATTCAAGAGAGAAGAAGAACAACTAGACATCCCATCATTTGCTCCTAGAGAGACAGATGATGGGGCTCTAGTTGTTTCTGCTGGTGGTACTTACGGTACGTATCTCGACTTAGAAGGTTCTGCTAGAACTGAAGCAGAAATCGTTGCCAAGTATCGCGAAATGTCTATTCAGCCAGAAGTAGAACTGGCGGTTAATGATATCGTTTCGGAAGCGATTGTTAAAGAAGACAATAAAAAGATTGTCGAAATCAATCTAGACGATCTAGAATATGCCGACAATATCAAAGAACGTATTTCTCAAGAATGGGAAAAAGTTTCAGAGTTATTTGATTTTAATAACTACGGCTACGAAATCTTCAAGCGTTGGTACGTTGATGGTCGTCTATACTACCACGTGATGATCGACATCAATGATCCTCGTTCAGGCATCAAAGAACTACGCTATATTGATCCACGTAAGATCAGAAAGATCCGTCCAGTCAAGCGTGTTCGTAAAGGGCAGATTTACACCAACGTAACAGACTCAGAGTTCTACATGTATAATGAACGCGGCTTCAAAGGCGCTTCTGCTACCGGTATGGACAATCAGGGGCTACAGATCGCCAAGGACTCAATCGTCCACGTCACATCTGGTGTGGTCGATAAAGATAATAAAATCGTCCTTGGCTATCTACACAAAGCAATCAAGCCACTTAACCAGCTTCGTATTCTAGAAGACGCTACGGTCATCTACCGTATCTCTCGTGCGCCAGAGCGTCGTATCTTCTCAATCGATGTTGGCAATCTACCAAAAATGAAAGCCGAGCAGTATGTTCGCGACATCATGGTCAAGCACAAAAACCGCTTGATCTACGATGCCACGACAGGCAACATTCGTGATGATCGTAAGTTTATGACGATGCTAGAAGACTTCTGGTTCCCTCGCCGTGCTGATGGTGGTGGTACTCAGGTTACTACATTGCCTTCAGGTCAGAACCTAGGCGAACTAGCCGACGTTGAATATTTTGAAAAGAAACTTTATCAGTCGCTAAACGTTCCTGTGTCTCGCATGATCAGCGACTCTGGATTCAATCTAGGGCGTTCATCTGAAATCAGCCGCGATGAGTTGAAGTTTCAGAAGTTTATTCTTCGCCTTCGTACCAAGTTTGCAGAACTATTCTACAAGACACTTGAAAAGCAGCTTATTCTAACTGGTGTTATTTCAGACGTAGACTGGAAAGACATTCACAATAAGATTCACTTTGACTTTCAGGTTGACAACTACTTCGCAGAGTTGAAGCAAGCTGAAATCATTACAAACAGAATCAATACACTTGCTCTAGTTGATCCATATGTTGGTAAGTATTACTCAGAAGAGTGGGTACAGAAGCAGATCCTACAGCTATCAGATGATGATATTGCACAGATGCAGATTGAAATGCAAGAAGATGTAGAGAAGAACTTTGAGTTGCAGAAACAACAAATGGAACTTCAAGCACAACTTCCTCAGCCACAAATGCCTGATGACGGTTCTGGTGCACCAGCTGGACCTCCTGGACAACAACAAAGTGGGCCAGAAGAACCCCAGCTAAGTCAGTAATACTATAAATATAAATAAGAATAATCAAAAAGTGGAGAATATTATGTCAGACTATGATTCATCAGATATCGTTAACTTTGCTATTGACGGTAATATTGTCGGAGTTCAAGCAGCCGTTGATTCTATTCTAAAGGATCGCGTTGCAGAAATCCTAGACGATAAGAAGATTGAAGTAGCAAAGAAGTTTTTTAACACAGAGGACTAATATGGCTGACCAAGACAACAAATCAAAGATGGCGATTCCAAATCAGCCTAAGGACTTGGCTCGTAAACTAGTCAAGGCTCCTGCTGAAGACATTGCCAACTACGTTCTTGGTGATGCAGCTAAAGCTGGCATTAAGAAGTTTGGTGCAGCACATCCAACACTTAGACGCAATCAGCCAAATATGTCTCCAAAAGAAAATGAAGACACTTTTGATGGTGGTAGCGTAAAAGATGATACAACTCGACGTGCCGATTATGAAACTGGCCAAGACGAAGCTGCATATCGTAACGGACATGGCGAAACAAACAAAGAAAAAATCAAAAAGAAAGTTGCCGAATCTGTAGTTGCTATGGCTGCACGTAAGGTAAAGGTAGAACCAGTCAATGCACAAAAGAAAGGTGCAATGTCTACGCATGGTTCAGAGCATGAAACCTCAGAAGTTGCTGGTGATGAAACATCAGAACCGCAACAAAAGAAGCATCATGTAAAGATTCCACCACAGGTTGTTACCAGTGAAGCGTATCTATCAGAACTAGGTGAGCCAATGGCTCCTGCTCCAGCAACTTCAGACAGCCCAGGTTGGTCAGGTCAATCATCTTCATCAGATCAGCCAGGAATGGGCAAAGACGGCAGCAACAAGAACACAGATTCAGATGCTGGCGACGATGACAGCGACGAAGGTGCAGACGAAACTGTAACTGCCGCCCGTGACAATCTTGAAGTGATTGCTACACAAGCCGCCGAACTATACGAAAACATTGAAGACACCGCAAAGCTTCCTGATTGGGTTCTAGAAAAACTAGAACTAGCCAAGAACTTTGTCAACTCAGTCGCAAAGCATATCTCGGACACTAAGGACGAAGATAGTGACGATGAAGACGATGACGGTTCAGAAAACAAAGACAACACCGATACAGCAAAGCCAACTGCTTTCAAAAACAACGGTGAGCAAGCACTAGCTAAAGAAGAAGTCCTATCAGCTAAAGCTGGTCGCGCAGGCAAAGACTTGGGCAAACCAGGCAAAAGCTTTGCTATGATTGCTGCTAAAGCTGGTAAGAAATACGGTTCAAAAGAGAGCGGCGAAAAGGTTGCTGGTGCAATACTCGCTAAGATTCGCAAAGCACACGGAGTAAAGTAAGATGAAACTCATTTGCGAAATGCTAGACAGCAAACTTGATGTTCTAAAAGAAGCCACTGAAGGTGGCAAGAAGCAATATCATGTTGAAGGTGTTTTTCTCATGGGTGATCGCCCTAACAAGAACGGTCGTATCTATGAGTCAAAAGTTCTTGCTAAAGAAGTCGCTCGTTACACAAAAGAACTTATTGAAACAAATCGCGCATACGGTGAACTAGGTCACCCTGCTGGTCCATCAATCAATCTAGATCGTGTTTGCATGATGATCAAGTCGCTTCGCCAAGAAGGGTCAGACTTCATTGGTAAAGCAAAGATCACAGAAACACCAATGGGATTGATTGTAAAGAATCTTTTAGATGAAGGCGCAAACTTAGGCGTTTCATCGCGTGGCATGGGAACACTAAAATCAGTCGATGGCATCATGCGCGTTCAAGATGACTTTATGCTTGCCACTGCTGCTGATATTGTTGCTGATCCTTCCGCACACAATGCATTCGTTCGTGGCGTAATGGAAAACGTTGAATGGGTTTATGACGTTGCTGCTGGTTCTTGGAGAGCCGCAGAGAAACTAGAAGAAACCAAAAAAGAACTAAAGAAGATGTCGATGACGGAGATTTCTAATAATCAAATGCGTCTTTTCGAAAACTATCTAAGTTCTCTCGCGACGAAAACATTTTTATAAATAGCATATAGTAAATAAAAGGAAGCAATAGTCATGGAAGAAAAGACCATTCAAGATAAGGATCTTCGCGATATCGCAGAGAAAGCAGCCCGACATGCACATAAATCTGGCATGTCAAAGGAAGAAGCCCATCAGCATATCTATGATGAAGTAGAAGATGCTAATGAAGGTCATCCACACGCTGCTGCTGTTGCTCACGGAAAACGCCACTACGCAAAGGTATGTTCAATGAAAGAAGAAAATCTACAAGAGTTCGCCGCTTCCGATGGTATCAGCCACACAGCCGATCCACTAGGTAAGGATGGTCATAAAGGTCGTGATGCTGATAAGCTATCAGGTGGTCAAGAAGCAATGCCACAGTTTGCTACTAAAGCAGAAGCTATCAATGCTCTTATGGCACACGTTTCAGGTATGCCAACACAGAAGATCGGTGATATCTTCAAGGGTCTAACCGACGACAACTTCAAGCACGATGCATCAAAAGCCAAAGCTACTCGCCGTAATCCTGGTGCAATGGCCAAGGACGATATGTCAGACGGCGAAACTATCGCACAAATGCATCTCTCACCAACATCAGCTAAGGGTTCATCAGCCGCTACTATCGCTGCTGAAGACCTAGACATCATGTTTGGTGGTGAAGAACTATCAGAAGAAGTACGTGAAAAAGCACGTACCATTTTTGAAGCTGCTGTTAATGCGCGTCTATACGCTGAAGTTGCCCGCATCGAAGAAGAGTTTGAATCAAATCTAGTTGAAGCCCTAGCAGACAAGATTGAACAACTATCAGAGAACGTTGACAAGTATCTCTCATATGCCGTCGAACAATGGGTTGCAGATAATGAGATTGCTATTGAATCGGGTCTAAAGGCTGAAGTCGTTGAAGGCTTCATTCATGGTCTTAAGGATCTATTTGAACAAAACTATGTTGATATTCCAGAAGACAAAGTTGATGTTATCGAAGAACTATCACAGCAAGTGATTGATCTTGAAAGCCGCGTCAACTCAGTTGTTAAAGAAAATGTTGAGTTGAAGGATTATGTCGATTCTCTAGAAGTTGATAGAGTATTCGCAGAAGCAGTTGATACACTTCCTCTAACACAACAAGAAAAGCTTCGTTCACTTGTTGAAGGCATCGAATATTCAGACGTGACTGAGTTCACTAAGAAGCTTGGTGTAATCAAAGAGACCTACTTCCCAACTGAAGGTGGAAAGAAAACAGTCGCTTTGACCGAAGCAACAGACTATGAAACTGATGACGATGATCATTCAGACGTATCTGGACCAATGTCAGTATACATGAGAGCAATTTCGCAATCTGCAAAAAAGTAAAAATATAAATAACTGTAACCCAAATAGAAAGAAAAAGGGAGAACACAATGTTACTCAACGAACAGATCCAATCAAAGTGGGGCCCAGTGCTTGAACATCCTGATCTTCCAAAGATCCAAGATGCACACAAGCGTTCGGTTGTTGCACAGCTACTTGAAAACACCGAAACCGCTCTACGCGAAGCTGGTGCCCAAGGCTCAATGCAGTCACTTCTAGAAACTTCAGACTCAGCCCCAACTAACGTTTCAGGTGGTTCACTAAACTACGATCCAGTGCTTATCTCACTAGTTCGTCGTGCGATGCCTAACCTAATCGCTTATGACATCTGCGGTGTTCAGCCAATGACTGGTCCAACTGGGCTAATCTTCGCTCTACGTCCACAGTATTCAAACCAGGCTGGCAACGATGCGTTCTACTACGAACCAAACACTGCCCAGTCATCATACTACGGCTCAAACGCTTCTATCACTGCTAATACAACTGTTGGTAACACACAGGTTGTCGGTGGTGCTTCAAGCGATCTTGGTGGCGTCTATGGCGTTTCAAACACTGTCATTGTTTCAGGTAACTCACAGACCTACAACTTTGAAGGTGGTATGCAGACCTCATATGCTGAACAGCTAGGTTCAACCACACTAGGCAACGATTTTGCTCAGATGGCCTTCTCAATCGATAAGGTTACTGTTACTGCAAACTCACGCGCTCTAAAGGCTGAATATTCAATCGAACTAGCCCAGGATCTAAAAGCAATCCATGGTCTAGATGCAGAAACAGAACTTTCAACCATTCTTTCTGCTGAAATCCTTGCTGAAATCAACCGTGAAGTCGTTCGTACAGTTGTTCTAACTTCAGCCGCAGGTGCTGTTGATACTACTAACCCAGGCGTATTCGACCTTGACGTTGACTCAAACGGCCGTTGGTCAGTTGAAAAGTTCAAGGGCCTAATGTTCCAGATCGAACGTGAAGCTAACGCTATTGCCAAGGCAACTCGTCGTGGTAAAGGTAACATCCTAATCTGTTCATCAGACGTTGCTTCTGCTCTACAGATGGCCGGTGTTCTTGACTACGCTCCTGCTCTAAACAGCAACAACCTCCAGGTTGACGATACAGGCAACACCTTTGCTGGTGTCCTAAATGGTCGCATTCGCGTCTATATCGATCCATATGCTGGTGGTAACTACGCCGTTGTCGGTTACAAGGGTTCATCAGCATTTGATGCTGGTGTGTTCTACTGCCCATACGTTCCACTACAGATGGTTCGTGCAGTTGGTCAGGATACCTTCCAGCCAAAGATCGGGTTCAAGACACGCTACGGCATGGTCGCTAACCCATTCGCTGCTGGTGCAGTCAACGGTGCTGCTTCAACTACAACTGGTGCGCTCGTTCAAAATCAGAACGTTTTCTACCGTCGTTTCGTTGTTGCGAATATCATTTGATGGGTATACTTTTTATATAAATACTCTTGCGAGAGTATTCTAAAGTAGCATTAATGCTCCCGCGATAACATCAAGGGAGCATTTTTGTATGCAGAAATATGGTTTCGTTTACATTTGGTATGACCGTAAACACAAAAGATATTATGTGGGATGTCATTGGGGAACAGAAAATGATACGTATGTTTGTTCATCTAGATGGATGAAACAGGCATATAGAATAAGACCACAAGACTTCAGAAGAAAAATATTGAAAACAAATATCGAAACAAAACAAGAAATGTTCAATGAGGAGTATAAATGGCTTAGTCTTATTTCCAATGATGAACTTGGCAAAAAGTATTATAACCTAAACAATAAAAACAATACACATTGGTCTAACAATGAAGAAATATCAAAAACAGTAGGTCAAAAGATATCAGAAGCCAAAACAGGCAAATCAAACGGACCTAGACCACAGGAAGTAAAAGATAAAATCAAAGAAACTAAACGTTCTCGATCATACATCAAAACACCAGAGATGCTTGTTAATATGAGCAATGCACAAAAAGGCAAAAAGCAATCAGAAGAAACCAAGAGAAAGAAATCTGAATCTTTGAAACTTGCATACGCTGAAGGCAGAAAGCAACGTGGCAATACACCAGGATACAAACAGATTAGAAAATCAAAAGTCGAATCTACATAAGTAATCTATAACATAAAATATATTACAAACCTTCGGGGGGAATCGAAAGGTTCCCCCCCCTTTCTTTATGTCTAATGATCTGTTGATATAAATACAGTATCAAATGACTTATGCGTGTATTAGGAGATTTTCATGACATTTAAAACACCAGCAAACAATTCTGTAATTCAGCCAGTAGGTATCTCATCTAAACCAACTTTTGGTTCGATGGACAATCTAGGGCGCGTTCGCACTTCGCGTCACCAGAATATTTACGAAGCAGACTTTGAATATGGCGCGCAGCCAATGCGCTGGGAAAACTATGTTATTAGTCCATCTAGCAACTCTTCTATTCAGCAACTACCAGGCTCTGGTGGTGTTCGTATGCGCCTTGGTACAGCAAGTGGTGATGTAACTATTCGCCAGACACGCCCATATCACCGTTATCAGCCAGGCAAGACTATGATCATGTCAACTGCTTTGAACTTTGGTACAGCACAAACAAATCAGCGTCAGCGCGTAGGTTTCTTCGATGATGGCAATGGTGTATTCCTGGAACAAGGTGATCCTGTGTATGCAAACTCTATTACGGCATTTACCGGTAACAGTACAGCAAACTCAAATCTTATTACTGGTTTGTCAAGCACTGCTACTATGTACATTGGTATGCCAGTAACTGGACCAAACATCAATCCAAGTGTTACTGTTAAAGATACTAATGGAACATTAAACATTCCATATACAACAGTTGTGCAAAATATCATCAATAGTACCGCAGTTGCTATCAGTTCACCAACAACTTCAACGACAACTGGTACCAGCTATCAGTTCACAACACAAGCCAATCCATTTGGTATGTTTTGTGTTGTCAGATCAGATGTCAATCAAGCAGGTGTAGTAAATCACGGCACCAACTCAGGTGTTCCAACAGACTATCGCGTTCCTCTTCCAGCATGGAATGGTGATCAGGCTACAATCAACTCTCTTGATTGGTCGCGCATTCAGATGGTCTGGCAAGAATATACTTGGTACGGGGCTGGTATGGTACGCTGGGGTGTAGTCATCAATGGTGAATGGGTTGTTCTGCATTACATCGGTTTCGGCAATAAAGGTCCGATCAATACGACAAATCCACAAACTGGAAACATTGTTATTCCAGCACAAGAAAGCCCATGGTCACGTACTGGTAACCTTCCAGTTCGTTATGAACAGCGCAATCTTGGCGTAACTGCTTCACAGAATGATATGTTCCACTATGGTGTTTCTGTTGTTATTGAAGGTGGTCAAGATGACCAACGCGGATTTACTTATCCGTATGGTATGTCAAACACTGCACCTAAGAGAACGGTTTCTGGATCTACTGCTCGTTATCCTGTTCTTACTATGGCCAGTCGCCCGATGGCAACTATTGAAATGAGCGGCAACGGAACATACAATGCCATCAACTCAACAAGCACAAACTCAACACTTTATTTTACAACAGCAAATACCTCATTTGATGGTGTTCAAACATCATCATTGATTG
>Ga0316232_1004267_pt1 | contig 12309 bp, 10 predicted proteins | sample TBHtaG_FD_206006 | JGI IMG/M metagenome (GOLD analysis project Ga0316232, IMG submission 206006) | Freshwater microbial communities from Trout Bog Lake, Wisconsin, USA - TBH18025_13 | ecosystem: Environmental > Aquatic > Freshwater > Lake > Hypolimnion/Profundal zone | place: USA: Wisconsin... | reverse complement strand
CTACGGCTTGGCGCGGGAAGTAATTCTGCTTGTGGATTCGGCGGGTTTGCGCGCTGGCTTTTTCGCTGCCTTCTGGGGAAAAAAGCTGTGATGGTGCGCGACCATGTTCACCTTCAACCCGAGAAAGGTGACACCCTCAGCCTGCAGGTGCATGCGCTGCTCAAAACCATGTTCTCCCGGCAGCAGAATCGTTCCTCCTGCGCCTACGATGCGGTGCCAGGGCAATCCTTCGCTCTGCGCGTGCAGTGCCCATGCGACCTGGCGTGCTGCACCCGGATAGCCCGCCGCATAGGCGATGTCTCCGTAGGTCGCAACCTTGCCACGCGGAACCCGGCGCACCTGTCGTAGCATATCGGCAAACATGCTTGATTTCAGCGGAGCTACCTTTGCGTCCTTGGCTTTCACCGTTTTTATCCGCTGATCTTTTTGGTTGTCGGCCTACTCGTCTGCTTCTGCGAACCTGTTCGCGTAACAATGCTGCGCATAATCGGCTTCTTCGGCGAGCGCCGAGCCACCTCGTGAAAACCAGCATGTTGGAAGGTTGGCATCGCGCCCATCCAGACAAAGGCGGGGGGCAATTTTTCATCCAGTTCCTGGGGGTATCCCTCCACAATCTCCGCGCCTTTTGAGCGCGCGAACTCCACTGCGGCTTTCAATACTTCGATCGAGATCCCTCGCCCACGCGCCTTTTTGTCAATAAAGAAACAACTCACCGACCACACTTTCTTGTCATCTACCGGAGCCCACACCTTGGAGGCTCCAAGGCGGACGTATTCTTCGCGCGGCGCAACCGCGCACCAAGCCACTGCACGTCCATCTTCGTAAAGCAACACGCCTGGCTGACGCCCTCCATCAACCAGAGCGCGCATTGCCTGCCGATTCCCTGCTCCTTCGTTTGCCTTAAACTCCGCGCGCGAGAGCCGCCAGGTCATGCACCAGCACCCGCCGCAAGCGCCGCGAGGGCCGAAGAGAGTTTCAAAATCATTCCATGTTTCAGGAGTTAGAGGCTTCCAATGTTGAGTGCGCGTCATGATCGACAAGAATACTAGGTTTCAGAGATCATCGGAATCGCGAGACTCTTCTCATGGATTCCCGGTTCGAACCCATGCTGGGACAAGAACATCTCAGAAAGGAGAAACACATGAGCAAAGCAATTGGCAATTTGCAGGCGGCCCTGGAGAGGGCCATGGCGATCCGGCCCAAAGTCGGCGGCTTCCCTTATCTGGCCGAGGTCTTACGGCAGGCCGGAGTAACGAAAAACCTGTGGTTCCTGCCCTCGTGCCAAAGCCTGTACTTGACCAACGAGGGACCTGTCGTCATTCTGGGCACGTCCCTGGTATCCGGCGCAACAGATGTACCGGCCTTCGACCAGGAGGCACTCATTCGGGCACTGCGAACGGATCAGGCCGGAGAAAGCACGTTCCCGGAGTTCCTGGCGGCCACATGGCATGCCGGGGTCGTCCGCTACGATGTCGATTTCACGGCGCGAAACGTCGCTTACTACGGCTGCAATGGTGAGGCATATATCGAGACCTATCCAGCCGTGAACATTGAATGACGAGTGTCCCGTCTATTTAACAGGTGTATGTAAAAGAGGGCGCCGCATTGCGACGCCCTCTCAAGCATTCACTATGCCGAACTACTCGGCCGCTGCCAGTGCGGCCTTGGCGCCTTCTTGCAGTGCCGCAACCTTGTCTGTCTTTTCCCAGGTGAAATCCGGGTCTGTGCGGCCAAAGTGACCATAAGCAGCAGTTTTCTGGTAGATCGGGCGACGCAAACCAAGCGACTCGATGATGCCCTTGGGAGTCAGTGAGAAGTTCTTGCGAACCAGCGCTCCAAGGGTTTCGCGGTCAACCTTTCCAGTACCAAAGGTCTCCACAAGTACGCTTACTGGTTCAGCGACGCCAATGGCATAAGCCAGTTGAACCTCGACGCGTTCGGCAAGTCCGGCGGCGACGATGTTCTTGGCGATGTAGCGCGCCATGTAAGCGGCGGAGCGATCAACCTTCGTCGGATCTTTGCCGCTGAATGCGCCGCCACCGTGACGGCCCATGCCACCGTAGGTATCCACGATGATCTTCCGGCCCGTCAGTCCGGTGTCCCCCATCGGTCCACCGACAACGAAGCGTCCTGTCGGGTTGATGTGGTACTTGGTGTTCTCGTCCAAAAGCTTGGACGGAAGCGTAGCCTGAATCACATACTTCAGGATGTCGGCGCGGAGCTGTTCGGTGGTAACTGATTCAGCATGCTGGGTTGAGATAACCACGGCGTCAATGCGAAACGGTTTGCCGTTCTCGTCGTACTCAACTGTGACCTGGCTCTTGCCATCCGGACGCAGATATGGAAGCTTGCCACTCTTGCGCACTTCGGTCAGCTTCTGCACCAGCTTGTGAGCCAGCGAAATTGGGGTTGGCATCAGTTCGGGAGTCTCGTTGGTGGCATAGCCAAACATCATGCCCTGGTCGCCAGCGCCGCCCGTATCCACGCCCATGGCGATATCGCCACTTTGTTTGTTGATGCTTGAGATGACAGCGCAGGTGTTCGAGTCGAAGCCGTAGAGGGCGTTGTCATATCCTATGGAACTGACAACGCCGCGCACTAATGCCTGAAAATCGACATAAGCGCTGGTGGTGATTTCGCCTGCAATCACGACGAGGCCAGTGCACGTAAGAGTTTCACATGCCACACGGCTGTAAGCGTCCTGCTCCAGGCAGGCGTCGAGAATTGCGTCAGAGATCTGGTCTGCAATTTTGTCGGGATGCCCCTCGGTCACCGACTCAGACGTGAATAGAAACCGGTTATTCGACGACAATGTGTTGCCTCCTAAACTAACGCGATAAGTCCCGGACAGGAGAGGGTGCCGCAAGCCGGGATTCCGGTAGTTAGCTTCAAGAGAGTGTACCGTGCGCAAGAGTCTGGAAACAACGCGCTTATTACCCGAGGGCGAGTTAAGGCCCGCGAACGGGGAGTTCCGTGGGGCGAGTGGGAAAGGCGGTCTGCAAAGGTCGTGAAGGTTGCACAGCTTAAAGAGCAAACTGGACGTGAAGGTGAATGCATTGGTGATATTGCGACAACAATCCTCAAATAGCCAGGAATTCCTAAAAGCAGCCTATCTAGGGCCTCCAAAACGGTCTTGCCTTCCATATTGCTTTGACATGCGCGAGAGCGCGCAGTATGTTTCTTGCGTTCTCCTAATCCAATGAAAAGAAATTAAGAGGCTCGATGAAACAGCTTCGACGCTTTCTTTTGTTCGGCTTGATGACGGCCATTACATCGATTTTCACTCTCCCACTGGCAGCCGTGACAGGCGATATTGCGGCTATTCAACAGACACTCAACACGCAATTCAAGTTGACCCGGACTACAGCCGACCGTTCCGATATTGTTACTGCCGGGGACGTACTCGCCATTCACAAGAGCAACCTGCTGATGTTTTCGTATGCGACGGTGCCCGCCACGAATAACTACGCTCGCGGAGGCATCTCACAGGGTTTTGGTACGGTGCTGATTTCGGTCAATCCGAACACGGTGCAGCGAACCTTCGTGCCAGAGGAAAGGTGCTGGGTCAGCGGGATTCAGGTGCACAAGGACGGGGTGATCTTCGAACTCTTCAGCGATCCCTACAACGGTCTCCGCTATTACGGTAACCTGAAGATTGCTTTCCCCACCAAGAAAGAAGTACCGCCGCTCGATGTCGCTCTGGGGTTGATTGCCGAGGTGCTCACGGTTGTGCCCTCAGACGATCAGGCCGACCAACCGGCACCCGCTCCGCCCGCGGCATCCCGCATGCGAGGAAGGGGCGGCCGTCCTGCGGTTCCTGAACAAGTGAGCGACTCTCCCGAGCCTTCCGCGTCCGCCATCGCTCCGCCACCTCCGCCTTCTGATGCCCCTCCGCCCACTATCGCCCTCGGCCAGACCAAGGATCAAGTGACTGCTGGTTTCGGGCAACCGATGAGAATTGCGATGTTGGGAGCGAAGGAGATTTTTTTCTACAAGGACATGAAGGTGACCTTCGCCGACGGTAAAGTCACCAACGTTGAGTAGAGAGTTCCCACGCTGGCGTTTACGGATGAGAACTGTAATCAGCAGAATGAGCCACGTGCTGAATGAGACGGCAATGACATAGACGAATGCTTCGATGTCCGAAAATACCCCGCAACAAGAAGGACCGCAGAGCAAGCGCACAGCGCGGAGCACAGAGGTGCTTTCAAACAGAAGTGAGCTTTGTCGGCCATTAACACAGGTAATCTAACACGATAGCGTCGGAAACAGGCCCGTCACTCACCACTTCCGTGGCCCGGGTAGCGAACAACAGAGCATCTGACGGGGCCTCACCCGACTTGTTACAATCAGAATTCACCATTTCAAGACGGGAATCCAATTAACTTTATGCAACGCTGGTCCAAGTTGTTCATCCCTACCCTCCGTGAAGCTCCTGCTGATGCAGAAGTTGCCAGCCACAAGTTCCTCGTGCGCGCGGGCTATGTCCGTCAGTTGGCATCTGGAATCTACTCGTACCTGTTTCTTGCCCAGAGGACCATCCTCAAAATCACCAACATTGTGCGTGAGGAGATGGACACCATAGGGCAGGAATTTTTTCTCCCGGCGCTGAATCCGCGCGAGCTTTGGGAAGCGAGTGGACGCTGGGACGTGATGGGCGAAAACATGTTTCGCCTCAAGGATCGCAAGGGTGCAGACCTCTGCCTGGGTATGACGCACGAAGAGGTCATGACTGACATTGCGAGAAAAGAGCTGCGCAGCTACAAACAGCTCCCGCAGATCTGGTACCAGATTCAGACCAAGTTCCGCGATGAACAGCGCCCCAAGAGCGGTCTACTACGCGTGCGCCAATTCACCATGAAAGATGCCTACTCCTTTGACATTGACCGCGCCGGATTGGACAAGAGCTTCGATCTGCATGATGCGGTCTATCGCCGCATTTTCAAGCGCTGTGGCTTGGACTTTGTAGCGGTGGAGGCAGACTCAGGCGCGATGGGTGGATCACAGTCGCAGGAGTTCATGGTCTATACCGAAGCCGGCGAAGACCTTGTGGCATCTTGCGGCAAGTGCAGCTACGCGGCGAACCTTGAAAAAGCTACATCGAAGCTCGCAGTCACTGAAGATCTTCCATCGACGGCAAGCGGAGCGCGAGAGAAGGTTCACACGCCGGGGACGAAGACGATTGACGACGTCGCGACGTTCCTGAAGACTCCGGTGAACAACAACATGAAGTCGCTGGCCTATGTGATGACCGACGGAACCACGCCGAGCAAACAGGCGATTTACCGTCCGCTGCTGGTGCTGATGCGCGGTAATGATCAGTTGAATGAGGCGAAGCTCTCCGCGGCGATTGGCGGGCGAGAATTCCGTCCCATGGTGGAAGAAGAAATTGTGCAGTACTTTGGCACTCCGGCTGGATACCTGGGACCAGTGGGTCTGAAGCAGGTCCGCCTGCTCGGGAAGGAAAAGGCCAGCTACGCCGGCGAATCCGATCAGTTCATAGTGCTGATGGACGAAGCTCTGCGCGGACGCAAGAATCTGGTGGGCGGAGCCAACGAACTGGATCATCATTTCACTGGACTGAACGTGGGCGTGGACTTTGAGGTGACCAGCTATGCTGACCTTCGCAACGTATTAGAGGGCGAGGGCTGTCCACGCTGCGGCGAAGCTCTGAAATTGGGCAAAGCCGTTGAGATCGGCCACATCTTCAAGCTCGGAACCAAGTACGCCGATTCCATGGGCGCGAAGGTTCTGGACAAGGATGGCAAGGAAGTTACGCTGATCATGGGCTGTTATGGAATCGGCATCGAGCGCATCCTGACCGCGTGTATCGAGCAGAATCACGACGACAATGGCTTCTGGCTCGCGCCGGCAATCGCTCCGTTCACGGTGGTGGTGGTGCCGACGAACGTGAAGGATGCAACCATGCTGGCAGCGTCCGAGAAGATCGCTGCGGAACTGGACGCGGCTGGATACGACGTGCTTCTCGACGACCGTGATGAAAGGCCGGGAGTTAAGTTCAAGGACGCCGACCTGGTGGGCATTCCATATCGCATCAACATCGGCCGGAAGCTAGCCGAAGGAAAGGTGGAAGTGGTCGAGCGGGCCAAAGCTCAAGCCGTGGAAGTCGCCGTCGACGATACGCTTTCGCATTTCCTAAGCCTTTATAATCCTGTAGCTTAGGAGAATTAATGAAAGAGCTGAAGTCCATCTTTGCGTTGCTGGTGCTGCTGATCGGTGGCTTTGTTCTGTACAAGGTGCTCCCGGCCTATTGGGGTAACTTCAAGCTGGATCGCTTACTGGAAGAGCAGGCGCAGTTTTATACCTACAACTCAAAAAGCGATAAGGACATCCAGACTGCAATCGCGCAAAAAGCCCAGGCAATGGACGTCCCAGTTTCTCCAGAACAGTTGAAGGTGGAACGCCTTTCGGGGGAGTTGTCGATCACAGCAGAATATACGGTACATGTCGAACTTCCCCTGTATCCTCTGGACTTGAATTTCAAAACGGCTACACACAACAAGAACGTGATGATGAAGTAGCCGCTACTCCAAAGTGGGAGCACGGAACAGGCCCGGAGCCACGTGAGAGCTCCGGGCCTGTTCCATTACTGTTTCCAGCTTGCCGGATTTGGTAGCGTTCTTGGTTCATTTGCGTTGAGTTTTCCGTGCGATCCGCTTCAATTAAGGAATATCCGGGGCTTGCCCATGGAGATGCGCTTTCTTGCACCTTCATGGTGCCTTACAATACAGGCAGTATTCACGTGGCCATCAAACTGAAATTTCCGACGTCTCACTCGCGCTTCTCGCTTCTTCGCGCGGCCGTTGCGGTATTTATCTTTGTCTCGCTGATCTTCTTTGCATTCTTTGCGTTTTTCTACGTGAAGTATGACTCCATCATCAACAAGAAGATGAGTGGGCAGATCTTTTCGACATCGGCGAAGATTTTCGCCCGCCCTGTCGCGGTACATCCGGGAGACAAATTCTCGAACAGGCAGATTGCCACTATGTTGCGGCGCGCCGGCTACATTGACGCAGACAACCGGACGGACGCCGCCATGGGCACATTTCGCATGCTCTCTGGCGGGATTGAAGTTCTACCAGGCCCCGAATCCTATCACTCAACCGATGGGGCGAAGATTCTCGTTGGCCCGGATGGCCGGATCGATCAAATCGTAGGCGTCGGCACCAACTCGGGAGCAGCACTGGATTCCTACGAACTGGAACCGGAGCTCGTAACGGCTCTCTTCCAGGGACAGGATCGCACCAAGCGCCAGATTTTAGCCTATAACGACCTGCCGAAGGTGATGGTGGATGCCGTGCTCGCCATCGAGGATCGCAGGTTCTTTGAACACGGCGGAATCAACTGGATTAGCCTCGCCGGGTCGTTCATTACGGACATCCGAGGGGCAGGCAGGCGGCGTGGCGGATCAACGATCACCATGCAGATTTCACGCGGCTTCTTCCTTACCCCGGAAAAGACGATCACCCGGAAGTTGACAGAGATGCTGATTGCCGTTGAACTGGAGCAGAAGTTCAACAAACAGCGGATCTTCGAGTGGTATGCGAATCAGGTGTATCTGGGCCAGCGTGGATCGTTCTCAATCAACGGATTCGGCGAAGCGGCGCGCTCTTATTTTGGTAAAGACATCAAGGAAGTCACGTTGCCGGAGGCGGCGATGATCGCCGGCATCATTCAATCGCCCAACATGTGGAATCCCTACAAGCGCCCTGAGAAGGTGATGGAGCGGCGCAATGTTGTGCTCGAATCGATGGTGGAGACCGGTGCGATTACGCGTCAGCAATGCGAAGCTGCCAAGGCTGCCCCGCTCAAACTGAGCGCACCGAACGTGGAGGCAAGCGACGCTCCGTACTTTGTTGACATGGTAAAGGACACGCTAGGCAGCAAGCACTCGGAATCAGACCTGAACGAAAACGCCTACCGCATCTATACCACCCTCGACCCAGACCTGCAGCATGCGGCGGCGGAGGCTGTGGCCGAAGGCATGAAACTGGTGGACGAACAGGTGGCGAGGCAGCGAACCCGGCGCGTCAAGATAGGCAAGGGCAAAGATGCGAAGGTCGAAGAGACGAAGGTAAACGGCCCAGTTCCGCAGGTTGCTCTGGTAGCGCTGGACCCCCACACTGGCGAAGTACTTGCGCTGGTGGGAGGCAGAAATTACGGCTTCAGCCAGTTGAATCACGCCATCGCCAAGCGTCCAACGGGTTCAATTTTTAAGCCATTTGTTTACGCGGCGGCCATGAACTCGGCACTGACGGCGCAAAATTCAGATCCAGTGTTCACCCAGGTTTCGCTGATCGACGATTCTCCTACGACATTTGAATTCGACGGCAAGGAGTACGATCCCAGGAATTACAAAAACGAGTACCACGGGCAGGTGACCGCGCGTTATGCGCTGCAAATGTCGCTGAACAACGCCACGGTGAAGATGGCCGAGATGATCGGATATGACAAGGTGGCGGCCTTGGCTCGGAATGCCGGAATTGCCAGCGTGAAGGCGACCCCCGCAGCGGCGCTAGGAGCCTACGACGCAAGTCCAATTGAGATGGCGGGAGCCTACACGGTGCTGGCCGACAACGGCGTGCGTGTTGACCCGCTGCTGATTCGCGCGATGCGCGCCGCTAACGGCGACGTTGTGGAAGACTTCCACAATGACAAGCGCCCGGTTCTCGACCCGCGCGTTGCCTACGTGATCACAAACATGATGCAGAACGTGCTCGATCACGGCACGGGTTTCACCGTAAGGGCTCGAGGCTTCACGGCAATCGCAGCGGGCAAAACCGGCACCTCACATGATGCGTGGTTCGCGGGCTACACCACCAACCTGCTCTGCATCGTGTGGGTCGGCTATGACGATTACAGCGATCTGAAGCTGGCGGGCGCCACCACAGCCGGGCCAATCTGGGCGGAATTCATGAAGAAGGCTGTACGCCTGCCGCAGTACAGCAACACCACTACCTTTACCCCACCCAGCGGCGTGGTCACCGTCACCTTGGACAAAACCACGAACCTGCTCGCTACCGCCAGTTGCCCGGACGCCTATAACCCGGTTTTCATAGAAGGCTCGGAGCCAAAGGAAACCTGCGACCGGGCTGACCAGCGCAACGTATTCCAAAAGATATTCGGAAGTGCACCCCCCGCTCCGCCGCCGGTGAACCAACCCGGACGCGTGATCGTGCCGAACCAGCCTCGCCAAAGCCCTCCGACGATGGGTCAGCAGCAACCCCGCGCTCAGGGCCAACCTACCCCGGAAGCAAAGAAGAAAGGATTCTGGGGGAAGGTCGCGGGAATCTTTGGCGCAGATCAGAATAAAAATAAAAATCAAGACGGGAACAATTCCGACTCCAGATAGGTCTAACATCTCAATACGCTGGATGGCAGCTCTGGGTATAATTCCAGAACCGCTTTGGGGGTGTGGGATATGGCCTTTCGTCCTCTTTGCTGTATTGCGGGCATCGCATTGCTAGCCGTGCTCCCGCTGTGTGCTGCTGATGGTCCTCAGACTCAAGCGATGTCTGGCCCACCCGCGGATCAATCTAGTGCTGCGCAGAAAACGAACACTCCCGCGAACTTAACATCCTCGGCGACCGAGCGGCCTCCCGCTCCGGTCCTGCCGACTCTTACCGAAATGCGCGCCATGAGCGCCGAAGACCTCGAGGAGATGGGCGATCAGTTCCGCAGGTCCAACGACTTTCTATCAGCCATCGACTGCTACCGCGAGGCGATTAGAAAACACGCGACCGCCGACTCCTATAACAAAATTGCCGTCTCGGAAATAATGCTAACGCACCCGTCAGAAGCCGAAAAAGCCGCCAAGAAAGCGATCCACAAGAACAAGAAGTTCGCGGAAGCCTGGAACAATCTTGGTGTGAGCTATTACATGCGAAAAAAGTATGAGGATGCGATTCACACGTATGGACGGGCCATCTCCATAAACCCGAACTTTGCCTCATACCACAACAACCTAGCTGCGGCGCTGATGGATACCAATCAGTTTGAGCGCGGGTTGGCTGAATATCGCAAGGCATTTGAACTGGACAGTTCGTTCTTCGAACATGCATCGCAGAACGGTATTAACGCGCGCGTTGGCTCTCATCGGGATCAGGCAGAGTTTTCGTTTGTGATGGCGAGACTCTTCGCTAGTACCGGCCAGGTTGACCGCGCCTTGCACTTCCTGCGAAGCGCAATGGAAGACGGTTATCCAAAGATTGACGACGTGTATCGCGATAAGGATTTTGCGGCAGTGCGAAACGATGAACGATTTCTGGCGCTGATGAAAGAACGCCCCGTGGCGGTGCGCTAGAGTTTAAGACAGAAACACTTTCAGGAGTTCATCGGTTCGACGCTGGTATGGGACCAAGCAGGACGGACTGACCCGCACGGCGATTGCGCTCTTCGATATGGCGTTGGCGGAAATGGGCCAGGGCGCGCTTTCCCCATGCCCGGACAAAATAATAATTCATGATCCCCCCAACCGCTGAGCTCACGATGGGAATGGCACGCGCAACTATTTTTTCGGCAAACTCCGTGCTGAATTTTGCGGCGATGCGTCCAATGACACGTTGCACAAAACCCTTCACCAGGGTCCTCTCCAGCAATTCCTTGCTGATGTCTACTCCTGCGGCGGTAGCGGCGGCGATCCAGAGTTCAGCAATTTCTTCGTCCGTGTTGAACTGGAATCCATAGATCAGGCTGAGCTTCTGCACCGTGCGCATGGTGATAGCAGAGAGGACTCCCAGGTCAGGCACAATCGTGGCAAAGCCACCGAGTCCGAAGCCTGCGCCCTCGGCACCTGCCATCTTCATGCCCCCATTCACGGTCTGCATGGCGATCGAATCGAGTTCTGCTAAGGGAACAGAGAATAATCCTTCATAGCTCACCACAGGAACGCCATGGGCCATGCGGAGATGCATGAGGTACTCGTCGGGATGTACGCGCACGGTCTCGTATGCGCGGGCAAGGGCGGACTTGAAAACGTCCTCCATATGCCGGGCAATCCATGAACTGCTCTCTACGGGTTCATACATAGCACACTAGTGTATCGGATGCGGCGCAGGAAAAAAGGTGGCATGAGGGTATTTCCGCGCTTCGGAAATCAGATACGGAATCGATGATTCGCGCCTCGGCTCCACGGCTCTGAATGGTGTCTGGAACGAGAATTCTGCCATGCCTCTCTGCATGTGCTAGCATCAAAAGACATGCCCGCAGGAAAACTACACATAGTACCTCTAGGTGGCTTAGGCGAGTTCGGAATGAACTGCATGGCCATCCGTTGGAACGATGACATCATCGTCATCGATGCCGGAATGATGTTTCCCGAGGATGAATTGCTCGGCGTCGATGTCGTCGTTCCTGCTCTTACCTACCTGGTTCAAAACCGCGAGAAAGTCCGCGGCGTGCTGCTCACGCATGGGCACGAGGACCATATTGGCGGTATCCCCTGGCTGATTTCTCAGCTGAATGTGCCAATCTATGCCACGGAATTCACCCTTGCGTACATAGAAGACAAGCTCGAAGAACGCGGCCTGTTGGATGACGCCGAACTGAACGAGATGGTGCCGGGTAAACGCTTCCAGATTGGTCCTTTTACGATCAATCCGATCCAGGTCACCCACTCCATCGTCGGCCCGGTCTCGATAGCAGTGCATACGCCACTGGGCGTAATCATCCACACTGGTGATTTCAAGGTCGACCTGACGCCGACCGACAATAAGTTGTTTGATCTCCACACCTTCGCCGAATATGGCAAGGAGGGTGTGCTGGCGCTGTTACAGGATTCGACGAACGTCGAGCGAGCCGGCTACACCCCCAGCGAGCGCGTGGTGCGTCCGAAGTTCGAAGAGATTTTCGTGCACGCCAAGCGAAAACTGCTCGTTTCCTGCTTCTCATCTTCCGTTCACCGGATCAAGATGGCGTGTGAGATGGCGCACCAGTTCCGTCGCAAGATTGCGCTGGTAGGACGCAGCATTACCGAGTCAACGGAGATTGCTCAGGATCTGGGCATTATCACTTTGCCCAGTTCGGCCTTCATCACTTCAGGGCAGATTCGCGACTATCCGCCCGAGCAGGTCATGATTATGATCAGCGGCACCCAGGGCGAACCGATGAGCGCTCTCTCGCGAGCTGCGGTCGACAATCATCGTCACGCCAAGATCGAGGCGGGCGACACGGTTGTACTCAGTTCCAGGGTGATTCCCGGCAACGAAAAAGCGATTTACCGCGTCATTGATCATCTCTTCAGGCGCGATGCCAAGGTGATCTACGACGACGGCTCCAAGCCGCCCGTAC
>Ga0316232_1004262_pt1 | contig 12316 bp, 12 predicted proteins | sample TBHtaG_FD_206006 | JGI IMG/M metagenome (GOLD analysis project Ga0316232, IMG submission 206006) | Freshwater microbial communities from Trout Bog Lake, Wisconsin, USA - TBH18025_13 | ecosystem: Environmental > Aquatic > Freshwater > Lake > Hypolimnion/Profundal zone | place: USA: Wisconsin... | reverse complement strand
GAGGAGTCCGGCGAGGTGGCCATCGCCGCCATGGCCCTCCTCGCCGAGCCCACCGCGGCCCGCCGGGACGATTTCATCAACGAGGCCGCTGACCTGCTCTTCCACCTCCAGGTCCTCCTGGTGGACCGCGGGTTCAGCCTGGCCGACGCGGCCAAGGTCCTCCGCGCCCGCCACGAAGAGAGAGCCTGACCTGAACGGGGGGGGACCGCCCGGTCGCCGCGCGCCCTCTGCGTCCCCCCTCACCTGGCGGAGCCAGGTCATGACATCCCAGCCGGAGCCCCGATGCCGACCCACACCCCCCGCTTTCCCGACCTGCTCTTCGGTCCCGCCGCCCTCCTCCGCCGCTGGGAGGACCTGCTCATGGCCCACCTCACCGGGGAGGGCTACCAGGAGCTGCACCCCAGCCTGATCATGCGCGACCCCGCCGATCCCAGGGCGGTGCGCTTCTTCGACGGCGACCACCTGGTCGGGCTGCGCTGGGACTTCACCGAGGCCCTGGCCCGCACCCTGGTGCGCCGGTTCCAGGAGCCGCCGCCCCGCCTGTGCTACGCCGGTCCCGTGTTCCGCACGCCCTCCCAGCCGTGGGATCCCGTCGAGCGGTTCGAGGTGGGCTGCGAGCGCCTGCTTGAGGATCCCGAGGCCCGGGGCGAGGCCGACCACGAGCTGGCGCGGCTGTTCATGGCCGTGCCGGGGCTCCTGGGCCTGGAGGGGTGCCTGCTGCACCTGGGCGACACCGCCCTGCTGCGCCGGCCCCTGGAGGCCGAGCGGGTCGACCCGGCCCTGGGCGCCGAGCTGGCCCGGGTCCTGGACCGCAAGGCCCTGCACCGCGCCGCGGACCTGCTCGAGGGCCACCCGGCCCGGGAGCGGCTCCTGGCCCATGCCCAGGCCCTCCTGGCCGGGCCCGACGGCATCCGGAGCCTGGACGCCCTGGCCCTGAGCCCCTATGCCGCCCTGCTGGAAACGGAGCGGGCCCAGCTCGCCTCCATGCACGCGCGCCTTTCCGCCGTGCTGCCGCCCGGGCTCACCTTCCGGCTGGACCTCAGCGACCTGCGCGGCCTGGGCTTCTACACCGGCCCCACCCTGCGCCTGTGGGCCCCCGGCGCCCAGCGCGAACTGGCCGCCGGCGGCCGCTACGACGACCTCTACCCGAAGCTGGGCAAGCCCTGGTACGCCGCCGGCTTCTGCGTGCGGCTCACCACCCTGCTGGAACTGGGAGCACAGGCATGAACGAGAAACCCCTGCTCATCGCCCTGCCCAAGGGCCGCCTGGAGGACGAACTGCTGCCGCGCCTGCGGGGCACGGCCTTCGAACTGGACGCCACCGCCCTGAAGACCCGCCAGCTGCGCATCCCCATGGCCGGCTCGGGCCTGTCCGCCATCCTGCTCAAGGGCGCCGACCTGCCCCGCTACGTGGCCGGAGGCGTGGCCGCCCTGGGCATCGTCGGTTCGGACATCCTGGACGAATGCCCGGTGGACCTCCTGGAACTGCGCGACCTCGGCTTCGGCGCGTGCCGGCTGTCCCTGTGCGGTCCCGCGGGGACCACCCTGGACGACCTGAGGGCGCTGCCCCACCTCCGCCTGGCCACCAAGTTCCAGAACGCCACCGAGCGCTGGCTGCGCCAGGAGGGCATCACCGCCGAGCTGGTGCCCCTGCAGAGCAGCGTGGAGCTGGCCCCGGTGCTGGGGCTGGCCGACGCCATCGTCGACCTGGTCCAGAGCGGCGGCACCCTGCGGGCCCACAACCTCGCCGAGATCGTCACCTTCGGCAAGGCCACGGCGCGGCTGGTGGCGTGCCGCGGGCTTTACCTCAGCGAGCCGGAGCGGATCGGGCAGCTGGCGGGCGCGCTCGCGCAGCTGCTGACGTGAGCTGATGGACGGGGGCGCCGGACCCGGGCCGGGCCTCGCGGAGGAGCTCCTCGAGGCCTTCGCCGAGGCGCTCGGGCCGGACCTCGCGGCCTACGGGAACCATGTCCGGCGGGTCCTGGCCTTCCATCAGGCCCTCTCCGGGGCCCCGTCGCCGGAGGCCGTCCTGTGATCGTCGTGTTCGCGGACCGCCGTCCCATGCCTTGTGCCCAAGATCACCATTTCCAGGCCAGCCATCATTCGCGATATTAATATCGATAGTTTTCCCTACAATGACCGCACAGTCCGGCTTGCCGGGACGGTTGCCACCGCCAGCGCGTAGGGGCAGCCTGCCTGCGGCCTGCCCCACGGAGGAGCCCCGATGGACACCAAGGCGAAAAAGGCGATGCTCACGAGCCTGAGGGCGGAAAGCCTGCTCGGCGGCGGCCAGGACCGCATCGACGCCCAGCACGCCAAGGGCAAGATGACCGCGCGGGAGCGGATCGACGCCCTGGTGGACAAGGGCTCCTTCCGGGAGCTGGACGCCTTCGTCGCCCACCGCACGTCCGACTTCGACATGGACAAGAAGTCCTTCCTGGGCGACAGCGTGGTCACCGGCTGGGGCACGGTGGAAGGGCGCCCGGTCTATCTCTTCAGCCAGGACTTCACGGTCCTGGGCGGGAGCCTGGGCGAGGTGCACGCGGAGAAGATCTGCAAGGTGATGGACCTGGCCGTGAAGAACGGCGTGCCGGTGGTGGGCCTGAACGACAGCGGCGGCGCGCGGATCCAGGAAGGGGTGGTGAGCCTCGGGGCCTACGCGGACATCTTCCTGCGCAACACCCTGGCCTCGGGCGTGGTGCCCCAGATCAGCGCCATCCTCGGCCCCTGCGCCGGGGGCGCGGTCTACAGCCCGGCCCTCACCGACTTCATCTTCATGGTCAAGCACACCTCGCACATGTTCATCACCGGCCCGGACGTGGTGAAGACCGTCACCCACGAGGACGTCTCCATGGACGACCTGGGCGGCGCGGGCGTGCACGCCACCCGGAGCGGCGTGGCCCACTTCGCCGCCGAGGACGAGGCCGACGCGCTGGCCTCCATCCGGCAGCTGCTGGCCTACCTCCCCTCCAACAACATGGAGGACGCCCCCCGGGTGGAGACCGGCGACGATCCCGCCCGGACCTCGCCCGCCCTCAACGAGGTGGTGCCGGACGACCCCCGCAGGGCCTACGACATGCACCAGGTCATCGGCGAGGTCATGGACAACGGCGACTTCCTGGAGGTGCACGCGGGGTATGCGGGGAATCTGGTGGTGGGTTTCGCCCGCCTGGATGGGGAGACCGTCGGCATCGTGGCCAACCAGCCCATGGTCCTGGCCGGGGTCCTGGACATCAAGGCCTCCCTCAAGGGCGCGCGCTTCGTGCGCTTCTGCGACGCCTTCAACATCCCCATCGTGACCTTCGTCGACGTGCCGGGCTTCATGCCGGGCGTGGACCAGGAGCACGGCGGCATCATCCTCCACGGCGCCAAGCTGCTCTACGCCTACTGCGAGGCCACCGTGCCCAAGGTCACCGTGATCACCCGCAAGGCCTACGGCGGCGCCTACGACGTGATGAGCTCCAAGCACATCCGCGGCGACTACAACGTGGCCTGGCCCACGGGGGAGATCGCCGTCATGGGGCCGGAGGGGGCGGTCAACATCATCTTCCGCAAGGAGCTGGCCGAGGCCGCGGACCCCGCGGCCAAGCGCGCCGAGCTCATCGAGCTCTACAAGGACAAGTTCGCCAACCCGTTCGTGGCGGCCTCCCGGGGCTACCTGGACGACGTGATCGACCCCGCCGACACGAGGCCGCGCCTCATCGAGGCCCTGAAGATCTCGAAGAACAAGCGCGACACCAACCCGCCCCGCAAGCACAGCACCCTGCCGCTGTAAGGCCGAGGAGCCACCGATGCCCAACAAGACCAGCATCCAGGAACTTGCCGCCCACCTGACCACGCCCTACAGCCATCTGGAGCTGGGCCAGGTGAACGACCACGCCGCCTACGTGATGAACTTCAAGGAGTCCTACCCCTTCCACCGGCACATCCAGGACGAGCTCTACCTGGTGCTCGAAGGGACCATCACCATCCGGTTCCGGAACGGCGACCCCATCGTGCTCAAGCAGGGCGAGAGCACGGTGGTGCGGGCCTACACGACCCACAGTTCCGAGTCGCTCGAGGGCGCCCTGGTGCTGATGGTCAAGCCCAAGGAAATGTTCCCCCATCCGTCCGAAGTGGAGTAGGCGATGCGCCCGCAACCCCTGATGATCACTGAAACCCTGCTCCGGGACGCGCACCAGAGCCTGCTGGCCACCCGCATGCGCCTGGAGGACATGCTGCCCCTGTGCCCGGCCCTGGACGAGATCGGCTACTGGTCCCTGGAGGTCTGGGGCGGCGCCACCTTCGACACCGCCATCCGCTTCCTGGGCGAGGATCCCTGGGAACGCCTGCGCGCCCTGCGCAAGGCCCTGCCCAGGACGCGCCTGCAGATGCTCCTGCGCGGGCAGAACGTCGTGGGCTACAAGCACTACCCGGACGACATCGTCGAGAAGTTCATCGTCCTGGCCCGGAAGAACGGCATCGACGTCTTCCGCATCTTCGACGCCCTGAACGACCTGCGGAACATGGAAGTGGCCATGAAGATCGCCAGACGCGAAGGCGGCCATGTCCAGGGGGTCATCTCCTACACCATCAGCCCCGTCCACACGGACGCGGCCTTCGTCGAGATGGGCCGCAACCTCAAGGCCATGGGCGCCGATTCGATCTGCGTCAAGGACATGGCCGGGCTGATCACGCCCTACATCGCCTACGACCTGGTGAAGGCCCTGAAGGCCGAAGTCGGCCTGCCGGTGCAGCTGCACACCCACTACACCTCGGGCTTCGGCACCGCCTCGCTCGTCAAGGCGGCCGAGGCCGGCGTGGACGTGGTGGACACGGCGATCTCGGCCATGGCCATGGCCACCTCCCAGCCCCCCACCGAGACCCTGGTGGCCGCCCTGAAGGGCACGGACCGCGACACCGGGCTGGACCTGGGGAAACTGGCCGACCTGGCCCGGAAGATGGGCGAGGTCCGCAGGAAGTACGCGAGCTTCGAGACCGGCATGCCGCCCGTGGACGTGAACGTCCTGCAGTTCCAGGTGCCGGGGGGCATGCTCTCCAACCTCGTGGGCCAGCTGCGCCAGCAGGGGGCCATGGACAAGTACTACGACGTCCTCGACGAGATCCCCCGGGTCCGCAAGGACATGGGCTACCCGCCGCTGGTGACGCCCTCCAGCCAGATCGTGGGCACCCAGGCGACCCTCAACGTCGTGCTGGGCGAGCGCTACAAGGTGATCCCCGAGGAGGTGAAGGAGTACTTCCGGGGCCACTACGGGCAGCCTCCCGCGCCCATGGATCCGGCCATCCGCAAGCTGGCCATCGGCGACGAGGCCCCCATCACCTGCCGCCCCGGCAACCTCCTGGCCCCCGGCTGGGAAGCCGCGAAGCAGGAACTGGGCGACCTGGCCACCTGCGACGAGGACATCATGTCCTACGCCCTGTTCCCCCAGATCGCCAAGCCCTTCCTCAAGCGCCGCCGGTCCGGGCTGGGCGGCAAGGAGGAGGTGGCCGCGGCCATCGCCGCCGCCCTGTTCAGGCAGGCCGAATGCCAGGCCCCGGCGGCCGGCCCCGCCCCGGGCGCCGCCAAGGCCGGAAGTCTGTGGAAGATGGCCACGCGGGCCGGCGTCCAGAGGGGGTGGTGAGATGGCCCACAACAAGTTCAGACTGACCCTCGAAGGCCAGACCTACGACATCGAGCGCCGGGACGCCCTGATGGTGGTCAACGGCGTGGAGTTCGCGTGCGAGGCCCGGGAGGACCGCATCCTGGTGGCCGGCAACCCGCACCAGGTGGCGCTCTCCCCAGGCACCGCCGAAGTGGACGGCATCCGCTACGCCATCGCGGCCGAGGGCCTGGAGGAGCCCCGTGCCCCCCAGACCGGCCGCCGGGCCGCAACCCACGGTGCCGGCGAGGAGGCCGGCGCCATCCTGGCCATCATGCCCGGCCTCATCATCAAGGTCCTCAAGCAGGTGGGCGACCGCGTCCAGGCCGGCGAGACCGTCTTCATCCTCGAGGCCATGAAGATGCAGAACGAACTCCAGGCCCGAACTTCCGGCGTCCTCCGCCAACTCAAGGTGAAGTCCGGCGACACCGTGGAAATGCGCCAGGTCCTCGCCATCATCGAATGATGCCGGGCGCCTACTGGTTCGACCAGTGGAGTTTTTCCTGGAGGAGTTTGAAGAAGGCGTAGTCCGGGTTCTGGAGGAGGGTGATGGTCTGGGGGGCCTTGAAGAACTCGATGCGGTCCCCGGCCAGGAGGCCGTGCTCGACCTGGCCGTCCAGGGTGAGCTGGGGGTCCTCGGCCCGGGCCAGGGTGATGGCCAGGGGCAGGTGGGCGGGGACGACCATGGGGCGCAGGGTGAGGGCGTGGGGACAGATGGCGGCGATGATCCAGGCGTCCAGGTCGGGATGGACGATGGGACCGCCGGCGGACAGGGAGTAGGCGGTGGAGCCGGTGGGGGTGGCGATGATGAGCCCGTCGGCCTTGAGGGTGGCGGCGTCGGCGCCGTCCACCTGGATGCGGAACTCCATGAGCCGGGCCACCATGCCCTTGTTCACGACGGCGTCGTTGAGCACGGGGCGGCACGGCAGGACCTCGCCGTCGCGCACCACCCGGGAGCTCATCATGGACCGGGTCTCCTTCTGGAAGCCGCCCCGGAAATAGGTCTCGACGGCCTGGGTGGTCTCCTCCGAGGTATGGCAGGTGAGGAAGCCCAGGGAGCCCAGGTTGATGCCCAGCAGCGGCGTGCCGCGCACGCCCACGTGGCGGGCGGCGGTCAGGAGCGTGCCGTCCCCGCCCAGGGCGAGGCAGACCTCGGGCAGGGGCCCCTGGGCGCCGAAGGCCGGGTCCCCGTGGAAGGCCTCCGGGGGCAGGCCCGCGGCAAGCCATGCGTTCTGGATCTTGGGATGGACGATCACGTCGTAGCCCCGTTCCAGGAACGGCGGCACGACTTCGCGCAGGCTGTTGGCCAGCCAGGAGGATCTGGATTTTGCCACGATGACGAGGATGGGCCGGGACATGCCCCTAGCTTAACCGGGGATGGGGGAATGATGGCGCTTTTCGGGTAACCTTGGGGGATGGCTAAAAGCGCGCAATCCCGACCCGTACGCAAGGCTCCCTGGCGCTGGCTGGCCCTGGGCGCCCTCGGGGCGGCCGCGGCGGGGGCGGTGGCCCTGGCCGTGGCGTGGTCGGTCATGTCCCGGGACGTGGACAGCTTCCTCACCTACTTCGCCCTGCGGGTGCCCAAGACGATCACCAAGGTCCTGGACCGCAACGGGGACGTGATCGGCATCTTCGCCGAGGAGAACCGGGTCGTCATCCCCTTCGGCGACATCCCGAGGGCCTTCGTGGGGGCGGTCATCGCCACGGAGGACAGCGACTTCATGAACCACAGCGGGATCTCCGGCCGGGGCGTCCTGCGGGCCGGCTTCAATTTCCTCGCCAGCTTCGGCCGGCGGCGCGAGGGCGCCTCCACCCTGACCATGCAGCTGGTGCGCACCGTGACCGCCAAGCGCCAGCGGCGCATCGACCGCAAGCTCAAGGAGATCATCCTCGCCCGCAAGCTGGAGAAGGCCTACACCAAGAAGCAGATCTTCGAGCAGTACGCCAACGAGGTCTACTTCGGGGGCGGCCGCTACGGCATCGAGGCCGCGGCCCAGTTCTACTTCGGCAAGAGCGCCCCCCAGCTGGCGGTGGAGGAATGCGCCCTGCTCGCGGGCCTGGTGCAGAACCCCAACTGGTACAACCCCTACAATCCGGATCCGAAGGCCCGGGCCGCCGCCAGGACGCGCCGGAACCACGTGCTCCGGCGCATGGCCGCCGAGGGCTACCTGAAGGACACCGACGCCGAGGCCCTCTCCGAGCGCCCCGTGCGCCTGGCCCGGGAGAACGCGCGGGAGGAGGCCGTGGCCCCCTACGCCCTGGAGGAGGTCCGCAAGTACCTCTACCAGAAGTACGGCAAGGACAAGGTGCTGGAGGGCGGCCTGGAAGTGACCACCACCCTCGACACCGTGTGGCAGGAGGCCGCCAACAAGGCCGTGCGCGCGGGGCTCCGGGCCGTGGGCCGGCGGCGCGGCTACCGCAAGGAGGGGCTGCAGTTCGTCGAGGACGCCGAGAAGAGCAGCCTGCCGGGCTGGAACCGCTTCTTCGAGACCGACGACCTGGTGCGGGGCGTGCTCATGAACTGGACCGGCACCGGGGCCCAGGTCCGCATCGGCAAGCGGGTGCTGGACGTGCCCGACGCCGCCTTCGCGTGGGCCGGCAAGGGCATCCGGCAGATCCTCTCCCGGGGGGCGTCCGTGCTCTTCATCGTGAAGGCCGCGGGCGAGGACGGCGTGCCGGTGAAGCTGGAACTGGACCAGGAACCCGACGTGGAAGGCGCCCTGCTGGCCGTGGAACCCCAGAACGGGGAGATCCGGGCGATGGTGGGCGGCTACGACTTCCAGCGCTCCATGTTCAACCGGGCCACCCAGGCCGAGCGCCAGGTGGGCTCCACCATGAAGGCCTTCGTCTACGGCGCGGCCTTCGCCCAGGGCCGGACCCCCGCGACCATGGTCGAGGACGTGCCCACCCGGTTCACCTTCGACCTGACCATCTACGAGCCCAAGAACTACGAGCGGGACTTCTGGGGGCCCATCCCCATCTGGGAGGCCATCCGCGATTCCCGCAACGTGCCCGCGGTGCGGACCCTGGAGGCCACGGGCATCGACAACGTGGTGACCCTGGCCCACGCCGCCGGCATCGGCGGCAAGCTCAACCCCTATCCGGCCCTGGCCCTGGGCACGCCGGACCTGACCCTCATGGAGATGGTGCGCAGCTACGCCACCTTCGCCAACGGCGGGCTCAAGGCGCCGCCGCCCTTCCTCATCAAGAAGATCGTGGACCGCTCCGGCCGGGTGCTGGAGGCCTACAGCGGCGCGGTGGGCGAGGCGGTGCTGGACCCCATGAGCAACTACCAGCTGATCCAGTGCCTGCAGGGCGTGGCCCAGCGGGGCACCGGGGCCCGGGCCAACGAGCTGAACTGGCCGGTGGCGGGCAAGACCGGCACCACCGACGACCACACCGACGCCTGGTTCCTGGGCTTCTCCACCCGCATCACCTGCGGCGTGTGGGTGGGGCTCGACGCCAAGAAGACCATCTTCAAGGGCGCCGACGGCGCCAAGGTGGCGCTGCCCATCTGGGTGGACTTCATGAAGAACGCCCTGCCGGGCACCCCCCGGGAGGATTTCCCCGTGCCGCCGGGCATGGAGTGGGCCGACGTGGACCGCTACACGGGCCTGGTCGCCACCAGCGCCACCCAGGCCACGGATCTGGTGCACCTGGCCTTCAAGCCGGGCACGGCCCCCAAGGGCGCCAGCACGGGCGAGGCCATCCAGGCCGTCCGCGAGGCCCGGGACCGGGCCCACACCCAGGCCCAGGAGGACCGCGCCTGGGGCGCCCACTTCACGGCCGCCGCGCCCCCGGCCGAGCCCGCCCAGCCCTGAGGAGCGACCATGACCGACGCCAACTGCCTCTTCTGCCGGATCGCCGCCGGGGAGATCCCGGCCACCGTCGTCTACCAGGACGACGAGGTGGTCGCGTTCCGGGACATCGCGCCGCAGATGCCCGTGCACATCGTCCTGGTGCCGAGGACGCACTTCTCGGGCCTCGACGGGCTGACGGCGCAGACCGCGCCGCTGATCGGGAAGCTGGCCCTGGCCGCGCAGCGGATCGCCGGAGAGCTGGGCGTGGCGGAAAGCGGTTACCGGTTCATCTCCAACTGCGGGCCTGACGCTGGACAAACGGTTCATCACCTGCACTTCCATCTGCTGGGGGGCGGCCCGATGGGCGGCCGGATGGCCTAGGCCGGGTTTTTCCATCCCTCAGGGTCAGTCCTCCGGAGCTCCCATGTTCAATCCTCCCCACCCCCTGACCTACCTCGACGCCATCCACGGCTTCCTCCGGGAGGACTGGGGCACCCAGGACTGGACGACGGCGAGCGTGCCCGACCGTCCCATGACCGCCTCCGTGGTGGCCAAGGGCGACCTGGTGCTCGCGGGCCTGCCGGTGGCCGAGGCGGTCTTCCGGGCCGTGGATCCCGCCCTGGCCGTGACCCTCCTCGCCCGGGACGGCCAGGCCGTCGCCCGCGGCGCGGAGGTCCTCGCGATCACCGGCTCCAGCCGCGCCATCCTCATGGCCGAGCGGGTCATGCTGAACCTCCTCCAGCGCCTCTCGGGCACGGCCACCCTCACCCGGGCCTTCGTGGACGCCGTGGCGGGCACCGGGGCCCGGATCATGGACACCCGCAAGACCACGCCCGGCCTGAAGGTCCTCGAGAAGTACGCCGTGCGCTGCGGCGGCGGCGTCAACCACCGCCTCACCCTGGGCGACGGCGTCCTGTTGAAGGAGAACCACATCGCGGCCGCCGGCGGCATCCAGGCCGCCGTGGACGGCGCCCGGCGCACCGCCCCCAACCTGGTGCGGATCGAAGTGGAAGTGGAGACCCTGGAGCAGCTGGAGACCTGCCTCGCCATGCCCGCCATCGACGGCGTCCTCCTGGACAACATGGACCTGGACCGTATGGCCCGGGCCGTGGCCCTGCGCCAGGCCGCGGCCAGCCGCGTCTTCCTGGAGGCCAGCGGCAACCTCACCCTGGCCCGCGCCCGGGCCGTGGCGGAGACCGGGGTCGATTTCCTCAGCGTCGGCGCCCTCACCCACAGCGCCCCCTCCGTCGACCTCAGCCTCCTGCTGAAGTAGCGCCCGCCCTTCGGGCCGCCGCTAGAGTTTTTCGCCGATCTTCATGAGGGCGTCGCCGAGGGTGACGTGGCAGGCGCGGATGTTGCCGGTGTTGAGAAGGATCTTGGGATGCCCGTCCTCCTCCTCCAGCACGACGCAGGCCACGGACATGAGGTCCTTGTGCCCCACGACGACCAGCTTGCCCATCTGCTTCTGCATCTTGGCCTCGCCCATGCCGGTGCACCAGACCACGGGGGAGCCGCTCTCCACGCCCACGCCCAGGGCCGTGAGGGCGGCCTTCAGCGGGCCGTCCTGGCAGCTGACCTTGTTGCCGCTGCTGTTGGCGATGACCTTCAGGAACTTGGCGGTCTGCTCGGGTGAAAGGTCCCCGGCCTGGAGCGCCTGGACACCCAGCGCGCAAAGGAGTGCGACGGCGATCCGGTTCAGCTTCATGGGGGGTCCCTTCGGAAATGGCGCGTACGGGCAGCTCGTAAAGGAGCCCGGCCGCAGGTTGGGGAGCGCTTTCCTGTCCGGCGACTTGGAAAGGTCACGAAAGCGTAGCACCAATGACGCGATCTGGGCACCCTGAGCCGGACGGCCCGGGAGCTTGCACCCATTCTGTAGTAATACCTAACATTATTATTACTATGTAAATATCGCTGGAATTCCGTCGCTCGGGACGGGAGAATGGGGCATCGCAATTCAACCTGCGCCCGAGGCGCCCCACTGGCTGCACGTTTGCCAGGGATTCAGGAATGGGAGGTTTGCCATGAAAGAAAAGTCCTCCCTGACCGAGAAGACGGGCGACGCGGCCGAGGTCGAGAAGCCCGGCAGGACCCCCGGCCACTACGTCGCCATCGGCGCCTCCGCCGGCGGACTGGAGGCCATCGAGAGCTTCTTCACGGCCATGCCCAACGGCAGCGGCCTGGCCTTCATCGTGATCCAGCACCTGTCGCCGGATTACAAAAGTCTCATGGTCGAGCTCCTGTCCAAGAAGACGCCCATGCCGGTGATGCGCGCCGAGGACGGGGCCGTGGTGCGGCCCGACACGGTCTACCTCATCCCGCCCAAGAAGAACCTCACCATCCACCACGGCAAGCTCCTGCTCACGGACCAGGAGCACAACCGCGGGATCAACCTGCCCATCGACATCTTCATGCGGTCCCTGGCCGAGGACCAGGGCGAGAAGGCCGTGGGCATCGTCCTCTCCGGCACCGGCAGCGACGGCATGCGCGGAGTGCGGGCGATCAAGGAAAACGGCGGCATGATGATGGTCCAGGACGAGGACTCCGCCAAGTTCGACGGCATGCCCCGGGCGGCCCTGTCCACGGGCCTGGCGGATTTCGTGCTGCCCCCGGACCAGATGCCGGCCCAGCTCCTGGCCTTCGTCAAGCACCCCCGGGTGGTCAAGCCCGAGCGCAGCGAGGTGCTCCTCAGCGAGGAGGACCAGCTGTCGCACCTGTTCTCCATCCTGAGGGACCGCTGCAAGATCGACTTCACCTTCTACAAGCCCAGCACCGTGACCCGGCGCATCGAGCGCCGCATCACCGTCAACCAGGTGAACAACCTCCAGGAGTACGTGGCCTTCCTGCAGCACCACCCGGCCGAGGCCAATTCGCTGTTCAA
>Ga0316232_1004252_pt1 | contig 12356 bp, 11 predicted proteins | sample TBHtaG_FD_206006 | JGI IMG/M metagenome (GOLD analysis project Ga0316232, IMG submission 206006) | Freshwater microbial communities from Trout Bog Lake, Wisconsin, USA - TBH18025_13 | ecosystem: Environmental > Aquatic > Freshwater > Lake > Hypolimnion/Profundal zone | place: USA: Wisconsin... | reverse complement strand
GTATCCGGCGAAAAATGTGCTTAAAATAAGTCCCTGAGTCGCGGCGTCGAGCTGAAACTCTTTGCCGATAAATGGCAGCGCCACGCTGATGACCATCCTGTCCAAAAAGGAGAACAGCCACCCCAGCCAAAGAATGCTTAAAACCGAATACCTTACCCGCCAGCGAAATCCACCGGCCGGAACCCCCGGATCTGTCGTCACAATTACTCCTCCATTCATTTGCTGCTTTGAATCTCACCGTCATCTGCAACGGTCTTTAGCCAAAATTCCTTTTAAACTGCAACCTCATTCGATCTGTATATTACAAGTAGTAATATTACGCCGCAGTCCGTCTTTCTCCTGCCGGCCTCAGACTTTCCATTCCTGAATATATGGACGATTATTGAGTGGATATCTCCTTTATTCTGAGCATATATTGTGGCGAGAAAGCTCGGGGAAGGAATGTGGTCAGAATAAACAAAGTTATCCATTGTCCGCCTAAAACCTATTTCGTTATCGCTGCCCTGCTGGTATTCAGTCTGATGCTTGGCCTGGCGGGACTGGAATATCGGGACGAAGCACTTCTGTCGGCTATTCCAGGTCAGCCCTCGGTCGCTCCCACCGGGCAAATCTCCATTGTTGTCAAGATTCCTTCCCGGATTCTGGAACTGTATAGCGACAGGAAACTTTATAAAAGATACCCTGTAGCAGTTGGCCGGAGTGAATCCCCCACGCCGACCGGCGACTGGACTGTGATTTGGAAATCTTATCGGGCCGGCGATATCTTTGGCACCCGTTATCTCGGCCTCGACGTCCCCTGGGGCGGCTACGGAATCCATGGCACCAACCAGCCTTGGAGCATAGGCCGCTTTATCAGCCAGGGCTGTGTCCGCATGCGCAACAGGGATATCGAAGAACTCTTTGAATGGGTGCCTGTGGGCACCCCGGTCAGCATTGAAGATCAGCTGTGTCGCGTTGAGCGTCCCCTCCAATACGAGACAAGAGGCGCCGATGTGGTAGAGCTGCAACGGAAACTCAAATCATTAGGCTATCTCGAAGGCCGAGCCGACGGCTTTTTCAATAAAGATACCGAGGTGGCTCTCAAGCGGTTCCAGCACGACCGAGGCCTCAGACCCACCGGCGTCACTGACAAGACGACTCTCAAACTGCTGGATCTGTAGCCAAAAAGTAGGGGAAGGAGCATTGCTCCTTCCTCTACTTTTTATCAGATCAGTATACAGCCTTTGTTATTCCTGGATATCTGAAATGGCTTTCGCCCCTTCCAGTTCCAGCCAGTTCCAGAACAACAACTTGCGCAAAAGAATCCGGATATGGGGAAAACCATGCTTAATCCCGACGGTCGGCGTGTAGTAAACCTTGATATCGTCAACCATGGTGCTCAGATATCCGCTCTTTTCTTCCTCTGCCGGCTCTCCCAGCGAAATATTCGGTACGTAACTACCTGTTACGTGTTTATTGGAGCAGGCTCAGCCGCCAATGGCAGGTTCCAGCGTCATGGCAACCACTACCGCTCCGGCCCCTTTTTGAATATACTTTCGAGCGTCCTGGTCGATGCTGAACATTCTTTCCCCTCCTCAAGCGTTTCAAGAACGCGGATAATCGCCGACACATCGTCGAACAGCCGCTCTTGGATCAGGGCTGCTTCGATACCGCCCGGACCGCCGTAGAGCTGCTTTGAAACAAGGGTAGCCGCGGCGCTCGCCAGCTCCGCCAGATCCTGTTGCTGATAAGCAGGCACAAACTCTTGATCAAATCGCTGCATGTCGGCTGGCTTATACTCGAAAACCTGGCACCACAGCTGCAGGAATTTCGATTCATCGACGCCGGTCTTTTGCAGCATAAGCTCTTTACGGTTTCCCAACAGTACCAGGAGGGCGGAAAGGTAAATCCGCATGGCTCCAAGCACTTTTTTCTTATCGGCTCCGGGTTTGCCCAGGCCTGACTGTCCGTTCGGCGGGTTCTTTTTGCTTACCCCGAAGATCGCAGCCAACAACTCGTCGGCGCACACCGCGGCCACGAATAGCACCCGTTTCTGGGCTTCGTTGCCGCTCTTTTGCGCCGCACGGCTGCAGAAACGCCGGGTATGCCGGCCAACGATACGCTCATAAGGCCCGCGGGCAAAAGGAAATAAATCATGCAAAAAAGTAAGTACCGGCATTCATCAACCCTCCGGCCGGCTTTCGCCAGACCCTATATTACAGGTTCAGTGGGCAACAGTGTATTATTTCGTTACAACAGACCTTTTTCCCTGGCTTCAGCGGTCAGCTTCTCTCGGAAATCTGGGTGACTTATCGCGATCAGGGCCTGGGCCCGCTGGAGCAGGCTCTTGCCCCTGAGGTCCGCCACACCATACTCGGTGACAACATAGTGAACATCATTGCGCGAAGTCGATACTCCTGCGCCGGAATCAAGTTCACAGCGAATTCGCGAAATCTTTCCGCTTGACGCCGTGGAAGGCAGGGCGATGATCGACTTGCCGCCGCGGGAACGGCTGGCCCCCCGGACAAAGTCGACCTGACCGCCGATGCCGCTGAACTGCCGGGAACCGATCATTTCGGCGTTGACCTGGCCCATCAGATCCACTTGCAGGGCTGAGTTGATCGAAATCATATTATCATGCTGACCGATGATGTAGGGGTCATTGATATAGTCTACCGAGTGCAGTTCCACATTGGGATTATTGTCGACGAAATCATAGAGCTTGCGGGTCCCCATCAGGAAAGTGGCCATAAATTTTCCGGGGTTGATGGTTTTCTTGCGGTTGGTGATTACCCCGGCCTCAGCCAGAACCACCACTCCGTCGGAAAACATCTCCGAGTGGATCCCAAGATCTTTTTTGTCATGCAAAAACAGCAGTACGGCGTCGGGAATGGCGCCAATGCCCATCTGAAGTGTGGCACCGTCGGGGATAAGGCTGGCCGCATTCTCGCCGATTGCTTTCTCAATATCGCCGATCTGCGGCGGCTTCAGCTCGATAACAGGCTGCTGTTCTTCTACAATATAGTTTATCTTGTCCATGTGGATTTTAGCCCCGCCGGTACGCGGCAAAAGCGGGTTGACCTGAGCGATGACCACGTCGGCGCACTCTGCCGCCACCTGAGTATAGTCCACCGACACCCCGAAGCTGGAATAGCCTTCTTCGTCCGGCGGCGTAATCTGGATGAGGGCGACATTGACCGGTAATATCTTGTTTTGGAACAACCGGGGAATCTCGGAAAAAAAGCAGGGGGTGTGGTCGGCCCGTTTTTCTTCCACCGCCTTGCGGGTGGACGCCCCAACGAACAGGGCGTTGTGGCGGAAGCTCCGCTCCATGCCCGGCTGAGCGTATTTGGCCTGCCCCATCGCCACCATATGAACGACTTCAACGGCTTCAAGCTCCGAAGCCCGCGCCACCATGGCGTCGACCAGCGCCGCCGGCTCTCCGCAGGCGTGGCCGGTGACCACCCTGTCACTGGATTTTATGCTTCGCACCGCCTCGGCGGCAGACACGATCTTATCTTTGTACTTGTTTTGCCACTGACTCAAACTAACTCCTCACTTTCCCACGGCTTGAAAACTATGATCGCCGGGGCGGGGCTTATACTCCCCGCCCCGGCGACCAGTTGGTACATTAAGGACCTATTTCTTGGCGGCAGCGGCCTCTTTCTCCGCGGCGCTGATCGAAGGGATACCGGCGATGTTCTTAGCCAGTTCCTTCTTCTGCTCGAAGTTACCCTGGCGGGAAATGACGATCCGTTGGGCCTGGGGCGAGCCGGCGCCATGCATCGATTCGGTACGGTAGCCGACAGCGGCGGTACCCAGGGTGAGGTTCTCAATCAGCCGCAGGATGCGCATCCGGTGCTCGGTGGGAACCGAGGCAACGGCACCGAAATACTTTTCTACTACCTTGCCGATTACCGGGTGACGCAGATCCTTCTCTGACGGCATAGTAACCATCAGCCCGCCGGCGATGTCTTCCGCCAGACGGGTAATCTCGTACGGGAAGCGGGTAACGTTCTGCTTGCAGACATTGGCCAGCATCAGGTCGATAAGATAGGTCCCGGACGCCGTTTTCGTGCCTTCGGCCGAACAGGCGATACCTGAAGAATATAGGGTCTCATTAAGATGAACCATCTCGATGAGTTTGTCTTTGACATGGGAGGCCTTGTTGGCGCCGTTATAGTCGGCAGCCAGCGCGGCAGCACCGATCAGCACATCACCCACGCCGACTTTGCAGCCGCCGTAGCTCTGGCGATGGTAACCGGCGAAGCGTTCCACCAGCGCGCCGCTGAATTCGGTTTCGCCGCACATGAAGACATTTTCCCAGGGAATGAAGAGATTGTCGAAGACCATCAGGGCTTCGTGGCCGCCGAACTGGCAGTTGCCGACATCCAGCTCGCTGCCTTCCATTTTGCGGGTATCGCAAGACTGGCGGCCGTAAATGTAGAAGATGCCTTCAGCGTCGGCCGGAGCGCAGAACGATACGGCGTAGTCGGCGTCTTCCTTACTCATGGCGATGGTGGGCATAACCAGAATCCAGTGGGAGTTGAGGGCCCCGGTCTGGTGGGCTTTGGCGCCGCGGACGACGATGCCGTCGGCGCGTTTTTCCACCACATGGACGAAAACATCCGGGTCAGGCTGTTTATGGGGCGGCAGGCTCCGGTCACCTTTCGGGTCGGTCATAGCCCCGTCCACCGTCAGGTCCTCATCTTGCATCATCTTCAGGAATTTCATGAAACGGTCATGATAGGTGGTGCCCAGTTTTTTGTCCATTTCAAATGTAACGCTGTCCACCGCGTTGATAGCGTCCATACCGACGCAACGCTGGAAACAGGCCGCGGTTTTTTGCCCTAACAGACGCTGCATTTTCACTTTTTTCACCAGGTCGTCGGTACTTTGATGCAGATGGCAGAAGCGGTTGACTTTCTTGCCGTCAACATGGGATTTGGCGGTCATCAGATTTTCGTACTGAGGATCCTGGGCCAGCTCATACGTCATCTTGACAGAATTCATCGACGGCCGGATGATCGGATGATCCACCGGATTCTCCACCAGTTCGCCCTGCAAGTAAACCTTGAAATTCATTTTGCGCAGGCTGTCTTCGTACTCTTGGCCGGTTTTCATCGTCATGGTAAACCACACTCCTTAGCATGAAATAAGCTACCTGCCTTGGCAGACAGGTGCGTGAAGCTACTCCTTGTCGCTGATGCGGCTGTTAAAGACCGGATCTTTGGTTTTATCGTAGGTGCTCCAGTTGCGGAAAGTATCTTTGCCGTAAATCAGCACACAGAGAATGATCCCGACACCAAAGGCAGCAGCGGCTTCCCGGGTAATCAGAACCGCGGCTACAATGCCGGCGACGCCGAGGTCATTGAAAGTCCGTGCTTTGAGGATACCGACCCGAACAGCGACATAGCCCTGGACCAGCATGGTGAGAGCCAGTGAAATCGGCAGGATGGGCTTGACAAGGGTTACGATCGGCAGCATGAAATAACTGACGAAGGTACCCAGCCGGAAGGAGGCCACGCCGCCGACCAGACTGTCCATGGCTTCGGGGCCGTGCTTGTAGCGCTCGCACGTTACAACCTGCATGGCCGCCCACATCGGGCCGCACATTGAGGCGTCAGGACCGAGCATCGACATGCCGATATTACGGATGCCGACAATCATGTTGTTGCGGTTGGCGTTAAAATGAACGTCTTCGTCGCCGTGCCGGAATTCGCGGGCTTCATCGATCAGCGCTTCGGCCTGGATCAATTCGCCGAACAGCACGATATACACCGCGACAACCAGCGGAGCTGCACTCAGGTAATAGGCCAGCGGCGGAAACCCGATCCGGGCCGAGAAAGGCGTCCACTCAGTGAACAGAGTGTAAAACTGCGGAATAGTAAAGCCCCATTGAATGGTGGGCCAGGGCAATTCCTTGACAAGCGGCGCCACAAAGATGGCCAGCACCAGCGCAGGCATCAGCCCCAGGTCTGAAAGGTGCTTAAGGGCCGCGTTCTTGTTGCGCAGGGTCTTGAAATGGTTGGAGAAAAGAATGTAAAAGGCAAAACCGATGGCGATGGTGATGGTCCAGGGATAGAGGTCAAAGCGTCCGCCAGGCTGGAATACCAGCCGGACTGCCGCAATACCGGCTCCCAGCAAAATACCGGCCTTTAAGGCGTCAGGCACAAGATCGACGAACTTTTTGGCCAGACCGGTCGAGCCCAGTATCAAGGAGAACACGCCCAGTTCAAATTCAAAGGCGATAAGGGCGTGCATCCTGGCCACCCCTTCAGGATAGGTCTTGAGCCAAAGCAGGAGCAGAGGTATAGCCGGAGTTATCCAGCCCGGTACTACCGGGTCTCCCAGGTGGGCGTGCCACAGGTAGAAGAAACCATTTAAAATGACGATGGTGATGGCGACTTCGAAAGACATACCGAGATATTCTTGTAGTATTGGAATAATTCCCAGGCAAACGGCGCACATGATCAACCCTTGGATGAAATCAGGCAGCTCGAAGCGATAGTGCACAAAGGGAATTCTTACATGAAACGGGCCAAAAGGAATATACGGTTGCTCTTTTCCGTGCTCACGCTTATAAACAGGTCCTAACCAGCTCATATTAACATCCTTTCAATTTTGAATTCTGTTTTCCTGCGTCTCTCCTTAGAAAAAGGTTATTTTTTCCACCTCCTGGGTTCTTTTGCCGCAAATATAGACTGCAATTCTCGTGCCAACAAAGGGAAGCCTTGAATTCCTTCAAGACTTCCCTTTGTTGGGGTACTTTCCGTTGCAAGATTGCGACAATCAGACAATTCAAAAAACTGTTCCATCCTGCCGCCTTGGGCTTAGTCGCACAATTGCATCAATCGCAATAATGCGACTAATGTTTACGGCTTTTTCAGCAGCCCGTACTTGGCGGCTTTGCGAAAAACCGTCGCCCGGTCCACGCCCAGTATTTCCGCCACCTTCGGCCAGGATGGATTCTCTTTGTAGGTTTCGGCCAGCAGGAACGCCTCGGTCTCTTCCACCATCGTTTTCAGCCTGGCTCCATGTTTCGGCAGAAAAACCTTTTTGCGGACCGACTCTGGCAACAGATCCACAACCAGTTCATTGCCGACAGCGGTAACCATCATCCGTTCAATGATATTTTCCAGTTCCCGGACGTTGCCTGGCCAGGAATACTCCATCAGTTTATCGACCGCAGCCGGCGACATCCGTTTGCTGTAGCGAAATCGCTTGTTAAATTTATCGACAAAATATTTGATCAGCAGGGGAATGTCCTCTTTGCGTTCCCGCAGCGGAGCCAGATGGATAGGAACAACCATCAGCCGGTAATAAAGGTCCTGACGGAACTTTCCGGCCTTGACCATCTCGGTCATATCCCGATTGGTGGCTGCGATGATTCTGATATCCACGGTTATCGCCTTGGTCCCTCCGACCCTGACTACTTCCTTTTCCTGAATGGTTCGCAGGATTTTGGCCTGCAATAGCAGCGGCAGGTCGCCGATCTCATCAAGGAACAGCGTCCCGTGGTGAGCCAATTCACAAAGACCGGGCTTACCCTCTTTTTTGGCCCCGGTAAACGCCCCGCCCTCATAGCCGAACAATTCCGATTCCAGCAGTTGATCAGGAATGGCTGCGCAGTTAATTTTGATGAACGGCTTGGCAAGGCCTTTTCCATGCTTGTGAATGAGCTTGGCGATAACTTCCTTGCCGGAGCCTGATTCACCGGTAATCAGGATGGTTGAATCCACCTCGGCGACTTTGAGAGCAAGCTCCACCGCCTGAGCCATCGCCTGCGAGCGGTAGACAAGGTCCTCTTCCTTGATCTGCATGGAGCGCAAATGGGTCAGCTCGGTCTTATACTTCAGTGTCTGCTCCTGGGTTCTGGCCAGCTTGTCCTGAAGACTGACAAGCTCGGTCACGTCCCGCACGTTGGTCAGCACCCGGACAATTTCGCCCTGATCGTCAAACATCGGATTTCCGGTGACAAGTAATTTGCGATTGCCTTTTACCGTCTGGTTGATGGTGAGGTTTTTCTTTTCCTCAAGCACAAGCAATGTGACCGACTGATCGTAATATTTTTCCTCCACCAGACGCCGCATGCTCTTGCCGAGGACTTCCTCTGCTTTGATGCCGGTGATGCGTTCATAGGCTTTATTGACCCGAAGAACGACCCCCTGTCCGTCGGTAATGAACATGCCGTCATAGGACGAATTGATAATAGCCTCCAGCTCTTTGCTGAGGGTCCTGACCTGAGTCAGTTCCTGAAAGGTGCTTTCCAGTATCGACACATCCTGAAAGACCGATACGGCTCCGATGATCACACCGTTGGCGATGATCGGAGAATAGTTGGCCATCACGATGGTATTGTTCAGGGAAATCTTCTGGCCGAGCAGCGGTTTTTTCAGCTCAAGGATCTTGGGCATCAGGGAATTGGGGATGACCTCGGCCACATGCCTGCCGATCAGCTCAGTCTTATCCCAGCCCACAAGGTCTTCCGCAACCTTGTTGACAAGGATGAGGATACCCTGGTCATCTACCGCCAGAATTCCGTTTTGGGCGGAATTAATGATTGCGTACAACTGTTCCTTGAACTCTGCCAGACTCCTGCTCATGGTCCGCAGAAAATCCACCGGTCCGACAACTCCGATAGCCATTCCTGCGCCGTCGATGACCACCGCCCTGGCGATATCCTTGGGCAGGGACTCGACGTCAGCGTCACCGGCAATGCTGAATATATCCTGGGTAATATAGGCCCGGAGGTCGTCAGGATCTGATCCCTTGCCGCCAAGAGCTTTACCCACAAGGTCAATTGAGCCGATATACCGCCGCTCGCCGTCAACCACCGGTATGAAATCAAGGCCCACCGGCAAGCCTTCACCTGATATCGGCCCGGCAAGCTCGGTTAATGTCATCGGATGAAAGGGGGTCATGATGTCTTTGACCTTCACGCTGTCACCACCATTCTTCGACCTTCTTTACTCTTCATCAGCTTAAAAACTCTATTCCACAACCGCTGTTGACATCCCTTTGCCGTTGTCGGCATTCTTTTGGATCAGCCACAAAACATTCAGCAGACAATTTGTTCTAATTTCCGGCCACCTGCTGTAACATTTTCATATAGGGAGGGGTTATCTTTGGCTACAACACCTGTGAAGCGCAGACCCAGGGGTGACGGCTCGGTACAAAAACTGGCCAAGGATAAGTTCAAGATTCAGATAACCGTGGGCTATAATGCCAGCGGCAGGCAGATTCGGAAATCGTTCACAGCCAAAACCCAGCGGGAAGTCATCGCGAAGCTCAACAGCTTCAAAGCAGAGCATCAAACCGGCGCCCTGGTCGCCTCCAGCGCCACGACCCTGGAACAATTTACCGCAAGATGGCTTGGGGTAAAAAAGTTCTCTGCCAAGCAAAAGACTTACGCCACTTATGAGCTGGCTTGCGCGAAGCATATCCTGCCGGCGTTAGGCGGTCACAGGCTGGCGAAACTGACTACGGCGCATATCAACGACTACATCCGCACCAAGGCTCGCCAGGGGCTGTCCACAGCGACTCTGAGCCAGCACAGGGCTATTTTGCACAACATCCTGGCGATGGCGGTAACCGAAGGCAGCCTTGGCCGCAATGTGGTCGCCGCCGCCAACCCCATCCCCAGGGAGCAGAAGGAACAAAATATCCTGACCGACGCCGAGATGGCGCGGCTGCTAAAAGCGGCCAGAGTTTATTCGCGGGAGTGTAAACAAGGTTTCAGACAGATATACCACGTAATCCTCCTCGCTCTCGCCACAGGCCTGCGCCGAGGCGAAATCATCGGACTGCACTGGGAGAACATCGACATGGAGAAAAGCCTGTTGAAGGTGTCGGAAAACGTTGTAGAGATCGCCGGCAAACAAATTCGCGGCACCCCGAAGACCCGGGGATCCTGGCGGACGATAGCGGTTGAACCGGCGATACTGAAAATCCTCAGGGACGAACTGTGGACCGCGGATGGCGGCCTGGTCTTCACCGGCAGGAACCGGCGCTTGGTTCCTTTTTCGACCCTGGGCCGAACCTTCCGCTCACTGCTGACGATGGCCGGCATCACCAAAGCAGTGCGGCTTCACGATCTCAGACATACCCATGTCACCCATCTGCTGGCCCAGGGCTATGATCTCAAAATGGTCGCAGCCCGGATCGGGGATGATGTTCGCACCGCCATGCAGATTTACGCCCACGCCCTGCCGGAAAAGGACAAAGACGCGGCGTCTTTCATGGGTTTCAAGCTTCTTCATTAGCATCCACAAAGTGTTTATCAGGTGCTTAAAGCTCCCTCTTCCGCCGGATGATACCCCGGCTAACCCGAAAGAACCCCAAGTGCGGCGTAGATGGGAACCCTTACGGTACGCTCATTAGTTGTGCGTATCATAAGGGTTTTCTTTTGTCCTGACGCACCAAAGGGCCTCTAATGCCAAAATAGCAGCCAGTTTGGCTGCTGTTTCATTAGCATTGCGTATTTCGGCAGGGATGGCGTACACTGATTCGCTGCTCACACTGACCGCCAGCTCCCTGCCAGTCCGATCATAAATAATTCCACGCCCGGCCTCCACCGGTATCTCTCGTATCCTTTGATCCATCGCATTTTCTGTCAACCAGGAACTGCGGAAAAACTGGAGATATCCGAGCCGCCCGATAAGGCCCACCATAATGACCACTACAAAAAGAAAAAGCAGGGCTGCCCGTTTTCGAATGGTAACATGAGAAGCTGACGCCATGCTGTTTCGCCCCCATCACTATTAAACTTTAGCGCGCTTTGCTCGCCTCCGCCTTATTAACAATTACAATACCCTTCGCTGGCTGGCTGGCCGCCACTTCCCCCGCTGTCTGACCTGACTCGGGTTTGGCTGTGGCATAATATGTATTCTGAGGCATAACCATGCCCAGCTCACGGGTCGCGATTCCCTGGATACGCTCCGGCGATTTCAGTCTGGCAACATCCAGACGGAGTAATTCGTTCTCTTTCTCCAGTTTCGCAGCTTGAGCCTTCAGGTCAACCAGGTCATAGCCTGCCCGCACTGAAATCGCGCTATGAATGGTAACAATCATGGCGACGGCGGCAACAAGCAGGATGATTTGCAGACATCTGCGCTTGAGACCGTTGTCCTGCCGAGGCGCCACGGCGACGGCTCTCTCGACCCGTTCCGACTGTGGATATTGGTCCCATTCTTGCTTGCGATTCACTAACATAGTATTTACCCTCCCTGGAAATTAGAACGAATTCATCCTTGATTATACCTTTTCCGCCACCCGGAGCTTAGCGCTTCGGGACCTTGGATTCTCGGCCAGTTCGGCTGGTGATGGGACAGCCGGCTTGCCCAGAATCTTAAGGCGCGGTTTGTTCTTACAGATGCAAATCGGGAAATCTCGCGGACACACACAACCTCTGGCCAACTCCTGAAATGTCTGTTTGGCGATCCTGTCTTCCAGCGAGTGAAAGGTGATGATGCCGATGCGACCGCCTGTTTGAAGATTTTCTACCGCAGCCGTGAAGGCATCGTGCAGGATGGTCAGTTCAGAGTTGACTTCGATCCGGATGGCCTGGAAAGTCCGTTTCGCCGGGTGCGGGCCTTCCCTTCTTGCCGCCGCCGGGATGGCCTTTTTGATGATATCCATAAGCGCGGCGGTGGTCTGGATCGGCTTGACGGCCCGGGCCTGGACAATGAATTGGGCAATCCGTTTCGCCCAGCGCTCCTCGCCGTAGCTCCTGATAATCTCGTGGAGCTGCTGCTCAGAATAGCTGTTGACCACTGTATAGGCAGAAAAGTCACTCTCGGGGTTCATCCGCATATCCAGCGGCCCGTCCTGCATATAAGAAAAACCGCGTTCAGCCACATCCAGCTGATGGGAAGAAACTCCAAGATCGAACAGCACTCCGGTTACCGCCGGAATTTGCAGATCCTGCAAAACTGAGGTGAGATGCTGAAAATTGCTGTGTACCACGCTGACTTTGCAGGCAGCGCTGGCCAGACGAATCCGGCCGGCCTGAACGGCAGCCGGGTCCTGATCAATTCCGATAAGCCAGCCTCCGGGACTCAGCCTCTCGCTGAGGGCCAAGGCGTGGCCGCCGCCACCGAGGGTACAATCGACATAAATACCTTCAGGATCGGTAATGAGCGCAGCCAACGCTTCTTCCAGCAAAACACTTTTGTGCTCGAATTCCACGCATCTATCACTCCGTCTATATTCCCAGATCGACTAAATTCTCCGCTATCTTGGTAACCTCAGGACCAATCTGACTGTTATACTCGTCCCAGGCCTCTTTAGCCCATATTTCAATCCGGCTGGAAACCCCGATGACGATGACATCTTTATCCAGCCTGGCGTGTTCCCGCAGATTGGTGGGCAATAAT
>Ga0316232_1004251_pt1 | contig 12356 bp, 13 predicted proteins | sample TBHtaG_FD_206006 | JGI IMG/M metagenome (GOLD analysis project Ga0316232, IMG submission 206006) | Freshwater microbial communities from Trout Bog Lake, Wisconsin, USA - TBH18025_13 | ecosystem: Environmental > Aquatic > Freshwater > Lake > Hypolimnion/Profundal zone | place: USA: Wisconsin... | reverse complement strand
CGGCGTCTTGTTCGATGCTGCCCGATTCGCGCAAATCCGACAGCAGGGGGCGTTTGTCCTCGCGTTGCTCGACGGCGCGGGACAGCTGCGACAGCGCGATCACCGGCAGGCTGAGTTCCTTGGCGAGAGATTTCAGGCCGCGGCTAATTTCGCTGATTTCGTTGACGCGGTTTTCGTTGCCGCGACCGGTGCCTTGCAGCAGTTGCAGGTAATCGACGACGATGAGGCCGATGTTGTGCCGCCGTTTCAGCCGCCGCGCGCGGGTGCGCAGCGCGGCGATGGTGAGGGCGGGGGTGTCGTCGATGAACAGCGGCAATTGCGCCAGACGCTGGCTGGCAAAGGACAGGTGCTGGAAATCCTCGCGGCTGATTTTGCCCATACGCAGCGATTCGCTGCTGAGGCCGGACTGCTCGGCGAGGATACGGGTGGCCAGCTGGTCGGCGCTCATTTCCAGGCTGAAGAAGGCCACTGGCGCGCCGACTGATTTCTCTGGCGCAATGCCGTCGGCCAGATCGCGCATGTAACGGTCCGCCGTGTTATAGGCGATGTTGGTGACCAGCGAGGTTTTGCCCATGCCCGGCCGCCCCGCCAGAATGATCAAATCCGAATCATGCAAACCGCCGATCCGCCCGTTCAGGCTGTTCAGCCCGGTGGTCTTGCCCGAAACATGGCCGCCTGAATTGAACGCTTTTTCGATGCTGCCGATGGCGACCTTGGTGGCGTCGCGGAACGATTTGGCCTCGTTACCCGGCCCGGCGCCTTCGGATACCTTGTAGAGCGCGGCTTCGGCGGCCTCGATCTGGTCCATCGGTTCGACCGATTCGCTGGTGTCCATCGCGGCGGACACCAGATTGCGCCCCACGCTGACCAATTCGCGCAGCAGGGCCAGGTCATAGATCTGATCGGCCAGCACGCGCGGCGCCATCAGCCCCTGCCCATCGGCGGTCAGACGCGCCAGATAGGCCGGCCCGCCCAGTTCGCGCAGCGCCTCGTCGCTCTCGAAATAGGGTTTCAGCGTCACCGGCGTCACCACCGCCTTGCGGTCGAGCAATTGCAGGATGCGCTCAAAAATCCGCGTATGGACGGGTTCAAAGAAATGCGCCGGCGACAGCGGGGTGTTCATTTCCTCGATCACCCGGTTGTCGATCAAGACCGCGCCGAGGAACGCCGCCTCGGCATCGATATTGGCGGGCAGGCGGCGCGCAGCTTCGTCGATATTGCTCGCAGCCGGGTGGAGGAGGATGTTGTCAGCCATAGTGCGCCTCCATGCGCGCAGGGGGCCAAACAGGCAATGCCCCCAAGGCCAAACCGCCCTGTGGATAGCGGGGATGATAACTCCCTTGCCCTTGCGCCCCAGATTTGCGATTGAGCCGGCGCAATGGCCTCCCCCCGTATCTCGGCAATCGCGCTCGACGACGCGACCATCCTGTGGCGCAGCGCCGATATCGAGCAGGAACGCCGCGTGGCGATTTTCGACCTGATCGAGGAAAACACCTTCACCCCGACCCGCGCCTTCGCCGCCGGGCATCAGGGGCCTTATCATCTGCGATTGTCGGTGCATGACGGGCGGCTGACGCTGGATATCTCGGACGTAGGCGCCGAAGGGGGGGCGGGCGCCTTGCTGGAAACGCAGGTGCTGGGTCTGGGGCGGTTTCGCCGGCATATCCGCGATTATTTCGCCATCTGCGACAGCTATTATCAGGCGATCCGCAAGGCCACCGCCACCGAGATCGAGACCATCGACATGGCGCGCCGCGGCGTCCACAACGAGGCGGCGGAGCTGCTGATGGAGCGCCTCGACGGCAAGGTGACCACCGATTTTGCCACCGCGCGGCGGCTGTTCACGCTGATCTGCGTGCTGCATATCCGGGGGTAATCCCGCATTAAAGGGGCGTTAAGGGGCATGGCTCGCCGAACGGTGACACAGCGCAGGGACAGCGGCAGGGCGCGCGCTTGGGCGCTCTTGCGTTCCAAGGTGCTGGCGCGGCTGGCGGGGGCGGTGCTGCTGTTGGCGCTGGTGGGCGGAGCATGGGCCTGGTGGACGATGCGCCACTGGACGCCGCCGCGCGATCAATTCCCCACGCAGGGCGTCGAGATTGGCGCGGCTGACGGCGATGTCGACTGGACCGCGCTGAAGGCGATCGGCGCCGATTTTGCCTATATCGACGCCTCGGCCAGCGCCTTTGGGCATGACGCGCAGGCGATGAAGAACATGGACGCCGCGCGCGCCGCCGGCATGCGGATCGGCGCGCTGCACCGTTACGACCCCTGCCAGCCCGCCGACGCGCAGGCCGCCAATTTCGTGACCCAAGTCCCGCGCGATGCGCATCTGCTGCCGCCGGTGGTGGAACTCTCGGCGCTGGCGCATGATTGCCCCGAGCCGGTGTCCGATGCCCGCGTGGTGAGCGAGCTGATGACCTTTCTGGGCCAGATCGAAACCCACACCGGCAAGGCGGCGATCCTGAAAATCACCCCCGGTTTCGAGAGCAAATACCACATCGCCCGCGCCATTGACCGCAATATCTGGCTGGTCGGCAACCGCTTCGAGCCTGACTATGCCGGCCGCCCCTTCACCCTGTGGACCGCCAACAGCGCGCTGGCCAATGCCGCCGACGATCAGCCGCTGCACTGGGTGGTGGTGCAGCCATGACCCATTCGCGGGACACCCTGATCGCCGCCGCGCGCGCTGCTGCTGCGCATGCCTATGCGCCTTATTCGCGCTTTGCGGTGGGGGCGGCGCTGGGCTTTGCCGATGGCGGCGTGATTACCGCCGCCAATGTCGAAAACGCCAGCTATGGCCTGACGCTATGCGCTGAAACGGTGGCGGTGGCCAAGGCCATGAACGAGGGCGGGCGCGGCGGTTTGGTCGCGGTTGCGGTGGCGGGCGGGGCCTTGGCGGGCGGGGGTAGCGCGCCTGTCACCCCCTGCGGCCGCTGCCGGCAGATGCTGAGCGAATTGGCGCAGGCGGGCGGCACCGACCCCTTGGTGTGGAGCGCGGGGTTGACGGGTGACGAGGTGCTGGAGAGCCGCCTCTCGGTGCTGTTACCGCTTGCCTTTGGCCCCGCCAGCCTTTGTTAGTCTTTGGCGGCTAGCCATTCCGCCAGCGCCGCCATGCATTCGCGGCCCAGATGCATCGAACGTTCCGGGCTCCAGCCTTGCGCCTCGCAAGGGTGGTCGGCGGTGTCCTTGAACGGCATCTCCAGCGTCATCCCCACACAGCCGAAACGTTCGGCCAACTGGTTGGTGGACATCGACAGATTCGCCTTGCCCGGCGCGTTGGTGGGGTAACCCAGCCGGGTCTGGAAATCGGGGGTGCGCCGCTCCAGAATTGCCACAAAACGCTGATAGCCCGCCGTCTGCGCCGGTTTCAGCGATGGGATGCCGTCGAAACCCGCCATGAACACCGCCGGAATCGCCTCGTCCCCGTGGACGTCCATCGCGAAATCGACGCCGCTGGCATCCATCGCATTGCGGATCGCCAGCACCTCGGGGCTGCGTTCGGCGCTGGGTTCGTGCCATTCGCGGTTGAGGTTGACCCCCGCCGCATTGGTCCGCAGATGCCCCCGGCGTGACCCATCGGGGTTGGCGTTGGGCACGATGTGGAACCGGCATTTTTGGCGCAGCACGCGGGCATGCGGGTCGGCGGGGTCGGTCAGGCAGGCGAGCGCCCCCTCCATCCACCATTCGGCCATGCTCTCGCCGGGGTGTTGGCGGGCATAGAGCCAGACCTGCGTCTCGCCCTCGCCCAGTTCCAGACAATCGATCGCCTGCCCGTCTAGGCTGGTGCCCAAGGTGCGGTGGGTGACGCCTGGCTCGGCGGCGTTTTGGGCGATCAGGTCGTGGTGGCGCTCCATCGCATAGGGCGCGAAATAGGCGAACCACGCGAGGTCGCCTGCGGGTTCATAGCGGATGGTCAGCGTGCCGCCCTCGGCCTTGGGGTCATATTGCGTATCGGCGCGGCCCCAAAAGCTGCGGTCTTCGGAGACCACGGCGCGGTAATCGGGCCAGCCGCCGGGATAGGCGGATTCCTCCAGTCCGGTGATTTTCAGGGTGATCTGCTGCCCCCCGCAACCGCTCACACGAAAATGGAACCATTGGAAAAATTGCGAATGGGCGTCGTGGCGGATCGCCAATCGCGCGGTGGTGCCATTGATGCTCAGCACCTCGATATTGCCGGCGTCGAATTGCGAGTCGATACGGATGGCGGCGGGGGTTTGTTTGCTCATGCCGCAGGATAACCCTCTATCGCGCCTGAGGGAAGCCCGCGAACAATGCCTTGGTCAGCGTGTCGGCGATGGCGTTGTCGTTCCAGCGGTCATTGCCTTCTCGGGTGATGATCTCGGCGCGGCCTTCCCACAGGGCGGCGCCGGTGTCACGGTCGCGGATGCGCACTTCGATGCGGGTCGAGATCAGTGCCTTGCGCGGTTTCGACAGGTCGATGTTCAGCGCCAAGCCCATGCCCGATCCGCGATTGGAGACACCCATGCTGGCCTCGCCGCTGACGGGGCGGTGGGGGGCTTCGGCGGAGGCGGCGATTTCGCGGGTCAGGCGGACCTCTGCCACTTGGCCCAGAGTGGGGGCGGCCTGTGTGGTGTCATAGCCAGCGCGTGCCAAGGCATCGACGACGGCGGCCTGATAGGTGGCCTCTTCGCGCGCGGACGGGCTGCCGGGTGCGGAGGTGATGCTGGACGGGGTGATGCTTGGCGGGGTGATGCTGGGGGGGGCGTCGGCGTCCGGCGAGGGCGGGGTTTGCGGCGATGCGGTGACGGCCATCGGCCCATGGCCCAGCCGGGCGTCCGCTCCGTCCGCGACAAACCGCGAAACATCGATATGGCCCTCGACCGGGCCTTGGCGGCTGGCGTTGTCGTAAGGCTCGCTGTTCCAGCCGCCGCCATATCCGCCGCCATATCCGCGTTGTGCCTGTGCCGGCGCGGCGGCGATCAGGGCGGACCCCAGCAGGCAGGCGGCCAAAATTGGGGTGTGGTTGCGCATGCGGGTTCCTTTGGCGGCGTTCAGCCAGCTTGGCTAGGCCCCCGAAAGTTTCGCTGCGATGAACGCGCCTTGTCTGCGCGAAAAACCGTGCTAGTCGAAAGTCATGACAGCCCTTCACACTCCGCTCGCAAAAGTCCCGGTCCTTGTCACGGGGGGCGCGGGCTATATCGGCAGCCACGCGGTGTTGGCGCTGAAGGATGCTGGCTGGCCAGTGGCGGTGATCGACAACCTGACCACCGGTTTCAAATTTGCCATCCCCGATGGCGTGCCGCTGTACGAGGGCGATATCGAGGACGCCGCCCTGCTGGCACGCATCTTTGCCGAGCAGGACACGCGTGCCATCATGCATTTCGCCGGCAGCATCATCGTGCCCGAATCGGTGGAGAACCCGCTGAAATATTACCACAACAACACCGCCAAAACCCGCGCGCTCATCGCCAGCGCGGTGGCGGCGGGGGTGCCGCATTTCATCTTCTCCTCGACGGCGGCGACCTATGGCATCCCGGAGGTCTCGCCCGTGACCGAGGATGCGCCCAAGCTGCCGATCAACCCCTATGGCATGTCGAAGCTGATGAGCGAGATCATGCTGGCGGATGTCGCGGCGGCGCATGCGATGAATTACTGCGCGCTGAGGTATTTCAACGTCGCGGGCGCCGATCCGCAGGCGCGCACCGGGCAGTCCACCGCCGGCGCGACGCATCTGATCAAGGTCGCGGTCGAGGCGGCCTTGGGCAAGCGCGACAGCGTCGGCGTCTTCGGCACCGACTATGCGACGCCTGACGGGACGGGGGTGCGCGATTACATCCATGTCAGCGATCTGGCGGCGGCGCATGTTCTGGCGCTGGAGGCGCTGATGGCCGAGCCGAAACGCTCGCTGACGATGAATGCGGGTTATGGCCGGGGTTTCTCGGTGATGGAGGTGCTGGACGCCGTGGACCGCGTCACCAACATGCAGATCACCCGCGTTCTGGGCCCGCGCCGCGCCGGCGACCCTGATTCGCTGATATCCGGCAACGCGCGGATCAAGGCGACGATTCCTTGGGTGCCGAAATACGCCGACCTCGATGTGATCGTGAACCACGCGCTGGCGTGGGAACGCAAGCTGGGCGAGATCCGGGGGTAGGATTGCCTGATCGGTAAGGGTGAGCTAGCCTGCCGGGATGATTGATTGGAAACGCATTAGGGTGTTGCTCGAACGTGTCGTGCTGGGGCTCGCGGCTTTGGCGTGGGGCGCGTGGTTGCTTATGGCATATATTCGGCATGCAAGGCCGGAAATTGCCAGGCAGCTTGATGGCGTGGACGATTCTGTATCGTTGATATTTTGCCTGCTGAATTTTGCGTGCATTTTCGTTCGGCAGCCTGACAACGCGGAGGTTCGGGGCAGTGCGGAGCTTTCGCCCCAATGGAGCGGTGCCGGGGCTGTTCTCCTCATCGGCCTCGTGGCGGCCTTTGCGCTCCGTGCGGATGGTGCCAATTTGGCTAGTGCTATCATGGCGTTTCTTAGTTTGCTCGCCGCGTCGGCGGTATGGCGCTGGGCGAAGGCGAATGCGGCGAACATTGGCGAGGCGCGCTTCGATACCAGCCATAATCCGTCGTAAATGGCGGGGCCCCACCACCCCAGCCTTGACTTCGCCGGCCCCACCCCCTAACGGCCCACCTTCAATTTTGCGCATGGCACACAGCCTGCACGGGGAATTTATGAAGATTCGCAACAGCCTCAAGTCGCTCAAGGGCCGCCACCGCGATAACCGCGTGATTCGTCGCCGTGGCCGCACCTATGTCATCAACAAGACCAATCGCCGCTTCAAAGCCCGCCAGGGTTGATTGGGCTGTAATTCCGCCCAGCCCGGCCTGCAAATCGCGATTTTCTGCGCTTCGGTGCTCACGGGCCAAAAGCCCGCCGCGCTCCGGTGCTCGATAATCACGATTTTCGACTCGGTCTGAACGAAATTTCAACCCAATCAACGCGCATTGCGGTGTTGCATGGCTGCTGACAGCACCCCGTCACCCATTGAGGCTGTCGTATTCGACATTGGCCGGGTGCTGGTCGAATGGCGAATCGGTGCGCTGTATGAAAAGCTGATCGCTGATCCCCATCGGCTGGCATGGTTTTTGGCCCATGTCGTCACCGAACAATGGCATTTCCAGCACGATACCGGCCGCCCTCTGGCGCAGATGATCGCCGAGCGGAGCGCGGAGTTCCCCGCCGAGGCCGATCTCATCGCCGCCTATGCCCCCCGTTGGCTGGAAACCGTTCCCGGCCCCGTTCCGGGCACCGCCGCGCTGGTCGAGGCCCTGTCGGCGCGCGGCGTGCCGCTCTATGCCATCACCAATTTCGGCGTGGATAGCTGGGCAATGTTCCGCCCAACCTTCCCGGTGCTGGATCACATGCGCGATATCGTGGTGTCGGGGGCGGAATGTCTGGTGAAGCCCGACGCTGCGATCTTTGATCTGGCGGCGCGGCGATTCGGCCATGCGCCCGGCGCGATGCTGTTTATCGACGATAACCCGGCGAATATCGCGGCGGCGGCGGCGCTGGGCTGGCAGGTGCATCATTTCCAGCACGGTGGGGGGCCGGTGGGCACACCCGGCGCGGCGAATGCGCTGGAGGCGGACCTGAGGGCGCGGGGCCTGCTGGCTTAATCCTCGGTGAAATCCGCCTCGGCGCCCTTGTCGGTTATGGTGCCGCGAAAGCCCTCCAGCATTACGGTGCGTTTCCAGTCGCGCACCCAATCATTGCGGTGGCGGCGGCGGATCGGCGCGCCGCAATGGGTGCAAAAGCCGACGTAAACCTCGCCCGCCAGCTTGTGAACGCGGCGGCGGTGTGGCTCATGCGGCCAGAACAGGCATCTCATCATCCCAAACATTCACGGCCTTATGCGTAAATTCCTCCCGAAAACAACCCCCGCTAACCGCGCGGCGCTTGGCGGCGGTAGGACAGAGCCTCGGCGATATGCGCGCGGCCCACGGTGTCCGCGCCCGCCAGATCGGCGATAGAGCGCGCCACCCGCAGCATCCGCGTATAGCCGCGCCCCGACAGCTTCATCGCTTCGGCGGCGCGCAGCAGCAGTTCGCGGCCTTCGCCGTCGGGGGTGGCGAAGCTTTCCAGCGCGTCGCCATCGAGTTCGGCGTTGCAGCGCATTTTGCTGCCGGCCAGCCGCGCCGTCTGGATGCCCCGCGCCGCCGCCACCCTTGCCGCCACCAGCGCGGACGATTCGCCGGACGCGGCGTCCGCCATATCGCGGGGGGGCACAGGCTCGACCTCGACATGCAGATCGATTCGGTCGAGCAGGGGGCCGGAGACGCGCGTCTGGTAATCGCCGGCGCCGGGTCGCCGAGGTGCCCGCAGCGGCAGGGGTTCATCGCGGCGATCAACTGCACCCGCGCCGGGTAGGTGACATGGGCGTTGGCGCGGGCAACGCTGACCTCGCCGCTCTCGACCGGCTGGCGCAGCGAATCGAGGACGGCGCGCTGGAATTCGGGCAGCTCGTCGAGGAACAAGACGCCGAGATGCGCGAGGCTGACCTCGCCGGGGCGGACGCGCAGCCCGCCGCCGGTCATCGCCGCCATGCTGGCCGAATGGTGGGGGGCGCGGAAGGGCCGCTCGCGCGAGATCCGTCCGCCCTCCAAGGTGCCCGCGACCGAGGCGATCATCGATACCTCCAGCGCTTCGGCCGAAGTGAGGTCGGGCAGGATGCCGGGCAGGCAGGCCGCCAGCAGCGATTTGCCCGCGCCGGGCGGGCCGACCATCAGCAGATTGTGCCCGCCGGCGGCGGCGATCTCCAGCGCGCGGCGGGCGGTTTCTTGGCCCCGAACGCGCGACAGGTCGGGGCGCGGGGTGGGGGGTGCCAGCTCGCCGGGGGCGGGGGGCGGCAGGGTGGCGGTGCCTTTCAAGGCGCCCAGCAGGCTGACGAGGTCTGGCGCGGCGATGATGGGGACGCCACTGGCCCAGCCAGCCTCTGTGCCTTGGCGGGCGGGGCAGATCAGCCCCTTGCCCACGCTGCGGGCGTGCAAGGCTGCCAGCAATACGCCCGGCGAGGGGGCGAGGCGGCCATCCAGCGACAATTCGCCCACCGCGACGAATTCGCTCAGCTGTTCGGGTTCGATCACGTCCATCGCGGCCAGCAGCGCGAGGGCGATCGGCAGGTCGTAATGGCCGCCCTCCTTGGGCAGATCGGCGGGCGAGAGGTTGATGGTGATGCGTTTGGGCGGTAGGGCCAGCCCCATCGCGGCGAGCGCGGCCTGAACGCGCTGGCGGCTTTCGTTCACCGCCTTGTCAGGCAGGCCGACCAGCGCGAAGCCCGGCATCCCCGCCGACAGCTGGCATTGCACCTCAACCTCGCGCGCTTCCAGCCCGACATAGGCGACCGTCGATACCAGCGCGACCAAATTGCTGTCCTTTGTTATCTATGCGGTGAATACTTAGCTGATGCGATGCGGCTGTCGAGCGGCTTATGTTGTTCCGAATCCCTTGACTCAGGGGGAGGGGCTGGGTAACGGCGTCGCTTTCCGGGTGTGCCTTGCGGTGCGCCCTAATCTGTTTTGCATATTCTAAGGGTTATTCAGATGAAGCGCACCTTTCAGCCCAGCCGGCTCGTCCGCGCCCGCCGCCACGGCTTCCGCTCGCGTTCGGCGACTGTTGGCGGCCGCAAGGTATTGGCAGCCCGCCGTGCGCGTGGCCGTAAAAAGCTCTCGGCCTGAGCTTGCCTGGCGCCACTCCGGTGGCCCCTGTTTCTGATTTGCATGATGAAGGGGCTGCGGCGCAGGCTGCGGGCCCCTCTTCGTGTGCCAAACTGCAAACCATTTCGGCGCGCAAGGATTTCTTGGCGGCGAATTCGGGTTTGCGGGTGGCGAGGCCCGGTTTCGTATTGCTGGCGAAGCCTAACGGGCGGGGCCAGCAGCGATTCGGCATCACCGTCACCAAGCGGATCGGCAATGCCGTGGTGCGCAACCGGATGAAGCGGCGGTTTCGCGAATTGCTGCGTGATCTGCTCCCCACGCTGGGCCTGCCCGGCCACGACCATGTGATGATCGGGCGCGAGGGCGGTGTGGAGCGTGACTTTGCGAAGCTGCGCAGCGAATTGCAGATGGCGCTGGAACGGGCGGCGGCGGGCAAGGGCGATGCGCCTAGGTCGCACCGCACTGGCCCCAGAGGCAAAGGCGGCGGTAAGGGCGGCGGCAAGCCCCGCCGTCCGACGCCGCCCAAATGAAACGCCTGCTGATCGGCATGGTGCGGCTCTATCAATGGGGGCCGTCGCGGATGATGGGGCCTTCGTGTCGCTATTTGCCGACCTGCTCCGCCTATGCGATCGAGGCGCTGGAGCGGCACGGTGCGATTAGGGGTGGCTGGCTGGCGGTGAAGCGGCTATTGCGCTGCCATCCTTGGGGGGGGCACGGCTATGATCCGGTGCCCTGATGCCCCATTTGGCCCGGTATAAAGTTTAGGATACAAGCGTGACCAAGCAGACAAGACCCAATCAGGGCAATATGATCCTGGTGATGGTGCTGACCGGCATAATGCTGTTCGGCTGGCCGTGGGTGCTGCACCACTTTTATCCCGAGGCGCCGCACAGGCAAGTGGCCGCCAGCGCGAGCCCGCAGGTGGCCGCCTCGATAGGCCCCGCTGCCGCCGATCCCGCCAATCTGAAGCCGACACGCGAGGGCGGCTTGACCGATGCCGGCGACCGCGCGCTGGAGGCCAAGCAATTGGCCAAGGCGCTGGGTTCTGGGCGGGTGGCGATTGCCGCGCCGGGGCTGTCGGGATCGATCAATCTGGCGGGCGGCGTGATCGACGACCTGACGCTGAACCGTTACAAGGCGACCGTGGACAAGAACAGCGGACCCGTCCGGCTGTTCTCGCCGGCGGGCACCGTGGCGCAGCAGTTTGCGCAGGTGGGCTGGCTGGCGCCCAGCGGCACCACGCTGGCGGCGGGAACGCTGCCAGATGGCACCACCCAGTGGCAGGCGCCCGCTGGTGCCAAGCTGACCCCCGCGACCCCCGTTGTGCTGACATGGGCCAACCCGCAGGGCGCGATTTTCACCATCACCTATGCCATCGATGCCGATTACATGATCAGCGTCACGCAAAGCGTGGCGAACAAGGGCGGCGCGGCGCTGAGCTTTGTGCCGGTGGCGATGATCGACCGCACCGACCGCACCGCCAGCATGAATGGCAAGCAAATTCACGCCGGCCCCTTTGGCGCCTTCGACGCCAGCGTTAACTTCGGCATCGACTATAAAGATGTGCAGACTGCGGGCACGCTGGCCAATAACGGCGCGACCAATTGGCTGGGCTTTACCGACATCTATTGGATGAGCGTGCTGGTGCCCGATGCCTCGGGTAGTGCTGCCAGCAAGTTTCGTGCGCTGGGCGGCGGCGTCTATACCGCCGATCTTTCGTACAAACCCCAGACCATCGCACCCGGCGCCAGCGCCAGCCTGACCACCCGCCTGTTCGCCGGCGCCAAGGAAAGCGCGCTGCTCGACCGGTATGAAGCAGGCGCAAACGGCCAGCCAGCCATCGTCAACTTTGGCCATGCCATCGATTGGGGCTGGTTCATGTTCTTTGAGCGGCCGATCTTCTGGGTGCTGCGTCACCTGTTCATGTTGGTCGGCAATTTCGGCGTGGCGATTATTCTGCTGACCTTTGTGGTGCGCGGGCTGATGTACCCGGTGGCGCACCGCCAATTTGGCTCCATGGCCGCGATGCGCAGCCTTCAGCCGAAGATGAAGGCATTGCAGGAGCGTTACAAGGACGACAAGGCGCAGCTTCAGCAGGAAACGATGAAGCTGTACAAGGAGGAAGGCGTCAATCCGCTGGCGGGCTGTCTGCCGATCCTGTTGCAGATCCCGGTGTTCTTCGCGCTGTACAAGGTGCTGATGGTTGCCATCGAAATGCGCCAGCAGCCGTTCATCCTGTGGATCAAGGACCTCTCGGTGCCCGACCCCGCGCATATTCTGAACCTGTTCGGCCTGTTGCCGTTCACCCCGCCGGCGATGCTGGGGGTGGGCGTGTTGGCGGTGATGCTGGGGATTACCAGCCACTTCCAGATGAAGATGACCCCACAATCGCCCGACCCGGCGCAGCAGCAGATGATGAAGATGATGCCGTGGATGATGATGTTCATCATGTCGACCTTTGCCTCGGGCCTGCTGATTTATTATATCACCAGCAACACGCTGACGATCGCCCAGCAGTGGTATCTGTACCGCAAGCACCCCGTGCTGAAGGCGCAGGCCGCCAAGGACGCCGCCGACGCCGCCGCCAAACGTGCGGCTGACGCCAAGTGACCCAGCCCGAAGCCAAGCCGGAGGACATCCACCCGGAGTTCGCCGAGCGCGCGCGCAAGCTGTTCTCCGGGCCG
>Ga0316232_1004240_pt1 | contig 12387 bp, 11 predicted proteins | sample TBHtaG_FD_206006 | JGI IMG/M metagenome (GOLD analysis project Ga0316232, IMG submission 206006) | Freshwater microbial communities from Trout Bog Lake, Wisconsin, USA - TBH18025_13 | ecosystem: Environmental > Aquatic > Freshwater > Lake > Hypolimnion/Profundal zone | place: USA: Wisconsin... | reverse complement strand
CGGCCACGAATATGCGTCGTTCATCGTCAATGCCTGGCTCGGCCATGAACTCTTCCGCTTTAACGGCAATGTGCTCAATACCGGACGCCTGATCCCCAACCTGCCGCAGGATTGCTGCGTCGAAGTGCCGATGCTGGCATCACGCGGCTGCCTGCAGGCAATCCACGTCGGCGACCTGCCGCAGCAGGTGGTGCCGCTGACCTCGCTCAATGCCACGTGCGAAGTCATGGCCGTGGAAGCCGCCCTCACCGGCAACCCGCGCCTCGTCTACCAGGCCATTGCCTCCGATCCGCTCACCGCCGCCGTGCTTTCCCTTGCCGAGAGCAAGGAAATGGTCAATGCCATGTTCGCCCAAAACCGGGAACATCTGCCGCAATTTAAGGTGTTTAAGGCCTGAACAAATACTTGGCAGGTATGATCGGGGTCGGTATCGATTGCATTCATGTGTCGATTTCCCGAGAACGCTGTGTCTTCTTTGTCGATACCGATTCCGATTGCGGCCCCGGCCCCGAAACAAGGGCACGCAGATGCCCTTGACACCCGCAGCGCAACGGCCGAAACTCCTGACGTTGAAACCTGAACGCTGAAACCACAAAGGCAACCATGTCCATCCGCGTCCGCTTCGCTCCCAGCCCCACCGGCAATGTGCACATCGGCAACATCCGCGCCGCGATCTTCAACTGGCTCTATGCGCGCCATGAAGGCGGCGCCTTTTTGCTGCGCGTGGAGGATACCGATCGCGAACGCTCCACCCCCGAAGCCATCCGCACACTGCTGGATGTCATGGCCTGGCTGGGTCTTTCGTATGACGAGGAGCCGGTCTATCAGTCCGCCCAGCGCGCCCGTCACATCGCCGTGGCCGAAGAACTCGTGCGGCAGGGTCACGCCTTCCGCGAGAACAAGGAAGGCAAAGGCGAATGCATCGTTTTCCGCATGCCCAAGGAAGGGCGTCTCGAATACCACGACCTCGTCAAGGGCACGATCCGCAAAAAGGCCGCGGATACCCAGGATTTCGTGATCGTACGCTCCGATGGCAACCCGGTCTTCCATCTGGCCAACGTGATCGATGATCTGGACATGCACATCACCCACATCATCCGCGGCGACGATCATGTCGAAAACACCTTCAAACACATCCAGCTTTTCCGTGTCTTGGGCGCAGAACCGCCGCAATACGCGCATCTTCCCATGATCGTCAACGCCATGGGCAAGCCCTACTCCAAACGCGACGGCGCCGCCTTTGTGGGCGAGTTCCGGGACCAGGGGTTTCTGCCGGAAACACTGTTTAACTTCCTGGCATTGCTCGGCTGGGCGCCGGGCGAGGACCGTGAAGTGATGACGCGCGACGAAATGGTCACGGCCTTCACGCTCGACCGTTGCAAATCCAGCGCCGCGCGGTTCGACGTCAAGAAGCTGACCTGGATGAACGGCGAATACATCCGCAATCTCCCCCCCGCCGTGTTTGCCGCCGAATTCGAAGCGCGCATGCGCGCTGGCGGTTTCTGGCGCGCAGACCTGCCGCCCGCGGAGCGCGATGGCATCATCGCACTGATCCAGCCGCGCACCAAATTTTATGCCGAGATTCCCGGAAATTGCGGCTATTTTTTCACCGAGGACTACCCGTTCGACGCCAAATCCGTCGAAAAACGCCTCAAACCAGTCGGCGTGCCGGAGTTGCTCGACGCCGTGGTGGCGCGTTTTGAGGCGCTGCCGGAGTTTGATCATGCCGGCACCGAGGCCGTGCTGCGCGCCATGGGCGACGAACGCGGCTGCGGGCTCGGCGGCATGGTGCACCCCGTGCGCGTCGCCACCTCCGGTCTCAGTGACGGCCCCGGCCTCTTCGAGATGCTGGCGCTCCTCGGCCGCACACGCGTCTGCGCGCGCCTGCGTCGCGTGGCCGCGCGCCTGCGCGACGGAAGCCTGTAGTTCAATGATGGCTTGGTAGGGCGGGGCCGCTGGACCCGCCGCCGAGGAGGCAAGCCGCGGGCCTGCCTCCGTGTTGCCAGGAGACGACGGGTCCGGACGGCCCACGCCCTACTTGTTCTTGCGGACGATCTAGTTTCAGCACCACCAATCGCGCTTTGCCTGGCACCGCCATTCCGTTACAATGCGCATCTTCCTGAGATTCTTGTGCACTGGAGCCTGGAGGAAGCGCGTGATGAGTCAGCAAACCGATGCAGCCGAAAAACAGCCCGGTTGGAACCAGAAAAAAGGGTCCTGGCTGACCTTCCGTCCGGACATCAAGGTGCTCGACTGCACCGTCCGCGATGGCGGGTTGATGAACAACTGCCGTTTCGATGATGATTTCGTCAAGGCCATCCACGCCACGTGCATCGCCTCCGGCGTGGATTATATGGAAATCGGCTACAAGGGTGCCCGGCGGCTTTACTCGCAACAGGAATTCGGACGCTGGAAATTCTGCTCCGAGGAAGATGTGCGCCGGGTCGTCGGCGATGCGCCTTCCAGCGTCAAACTCTCCGTCATGGCCGATGTCGATCGCACCGATTATCACACCGACATTCCAGCCAAGGCCGACAGCGTCATCGATCTCTACCGCGTCGCCACCTACATCCACCAGATCCCCGCCACCGTGGAAATGATCCAGGCAATTCACGGCAAGGGCTATGAAACCAGCGTCAACCTCATGGCCATCTCGGTGGTGCAGGAGCAGGAACTCGACGAGGCGCTGGAGATCCTCTGCCGCACGCCGGTGGATGTGATCTACCTTGTGGACAGCTATGGCTCGCTCTATTCCGAGGAGATCCAGGCGCTGACGCGCAAGTATCGTCAGCACGCCGAGGCCGCGGGCAAGAAAGTCGGCATCCATACCCACAACAACCAGCAGCTCGCCTACGCCAACACCATCGAGGCGTTGATTCTGGGCACCAGCTTCCTGGATTGCACCATGGGCGGACTCGGCCGCGGCGCCGGCAACTGCCCGACCGAATTGCTGCTCGGTTTCCTCAAAAACCCCAAGTACCACCTGCGCCCCGTGATGCAATGCCTGCGCGATCACATCGTCCCCATGCGCGAAAAAATCACCTGGGGCTTCGACATCCCCTACATGCTCACCGGCCAGCGCAACCTCCACCCCCGCTCCGCCATGGCCTTCCTCGACGGCCCAGAACGCAAGGACTATTTAAAATTCTTCGATACGCTGGCGGAGCAGGAGTAGCATTTCAGAAAATTGGAGAATGCGTGCTTTTCTCCCGCAGTGGCGCTGAGGCGCGGGGTTGCTTCTGGTTTGATCTCAATCAGTTTGCCCTCGGCCCTGAAAACGTTCCCCTTTGCCCAGCCCACGCAATCGAGTAGACTAGTTAGCCCTTAACCATGAACTCAACACTTGAAGACATCCTCGACGCCGACAGTGACGCGGAGCTTGACGTCATCACCGCAGCCTCGTCTGCGAACGGCAAACGCCGCGTGGTCGCCATTGTCGGGCGCCCCAACGTCGGCAAATCTGCAGTGTTCAACCGCATTGCCGGCAAGCGCATCGCCATTGTGCATGACGAGGCGGGCGTCACCCGCGACCGCCTCATGTCGGAAGTTACATGGGACAACGCGCGGTTTGAACTGGTGGACACCGGGGGCGTCAGCCTGCTCGACGGCGCGCATGCCCGCGACGCCATCACCGCCGGCATCCGCGCACAAGTTGCTGCAGCGCTTGCAGATGCCGCCGTGGCGATTCTGGTCGTGGACGTGATGGCCGGGCGCACGCCGGTTGACGAGGCTGTGGCCGCCATGGTGCGACGCAGCGGCGTTCCCTGCGTGATCGCCGTAAACAAGTGCGACGAACCGCGCCACGAAGAAAATCTCCATGATTTCGCCTCATTGAACATGCCGTTTTTCCCGGTCGCTGCGGTGCATAACCGCGGCTTTGGCGATTTGATGGACGAGGTCCTGCCGCACCTGCCGGTCATGGTCAATGAAACCGTGGCGCATCCGCTCAAGGTCGCCATTGTGGGCCGGCCGAACGCGGGCAAATCCTCCTACATCAACCGCCTGCTCAAGAGCGAGCGCGTGATCGTCTCGGATGTGCCCGGCACCACGCGCGACAGCATCTCGGTGCCGTTTCGCATCGGCAGCGGCGATCTGGCGCGCCATTACGTGCTGATCGACACCGCCGGCATGCGGCAGGTTCACAAGATTGACAACGCGGTGGAGCGATTCAGCCTGTTCCGCGCGGAAAGCAGCATCGAGGAAGCGGATGTGGTGGTGCTGGTCATGGACGCCGGGATTGGCCCCACAACGCAGGACAAGCACATCGCCTCGCTGATCCAGAAGCACGAGAAGGGGTGCGTGCTGGTGATCAACAAGTGGGATCTCTCCCAGGAGGAAGGGGTCACTCAGACCAAGGGCGAGCCCGCGTTGCGGGCCATGCTGCCGTTCATGAATTACTGCCCCGTGGTGTTTCTCTCCGCCAAGACCGGCTACAACGTGCGCAAGAGCGTGGAGGTCATCGACCACGTGGCGGCCCAGACGCGCACGCGCCTGCCCACCGGAATGCTCAACCGCGCGCTCGACGACGCTGTGGCGCGCGTGGCGGCGCCCATGATCGGCGGCAAGCGCTTCAAGCTCTACTACGGCACACAGGTCGGCGTGGCGCCGGTGACGATCCGGATCTTCGTCAACGATCCCAAGCGAATCACCAAGCCCTATGAAGCTTTTCTGGAGCGCTCGCTGCGCGAACGCTTCGGACTCGAAGGCGCGCCGCTGCGCTTGCGCTTCCAGGAACGGATTCGCCCCGAGTTGCCCGGACTGTCCGTAGCCGGTCACAGCCGGTCGCCGGCCAAGCATCTGCCACCGCGCTACGCGAGACGCAAAAAGGGCAACCGCAAGGACGCCTGAGTCATTTTTTCCGTGCCGCGTTGGGCGATAAAACGGTACACTTCCCCGTCATGACAAAGCAATTTCCCCGCATCACCATCAACGGCCACCCCCTCCCCCCCGCAGCGATCGAATTCGAGTTGGGACGGCTCGTCAAGTTCTACAGCCAGCACATGCCGGAAGAGCAGATCCGGGCGCAGATGCCGGCGTTGCGCGAACACGCAGTCGAGCAGGCGATCGGCGCGCGCCTACTGTTTGACGAAGCGGCCCGGCTCAACATTCCCGTGACGGAAGTAGAAGTGGATGAGCAGCTGGAGCAGATGAAGAAACAGGTTGGCGGTGCGAAGAAGTTTGAAGAACTGCTCCAGCGTCAGAAATTGACGGAGTCCGCGCTGCGCGATCAGGTCCGTTCCGGACGACGCGTGGACAAACTGGTCGAGCAGGTGGTGGCATCCATGCCGGAACCGACCGAGGAAGAAATGTGCGCGCATTTTGCCAGTCATCCGGATGAATATCTCCGGCCCGAACGCGCCCAGGCACAGCATATCCTGGTGCAGCCGGCCGGCAAGGACGAGGCTGCGCGCGCCGCGGCAAAAGACAAAATCGAGTCGATCCGCAAACGCATCCAGGCCGGTGGCAATTTTTCCGACGAGGCGGCCACACATTCCGAATGCCCCAGCGGGCGCGAGGCGGGCGGCAGTCTGGGATGGTTCGGACGCGGCATGATGGTGCCGGCGTTCGATGCCGCCGCCTTCAGCATGAAGATCGGCGAATTAAGCGAAATCATTGAGACGCAGTTCGGTTATCACATCATTCAAAAGACCGGACACGAGGAGCCGGCCGCCACGACCTATGAAGAGGCGCGCGATTCCATCCGCGATTTCCTCCGCCATGCCGCGCGGGGCGCTGCGCTCTCCGCACACGTGGCCGAGTTGAAGACCAAGGCGAAGATTGAGAAGGCGGATTCGTGAACGAATGAATGCCCTCGGCCCGGGCCGGGGCTACTGTTAGCGCGGGCTCACCCCACAACCCGGCGCCGCGTTCTGGCGGCGTCTACCGGCTGCCCAGCTTGATCAGCACCGTCTCGGAAATGTTCCGGCCGTCGGCCAGTTTGGGCGTGGCGCGCGGACGCCAGCCTTTGCGGCGGCCATAGGCGGTGACCAGATAGCCGCGCGTGAAGAAGATCAGATAGTCGCCGAGGCGCGCAGCCCAGTAAAAGGCAGTCAGCCACGGCGTGTGCCGCATTTCCGGGTGACGGCGGTCAATCCATTGACGAACCATCTGCACGCAGAAGCGGCAGCAGGTGCGCATGCCCAGCCAGTCAAAGCCGGTTTTCAACAGATCGAACAACGCGGCTTCCGAATATTGTCCGCCCGCGTGGGCGACCGGATGCCAGTGGTTGAACAGCTTCGCAAGGCCAAAGGGCTTGGCATACTCCACGGTCAGAATCAGATAGCCGGAGACCTTGAGCACGCGATGGCATTCATACACCAGCGCCGTATCGGCCTGGCGATCGCCGGACAAGGCACCCAGGGCCAGCACCACAAGATCGAATTGCTTATCCGCAAACGGCAGTTGCGCATCCTTTCCAAGGACCGCCACATCGTCCTGCCCTTCGACCTTGCGACGCGTCTGGTTCGCCGAACAGGTCGCGACCGAGGTCCAATAGCCGCCGTATTTCTGCAATTGACGGCAGGACGCCGGCGCATGAAACCCAACCGCCAGGCAGGGCTGCTTTTGCACGCGCAATGCCTGCAGGATGCGCTGCACCGCCTCAAGTTCCATTTGGAGCGGAAGCGGGTAGTTGGCGGGCGGAGTTTCCGTGTACGAGGCTGTGTCTGAATTATTCATGGGCGGCGCTTGGGCTGGTTTTTTGTGAAACAGCCATGGCCTAAAATACCAGCCCCGCCCCGCGCTGGCAAGGAGACAGCCCGTTCAGCCCGTCCATACATCATGCCCGTACCAGGCGCGCAGGCGCATTTTTAATTCATCCGAAAGCCCATAGACGCTGAGGGCCGCGTTTTTCATGCCGCGCCAGAAGGTAACCTCCTCGGTCGGGCCGAAAGCTTCCGGCACAACGAATGCGCGATGCGGATCATCCATTTCGAGTTCCGCCACCACCAACCCGGCAAAACAGCCGCCGAAAACATCGATTTCCCAGGTTTCGCTTCCGCAAACCGTCACGTACCGGATCTTTTCGATCTCGCGTCCAATGCCATATAACCGCCGCAGATCGGGATAGAGTTTGGGATTAACCGGGTATTCGGTCTCCAGAATATCAAGCCCGCCGCCGATTTTGTGCGTCTCAAAACAGTCCACCGCGCCGGTGCGCAGATCCTCCACGAGCCGGAAACGGGCGGAATATTTCCGGTTGCCATCGACCAGTGTGTAGAATTGCCGCAGACGCAGCATGCGCTCGAAGGGAATTTCGGGCAGTTGCCGAAGCAAAAAGCGACGCTCGGCTTCGCGTTGGGGACCGCCTGCGGTCATGGCCGGAACTCCCGCGCCAGGCAGGCAATTGCGGCGACCAATGTTTCCGCGTCGCGCAAATCAGCGCTTTCGCGCGGCGAGTGATTGCCGGTGGTGGCCAGCAGCAAGGGCAACACCTGGCAGGCAAGTCCCTGATGCGGAAAGGCGCGGGCATCCGTGCCGCTGAAATTGTAGACTTCGGTCTGGAGGGGCACAGCGTTGGCCGCCAGCAGCGCACAGATCTGGTCGCGTCGCGCCGGGCTCAGCAGCACCGAGGCATCGCTGAGGGTCAGCACCGGCCCGTTGCCCGGCAGCACGTGCTGTTCCCTGGCCTCGTAGGTGGCATCCACCACAATGGCCAGGTCGGGCTGCACATGACGCGCCAGCACCGGTGCGCCGCCCCCCCCCAATTCCTCGCAGGCCGTGGCGCCGAGAACGATTTGGTAGCGGCTGCTCCAAGAGGCGATCGTCGCGGCCAATTCCGCCAGCACCCAGCAACCCAGGCGGTTGTCGAGGAACGGTGCGGCGATGCGGCTGTTCTCACAGGCCGGTTCGCCGGAAAAGCAGACGCGGTCGCCATGACAGAGATCGCCCGGGAGAACTGAGTGCGGCAACATCGGCGTACAGAAAAAGTCCGGCTCGTCCTCGCGCCGTGTTTTTCGGCGAATCAGGACCGGTGTCTTGCCACTGCGTGTTTTCAACACGCCCGGCGCACAACGGCCGGCAAAGGCCGCGCCGCCGAGGCGGGTAAGCCCGCACGTTTTCCCAGGAGCGGCGGGTGCGACTCGATCCACCGCAAACCCGGGAGAATCCATGTGCGCAGTGATCAGCAGCACGGGTTGTCGGGGACTGCGGCGCGGCGTTGTGGCCATGATGGCATAGTCCCCCAAGGACGTAACCCGCAACCCTGCATTGCGCCAGCACCGTTCCAGCACTGCGCGCACCTCGCCTTCATCACCCGAAGTGCTGTGGCAGGCGAGCAGTTCCAGCAGTGTGTGGGGGTCCAGCATGGGAGGCTCATGGCGCAGTGCAGGAAATCAACCCTTCCGATTGCCGCCAACCCGAACGACAAATGGCCAATGACTTAATTTTAAGCCTGCGCGGAATCGAGCGCCGCGCGGTAGTAGGAGAGAAAACCGGCAATGACGTCGGCTACGGTGACATTTTCGATCGTGCGGGCCGCACCGGCGCCCTTGAGTTGACTCTCGGCCTTCACCAGACGCTGTCCCTTGCGCATGCGAACCTCGGCATACGGCACAATCCCGGAAGGGAGCGACCGCGACAGGATGCGGAAGGAGATTTCCTCCGTGTCGCCGTTGGCTACGGAGAGCGTGGCCGAGATGGATGTCTGGCGAACCGTGACCTTGCGGTCGTGCTTGCCAAGTTCCGCGCTCAATTCCTGAAACGCAGGCAGGGCAACATGCTCCAGAAATTTCACAAAACGCTCGGATTCCATTTCCGCCCGCGTGGTCTTGGCCTTGGTGTCGATGATCTTGTTGAGTTCGGCGCGCCAGTCATTGGCCATGGTAAAGCTCCTCCAGCAGGTGTGCATGTGTGCAACGGCGCCAGATTAGCACGAAAGGGGGTTGTGATTCAATCTGCGGACCCCGGGGTACCGTAGCGCGGGCTCGCCCCGCACCCAGCGCCGTAAATTCATTCGCCTGCGCGCATATCACGGCTGTTGCGCCAGCGCGCGACCTGCGCGAAAGACGACCTGATTCGCGTCCACCGTCGTCTGACCCTTGCGATGAAACTGCGCGGCGATGGCATCTTCCAGCGCGGACACAGGCAGGGGCAGAAAAGGCGAAGCCGCGCCGAGCAAGGCCATATTCACGGCGCGCGGCAGCTGGTTCTGCTGGGCGAGTTGCTGCGCGTCAAACAAGAGATGATGCCGTTGCCGGCGAATGGCGTCCCAGACTTCGGCCACCGGCGGATAACCGGTCATGTTCTGGATGGGCGTCTGGTTGGCAATGATCCAGCCCTCCGGCTTGAGCCACGGCAGATAGCGCAGCGCTTCCATCGGTTCCATGGAAAGAATCATGTCCGCCTGTCCGCGCGGAATCAGGTCCGACCACACCGGCGCATCCGACACGCGCAGGTGCGATTGCACGGAGCCGCCGCGCTGGGCCATGCCGTGCACTTCGGATTGTTTCAGATGCAGGCCCGTCTGCAGCACGGCGCGTCCGAGCACCGTGGCAATGGACAGGATTCCCTGGCCGCCAACGCCTGCGATGAGGATGTCATATGTCATCAGTTGCCTCCCCTACGGCGACCTATCCTTTGCGCGCCGTCTGGATGCAATCGCGGCGCGCAATGATCACCGAGACGCCGGGATGGGCGATTTCCTCGCGCAGCATGGCCATGTTTTCGGCGTGTTGTTTTTTCAGGGGGATGGCATTGCGCACATGCGCGGGCGCCACGCCCAGACCAATGACCATTTCCGCCAGCCGGCCGGTGCCGATGGATGTCTGTCCGCCCGTCATGCCGGTGGTGCCATTGTCCAGGATCAGGACCGTGATGGCGGCGTTTTCGTGGATGGCGTCCAGCAAGCCGGTGAGCCCGGAGTGCGTGAAGGTCGAATCGCCGATCACCGCCAGGGAGGGATGCAAACCGGCATCGGCGGCGCCCTTGGCCATGGTGATGGAGGCGCCCATGTCCACGCAACTGCAGATGGCCTCGAACGGCGGCAGCGCACCGAGCGCGTAGCAGCCAATGTCCGAGAACACACGGCCCTGCGGATGCGCGGCCATGACTTCCTTGATGAACACAAAGGAATCGATATGCGGACAGCCGGCGCACAGCACCGGCGGACGCGGCCGGACGCAGGCGGGCGGCTCCACCGCGGGCGCGGGCGGAAAACCCAGGGCGCGGGACACGCTCTCGGGCGAGAGCTCGCCGGAACGAGGCAGTGTGCCGTCCAGACGTCCGCAGATGGCGTGGTCGGCGGGAGCAATCACGCCGCGCAGCAGTTCCTCCACGAACGGGTAGCCATCTTCCAGCACCAGCACCTTGCGGCAGCGCGCCGTCAATTGCGCCAGCAGTTGTCTGGGCGCCGGATACTGCACGATCTTCAGCACCGGATGCGGACAGGGCGTGTCGGGATAGCATTCACGAAGATAATTCATGCCAATGCCGCAGGCTACAATGCCCAGCGAAGTGTCGGCCGCGTCGAGCACTTCATTGTGGCCCGCGGTTTCCGCCAGCTCCTGCATGCGGGGCTGCTTGTCGAGCAGCGCCTCGTAATTCCGCCGGGCATTGACCGGGATCAACACATATTGCCGGGCATCGGTGGGCAGCGGGCGCGGCGCTGGGGAGCACGGCGATGCGGGCGTCACGTCGGCGCGGGAATGCGCCAGACGGGTGGTGATGCGAACCACGATCGGCACACGCAGTTCCTCGGAGATGTCAAAGGCCTGTCGCGTGAGCTCGTAGGCTTCCTGCTGATTCGACGGCTCGAACAGCGGCACGCGGGCAAACTGCGCGTAGAAGCGGCTGTCCTGTTCGTTCTGGCTGGAATGCATCGAGGGATCGTCGGCGACCACCACCACCAACCCGCCGTTGACGCCCGTGACGGCGGCATTCATGAACGGATCGGCGGCCACGTTAAGGCCGACATGCTTCATGGCGACCAGCGCGCGGCGACCGGCAAACGACATGCCGAGCGCCTCCTCCATGGCGGTCTTCTCGTTGACGCTCCATTCGCGATGGACCTTGCGCGCGGAGGCTTCCGGCGCACGCTGGATATACTCCAGGATTTCGGTGGAAGGCGTGCCGGGATAGGCGTAGGCGCCGGAAATTCCGGCGTTAAGGGCCGCCTGCGCGATCGCCTCATTGGCGAGCAGCAAGTGCGGGGTTGACTGGGTGTTGTTGGGGCGCATGGAATGGCGTGTATAGTACGGAAGCCGTGGCGCGCTGACAATGCATTTGCGCGATCTTTGGAAGGCCAATGAAATACCCTTGCTTTTCGCCACGGAAACAAGGATAAACAACACGTTTTACTCACCAAACTGGAAGCCCGAACATGAGCGAACCGCTGAAGCCAACCGACGACGTTTCAATCCAGATTCCCGCGTACGTGCCCGAGGACCTGATCCCCGCCTGGCTGTGGCTCCGGGAAAACGGCGTCCAGTGGCTGGCGACCATTGCCGTGGGCGTCCTGATTGGAACCGGCGTGATGCTGTTTCTGCGTCATCGCGAAGAACAGGCGGCCAAGGCCTCGGAAGTATTGCTGAAAGAACCCGAGCTCGGAACACTGGAGACGGCCGTGGCCGAATTTGGCAACACACCCGCAGGCGTGGCGGAAGAGTTGAAACTGGCAAAGGCTTATTACGATGCCGGTCAATACGACAAAGCCCTGGCTGAATACGATGCGTTCATCAAGAAGCACGGCTCGTTTTCATTTGCGGATGTGGCGCGCGTCGGTCGCGGATTCGCGCTCAGCGGCCTGAACCGGAACGACGAAGCCATCGAAGTTTTCCGCACCTTCTGGGCCAAGAACCCGGGCAATTATCTGGTGCCGCAAACCATGCTGGGCGAAGCCGCCTGCCTTGCACAGCAGGGAAAGAAAGACGCAGCCAAGTCGCTGCTTCAGGAACTCCGCGCCGCCAATCGTGAGACACCGTGGGAAGCTGCGGCCAAGCGCCTGGAAGGCGCCATTGACCGCTATCAGCCGCATGCAGCCGTTGGTTCCTCGCTGCTTGATCGAGCCAATGCCCTGGCGCCGATCGAAAAGCCGACGAAGTAACGCGGACTCGCTCCGCGCCCAGCGCAGCTGTTTCCTACACACCTTGTGCGACCCCTGGCCCGGAACGAGTCGGGGCTACGAGCACGACAACAACGGTCGAGCTACTTCTTCTCGCTCAGCTTTCCAGCGTCCGCTTTGTCAGCCTGGGCTTTTTCAGCCTCGATTTTCTTCGCTTCGGCATCTCTGGCTTCCTGCTCGCCCTCGGCGCGACCCTTCTTGAATTCGCCGATGCTCCGGCCCAGCGAACGCGCCAGATCTGGAATCCTCTTGGAGCCAAACAACAGAAGGATGATCAGCAACAGCAGAATGAGCTCTTCAGGGTTGACACGAAATAGCGCCAGCGTTGT